>Ga0187893_10015786_pt1 | contig 10065 bp, 6 predicted proteins | sample MA1701074metaG_FD_139574 | JGI IMG/M metagenome (GOLD analysis project Ga0187893, IMG submission 139574) | White microbial mat communities from a basaltic lava cave in the Kipuka Kanohina Cave System on the Island of Hawaii, USA - MA170107-4 metaG ... | reverse complement strand
AATTCCAGCGGCGCAGAAATTTGCCGGCGTATTTTTTCCAGCCGTTCGACGGCTTCTTCATAGCGTCGCCGCAAATTCAATTCGCCTTCTTCGATGAAAACGTTGGTGATCAGCAAAATTTGCTGGCGGACATGATCAAACGCGATGACGGTATCATACAAACCAAATTCGGCGTCAGGAAAAGATAAAGTGGAATCGGGAAATTTCATCTGGCGTGATGGCGAAGACGGCAGTTGTTCCAAATCCCGCACCGTATTGTAGCTGAAATAGCCGACAAAACCGCCGGTGAAACGCGGCAATCCATCCACGCGCACCGAACGAAATTTTTTGTGCGCGGTTTGCAGGCAGGTAAAAATATCCGTTGGCACAGTCTCGTCATCAATAAATGAAAACTCAGGCTGGGTTTTTTCAAATTGCAATTTTGAGCCGACTTGCTGATACCGCACGATGAGCCGCGGGGCTACGCCGAGAAAAGAATAGCGCGCAATTTTTTCACCGCCCTCGACGCTTTCCAAAAGAAAGGCATGACGCTGGGCTGCAGCCAACCGCAAAAAGACTGAAACCGGGGTAAATGTGTCCGCCAGCATGGCTAGGCTTACCGGCACAACGTTGCCCTGTTGCGCGAGATGGGAAAATTCATTGAACGATGGCATCAGGCTCATTGTCGTTTAAAATAAAAAACCCCACCCGGTGTTTACCATGGTGGGGTTTATTTGACGTGCTTCGAAGTGTTTCAAAAAAATTTATCTTTGCGGCGTCGAATGTGGGCAGTTTCCACCATGGGCGTGTTGGCGCCAATACCAAAAACCCCAAAAAAGTTGAACGGTGGAAATGCGCTGCGTTTTCATAATGATCTCTTTAAGTTGAGTGTCAATATAAACAACTGGTTTATCATTGTCAAGAAAATTTTTAAAAAAAAACTAACGTCGCAAATTTTATTTTTGTATTTTCTTTTTGTCATGGAGAATTGGAATATGGAAAAAAAACTTTTTATCAATGGTTACTGGGTTGCTGGCGGCCCGCGGCTCGAAGTAAAAAATAAATATAACGGCCAAGTTGTCGGTACGGTGGTGACAGCGCGCCAGGAGGATGTCGCCAGCGCGGTTACCGCAGCCGAAAAAGCCGGGCTGGTGATGGCCGAGATGCCGGCGCATCGCCGCGCCGAAATTTTATCGCGCACCGCCAATCTTTTGCGCGAACGCAAAGAGGAAATTGCGCGCACGATTGCAGCCGAAGCCGGCAAAGCGTTGAAGTTCGCTCGCATTGAGGTCGACCGTGGGATGAGCACGTTCGCGCTCGCCGCGGAAGAAGCAAAGCGTATTCACGGCGAAACATTCGCGCTCGATGCGGTGCCGGCGGGTGAAGGGTATTTTGGTTTCTGGGTGCGTCGTCCGCTCGGCGTGGTCGCGGCGATCACGCCGTTTAATTTTCCGCTCAACCTGGTGGCGCATAAAGTGGCGCCGGCGATTGCCGCGGGAAATTCTCTTGTGCTCAAACCGGCGAACACGACACCGCTCACAGCGGTGTTGCTCTGTCAGATTTTGCAGGAAGCCGGCATTCCCGATGGCGGGATTAATCTGGTCAACGGTGGCGGCAGCACAGTGGGCGATTGGCTGGTGACGGATCCGCGCGTGGCGAAAATCACGTTTACCGGCAGTCCGGCGGTTGGGCGGCAGATTCTCTCGCGCGCCGGCATCAAGAAAGTGACGCTGGAACTGGGCAACACTGCGCCGGTGATTATCGCGCCGGATGCCGATCTGGATTTTGTGGCGTCACGTTGCGCCGTAGGCGCGTATTATAATTCCGGGCAGGTTTGTATTTCCGTGCAGCGGATTTACGGCGATCGCAAAATTCATGAAGCTTTTACGGAACGATTTGTGAAGGCAAGCGAGGCGATGGTAGTGGGTGATCCACTGGATGAGAAAGTTGACGTTGGCCCGATGATTGATTTGCGCGAAGCCGAGCGAATCGAAAGCTGGGTCGAAGAAGCCCGTCAGGGCGGCGCGCAGGTTTTAACCGGTGGCCGGCGCGAAGGCCCGATTTACTGGCCCACCGTGTTGACGAATGTGCAACCGGAGATGAAAGTCGTGGCCGATGAGGCGTTTGCTCCCGTCGCTGCAGTGATTCCGTATGATGATTTTGACGAAGCGCTGCGTCTGGCGGACAAAACCGAGTATGGCTTGCAGGCGTCCGTTTTTACGCGCGATATCAATCGTGTTTTGAAAGCGATTCAGCGCCTGAATTTTGGCGGGGTGATTATCAACGACACGCCGAATTTTCGCGCCGATCACATGCCTTACGGCGGCAACCGCCAGAGCGGTTTGGGAAGAGAAGGCGTGCGTTTTGCCGTCGAGGAGATGACGAATATTCAGATGGTGGCGATTCGGACTGGTAGCTCGTAGCTGGTAGCTCGTAGCTGGTAGATAATGCAGGAACAACTGCAACGATCGACCACCAACGAGTAACCAGCTACCAGCAACGAGCAACTTTTATCCATTCTCTAGCAACTCCTGCAGCTCCTGCCGCAGTTCCGCGAGTTCTTTGGATTTGAAGGAGCGCTTGGTTTCTTCCAGAACGCGAATCGTCTTTCGCACGGCTTCGGTAAGCCGGGCCGGGCGCGGACAATTGAGCAACTGACAGGCGCTTTGAGCGGTCGTTGTTGTGTTCATCGCATCGGTGACGCGCTGTAAATCCATCAGACAACCGGTGAGGTTGCGCATGGTGAGCGCCATAAAGGCGTCGACGCCGGCAGAAGCGTTGTTCTCGGTTTTGCCGGCCATGACCTTTTCGAGGCGATCCAATTCCAGCCGCCAATCCTGCAGACGTTGCCGTGTGTTGCGAACGAGACGAACATTTTGCGAGTGCTCGATGGCCGAGCGCACATGTGTCAGGAACTCTTCAAAACGGAGCGGTTTGGTGAGATAAGCCACTACCGGCAATTCGATCGATCGCACGGCGGAATCAAACGAAGGGTAACCCGTTACCAGAATTACAGGAATGCCGGGCGCGATTTCGGCGAGCTCGCGAACCAGCCGCAGTTCGGAGTTGCCGGGCATTTTGATATCGGAAATCACCAGATCATAGGGGTGCTGGCGTAATAATTCCAAAGCTGCCGTTGCATTGGCAACGCCGTCACATTTATATCCCGCCTGGCGCAATAAATCTCCCATCGCGCTCAAAAAAACCATTTCATCATCGGCAAAAAGAATGCGGCCTGAATCTGCCATTTTTCCTCCGAACAGTTTGCAGTCAAAGCGGAAGCGCAACGGTAAAAATCGTTCCCTGGTTGATTTGACTGGTAAAGTTGATTGTTCCTCCCATCGCCTCGACGATGCTTTTCGTCACCGAAAGACCGAGGCCCAGACCGCCGACCTGTCGGCCACTATTTTTCGTGGTAAAGAACGGCTCAAAAATCTGCGAGCGCAATTCTTCCGGAATGCCGTGCCCCTGGTCGGCAACCATGATGCTAAAATGTTTCGCGGCCACGACCGCGGTGATTTGAATAGTTTTGCCTGCCGGCGAGGCCTCAATCGCATTTTGCAAAAGATTATACAGGACCTGCCGTAACATGCCTTCGGACAGAGTTATGACGCCATCGGCCTGACTGAGGTCTCGCTCAATGGTGACGCCGCGCTCGTGGGAGCTTGCTTTTAATAATGTCACAATGTCGTCAATCATCTGCTCGAGGCGGAAGCAACGCACGGTCTCTTTTTCCGGCCGATACAGATCGAACATCTGGCGAATAATGTTGGCGATGCGGTCGATTTCGCGATCGATGATGCCGGCGTAATGATAGTAACGATGCGTCGCTGGAACCGCGTCTTTAATCAGATGAAACGAGCTCTGGATGCCGGCCAGCGGGTTGTTGATCTCGTGCGCAATGCGGGCGGCCATGCGGCCGGCGGCTGTGAGTTTTTCGCTTTCGGTGCGTTGCCGTTCCAGTTCTTGAATTTTTTCGGCGCGTTTTCTGACTAATTCTTCCAGTTCTTCATTGTGCTGACGAAGTTGCTCTTCCATGTGCTTGCGGTCGGTGATGTCTTCCGAAATACCGGCGCTGCGATAGGCTTTGCCGGCCGCGTCGCGGATCGGAAAACTGCGATCGCGAATCCAATGGAGGCTGCCATCCGGTTTTTGAATGCGATATTCGATTTCCGAAAATTCGCCCTGCCGCTGTTTATTCAAATGCTCGCGGAAGCGCGCGTTATCCTCGCCATGAACCGTGTCCAGGAAAGAGTTCGGCTGTTCGTACAAGGTCCGGGTGGAGCGGCCCCAGATTTTTTGATACACCGGGCTGACATAGAGCAGCTTGTCGCCGTCGAGCGATTCCATCCATAAAACTTCATTGATATTTTCCGCCAATTGCCGGAAGCGGTCTTCGCTTTCCTGCAACTGTTCCTGGGCGCGCTGGCGTTCGGCCACTTCGCGCTGCAGCGCTGCATTGGCGCCGCGCAATTCCGCAGTGCGCTCGAGCACGCGTTTTTCCAACCCTTCTTTCAGCCGGCGAATTTCATGCTCGGCCTGCTTGAGCGTTGTGATATCTTCGGCAATGCCGGCGATGCGATAAACCTTGCCCTGCTCATCGCGAATCGGAAACGCCCGGTCGCGAATCCAGCGCAACTCGCCGTCGGGCCGTTGAATACGATAGATTTCGTCATATTTCCCGATTGTCTGTTTGGTCAATATGGATTCATAAACCCGCTGCAAATCATCGGGATGAATGGCCGTCAGCCAGTGGCGCGGTGATTCGTACAGGTTCGCGCTGCTTCGCCCCCAGATTTCTTCATAAGCCGGACTGATGTAAAGCATTTGGTTTTTACCGAGATCGGTAAGCCAGAAGACGGATTTGATATTTTCCGCCAACTGGCGGAACCGCGCTTCACTTTCGCGCCGGGCTTCTTCGGCCTGTTGGCGCGCGGTGATGTCGACGATTTGGCCGATAAAATGGAGCGGCAAGCCCTGGCTATCGCGGACGAGCGTGGATTGCAAAATTACATGAAGAATTTTCCCGCCTTTGGCGATTAAACGTTTTTCCATTTCGAAGCCGGGAATTTCTCCGCGCAACAACTGCTCGCGAAGCTCGAGGGTGGCGGTTAACTCGTCGGGATAGTTGAGGTCAGCAAGCGCCAGCTTGCGCAGTTCCTCAGGCGTGTAATCAAGCAGCTTGCAGAAAGCCTGATTGACGCGAAGAATCTTGCCGTCGAGGCCGGTAATGGCCATGCCGATCGGGGCCAAATCAAAGAGCAAGCGAAATTGTTCTTCGCTTTTGCGCAGCGCCTCTTGAGTGGCTTTCCGTTCGGTAATGTCTTCCGACAAGCCGAGCAAATACTTGGGTTGCCCATCCGTTCCCAAGACCGGCGTTTTGCGTGTAAACAACCAGCGCGTGCCCAACGGGGTTTGGATGGGCTCCTCCGCGATGTCGATCGTATTGCCGCTGCTCAGCACGACGCGATCCTTGCTCGTGAAGAAATCCGCCTGCTCTTTTGGAAAAAAATCGTAATCGTTTTTGCCCAGCATCTCCTGCTGCGTTAAGCCGATCATTTCTTCGCCGGCGCGATTGAAGCGCACGAAGCGCAACTCTCCGGCGTCTTTTATGAAGAGCATGAGCGGCAAATGGTCAATGATCGAATTGAGGAAATTTTGCGATTGTTCCAGCTCGGCCGTGCGCTCTTTGACCCGGCTTTCCAAAGCCTCATTGGCCCGGCGCAACGCCACGTCTTCTTCGCGTTGGCGAATCTGTCGAACGTGATAGCGATAGGCGCCGGTGCTCGTTAAAACTAATGCGAGAAAGCAAAGAAAGAAAAACCAAATGGTTTGATAAAAATAAGGCTGCAAAGAAAACGCCAATGATGCCCCGGCCTCATTCCAAACCTCGTCATTGTTGCAAGCCTTGACGCGGAACTGGTAATTTCCCGGCGCGATATTGGTGTAAAAAGCCGTCCGCCGCGTGCCGGCGTCAATCCAGTCGTCGTCATATCCTACCAACTGGTATTTGAATTTGACCTTTTGCGGGGCCAAAAAACTCAAGCCGGTGTAGTGAAATTCCAGATTCTTGCTGCCCGGCGTCAATTGCAGTTTTTGCGCGAGGTCGATCGGTTGGCGGTCGACGAGCACCTGTTCAACGACAACCGGCGGCGGCAGAGTATTAATCTCGAGGTTTTCAGGATCGAGCATGGCCACGCCGGCTATGGTTGGGAACCACATTTTCCCTTCCCGGGTTTTCCATCCCGCCGGCTGCGACCCGCCATTGCATTCATTCGTTTTCATGCCGTCAGCTTTTCCAAACGCGACGGAATTGAGGGACGTAATTTTGCCCTCGGCAAAATCATTCAACTCTTGCTTGCTGACCCGGAAAATGCCTTTGTTGCAGCTCATCCAAAAGTTGCCACGCTCATCTTCGAGAATTTGAAAAATCGAATCGTCAAACAGGCCATCCTTAATAGTATAGCGGGTAAATGTTCCATCTTTAAATCGACTCAATCCGCCGCCGTTGGTGCCAATCCAAAGTGTGCCTTCTCGATCTTCATAAATCGGCCGAATCAAATCGCTCGACAAGCCGTTGTTCGTGGTGTAAATCGTAAATTTGCCGTCTTTGAACCGGTTCAGCCCTCCGGCTCTGGTGCCAATCCAAAGCGCGCCGGATTTGTCTTCGTGCAGGTATCTGATCTGGTCGCTCGATAAACCGTCTTTTGTCGTGTAGATTCGGAATGTTTCGTTTTGGAAGAGATTCAATCCGCGGTCGGTGCCAATCCAAAGGCGGCCCTGGCGATCCTCGAGCACCGATCGCACGGAATTGCTGGACAAGCCATTCTGAGCGGTGAAACGTGTCCAGTTATTTTGTCGCAAGCGATACAGGCCTTCCCGGCCAGTGCCGATCCAAAAATTGCCGGCGCGATCTTCGCGAAGCGCGGTCACCACAGTCGGCCCATTATTTTGGGGATCGGTGAAAATGGCAAACTTGCCATCCTTGAAACGATTCAGGCCCTGATCAGTGCCAAACCAAAGATTCCCGGCCTTGTCTTCGTAGACCGTCCACACCATATTGTTAGAAAGACCGTCACTGATGGAATAGTTGGTAAACTTGCCGTCGCGCAGGCGGCTCAACCCGCCGCCGTAAGTGCCAACCCAAAGACTGCCTTCGCGATCTTCACAAAGGGCATCAACAAAATCATTCGAGAGCCCTTGCTTAGTTGAAAAATTAGTAAATCGTCCATTGCGCCAGCGGCTCAGCCCGCCGCCGCGCGTGCCAATCCAAAGACTTCCAGCCCGATCCTCGGCAATGGCTCTCACAAAATCGCTGGCCAGACCATCTTTCATCGTGTAACGCGTGAATTTTCCCTCATACAAATTATGCAATCCACCATTCGTGCCAATCCAGAGCCTGCCGATTCGGTCTTCGTGAATTGTCCATACCGCATCATTTGCCAAACCATCTTTGATGGTGTAAGTTTTTAAGCTGCCTTCTTTATAACAATGTAGCCCGCCGCCATCGGTGCCGATCCAGAGATTGCCCGCCCGGTCTTCGCAAAGCGACAACACAACATGCTGCGACAGGCCGTTATGTGTGGTGAATTGGCCATCTCGCCATTGGCTCAACCCGCGGTTCGTGCCAATCCAAAGAGCGCCCTGGCGATCTTCATAGATGGTTTCGACCACATCGCCGGCCAGCCCGTCTTTTGTGTTATAAGCAATGAATTTCCCCTCTTGCAAACAGAGCAGCCCGCCGCCATCGGTGCCGATCCAGAGATTGCCGGCATGGTCAACCAAAAGAACGGGCACGTCATTATAGGTGAATGCTTCGGTATTGCCTTTGTGAAAATGCGTGAACTGTACGCCGTCGAAACGGACGAGACCTTCTTCGAGTCCCATCCAGAGATAACCCTCCGGTGTTTGCACGATGGCTTGCACAGCGCTTTGCGGCAGGCCCTGATCAGACTGCCAAATATCAAGACTGTACTGCGCAATCGTTTTGCGAGGATCAAGTGATAAGGCCGGAGCATCTGCCGACTGGCCGGAAGCATAATGCCGGCTCCCGAACAACAACAGGCCAAGCGTTATGGAGCCGATTATGCCGCGAATAAAATGCCCGGCCTGGAACCGAGTGGATGGACGAATTGATTTCATGTTTTATGAGAAATAAAGTTTTTAAAAAGGTGTTTTCCGTTTATGTCACCTACCAGTATAACGGAAGAAAAGCTACCCCATTCATTGAATGTCGCGCAGGGTATTTGAAAATAAAAAAAATCGCTGGAAAAGTCAAGCAGCGATTGATGAAAAATCTCGTAAAGACTCTTGATTTTTGTTCCTGTAAGTTTTATATTTAAATTAACTCGTAGCGAATGCTGTGAGCTTCGGGTTAGACTATCCTGAATTTTAAAGGCCTACAAATAAATATTATGTTGTAGGTCGCCTTAGTGTGTAGTGCAGCTCTCCCAGGGCAACCGCGATGGGGCGACGCTTTTGCGGGACGCGTCGAATTCCCTCTCGAAGTTGGCTCGCCGGGTGACGGATGGCCTACAAGTTGAAGGCATATTTGACTTCCTTTAGCGCGGAAGAGAAGTCAGGTATGTCTTTTTCATTTTGGAGAGGCAAAATGTTACAACCACTTGGTATTCTCGAAGCCGCGCTTTACGTCCGCGACATCGAACGCGCCGATGCTTTTTATTCCAATGTGCTGCGGCTTAGCCGCATTCGTAAAAAAGTCGAGCGTGAGGTGGCCTATCGGCTGGGTGAAACCGTGCTGCTGCTGTTTCGACCGGACGCGACCGCGGCGCAAACTGATCTGCCGGCTCATTCCGCCGAGGGCACCGGCCATTTGGCACTGGCGATGTGTCATCACGAAATCGATGCTTGGCGCGCGCATTTGCAGAGTTGCGGCGTCAGGATCGAGCACGAAAAGCAATGGAAACGCGGCGGCTATTCCATGTATTTTCGTGATCCCGATGGCAACTGCGTTGAGCTCGCCACCGCCAATGTCTGGCCAGATTCGCCCGCGAACATGGTCAGTAACTTTCCAAATCCGGCCTAAGGAGATGCCAAAATGAAGTGTGTGACAGGATCGTCTGAAGCGATTGAAAGTCGGGACGACACTCCGGTTGAGCAATTGCTCGGCAATGTGTTTTGCGAGCTCCCACATATCGAGAATCTCTTTCTCTTTGCCCCGACCGGGGAAATGGTTTTTTCTTCGGATGAAGCAAATCGGCATGCCGATTTGCCGGCGCTGGCCGGCAGCGTTTGGCAAGGCGCGCAAAGCGTCGCCAGTGAGCTGAAACGCGGCAAACTTAATTATCTGGCTTTGCAAACGCCGGGTGGTTTCATCGTTGCCACGCGACTAAAACCGGGGCACATTCTTATTCTGCTGGGACGCGACGATGTACGGCTGGGCCTGGTGTTATATGAAATGGAATCGCTTGCCAGCCGGCTGGAACTGGTGCTGGCGGCATAGTTAGGAGAGACGTATTCCGGAAGTATTCGATTTATTCATTATAAAAATTCCACTTTTTCACTCCGGCATATTTGTGCCACACAAGGAGGGCGAAAAGCAGCAGGTTTCCGCAATCATGGGGATTTGAGGCTACTACAGAACGTTTTGCTTCTATAATTTATTGCAAGAATATGGGCAATGGTTTTTGGCTGTGAGGGAGACCGCGAGCTTAAACTGGCAGGGTATGGTAATAGCTGCGGTGATCCCTCCGAGAGTTTTTATTTCAATCTGATTAATATAGCCATGAGGCACAGGATACGAACCGTCCATCGTATTACCGCATTTTTATTGCCGGCCGTCTTATTTGCGATGTTTGCACCAATCGTGCTGCTCGCACACTTGCTGAATAATCAGGCGCTCAAATGATGTGGGCGTAGCCAGCGGGAAAATGATCCGGCGCAAAGAAGGAAAGTGCGTTTAGGATGAGCCATTGCAATGTCAAGCGACCGGTGGCGATCATGGCCGTTCGTTTGACATGCTTCACTTAGGAAAATTGACCGGTCGCTCCAGGCGACCGGTCAATTCTAATAACGCCGCGTGGGTGGGTTGAAATATTTCCTGTTTATTTGTTCAACGCGATCTTT
>Ga0187893_10015785_pt1 | contig 10065 bp, 7 predicted proteins | sample MA1701074metaG_FD_139574 | JGI IMG/M metagenome (GOLD analysis project Ga0187893, IMG submission 139574) | White microbial mat communities from a basaltic lava cave in the Kipuka Kanohina Cave System on the Island of Hawaii, USA - MA170107-4 metaG ... | reverse complement strand
TGGTGAAATCGAGCTTGTCCTGGCGCGCATGCTCTCGGATTTGAGCGAGCGATTCAGCGGGGTTGGCGTTGACGCCGACGAGCGTCACGTTCTTCTTCGAGTAATCGCTGGCGATGGCGCGCAGGCGCTCGACGTAGGCGTTCGAGAACGGGCATTCGGTTGAGAGGAAGACGATGACCGCGATCTGGCCGCGGTAGTCTTTGAGTGAATGCTGCCTGCCGTTCAGGTCTTTGAGCGTAAAGTCAGGGACGGATTGACCAGTGACGAGCGATTGGGATTGGCCGTTCGACGCGATGAACAATCCGGCGCCGATTAACAAACCGATCAGAGCTTGTTTCATTTTTTCTCCTTGCTTATATCTCCACGATCTCTGCGCCTGAAGCTTTGAGGCGCCGCTGGAAGTAGTTGTCTTCAGCTTCGAGGAAGTTGATCTCCGGCGTGGATTCATCCTCGAATTCAGAGACTACCCGGTAGACCTCGTAATGGTCCTTCCTCTCCAATCCCCAAATGACCAGCGTCAGATCAGACCAATAGTTGAGCGGCTTCGCGCTGACCAGATCCTCTGCGACGCCGATGCGTTTGAATCCGAACTGCTGGCGCAGCCTACCGGCAATCTCCTTTGCCTTGCGGCGCCATCGGTCTCTCGTCTCCTGTTCATGCGCCTCCCTGGCTCGTCTGCTCTTCAACGCCGAAACCCAGTCGAGCGGAGGTATCAGTTGGCAGACTTCGATCAGGCCTAATGTCATTACCAGCATCCCCGTGAGGTTTCGCACGCCGGGTCTGCCGCCAATCCAGGGGCGTCCGTCCAGATACTCGAATTTTGGCTCGGAAGACCAGGCGATGTACTCGTCGAAGCGAATCTTTTCTTGCTGCAACGACAATCGCGGCTCGAACGGCAGCGTTTCGTAATAGAAGCCGTCGTCTTTCAACCGCAATGGCCGGGATGCGACCGCTGGCTTCTCGCGAACAAAAGGCTGTTTATCGTTGATGAAGTAATCCTCCGTCCACAACTCGTCAATGACAATCGCCAGACCAGGGGCGCTTTGCGGGCGATATTTGCCGTCGCTGTCGGGCGGGATCAAGCGGTAATCCTGGTTGACCAGCCGGTGGAGTTCGGTTGACCGGACGCTCGGATCAACGATCAGGTACTCCGGCACGCCGCATCGCGCATACAGTTCGCGCTTGATCTCACGGTCGTAGATTTGATGAGACGGTCGGGTGACTTCAATGACCAGATCCGCCGGGCCATCGAGGAAATAGCTGTGGAGAGCGTTGAGCTTCTGCCCTTGAAAGAACATCAGGTCGGGCGTGAAACCGTCATCGCCCAGCTTCATGACGACGCCGCGACCGAACGATTCGCCGCCCAGTTCGATGGCGACGCGATGTAGCGCAAAGATGATCTGGCTGCGCACCTGCGTGTGCCCGGCGTTTTCGCCCGCGCGTCCGCGGCTGAGGTCAGGCGCTTTGAAGGCAATTGCCGCAGCCTGCTTTTCCAGCGAGTCGAGCGAGCCATCTCTGAAATCGTATGCCTGACACAAGGCTTCAACCCATTGATCGAACGATCCCAGAGCCACGGCTGCTTCCGCTCCCCAACCGCGCAGGATTTGTTGCAGCAGCAATCGGCTGCCGTCGAGGCAGTTGCCGACAATCAACCGGCCATCGAGCAATTCAAGCTTCGCTTCGGGATGTGAATCGAAGTAATCGTAAAATTCGATTTCACGTTGGTCTTCGTTGCGTTCGTCCATATTGACCTCCTTGATGTACAGCAGACTGTCTAGTCTGCTGAGGTCCCCGCAAAGGGCCGATTGATGGAGACCACAGCAGACTAGACAGTCTGCTGTACATCCTTACTCGTCGATTACAATTTCTCCGCCACGGACTTCGCTTGCAGGAATAAACCCAGATAATCGCGCCCGCCCGCCTTCGAATCCGTCCCCGACAGATTGAACCCGCCGAACGGATGCACGTCCACCAGCGCCCCTGTGCATTTGCGGTTGATGTAGAGGTTGCCGACGTGAAAATCGCGTTTCGCAATCTCGATGCGCTCGCGATCACCCGAATAGAACGCCCCGGTCAGCCCATAGATCGTGTTGTTGGCGATGCCCAAAGCCTCTTCAAAGTTTTTCGCTTTGATGACTGCGAGCACCGGGCCGAAGATCTCTTCCTGCGCGAGGCGCGCTTTCGGATCAACGTCGGCGATCACGGTCGGTGGAATGAACCAGCCTTCGCCGGCCAGTTCGTGTCGCCCGCCGCCAGCGACGACGCGGCCTTCCTGCTTGCCGATTTCGATGTAGCTGTTGATCTTCTCGAACGCGCGTTGGCTTGAAACGGGACCGGTAAAATTGTTCGGGTCTTTGACCGAGCCGACCGACAACTTCTCTGACGCTGCGGCCACTTTCTCGACGACTTGATCGTAGACAGACTCAACGATCACTGCTCGCGAACAGGCCGAGCATTTCTGCCCCGAATAACCGAACGCCGAAGCGACGATGCCGGCGGCAGCTTCGTCGAGGTTGGCGGTTTCATCAACGACGATGGTGTCTTTGCCACCCATTTCGGCCACGACGCGCTTGATCCAGACTTGGCCTTCGCGAGGCCTGGCGGCCAGTTCGTTAATGCGCAAACCGACGGCCATCGAACCGGTGAACGCGATGAAGCGCGTCTTCGGATGTTCGACCAGATGCTCGCCGACCGTGCGTCCGTCGCCGGGCAGGAAATTGACCACGCCCGGTGGCAGCGAAATCTCTTCGAGCAATTCAACGAATTTCGCCGCGATGACCGGTGAGTCGTGCGACGGCTTGATCACGACGGTGTTACCTGTGACCACCGCCGCCGTCGCCATCCCGGCCATAATCGCCAGCGGGAAGTTCCACGGCGGGATGACTACGCCGACGCCGAGCGGGATGTATTTCATCTCGTTGACTTCAAATGGCAGCGGTGACGGCGTGAGCGGCTGCGGCGCGGCGTAACGCAGAGCCTGACGCGCGTAAAACTCCATGAAGTCAATCGCCTCGGCGGTGTCGGCTTCGGCTTCGGCCCACGATTTGCCGACTTCGTATACCATCCACGCGTTGAATTCATTTTTGCGGCGGCGCATGACTGCGGCGGCCTGGAACAGATAGTTCGCGCGGTGTTCCGCCGGAACGTGCTGCCACGTCTCGAAAGCTTTCCACGCGGCCTGGATCGCTTTGTCGGCCAATTCGTTCGTGCCGTTATGCACGCGGCCCACAACCTGTGAGAACTGCGACGGGTTGAGCGAATCGTGCAGATCGCCAGTCGGGTAACGCTCGCCGCCGATGACGACCGGATACTCGCGGCCTAGTTGCGCTTCGACCTGCTCCAAAGTTTTGAGCATCGCCTGCGCGTTTCGTTCATCCGAGAAATCTGCGAAAGGCTCGTTCTTGAACGGGGGTAGATTGATCATGATTTGGTGTGTCCTCTGGAAATGAAATTTTGTGTTGAGGCTGGGATTTTACTCGACTCGGCGTTGACGCGCTACTTCGGCTTCGGAAAACTATTTCGACGACCACTTTGACCTGCTTCGGCGGAATCGAGTGGAGATCAATCACGTCACCTATTTCCATCACGACCGGTTCGTCGAACGGGTCTTCGTCTTCGCCGAGCGGAGGTTCGGGTTCATCGGCGTCTTCTTGTCGTGTCCGGAGACGGCGGCGCCATTCGATCAGTTTCATAGGTTAAAGCGTTCCCCCCGCCCGAAACACTCATAAATTGAATAGTTGCTTGGTAGTCAGAGCAAGGCAGTCGCCCTGCCGCGCTCTTACACCGTCAAGACCTCCGGCGCCTCCATTCCCCTCGCCAGCGCTTCCTGCTTGAAATGGCCGGTCACATCGTCCACACCGCGCGATTCCCCATTCCAGACGACCAACGCATGCGCTTCGGTTTTCAACTCACTCGCCAGCCACTTCGCCTGGTCGAGGATATCGAGATTGCCCGTAAAGTAGGTTTGTCCATCATCCTTATCGTGCGCAAACTCAACCAAGTCGCCCTGGCCTTCGACTTCGGAGATGATTCGGTCGTAGCGCTCGCCCCAATCCCCTCCCCGATCCACGACCGAAGAGGCGCGGAAAGTCGCTTTATCGAACGGCAGGACGATGCGCCTTCGCAATCCCAGCTCTCCCGCGGCCTCCAGCGCCAAAATGTCCGCGCCGCAAGCCGCCGCGCAGACCAAGGCGAGGGCGTCGTGGGATAGCAGGAATTCGTGGATCCGCTGTTTGACGACCTGGGCATTCTCCGCCGGGAAACGTTTTTGCGCGGCGTCTGAAGCGTCTACGCGTCTGCCTGCCAGTGCGATAACCATATTTTCCCTCCTCGTTAGTTAGCCAACTTCTTTAAATCATCCAGAACTTTCTGCAATTCATGGTACGTCTCGCTGCCGGCCTGCAAGGCCAAGCTTTTTTCCAAATCGGGAATCGTGGAATTCAACTGAAAAGATCCCGGCCCTTCTCTGAGAATCTCGCGGTAAAGCTGCTTTGCCTGCTCGGTATCGCCCGTGTCAAAAGCGGCGCCGAGCAGAGTCGGCCTGATCCATTGGTCTTTGGGGTTGATGAGCCGAGCGCGATAACAGGCCGCCAACGCGACCGTAGCCACTTCGCGCGCCTTCGCCTCATCACCCTTATCTCCGCGTCGCCGATACAACCGAGGTAAATTGCTGGACGGATAGTAATCGTTCAAATCCAACTGCATTCCATGTTCATACTGCTCGATGGCTGAGCTAAGGTACCGGTGTTTGTCCACCTCGTCAGTGGCGGAATCAAACAACGCCTTATACCGTCCGCCTAACAACCCTCGGCGCTCCGAAGTCTCACCGTTCGTCTCGATCAATACTTCCAGCACCTCGATCGCCTTCTGCGACTGCCCGGACTTCGAGAGCGCGAGCGCATAGGTCTCCTGCACGATCGGCAGATCTCGAATGCGTTCCGGTAAACTTCCAACAAAGGCCAGCAAGCTCTGCCATTGCGCCGTGTCCTTCAACAGGTTCAACAATTCCAACGCCACAGACGGCAACTGCGCAGCCGAGCCTTTGTATTGCTCGGCCAATTTGACTGCCTGCTCAACCCGCTGCTCTTTGGGGGCGCGCCGCGCTGTACGGGTGTCCGCCTGCAATTCGGCCAGTTGCTTCGCCTTCTCTTTGAATGCCTCTGCCCCCTCGGCATTCATCTTGGTCTCATAGCCCGGCAGCGCCTGAAAGACCGCTGAAATTCCTGCGATGCGTTTGCCGATCTCATCAAACAGCGCCGCGCGAATGTCCGCCGCCGTCGCTTCAGTAACCTCGCCTTCGGGCAGCGGATAGGTGACGCGCCGCATCTGGTCTACATCGAACGCTTGTCGCGCCCAATTTGCCGCGATCAACACACAGCCCTCGCGCTGGGCCGCCTGCCGGACGCCAACCTCGTAATAGACATTGGCGTTCAGAATCGTCATCTCGGCAATCACCAGATCGGAATAGGCCAGCCGTTCAATCATCTCCTGCACGATCAAACTGCCCACATCCTGATCGGCCCGAATTGGCTTATAACCCAAGTCTTCGATCAGCGGCCGCAACGCGCGATCCCAGAGCATATCGAAATTGATCTCGCCGGGCGCCTTCGGATCGGCATTGTTCGTCGGCTTTTTGCCGAACGGCATGACCATAAAGCAGATCGGTTTGATTGGCATAGATTTACTCCCTGCAGCCGAAGCCGCCGGTCAGCCTTCCACATTCTCTTTCAGCGCCTCGATGATGGCGCTGATCCGGATGCCTTCGTTGGCCTCGTAGACGCCCGGCTTACCCTTCAGCTTCGGCATGCGGCTGTCGCCTTTGTGATGCAGCCCGACCAACTTCCATTGTTTATTGAAAACGGGGCTGCCTGAACTGCCGTTTTCCGTCGGCGTGCGGTAATGCATTCTTCGGTCGTCGTAGTCCAGCAACAGGTTGTCCTGTAAAGAGAGCGACAATCCAGCGCCGCCGGGATGGCCGATGATGCACACACGCGCTTTTTCGTTGAGCACTGGCGGCTCTTTCACAACCGGGTAAGGGCTTACCTGCTTCAACCGCGCAGCGGTCTCGTCGTTCAGATTGAGCCGTAGTAAGGTGGCGTCACATTCCGTCGACGGCGAAGACCAGAGAATATCTTCAATCCCGCACTTCACTCCGTCCAGGGCCTCGAAACAGACTTCCACCTCGTCTTTACGGATCGAACTCGGGTCATTGCTGATGACGTGCGCATTGGTCATCAACAGGAGTTCGTCTCCGTAGGACGGGTGCAATTCGGCGCCGCGAATCAAAAAACCGGTGCCGAACCCGCGCGCTTCGCCCGGCATGCGAATCAGGGCGATCGCGCGGCAACGTTCCAGGCCGAGGCGGTAAGCCTCAAGCCCCATGAAGCTGTCCGTTCCGAACACCTTTTCGTAAGTTTTATCCGTTCTGAACTCGCCGGAAGACGTGAACTGCGCCGACACCTTTCCTGGTGAGAGGTTCACACGCCCGCCTTCGCGCTTGAGCAGCGCATCGTTCAGCAAAGGCAAAAGGTGAGAGCCAGGCTCTATATTCACATCGAGCAACCAGACTTCTTCAAACTGGCGTAGTGTGCTGGCGCACGAGAAGGCGTCCACTTTGGGATCGGTCACATATTTTTGAAGCCAGCGCAAAGCCTCATCATATTTCTCGATCGCCAAACATGCTTCCGCCGCGGTGGCGAAGTCCCAGGCCGCCGCCTCGTCGTTGTTGTTGCGTTCATCCACCTGATCCAGAATCTCTTGCGCGATGTATTTGGCATCCTGTTTCGGCCGGCGATGTTCATTCAGACCTACGCCATCCTGTTGGGCTCGAAACAGCAACGCCGCCGTATTGACGCCATGCCAGATGTTCTGCTGTTTGCCGAGATTGTAGATGGCGTGGTAAGCCTTGATGGCTTCGGCCAGGTTCTCCTGGTTGCGCAATAAATCGAAACTTCTGTCTTCGTACCGATAGGTGTCCAGGTAGCGCTGCTTATAACTGCGCCCTATCAATCCGTACGCTTCAGCGTATTCCTTTTGATTATTGCTCTTAGTTTCTATCGTCAGGGGATCAAGTACCGCCAGCGCCGCGGCAAGAATGCTTTGATCGATAAGAGCCTGCGCGTAAAGCCGTCTGACAGTCGGAGAATCCTGCCCGCCTTGCAGGAAGGCGTCGGCCACCTTTTGCATCAAGTCGAAATAACGATTCTTGCGCAAGTTCTGTAGGATCGGGATTGCGTCTTCCTCAGGGTACTTGTTCGGACGCCGGTTGAGGTGCCGAATCAGTTCCTCGCATTCGAGGACTATGCTGTCCCGGTCGTAATTCTCAATTAAAGCTCTGAATTTGGTTGCAAATGTCTTTTCGTCCCAACTCATGAACACTCCTTTTCGCTCAAAGCCCCAACAATTCCTGCAATTTGCTCCTCAGTGTCCGGCCGGCCAGGTACTTGGTGATGTCGTGGCGCCACTTGCCGCAATTCTGTTCAATGATGTCTTCGATCACCTTCTCGCCGTTGCGCAGGCTGGCTGCGCTTTCATACGCCTCCTCAGCCATCGGCTCTTCATAGAAACAATCGGCCCAATAGACCATGTTTGTGGTAACGCCCGAATCATTGAGATCGATCCCGTTATCGCGGGCGAGGGCGTTTTCCCAGATACGCTGCAGATTTTCCCTGGGCGGCTTGTTGGCGATCCCGTGGATGAAAGTGATATGTGGCATGTGTAACCCTCCAAATGGCGAACAAAGGCCAAGTGTTCGCTGTAAACTGAGGCGTCCTGTTGAATCCCACAGCGCGACTATGTCGGGCCGGAGGTCTATTGCCAGTGTGGCACTGAGAATCGTACTACCTAAGCTTCACCCTGCGTGCTGCCGCTCGTAATTGGCCAAGAGCCGGGCTGGGTGATAGAACTGCAAAACTATAGCGGGGCGGCGACGATTATACATATAGCGTGCGGATGCGCCAGACCTAAGGCGCTTCTCCAGCAATTTTCAACCGGAGAGCGCTGGCCAAACAGAGAAAGGCATAGCGGCTCTCCAGGCGAATATGCGCTCAACCCCAAGCCGGTCTTCTTGCAGGCCGCGCGCGACGCGGTTGAGCGGTTTGGCTGAGAAGTTTCACTGCATAATTCACGGGGTTCGCTGCAAATCAGTGTGCACGCAATGGGGCGCATGCGAGAATATGACTCGAAACGGACAGGTCTACCGATACACCAATTGTTATGGAGAATTTCTGACTGCAAGCGAACGAGATGCGAAAAGGTTCCAGCGTCAGCGCTGGGTTCATTGACACTGCTTTCGGGCAGCGGCGCTGGACAGTGTGGGCGTTACTCTTTCTGTTCTGGCTGGCGCTGGGTTTGTTTTCCGCCGGCCAGATACTGGTCGAACTGCCTCCGATCAGGCGAACCGCCCCGCCGCCAGGGATAAATATCGGCGGGCGAATGTTTGCGTGGCAACTGGCCACGTGGCTGGTCTGGGCGGCGCTTGTACCGGCAGGCTTGTGGCTGCGCAAACGTTTTCCGTTGGAACGCGGCGCACTGTGGCGTTCGATCCCTGTGCATCTAGGCGCGATTGTAATATTTTGCGCGGCGCATACCGGCGCCTTGTTGCTGCTGAGGAGTTTTATTCTCCCTACGGCGGGCGCTGCCGCTGCGCCGCAATTGATTCCGCAGTTGATTTATTGGTGGGTGCGCGATCTGCCGTTTTGCGCGCTGCTTTACGGACTGATTCTGGGCATCGGCAGCGCGCTGGATTACCAGCGGAAATTCCGCGAACGCGAATTACGCGCTTCGCAACTCGAAGCTCAACTCGCCCAGTCGCAGTTGCAGATGCTTCGCATGCAGTTGCATCCGCACTTTCTCTTTAACACGCTGAACGGCATCACGGGCCTGGTGCGGGATCGTGATCACGAAGCGGCGGTGCAGATGCTGGTGGGCTTGAGCGAACTGCTGCGGCAGACGCTGGAGAATTCCGGCAAACAAGAAACGCCACTTCACGAAGAACTGGCGTGGTTGGAACTTTATTTGAACATTCAGCAGATGCGCTTTTCAGACCGGTTGCGGATCAGCGTCACCGCCGCGCCGGAAACGGCTGATGCGCTCGTGCCCAACCTGATTACGCAACCGCTGGTGGAAAACTCCATCAGACACGGGCTGGCGAGCCGCGTTGCGCCCGGCGCGGTTTCAATCAGCGCGCAGAGCGTGGATGGGCGTCTCGAATTGCGCGTTTGTGACGATGGCGTTGGACTGCCTGATGGCTGGCAAATGGACAAGCACAAAGGGCTGGGATTGACGAACACCGCCGCCAGGCTGCGGCAGCTTTACGGGAGCGATTTCAAACTGGAGCTTCACAACCGCGAGCGCGGCGGCGTCGAGGCGTTAATCTCCATCCCGCTGCGCAAGGATCTTGAGTCAGTACCGCGACCGGTAGGGAGCGGCGCGTGATCCAGGCTGCCGCTCCCTACCGGTCGCGGTACTGATCCATAACGATGGCGACAACGGCAAACGGTAAAAAGATCAAAGCGATCATCGTTGACGACGAGCCGCCGGCGCGGCGCAACCTGCGCGCCTTGCTCAAAGGCGACCCGGAGATCGAGTTGATCAAAGAATGCGGCAATGGCAATGAAGCCGTCAGCAGCATTCGCGCGCTCGCACCCGATCTGGTTTTTCTCGACGTGCAGATGCCGGAGATGGATGGCTTCGAGGCGCTGGAACAACTCTCCGGCCAACCGCTGCCCGTGATCATTTTCGTGACGGCATATGATCAATATGCGCTGCGGGCGTTCGAGGTGAGCGCGCTCGATTACCTGCTCAAACCGTTCAGCGACGCCCGCTTTCACAAGGCGCTGGCGCAAGCGAAGCAACAGATCGCTCAGCAAGACGCCAGTGAGTTGGGCAGAAAACTGTTGACGCTCATCAACTCACGACAGCCTGAATTGGCCGCGCCGCGTTACCTGACGCGCCTGATGGTCAAAATGGCGGGCCGCGTGATCTTTCTCAAGACCGAAGAGATTGACTGGATCGAGGCGCAGGACTATTACGTCCGGCTGCACGTTGGCGGCAAAGCGCACCTGT
>Ga0187893_10015784_pt1 | contig 10065 bp, 6 predicted proteins | sample MA1701074metaG_FD_139574 | JGI IMG/M metagenome (GOLD analysis project Ga0187893, IMG submission 139574) | White microbial mat communities from a basaltic lava cave in the Kipuka Kanohina Cave System on the Island of Hawaii, USA - MA170107-4 metaG ... | reverse complement strand
GCGAGGCGCGCGGCCGCTCACTCGCCGCCGCGCAGGTGATCCGCCTGCCCGCGAACGTGCCGCCGTGGACCGACACAGGAATGCGTTTCGCGAAGGGCGACGAGGTGACGATCCTGGCCGAGGGCCGCGCGATCGTGTCGACCGAGATGGGGCTCTCTTCGCGGCCGCGCTACGCGCTGTGGGCGCGGCTCGGCCGGCGCGGTCCGGTCTGGACGGGCACGCGCGACACCCAGAGCTTCCGCTGTGACCGCGACGGCATGCTCGAGCTCGCGATCTACAACGGCGAGTGGAAGTCACCGGACGGCGTGCTCGGCACGCCGCTCGAGGCGTACGCGGGCCTGAGCGGCGAGATCGAGGCGCTCGTGCTGCACTGGCGCGGCGAGGCGCGCGACGGGCTCGAGGCGCTGCAGCGGCTCGCGCCGGGCGAGCCGCTGATCGCGGCCGAGCTCGCGCGCATGGCGAACCCCGCGGTTCGTCCCGCGGGCTGGAACTACCTGTGGTTCCTCGGCCAGAGCGAGACCTTCCGGACGCTCCGCCCGCGCGACGCCGCGCCCTGCATCGGCTGCCTCACCGAGGACGACGTCGCCATCCTGCGCCGTCCCGTCTCGCTGCCGCTCGGCCCCGACACGGAGGCGAGCTGGCGCTGGCGGGTCTCGGCGCTGCCCTCGAGCAAGCCCGAGGACACGCTCCTGTGTCACGACTACCTGTCCGTCGCGGTGGAGTTCGACAACGGGCTCGACCTGTCCTGGTTCTGGAGCTCCGGTCTTCCGCTCGACACGCACTTCGCCTGCCCGATCCCGCAGTGGAACCCGCGCGAGACGCACCTGGTCGTGCGCACCGGCGGCGAGGGGCTCGGCCAGTGGCAGAGCGAGCGGCGCAACGTGTTCGCGGACTACTCCCGCGCGATCGGGACCCCGCCCGCGCGCATCGTCGCGGTCTGGCTGATCGCGGTGAGCCTGTTCCAGCACGGCCGCGGCGAGGCCGAGTTCGCCGACATCACCCTGACCTCGAACGGGGAGCGCGTCGAGCTGATCGGGCGTTAGCGCCCCGGCCGCCGGGCCGCGACCGGCAACTTTGCCGCGCCGCCGGGCGAAAAAACTCCCCCGCCTCCCGGGGTACACTACGCGCCCGCGAACCCCCGCCGCGCGCACTTCCTGGAGCCCCGCTTGAACGAACGCGACGCAACCAACCGCTTCGGCCAGTTCGTGGTGCGCCGCCGCCACCCGATCGCGGTGCTGCTGGTGCTCTCGACGCTGTTCTTCCTGTACCCGATCGCGAACGGCGTCGCGACGGCGCTGGGCCACCCCTGGCCCGGGCCGGTGGTGAAGATTGGCAGCGACGCGCGCGCCCAGCTCCCGGACCACCCGTTTATCCACGCCCAGACCAAGTTCGCCGGCGAGTTCGGCAACTCCACCCTGGTCGCGATCGCGCTGGTGGTGAAGGACGGCACGATCTGGACGCCCGAGACGCTGGAGAAGATCGACGCGATCACCAAGTCGCTGGACGGCTGGGACTACGACGCCCGCGTGGACGAGCGCAAGCACGCGCGCGAAGAGCTCGAGGCGGAAGGCCGGCTCACGAAGGCGGAGATCAAGAAGGAGCTCGACCGGCGCTTCCCGCCCTACCCGGTGAACCACGACGCGGTCCGCTCGATCACGCACCTGACCGCGCGCGTCGTGCAGATGGAGAAGGACGGCACGGTCACCGCCGAGCTCCTGATGGAGGACCCGCCGGAGACGCAGAAGGGCGCCGACGCGGTGCGCACGCGCGCGCTCGAGCTGATGCCCGACCAGATGCGGCAGCTGCTCGTGTCGCAGGACGAGAAGGCCGCGTTGATCACGGCCGGCTTCGTCACCGACCGGCTGTCGGGGCTCGAGATCTACCGCGCCGTCTTCGACCACCTGCAGAAGCTCGAGGAGCGCGAGCAGGACGAGCAGCACGCGATCTACATCACCGGCGCGCCGCTCGCGATCGGCTGGCTGCTCGCGCACGCCTGGGAGATGGGGCTCTCGGTGGTCGGCGCGGTATTCGCGATCTTCGTGCTGCTCTGGGCCTACTTCCGGCGCTGGCACGGCGTGCTGATCCCGATGATCGCCGCCGGCGTGACGGTGATCTGGGGCACCGGCTTCACGGGCTGGGCCGGCATCGCCTTCGATCCGCTGGTGATCGTGATCCCGATGCTGATCACCGCGCGCGCGGTCTCGCACACCGTGCAGATGGCGGAGCGCTTCTTCGAGGACTACGAGCGACTCTTCCCGGTGTACGGGGATCCGAAGCGCGCCAAGCTCGAGGCCGCCGCGGTGGCGATGGGCGAGCTGATCGTACCCGGCACGCTCGGCATCCTGACCGACGTCGCGGGCCTGCTCGTGATCCTGGTAACGACCATCCCGCAGATGCGCGACCTGGGCGTGTTCGGCGCGTTCTGGGTCGCGGCGATCGTGATCACGGTCGAGATCCTGCACCCGGTGCTGATCTGCTTCCTGCCCGCGCCCAGGGACTTCCACCACTACACGCCCAGGATCATGACGCGCTTCGTGGGCGCGATCGCCGACTTCGTGACCGACCGGCGCGGGCGCTGGGTGGTCGCGTACACGTTCCTGGCGATCTTCCTGCTCTCGGGCGCGGCGACGCTGGCCTGGTCGAGGATCGGCGAAGCGCGGCCGGGCATACCGCTGTTCTGGCCCGATCACCCGTTCAACGTCGCCACCGGCATGATCGGCGAGAAGTTCGGCGGCGCGGACGCGCTGGTGATCTACGCCGAGGGCGACCGCAACGAGTCCGCGGGCGAGGCCGAGGTGCTGAAGAAGATGCAGGACCTGGAGCGCCTGCTGCGGCACGAGACCGGCGCGGTCGCGGTGGTCTCGCCGGTGGCGCTGGTGCGCGCCGCGAACCGCGCGTTCCGCTACGGCGAGCCGAAGCAGGAGATCATTCCCGAGTCCGCGCGCGCGCTCCTGATCTTCCTGCGCTTCAACAGCCCGCCCGGCGCGCTCACCTCGATCGTCACGAACGACGGGCGCGCGTCGACGCTGACCGCGATCTACCCCGACCACAAGGGCGAGACGATCCGGCGCGCGGTCGGCGTGGCCGAGGAGTTCATCGCCGAGAACCCGATGGGCGCGATCTCGATCCGGCTCGACCCCAACCACTCCGAGCCCGGCGCGCCGTGGTGGAGCGCCGAGCGCCTGACGGACTTCGTCTACTACATGATCGGGCCGCTCCTGCCGCCGCGCGCGCACACGCTCGAGGTGCTGCGCAAGGAGAGCGGCGAGTACGTGCCGTTCGAGGTGAAGACCGTCGCCGAGCACGGCGCGCCGCCCTGGCTCGAGGAGTTCCGCGAGCGCGCGCTCGAGAAGTACCAGGCCGAGGCCGGCTCGAGGCGCCCCGGCCACGTGTTCGCCTGGCCGAAGGAGCTCGCCGACTGGCAGGTGGACGACGTCGACCAGTGGTTCGAGAACGACGAGCTGCGCATCCGCGCGGTGGCGGTGAACACGAAGGACCTCCTGGTCGAGGACGGCAAGGCGCTCGGCTCCGCGCCGGTCTATCAGCTGACGCAGGGCTGGACGCGCGGCGTGCAGTTCGTGATGGCGGGCGGCCCGCTCGGCATGCTGGCGGCGGTGAACGACGAGGTCGAGCGCGGCCACCTCGCGAACATCACCCTGATCCTGTTCGTGATCTTCGTGCTGCACTCGGTCACGTACCGCTCCACGCTCTCGGGCGGGATCATCTTCCTGCAGCTCGCGACGGCGACGCTGCTCTCGCTCGCCTTCATGGCAGTGCGCGGTGTGGGGCTCAACATCAACACGCTGCCGGTGCAGGCGGTGGGCGTCGGGGTCGGCGTCGACTACGCGATCTACATCGTCGACCGCATCCGCCAGGAGGTGGTGGCGACCGGGAGCCTCGAAGAGGCGATCCGGCGCGCGGTGCGCACGACCGGCATGGCGGTGACGTTCACCGGCACGACCGTGGTCGGCGGGATCGGCTTCTGGGTGTTCTCGAACCTGCGCTTCCAGGCCGAGTTGGCGCAGCTCTTGATCGTGCTGATGGTGATCAACATGTTCGCGGCGGTGACGCTGGTGCCCGCGCTCTACTCGATCCTGCGCCCGGGCGTGGCGAAGCTCTTGCAGCAGCGCGAGCGCGAGCTCAAACAAGAGCAGCCGCGCTCGGAACAGAGGGAGGTGGCGGCGTGAGGCTCAGGGGCAAGATCGCGATCGTGACCGGCGGCGCGCGCGGCATCGGCGAGGGCATCGCGAAGTGCCTTGCGGCCGAGGGCGCGGCGGTGGGCATCATCGACATCGACGGCGCCGAGGCGCAGAAGACCTCCGCGGCGCTCGGCGCTCGCGCGCTCGGCGTGGCGGCGGACTGCTCGGACGAGCAGGCGATCGAGGCCGCGGTCGATCGCATCAGCCGCGAGCTCGGCGGGCTCGACGTGATGGTCAACAACGCGGGCGCAGGCACGGGCACGATCCAGCCCGAGCAGATCCCGACCGGTCCGGGAATCGAGCACACCCCGCAGGCGGGCTGGGATGGAACCGTCGGCAACAACCTGCGCACCAACTTCCTCGGCTCGAAGGCCGCGATCCCGCGCCTTCGGGCGCGCGGCGGCGGCTCGATCGTGAACATCGCGTCGATCGCGGCGCTCACCGCCACGCCCGGCCCGATGGCGGCCTACGGCGCAGCCAAGGCGGGAGTCGTGCACCTGACGCGCTCGCTCGCGCTCGAGCTCGGCCCGTCGAACATCCGCGTGAACGCGATCTGCCCCGGCTTCCTGTTCACCCGCGCGTGGGAGGGGCTCGCGATGGTGATGAAGCTGCAGCGGCCGGAGTTCCGCGAGCTGTCGGCGCGCGAGATCTTCCTCGAGATGGTGAAGCGCGCCGCGCCGCTCGGCCGCGAGCAGACGCCGGAGGACATCGGGAAGCTCGTCTGCTTCCTGGCCAGCGACGACGCGCAGAACATCACGGGGCAGGAGATCAAGGTCGACGGCGGCATCACGCTGCGCACCGGCGCCGGCGTCTGATCAGAACAGCGCGAGCTGCGAGGTCCCAGGCCTCCGGAACGCGGCGACGCTGAGCGCCGGGCCCGACGACGCGAGGCCGTTGCGCCGCCGCGCTAGCGCGACCAGCTCCGCGATCTGCTCCGCCCACAGGCCCGTGCCGCGGTGGCGCACGCCGAAGCGCGCGTCGTTGAGCTTGCCGTCGCGCACGTCGCCGATCCGGTGCAGGACCTTCTCGCGCCGGTCGGGGTAGTGCGCCGCCAGCCAGTCCGAGAAGATGTCCTTCACCGCGTAGGGCAGGCGCACGAGCTGCGAGCCGGCCCAGGCCGCGCCCGCGCCCGCGGCCGCCTCGGCGAGCGCGGGGATCTCGTGGTCGGTCAGACCCGGCACGATCGGCGCCAGGTTCACGCCCACCGGGATGCCCGCGCGCGCCAGCCGCGTCACGGTCGCGAGCCGCGCGTTCGGCTGCGCGGTGCGCGGCTCCATGCGCCGCGCGAGCTCGGGATCGAGCGTGGTGAGCGAGATCGTCACCGACACGGCATCGTGGCGAGCGAGCTCCTGCAGCACGTCGATGTCGCGCGCCACGAGCTGGCTCTTGCTGATGATCGAGCACGGGTTGCGGAAGTCCGCCAGCACCTCGAGCGCGCGGCGCGTGATGCGGAGCGTGCGCTCGATCGGCTGGTAGCAGTCCGTCACGCCCGACATCCCGATCACCTGCGGCTTCCAGCTCTTCGCGGCAAGCTGCGCGCGCAGCAGCTCCGGCAGCTCGTGCTTGACCAGGATCTTCGTCTCGAAGTCGAGGCCGGCGGAGTAGCCGAGGTACTCGTGCGTGGGCCTCGCATAACACCAGACGCAGCCGTGTGTGCAGCCGCGATACGGATTCACGCCGACGTCGAAGCCGACGTCCGGGCTCTGGTTCTTCGAGAGCGCGCTGCGCGAGGCATCGGCGATGTACTCGGTGCGCGGGTCGGGAGTCTCGAGGTCGGCGAAGCCGGTCTCGGGGTCGGGCTCGAAGCGCTCGGCTTCGAAGCGGTTGTGGGGGGCCGCGTTCGTGCCGCGCCCGCGGATCGGATCCCGGTAGCGCGCCATGGTCCGAGCCTAGGCGAACACAAAGCGAAAATCCAGCGGGACGCGAAGCCGCGCGGGAGCCGCGGGCAGGCGCCCGGAGGCCGCTGATAGGATAGGGCCCGAACCCGAAGGAGATTCCGGATGAGCGAGCTCTTGTACGAGAAGGACGGACCGATCGCGACCATCACGCTGAACCGGCCCGAGCGCATGAACACGATCTCGGGCCCGATGCTCGCGGAGCTGTCCGAGAAGCTGCTCACCGCGAACGCCGACCGCGACGTGCGCGCGATCATCCTGACCGGCTCGGGCCGCGCGTTCTGCGCGGGCCTCGATCTGCAGGACGCGTCGAGCGGCAGCGGGATCGGCGGCGGCGGCTCGATGGGCACGACGCTCGACCTGCGCGACGCGCCGCCCACCGTGCTGCACAAGCTCGACACGCCGGTGATCTGCGCGCTGAACGGCGGCGCGGCCGGCTACGGTATGGACCTGGCGCTCGGCTGCGACATCCGCGTCGCGAGCTCGCGCGCGAAGCTCGCCGCCGCGTTCACCAAGCGCGGCGTGCTGCCGGAGTCGGGCGGCACCTGGATCCTGCCGCGCCTGGTCGGCTGGGCGAAGGCGGCCGAGATCATCTTCACCGGCCGCACGCTCGACGCAGATCAGTGTCTTCAGCTCGGGCTGGTGAACCAGGTCGTGCCCGAGGGCTCGCTCTTGGAGGCGACGCGCGCGCTCGCGAACGAGATCGCCGCGAACGCGCCGCTCGCCGTGCAGTCCGCCAAGCGCATGATGCGGATCGGCCTGTCGGAGCAGTTCGACGACCACGTGCACCACGTGTTCCTGCAGCTCCTGCCGCTGTTCCAGAGCCACGACTTCCGCGAGGGCATGAAGAGCTTCCTCGAGAAGCGCGACCCGAAGTTCCAGGGGAAGTAATGCCGCTCGATCCGCAGGCCAGGCTCGTGCTCGACGCGCTCTCGGCCGTGACCATGCCCGACCCGTGGACGATCGAGCCGGCGGTGTTTCGCGCGCAGGTGCGCGAGATGCGCGTCGCCGCGCCGCTCGAGGAGATCGGGGCCGTCGAGGACCGCCGCTTCTCCGGTCCGGGCGGCGAGCTCGCGCTGCGCAGCTACACGCCGCTCGAGCGCGGCGCGGGCGCGCTGCCGGTGCTGGTGTTCTTCCACGGCGGCGGCTTCGTGATCGGCGACCTCGACTCGCACGACGGCACCTGTCGCGCGCTGGCGAACGCCGCGCGCTGCGCGGTGGTCGCGGTCGACTACCGGCTCGCGCCCGAGGCGAAGTTCCCGGCCGCGGCCGAGGACTGCTACGCCGCCACGTGTTGGGTGGCGGAGAACGCGGCCGCGCTCGGCGTCGATGCCGTGCGCATCGCCGTCGGCGGCGACAGCGCGGGCGGGAACCTGGCCGCGGTCACGGCGCTGCTCGCGCGCGACCGGCGCGGGCCGCGCCTCGCGCACCAGCTGCTGATCTACCCCGTGATCGACTGCGCGTTCGACACGCCGTCCTATCGCGAGAACGCCGAGGGCTACTTCCTGACACGCGAGATGATGCGCTGGTTCTGGCACCACTACCTGGAGAAGCCGGACCAGGCCGCCGACCCGACGGCTTCGCCGATTCGCGCCGCGACGCTCGCCGGTGTCGCCCCGGCGACCGTGATCACGGCCGAGTACGATCCGCTGCGCGACGAGGGCGAGGCCTACGCCTCACGCCTCGCGCAGGCCGGCGTGGCCGCGACGCTCACGCGCTACGACGGCGTGATCCACGGCTTCTTCGGCATGGGCAACGCGATCGACAAGGCCAAGCTCGCCGTCGCCCAGGCCGCGCGCGAGCTGCGCGAAGCCTTCGCGCGTTAGGCGTTCAGCCGCCCTTCGGCACCAGCGGCTGCACGGTCTCGCAGAAGTCCTCGGCGGGCTTCACCTCGATCTCGCCCGGGCCGCGGCTGGCGTGGCGGGTGGTGAAGATCGGCTCGCGCTCGGCCGTGCCCTCGAAGTTCGCCGGTATGTGGTCCGAGAAGGGAATCTCGGGCGTCATCAGGATCACGGTCACCTGCGAGGGCGAGAGCAGGCACGTGAGCTGCACGCCGTCGTGGCCGTTCAGCCAGTAGCAGTCCACCCGCCGCCCGCCGCTGTCGGCCGCGCCCGGTGACGTGACCAGGTCGATTGCCTGGAGCATGCCGTGGCGCACGATCGCGTCGACCGGCTGGTGCTTCGGCCACCAGCTCCTGTACGCGTCGAACCAGTGGCGCTCGATGTGCGCGCGCTCCTCGGCGTCGAGCGGCAGCATGTCCGTGGTCACGTCGAGCACGGACTCCTTCCAGCTGCCGTCCGCGTTCTTCGCGCCGTAGCGATCGCGGAACTTCTCGCGCGTCGCCCGGGCGTTCATCACCAGATCGAGCTTGCGCATGAAGCTTCCCTTGGAAACGGCTCCGACCGCTGGTCCCGGCATCTCTCTCCCCCCGACTAGGCAGTGAGCCCCGCCACCACGCGCTCGGCCTCCTTGGCCAGCGGCAGCAGCGCGAGCTCGTTCGCAATTCCCAGCGCTTCGGCGGCGTCGGCGAGCGCGCGCGACTCGTCGTCGCCGCCGCGCCGCTCGGCGCGCAGTCGCGCGCGCCCGATCAACGAGGACGCCAGCTCGACGCGTGAGCGTGCCGCGCGGGTAGAGGCGATCGCCCGCTGGTACCAGAGCTCCGCCTCGTCGATCCGCCCGGCGGCGCGCGCACAGCCGGCGAGCAGCCGCGCGATCGACTGCGCCCAGCCGGGCGTCAGCACCACGCCCTTCTCGTGGGCGCGGCGCAGCAACGGCTCGCAGGCGGCGCCGAGCGAGTCCGCCCCGGCGCGCAGCGCGGCCTCGGTCAGTGCGCAGTGAGTCGGAAGCAGGCGGATGTCGCTGCCGGCGCCATGCACGAGCTTCTGCAGCACGGCCACGCGCGTCGCGTCGACCGCTTGCGGCGCGCGCCAGGCCTCGATCAGCTCGCGGTACGCCGCCACGAGCAGCTGGATCATCGGCGCCGGCTCCTCGAAGATCGGGCCCTTGGCCGCGAGCAGCGCGAGGCTCGCCTCGGCTTCCTGCCAGCCCCCGCGTAGCGCCGCGGCGCAGGCGCGCGCCCCGACCACGAGCGGCCCGCCCCACGGGTAGCGCGAGCGGCGGATCGCGTGCAGCGCGGCGCTCGCCGACTCGTCGGCGGCCGCGAAGTCGCCGCGAGCGACGTCCAGGCAAGCGCGCTCGGACAGCACGAGCGAGAGGTCCATCGGGTTCTGGGCACGCCGCGCGAGCTGCTCCGCTTCACACGCCACGTCTCGGCCCTCGTCCAGCCGCCCGAGGTGCAAGAGCCCGAGCGGAATGCGCGCACAGGCGGTGCTCGCCAGCCACGGATCGCGCGCACGCCGCGCCCGGTCGAGCTCCTCGCGCCAGCTCTCGACCGCGTCGCGCACCTCGAACAGCGAGAAGCGCGCCAGCGCCAATCCCATGCGCGCGTGCCGGCAGACCGAGTCGTCGTCGAGCTTGTTGCCGATAAGGAGCGCGCTCTCGGCGTACTCGAGCGCGCGCGGAGCGTCGCCGTTGGTCCAATGGAACTCGGAGAGCGTCTCCATGATCAGCGCGCACAACGCCGGGTGGCTGTCTGCGAGCTTCAGCGCGCGCGCGGTCAACGCGTCCGTGTCCACCGGCACGGCGCGCGCCGCGGCGGAGCTCGTGACCTGCACTCGCAGCAGGAACATCAGCACGCGCGCCTGCCCGGCGTCGTCCCCGAGCTGGCCAAACAGCCTAGCAGCCGTCGCGAAGTGCAGGCGGCAGGCGTCGATGTTCGTGTCCCGGAAAGCCGCGAGCCCGGCCCGGAAGTGCAGCGCCGCCCGCTCCTCGTCGGGCTTCTCCTCCGCCGCCTGCGTCGCCGCCTCGTAGAACCTCGCGGCGTCGTGCCACGCGCAGATCGCGAACGCCTGATCCGCCGCGCGCTGCGCGTAGTCGAGCATGCGTTCCGGCGCGATGCCGTCGCCAGCCTG
>Ga0187893_10015782_pt1 | contig 10068 bp, 8 predicted proteins | sample MA1701074metaG_FD_139574 | JGI IMG/M metagenome (GOLD analysis project Ga0187893, IMG submission 139574) | White microbial mat communities from a basaltic lava cave in the Kipuka Kanohina Cave System on the Island of Hawaii, USA - MA170107-4 metaG ... | reverse complement strand
GGCGGATACGTATACGTGATGCGCTCGGTGTTGGTGCAGCCGTAGCTTTTCAACTGCGCCTCGATCCAGTCGACCGCGTCACGATTGCGCTTGGTGCCCTGGCGCCGATCACCGAATTGCGTGAGGCCCTTGATGGTCGACTTGTAACGCTCCGGCTCGAGCTGTGATACGAGCTGTCGCACTGACGCGGTGTCGCCGTTCAGGGCGGCGTTGAGCCCGTAGGGCGCGAACGTCGGCGCGTTTGCCGGACCGGTGGCAGCCGCCGCGGGCTGCGGCGCCGGTGCAGCGGCGGTTTGCGACGGCGTCGCGGTACCGGCGCACGCAGCAGCGAGGAGCGCTGCGCCGAGAACGAGGAGCGATGAAGCGGTCGTGTTGTTACGCATGGGCTGGCGTCTGCTAAAGGTTCGTTCAGAAATGGGCGAGTGACCGACGTCACACAAGATACGGGTTACCCGGCACACCAATTTGCGTTCGATCGTGTTTGATTGTCCGTCAGTTGGAGCTCTGCTGCAACGCAGCGGCAGTTGGCCTTCCCGGAACCACCGAAGACCAGCTGGAGGGAGAAGTGCACGAAGGTCCACGACCGACCCCGAGGGCGAACGTCTCGGGCTCACGGCGCCACACAATGCGTGTCGTGAAGGATGCTGATGGTGGCATGGTGCTCGTGTATGAAGCGGAGCCTGCCGCCAATGCGGGTCCCAGGAACCTGGTGTTCGAGTCCGGCACCGGCCGTTCTCGCCTCGACCAGTACCCGCCGGACTGGCGTGTGCTTGCCGATCGCGACCTGCTGGCGCTGATCAAGCACTAGCGTCCCGCCAGATCAGCTCGGGCGTGATCGCGTCGACGCGGTTCACGCCACAGAGGGCCATCGCTTGTTCCAGCTCCCTGGTGAGGATCTGGACGACGTTCGTCACGCCCGCGGCGCCGCCGACCGCGAGGCCGTACACGTACGGCCGTCCGATCAGCACCGCCTTGGCGCCGAACGCCATCGCCTTGAGGACGTCGGTGCCGCGCCGGACGCCGCCATCGAAGAGCACGGCCGGAAGGCCGCTGACTTCTTCCGCGATGCGCGGCAGCGCGTCGATCGCGGCTGGCGCCGTGTCGAGGTTTCGCGCGCCGTGGTTCGAGACGATGATGGCGTCCGCCCCGTGCTGCGCCGCAAGCCGCGCGTCATCCGGGTGCAGGATTCCCTTGACGATGAGCGGCACCTTGATGGACGCGCGGATCCACTCGACGTCCTTCCATGTAATGGGATTGTCGCCGGGCTCGACGGTGCGATACGGCAGGCCGGGCGGGAAGTCGAACCCGGCGCGCGCCATCCGGTCCCTCGCGCCGCCCGTCGGCGTGTCGATGGTCACCACGATCGCGCTGCAGCCGGCCCGCACGGCGTCGGCCAACAGGTCGGCCGTCGCGGCCCGCTCCTGCATGTAGAACTGGAACCACAGCGGCGACACGCCGGTGGCCGCCACCGTCTCGATGCGCTGCGAGGTGTAGCTGCTCAGCACCATGCCGGCGCCGGCCGCCTTGGCGCCGCGCGCGGCGCCGGACTCCGCGTCGGGATGCGCGAGGTTGTGCGCCGCCACGGGCGCCAGGAGGATCGGGTGCCTGAGCCGCTGCCCCAGCACCGAGACACTCGTGTCGACCGCGCTGACGTCGCGGCACATGCGCGGCGACAGGCGGATCCGGCTGAACGATTCGCGGTTCCAGCGCAGGGTGTGCTCGTCCGCCGCGCCGCCGTTCACGTACTCCCAGGCGGCCGGCTCGAACTTGTCGCGCGCCGCGCGCTCGTAGTCGTCGAGCGTGACGAGCACCGTCACGATCCCAGCAGCCGGCTGACGGACATCGTCACGAAGAAGCCGTAGAAGAGCGCGGTCGCCACCAGCGCCGCGCGTCGCCACGGGCCCGGTCGCAACTCGACCGGCAGCAGCGTCGTGTTCACGTACAGCAGGTGCAGCGACGCGATGATGAACACGGCGCCCGCCACGTTGGCGCCGATCTGGAGCAGCACCACCGGCTGCGCGAGCCGCAGCGCGATCATGCCCCACACGGTGACGGCCGCAAGCACCGAGTAGTAGACCGTTCGCACATCGGCGTCCTTGCGCGCGCGAACGCGGCGGCTGCCGGTCCAGATGATGTCGGTCACCGCGCGCGTGATGCTCTCCACTTGGTCGAGCTGTGTCTTGAGGAGGATCCACGCCGCCAGCAGCGCGATGCCGCCGGCGACCATGGCGCCCGCGCGCTCCCCCACCTGCGATGCCAGCGCGGCCGCGATGCCGAGCCCGCGAATGTCGTTGCCCGGCGGCAGGAAAGTCACGTAGATGAGCGCCGGGAGCATCATGCCGACGATCGCGCCCGTGAAGAACACGCCCCACTGGTCCGCGTGTACGATGCGCCACCAACCGCGCCAGCGCGCCATGTTCGCGGCCGTCGGCGTGAACATGAACCCGGTGTGCGCGAGATTGACCCGCTGCCCGCCGACCGACGCCGGGATGTAGCCGGCGCGTTCACTCATGCCATAGCCCTTGTCGCGGGCCCAGTTCGAGAGGGTGATGTTCGCCACGCCACCGGCGCCGGCGTATCCGGCGAGCGCCGCCAGCAGCACGAAGTCGACGCCGGCCGGCAGGAAGTTGAAGCCGCCGGTCATCGTGTCGAACCCGACGAACCCGACAACGCCCGCGAACCACGTGTCGAGCGGCACGAACCACACGCTGAGCACCACGAACGCTGCCAGCACGCACGCGACCATCACCCAGTTGAGCAGCTCGAGGGTCCGCTCGATGCGCTTGCCGAACTGGAGCGCCAGGACGCACGCCAGGAACGACGCGCACCCGATGTAGTAGACCGTGGCGGCATCCGCCGGTGCCGCCATTCGCCTGGTGGATAGAAAGAAGATGGCGCCCGATGCCGTGGCGGCCCAGGCAGGCCAGCCGCTTTGCAGGAAATACAGCAGCCCGTAGAACACGGCCCACAGCTTGGACCACGGCCCGGTGCGCATGAACCCGGTGATGGCTGGCTCACCAGTGGCCAGCGTGTACCGCATCAGTTCGAGGTTGAAGCACGTCTGCAGCAGGACGGCGACGCCCGCCACCCAGAGCAGCGACAGCCCATGGCGTACGAACGCGGCCGGCCCCAGGAGGAACTCGCCGCTCCCGATGGACAGGCCCAGCACGATGACGCCCGGGCCCACGACGGACAGCCAGCCCAGTCCGCGCGGACGCGGCGCGTCCGGCAGGTCCGCGGGCACCCAGGGTTCGAGCCCGCTCCGGCTCTCCGCGCTCACCGCCGTCGGGGAGGTCAGGCTCAGTCCGCCGTGCTGACTGCGAACGACCCCGGGGTCCTTGCCTGTGCCATGCGTCTAGATACCTCCGGGCCGACGGGCGCTGCAAGGGGAGACGTCGAGACCGGGAAGGACGACCTTAACGAAGGCAAGCCGTGAGACGTCTTCCGGTGTCGCCGACGCCGTTCGCGGCGCGCCATCCTGCGAGCCCAAATTCCGGACGTGAGATCCACCCGAGTGCTGTCCGACGCCGGACTGACACTGCTGGCGCTGTCGGCCGGCCTGGCTGCATGCCGCGGCCCGGAAACCGACCCCGCCGATCCGGGCCCGCCCGCGCTGGTCACGCCGATGATGGCTCAGTCGGCGATCGTGGGCGTCGCCTTCAGCATCGACGCGACGAGTGACGGCGCCTTGTTCTCGGGCCGGAACCTCGTGTATGGCGTCGCGCTGTCGCCCCCGACGCGCGGGCTCACCACCGCCAACGGCCAGATCGCGGGCGTGCCGACCTCGACGGGCGTCGTCCGCGCCACGGTGACCGCGACCGATGACGTCGGGCGCGCCGGGCTGCACACCTTCCCGATCGCCGTCTTTGCGGCAGGCCTCAAGACGCCGGTGCTGCCGGCAACGCCGTTCCTGTACACGGACGCCGCCTCGCCCCTGCCGCCGCACTTCGTCAACGGCGGGCCCGGCGGCGCCGTCGTCGCGACGGACAACACGCCGCCCCACAACCCGACCACGGACCAAGGCGCGGCGCTCGGGCGCGTGATGTTCTACGACACCAGGCTGTCCGCGAACGACAAGACCGCGTGCGCATCCTGTCACATCCAGGCACGCGGCTTCGCGGACACCGCCATCAAGAGCGCGGGATTCCTCGGTGGCCGGACCGGGCGGCATTCGCCGGGGCTGGCGAACGCGCGCTTCTACCAGCGCGGCCGTTTCTTCTGGGATGAGCGCGCGGCGACGCTGGAGGCGCAGGCCCTCATGCCGATCCAGGATCCTGTCGAAATGGGGCTCTCGCTGGCTGATCTCGAGGCCAAGCTCTCGGCCACGGCGTTCTACGCGCCGCTGTTCGCGGCGGCCTTTGGCTCGCCGGACGTCACCGCCGATCGCGTGTCCCGGGCAATCGCCCAGTTCGTGCGTTCGCTCAAGAGCACCCAGTCGCGATTCGACGCCTCGTTCGGCCCGAACGGGACGCCGCTGCCGCCGCTGGAGCCGCAGGGCCAGCAACTCTTCAACGGGCCCGCCGGCTGCTCGCCTTGCCACGCGAACAACGCACAGGTGAGCGACAACGTGCACAACACGGGGCTGGACTCGGTGATCACCGACGTTGGCGCGGGGAACGGCCGGTTCAAGTCTCCTTCGCTGCGCAACGTCGGCGCCCGGGGCCCATACATGCACGACGGGAGATTCGCGACGCTGCAGCAGGTGGTGGCGTTCTACGACACCGGCGTGAACGCCAACCCCGGGCTCGACGGCCGGCTGCGCAACCCGGGGGACACGACCGTGAAGCGCCTCAGCCTCACGCCGGCTCAGCGCAGCGCGCTCGTGGCGTTCCTGCACACGCTGACGGACTCGACCTTCCTCAAGGCGCCCCGCTTCGCCAACCCGTTCCCGCCCTAGTTGGTGCCCGCGGCGGCCGTGCTATATTTCGGGGTACGTTTTTCAGGCATTCTTCCTAATTGTCTTCAGTAAATCACGATTCTCCGTACGCGTCGAATAGCGGTTCACGCGGACAGCACGCTTCACCAGGCCACAGCTCCAACGGTTCCAACGGCAAGTCGCGACGACGACGCCGTGGACGTGGGCGCGGCGCTTCAGGACCCGCGCGAAACCCGTTGACCTCGATGCCCACGACGCGCAACGCCTACGTCGGCACGCGCGAGTGGTTGCTGGCCCAGCACGGTCCCGTCTGCGCCTACTGCGGCACCCGCTACGCTGACGCCGCCATGACGCTGGACCACGTCGCCCCGCGTCGCGGGCAGACCGCCTACGATCGGCGCGACAACCTCGTCCTGGCGTGCAAGACCTGCAACGCCGCCAAGAAGGACCTGCCGCCCATGGCGTTCCTGCTCGGTGCGAGGAGCCGCGCGGCCAACCTGCTCCGTTACGGCTCGCACCTGAGTGCAGGCCTGCTCGAGTTGGCGCGCTCGCTGGTACCGGCTGACTTCGACCCGGACTCGCCCTACCGCGACTGAAGCGAGTCCAGCCGCGCCTTGAGGCGCGCGTTGGCCGGGAAGTCCGTCACGAACGCGGCGAGTTCGGCGCGGGCGCTGTCCTTGCGACCCATCGCCATGAAGATGTCGGCCCGCAGCGTCGTCTTGCGCGTGCGCCACCGTGCGTCGGCCGGCGTCACGCCGATCCTGTTGACAGCCATGAGCGCGGCGGCGGGATTCTTCGAATCCAGGAGGAGCGACTCGACCACGAGAAACTGGATCGTCGTGTCGCCGGGCCAGCGCTTCGCCATTTCCGCGTGCAGCGCGGCGGACTCGGCGAGCTTGCCGTCGCGGCGGTCGTTGCGCGACTGGTTGTAGAGGCCCGCCAGCAACAACCGCTCCACGTCCTTGGGGTCGCCGGTGCGCAGGCCCGGGCCGCCGGCCCATGAATACACCAACTCGCCGCCGTGCTCTGATGCGTGGTACACCTGCTGGATTCCCCACAGGCCCATGAGCGCCGAGCCGATGTGCGCGAACCTCGCGAAGCGTGCCAGGTTCGCCCTCCACGCCAGACCCAGCCCGACGACCTCGATCAGCGCGATCACCACGAACAGCCGGTACGCGCGAATGCCCTGCAGCTCGTGCTCTTGAACCAGCGCCCGCGCTCCCGGAATGCGTTCGACCGGCCCGTGCGCGTCCAAGCCGGACCGGTAGGCGAAGTACGACGCGATCGCGCCGAGTATCAGGAGCACGGCCGCGCCGTGGTTGGTGAACTTGAGGCGTCCGCTGAGCGAGACCACGCGGAAAGCGACGCCGACGATCATCAACACGACGACGAAGTGGACGACCTGCGGGTGGAATGGCGCGAGGTTGGGCATGTGCGCGGGACGGTGACTCGTGGCGTGGGGCGTGGGCCTTACCAGCAAAGACGCTGAGGCGGCCGTACAATTTGAGGCGTTGACCCGTTGCCCGCGACCACTGCGCAAACTCCCATGATTCGCTTCCGCACTGCCCTGCTCGCGCTCGCGTGCTCCGCGGCGCCAGCCCTCTCCCAGTCCGACCCGACCATCGAGCGACTGTGGCGGCTTGGCATTGACAGCACGCAGTTGCCGCGCCTGGCGCAGGTGCTGCTCGATTCCGTCGGCCCGCGACTCACCGCCAGCCCCGGCATGAAGAACGCCAGCGACTGGGTGATCAACACCTACAAGTCGTGGGGCATCGAGGGGCGGCGCGAGAACTACGGCACGTGGCGCGGGTGGCGCCGCGGCACGTCGCACATCGATCTCGTGGGGCCGCGGGTGCGTTCGCTCGAGGGCATGATGCTGGCGTGGAGTCCCGGCACGCCCGGCGGCCGCCCCGTGACCGCCGAGGCGATCATCCTGCCGAAGTTCGCCGACAGCACCGAGTTCGTGAAATGGCTGCCGCAAGCACGCGGCAAGATCGTGCTGCTCTCGCCGGCGTGGCCCACATGCCGCCCGAGCGAGGATTGGGTGCGCTGGTCGACGCCCGCGGCCAAGGCGCGCATGGACACGGCCGTCGCGCTCATGAATCGCGAGTGGGCCGTCATGACGAAGCCCGGCGAGCTCCCCGGCCAGAACATCCCGGACAGTGCCAAGCTGTACCGCGGCACCGGCTACAGCATGGGACTCGGCACCGGCACGCTGGGAGTGCGGCTCGAAAAGGCCGGCGTGGCGGGGACGATCACGTCGCGCACCAAGCCCGGCGGCTTCCCGAACCCGTTCGCGCAACCCGGCGGCGGTGGCGGCGGGGGCGGCGGCTTCGGCGGAGGCGCGGGAGCGGGCGGCCCCGCCAGCGATCGTGGCGGCGGTCCGGCAGCCAGCCGCCGTCCGGCCGGCGGCGGAGGCGGCGGGTTCGGAGGCGGCGGCGCCGCGGGATCGGGCGGCTGGGGCGTGATCGAAGTCTTCGAGACCTACAACACGGTGGCGCCCGCCGTCACGCTGACGTGCGAGGACTACGGGCTCGTCTATCGACTCGCCGAGAACAGGCAAAAGCCGATGGTCCGGCTCGAACTCGACGCGCAGCTCCTCGGCGAGCAACCCGCGTTCAACACGATCGGCGTCATCAAGGGCGTCGAGAAGCCGGACGAATACGTCATGCTGTCGGCGCACTTCGATTCGTGGGACGGCTCCAGCGGCGCCACGGACAACGGCACGGGCACGCTCATGGCGATGGAGGCGATGCGCATCCTCAAGCTCGCGTACCCGCGCCCCAAGCGGACCATCATGGTCGGCCACTGGAACAGCGAGGAGCAAGGCCTCAACGGCTCGCGCGCCTTCACGGAAGACCACCCCGAGGTGATGAAGGGACTACAGGCGCTCTTCAACCAGGACAACGGCACGGGTCGCGTGCAGTCGATCACGGCCGCGGGCCTCTCCGACATCGGACGCCACCTCAGGTCGTGGTACTCCAAGCTGCCGCCGTACTACACGGACAGCATGAGCGACAACGTGGTATCGTGGACGTTCAATGACCGGCCGACGGGGAACCCGGGCGGTACGGACGGCGCCGTGTTCGCCTGCTACGGTACGCCCTCATTCGGGTTCGGCGCGCTCAACTGGAACTACGGCACGTACACCTGGCACACCAACCGCGACACGTACGACAAGGTCGTGTTCGACGACCTGAAGCACAACGCCACGCTGGCCGCGTTGATGGTGTACCTCGCGTCCGAGGATCCCGAGTTCATCAAGCGCGACAAGTCGCCGGGCCAGTGGCCGGAGAACTGGCCGGAGAACTGCGGCAAGGCACCACGGGTGACCCGCCCCAGGTTCTAGGGTGGCGTCGCCCTGGGCGGGATGAGGGACGTGACTTGCGCGTGAGGCCGATGCTTCGATCGCATCGCTCGCTCTTGATGATCGCGGCGTCCTGCTGCGCGGCCGTCACCGCATTCGCGCAGGAACGCGTGAACGCGTCCACTCAGCGAGGCAGGCCGTACGTCATCCTGGTTTCGTTCGACGGATTCAAGCCCGAATACCTGCAGCGCATCGCGCTGCCGAGTTTCGAGCGCGTCACGAGCAAGGGCGTCCGGTCGGTCGGGATGATCCCGGTCTTCCCTTCCAAGACATTCCCGAACCACTACTCGATGGTCACGGGCATGTACGCGGAAACGCACGGTCTCGTGGGCAACCGGTTCATCGATCCGCAGCGCGGCGCAGTCTACAGCATGTCGGATACCAACGCGGTATGGGACGGCACGTGGTATCGCGGCGAGCCGATCTGGGTGACGGCCGAGAAGCAGGGGATGCTGGCGGCGTCGTACTTCTGGGTGGCGTCCGAGGCGGCAATCGGCGGCGTGCGCCCTACGTACTGGAAGAAGTACGATGGACGCGTCCGCAACGAGCAGCGCGTCGACTCGGTGCTGGCATGGCTCGCCCTCCCCGCGGAGCGGCGACCGCACATGATCACCATGTACTTCAGCACGACGGACGGCGCCGGTCACGACCACGGCCCGCTCGCGCCACAGGTCGACACGGCGGCTCAGCGTGTCGACGCCGCGCTGGGGCGGCTGCTCGACGGGTTGGAGCGCCTGCCCGACGTGAAGGACAGGGTCTACCTCATCCTCGTGTCCGATCACGGGATGTCGGAGACGTCGCCACGCTGGTACGCGGCACTCGATACCCTGATCGACATGACCGGCGTGCAACTCGCCGAGGGGGGAACGCTGGCGAACCTGCACGTCGAGGGAGGCGTGTCTCGCGCTCGCGCGTTGCGCGACTCGATCAATCGCCGGATGAAGTTCGGGCGCGCCTACCTGCGCGCCGACGTGCCGGCCAACCTGCACTACAGCAAGGATCCGCGCATCGGCGACATCGTCGTCGTGATGAACGACCATTGGCAGGTGGGAATGGCCAACCGGCCGGCGCGCGAAGGCGGCAACCACGGGTGGAACCCGAACTTCCCGAGCATGCACGCGCTGTTCGTCGCCAGCGGGCCGGACATTCCGGCCGGGGGCGTGATCCCGACGTTCGAGAATGTCGACCTCTATCCGTTCATTGCCGACGTGCTCGGCCTCCGCCCCGCCGGCGGCATCGACGGCAAGGCGGGCCGGCTCAGGCGGCTCATCCGCGACGCCACCCGGCCGTGATAACCGGCGCGAACTACACGGCGCGAAGCAGCAGCCACACGCCCAGCGCGGCCACCGCGACGCCGACCGCGCGCCGGAAACGTTCCGGCGAGAGCCCGAAAAGCACCCGCTCGCCCGCAATCGTCCCCATGAGCACGCCGAGCGTCGTCACCCCGAGAAGCAGTGCATTCGGCGCGAGTTGCTCGCCGGCGCTCCACAAGTAGACCGGCAGGCGCGCGGCGTCGACCAGCAGTCCTGTTGCCGTCGACGTGGCCACGAACGCCACGGGTGAAAGCCCGAAGGCAAGGAGCGCCATCGCGCGAAGGCCGCCCTGATTCCCGGCGAGCCCGCCGAACGCCCCCGACGAGAAGCCGAGCACGCCCACCATCGCGCCGCGCGGTGACCAGCGCGCCGACCATCGTGTCAGTGCGGCGACCGCGGTCGCGACGAGCAGCAGGCCGAGCGCGATCGTCAGGGCACGATTCGAGGCGCGCGCATACAAGAGCGCGCCGCTGAGTCCACCCGCCGCGCTGAGCAGGCCGAACCGCACCCGC
>Ga0187893_10015780_pt1 | contig 10069 bp, 13 predicted proteins | sample MA1701074metaG_FD_139574 | JGI IMG/M metagenome (GOLD analysis project Ga0187893, IMG submission 139574) | White microbial mat communities from a basaltic lava cave in the Kipuka Kanohina Cave System on the Island of Hawaii, USA - MA170107-4 metaG ... | reverse complement strand
GTCTCGCCGGCTGCGAGCTGCCCCTCTTCGAGCCCCCCGCCATCGAGGCGATCTTCCAGGCCACCCAGGGCATGCCGCGAAAGCTCAATCGACTGGCTCACTACGCATTAACCAGCGCCGCCCTCGCCAAGGCCAAGTCCGTCACCTGCGAGCATGTCCAGGCCGCCCTAGAGGAGATCACGCCCTGAACAATCTCCCCATCCCTAACCACTGGTCCCCGCACCAGGCTCTTGCCGTCCTCGACTTCCTGGAAGCGCTCCACCAGGCTATCTGGGAGGCCTACCAAGAACCGCTCCTCGATATCCTCGTTAACCACACCACCGATGATCCCCCGGACGACACTACCCTCGACCACGATTTCACCGATGACATCCCTTTCTAACCAACCACCGTCATCCTCCACTCGCATTCGTCCATCATTCAACACTGTCCCACCGGAGCGGACAATGTGAGAGATCACTGTCGTCTCGTCACAAAATAATCAGTTTATTGCCGGTGAAATAACCTGAGCGACAACACGATGGCACCGACTGGCCTGCCCGCCACGACGGCATCGGCGACCCGGTCCGCTTCCTGCTCATACCAATCGCCCGGCTCACTGATCACAAGCTTGGTTTGCAGCCCAAGCATGCTCTTCCTCCCGCACTGCTCGCACTCCCCGGTCAACGCCGAAGCATTCGATCCACAGGCACATTTCCGCTGCAGCAGAAGTCCGCTGCCATTCGATTGCTCGCCTTGGCGTTGGAAGTATGCAAGGGCGCGGCTTGGGTCATGGCGTGATCCCCCGACCAATCCCACGCGCGACTTGTGACTCGATACCTTCGGGCTTCGCACCCTGTACCACATGAACATTCCCAATCTTCAGCCGCTCCGAGTAACCTGCGGTTGCCAAGCGGCTCGCGGTGCTCGGCTCGGCGAACAGCCGCGTCAGCTCGGCCTGCAAGCCCGCAGCGATCGCGTGCCGGTCCTCGTGGCGAAAGCCTCTGAGCACCAAGCTGTCGATATGGACAACGATGCGTTTCACATCAGATCCCCCGTCGATAGAACGTGGGGCGCATTTCCACTGCGATAAGCGGCTGTGTTACCGTTGACGCCATAGCTGCAGAAACCTTGCTCGCCTTCTTCCTTTGGAGGGCGTTGTAAGGTTTTGCGCCTTCTCCCACCGGGTGAAGGCTGGGATGAGGGGATTGACGAAATCAATGCCTTCCGTTTCCCCTCACCCAACCCTCTCCCTCTGGAGAGGGCTTTTGCGACACCCTCCTTTGGGAGGGAAACGGCCATGGCGGAAGCGGCTTTCATAACCAAAGCGAGGTACGATCCGTCATGCCCTTTAATCTCAAACCTAGGAGGAGCCGATAGCCATGTCCTCCGTGATTTCCGTTGAAATTCCGGACGATGTTCGAACCGCGCTCGACCAGGCCGTGAACAGTACGCACCGGACCGAAGCCGACTTGGTGCAAGAGGCCTTGCGCGATTACCTTTTCGGGCAGAAATTCCGAAATCTGCGAGAGGCGATGCAAGCGAAGGCCCGCAAACAAGGGATCGAGACCGACCAGGATGTTTTTGATCGCGTGTCATGAGGCTGGTTCTCGACACCAATGTGTTGATCGCCGCCTTCATCGCCAAAGGGATTTGCGCCGACCTTTTGGAACATTGCATCCGGCGGCACACGGTAGTGACATCTGACTTCATCCCGAGCGAGTTCCGGGAAACCATGCTCGGCAAATTCAAATTTACCGGAGAGGAAACGGAGGATGCTCTGAAACTGCTGGTCCCTCGCATGGTCGCGGTGGAACCGGCCTCGCTTGAGTCACCGGTTTGCAGAGATGCCGATGACGACCTCATCCTGGCGACTGCGCTTGCGGGCCAGTGCGACTGCATCGTAACCGGTGACAAAGATCTGCTTGTCTTAGAGCGATATCGGATGATAGAGATCGTGAGTCCGCTTGACTTCAGTGAATACGAAGTCCGAAGTTGAAACACGATTCCTTTCATACCCACCCCCGGGTCTCCGCATCCGACAACGACCGTTAGCGCTTCGCCGCTTCGGTCCTGGCCGCACTGAGCAGGTGTTGCATATTCACCGGCTTTGTCGCTTCAGCAGCGAGGAAAGCCGCGTTGAGGGTGATGTTGCGGATGTTTCCGCCCGCCACGTGCAGCCGCGCAAGCTTGCCATAGTCGATGCCTTGCGAGGGCACGTCCGAAGGAAAAATCCCGCGCCAGATCGCTTCGCGCTGCGACTGGTCCGGAAACGGGAACTGAACGACGAAGCGCAACCGTCTTTGAAAGGCGGTATCGAGCGCGGTCTTGATATTCGTCGTGAGTATTGCCAAGCCCCGGTAGGCTTCCATGCGCTGCAGCAGATAGCTCACTTCGATGTTGGCGTAACGTTCGTGGCTGTCTTTCACTTCGCTGCGCTTGCCGAACAGGGCGTCGGCCTCGTCGAACAAAAGAATGGCGCCGGTGTGCTCAGCGGCGTCGAATACTCGCTTGAGGTTCTTCTCTGTCTCACCGATGTATTTGCTCACGACCGAGGAGAGATCGATGCGATAGAGATCCAGGTGTAGCTCCTGCGCCAAGACCTCGGCCGCCATGGTCTTGCCGGTGCCGCTGTCGCCGGTGAAGAGCGCGCTAATGCCTAAACCGCGCGCACTCTTGGTCGCGAGCCCCCATTCCTGATAGACCTTGAGCCGCTGCCGTACATGCGCGGCGATCTGCTTGAGGGTGGTTCTCTGCGCGTCAGGCAACACGAGATCATCCCAGTTCGCCATGGGCTCGATGCGTTGGGCGAGATCATCCAAGCGACTGCGGCCCACGGTACGGCAAGCTTGCCACAGGACCACCTCGGGTGTGCCGCTACTTGCCAGACTTGCCTTGACCTCGGCTCCGGTTGTTTGAATCGCGCGAGCGCTGAGACTGAACTGCGAAGACACGCCGTCCAGCGACCCGTTGAGCTTCGCAGCGCTGGCGCCCAATGCCTCTTCCCATAACTGCTTCTGTTCCTTCGGCACGGGTTTGTGCACGGGAAAGCATCGTGAGCGACGCCGCAGCCTGAGCGGTTCCTCGCTGGCAATAAATAGCAGCGTAGGGAGGCGTTCGGCCAGTCGTATGGCCGACGCACTCGCCCCAGCGTCAGACACAGCGACCAACAAGGCGCTTGGTAATAACACCGCTTCGCGTTCCCACAGGATCGCCATGGCTTCCTGCTCGTGCCTGCCCGTGGGGACATCCTCCGCGCGCAGGACATGGAGCTGTAGACCATGGGCGTTCGCCACTAGGGCGGCAATATCTTCCTGGCCGTCCGTATCGTCACCAACAAGCTGAATGACCGGACATGGCGGGACACGGTCTTCGAGCTCTTGACCAATGGATGCCGCAACGAGAGCGTGCGCAGGAGCTATTAGCGACGTGGGGATGCGCCCGCGCAGCAACGCTTGCAGGCGTGTGTCGAGATAGTTGATGCCGGCGAGAAAATGCAAGACACGCTCATCGACGCGTAGACGGCCCGCCGCCAATCCTGTCTCTTCGTTGACTTCAACGAGCCGCCAACGACGCAGGGGGCGGGTGGGTGTCAGAGCACTCCAGTGCGGGTCTTCCAGCGCGCTTAGGGCCAGACCAAAACTAGCGTAGCGCCGCTGACCGTTGCCTTGAGCTACCGCACAAAGCTCTGCGATGCCCGCGTCCATTTCCACACCGGCACAGAGCAGTAGCAGATCGCGCTCGAAAGAGGACAAACCGAATGACTCCACGAGTGTGTCGATGGCCGGAGCGGCGCCGTGAGGCATATCAGCTTGCACAGGTTCCGAAGCGTCGGCCGCGCCGCCGGAGAGATGGTCCTTGATCCGCGCAAACTCGGCGCATAGATAACGCTGGTTTGCGTCTAGCCACACGGAATTAGGGTCCATAACATTCACGCGATGGTGATCCGTCTGTCGAGAAACGTGGGCGTCGTCGCCTCATAGTCCACCAACAGGCTGTCGTAGCCATCGATGCGCAGGCGAAGTAGGAACGTGCCTACCGGCGCATCGGGAATCTCAAACGTGAGTGTGCCGATCGGATCGGCCGGCGGCGCGGCGACTACCTCTAGCACACCGACAAGGAGAGCGGCCCGCTGATGCGGCCTGACCTGTGGGCTGAAGTCGAGATTTTACCGTTGCCGTGCCTTCCCCGTCGCGGTCCACCGCTAGGGGTAGGTCCGTCAAAATGTTGGGAAGCACGGTGAGCGAGAGCAGGTTGGATGCACGTTGAGCGGGCTCGCCGGGCGGTTGCACAAGAGCCTGCAGGGAGTACGTACCCACAGCCAGTGCGGCAGGGTCGTTCGGGACGGTGAATTGTAATAAGCCTGCTTCCGCGCCCGGATCAGCATTGATGTCAAGCTCTACGCCAAGCTGGCGGTTCTCCAAGCGGACGGCCCGATTCGTCCCATTGAGCCGATGGCCTTCGACCGTAACCACCTCACCGAGGACCGCACCGGGCTGGCTGTTCGGTGGGCGCACGGCCGTAATACCGGGAAGCGGCGGGAACAGATCGGGTTGCACAACGACCCCCCTCTCCCTACCGGTGACCTCGTCTACTGGACCCCGAGTCAGAACAGGCAACGGGGCACGGCCCGCGCTCTGTGACTCTATCAATACGACCGAAGCCCGGTACGCGGCCGTGGGCCGGTAGCGGGCCTGAAACGCCGCCCATAACTTCGAGAGCTCCTCCGTGCTGGGACTCTCTTGGGTCAGCTTGACCATCTCCACTTGCGCGGCGAGCCGCGATGCTTGCAGGGCCGGCGGCAAGCGATCTTCAATTTGTTGCCGAGTGAGCACGGGCACCATGTGCAGTAACTGCATGCCGTAACCGAGTAACACCTCGGCCTGTAACTCTTGCGTACCATAGGCGGTAAGCAGGTAATGAAGATCCAACCCGAGCGGCGGATTTGTGCTGCGCGCGCCCCGGCTGTCGGTGGAGGGGAGATCTACGTTACGCCAACCGCTGTTCGGCGAAACCTGGTACATATAGAGATTTAGGCGTGGTGTCGCCGCTGGGCCGGTGAGCTCAACTGCGTCGGCTGCCACGGCCGTCACATCCGCATTGACATCGCCAAGGGCCGCATTCGCATTCTGGTCGGCGGTGACCCCAGCGACGGCGAGAGCAGTGCTCACCGCCGGCTCCCGTGTCGCCGTTCGAGATATTCCTCAAGCGATTTGGTCTTGGGCTTGGGTGGTGTAGGACGCTGCTGTGGGGGCGGTGGCTCCATCACCGCACGGACTTCGATTTGGCCGATACTGACATGCACGACCGAGGGTTCTGCCTCGGCGCGCGCTCTTGGAACTTCCGGTGCAGTGAATGTCGGCAGCGCTTCCGGAAGAAGGTCGCGACGCGGTGGGACAAGCGGTTCGCGCGAGGGTGCCACGGCGTGATGCACGCTTACCGTTGAATCGGTATCAGCAGAGGTGATTCCCGCTCGCGGCTCCACCCTGAATATCGTTTCCTGCCGAGTGTCCGTGGGCACCAGAGGACGGCTCAGCTCATGGACCATGACTACAGGCGGAGCGGACTGAAAGTTTGGCGTGATTTTCCTTGGGTCGTCGACTGAGACTGGCACCAGGCGCTCCGCCATTTGGGTCACTTGTGGTTTCCCGATAGGGTCGCTTCGAGTCGGCATCGGTGGATCAGAGGGCGCCAGAAGTTTGGGGTACAGATCGCTGGCGTGCTGCGCTTCATCATGTTTGCTTGCGGGCCATGCTCGGTGGACAATTTTCACCGAACGATCTGGATTGGGCTCAGTAACTACGCCGTCTGAGATTGACTCATCCATACCTACCGGCGCCGACGGCGCGAAGCGCGACGGTAGCCGCGGGCTGACCCCCGCGGTTTCCGACAGCTGTCGTTCCGCGAGTCGCGCGAGGAAATCGCTCATGCGTTCACCATGGACAGGTAGGCGGCGCGGCGGGCCTCGCTCATGGTGAGAATATCCGCTTCGCGCCAACCGTAGGCGCGGGCCAAGGTATGCACGCCGAGTAAGAGGCGCCGAGCGCGCGCGGCAATCTCGGTCCATACGAAGCTTGCAACGTCCAGCACATTGCACCACGCGTGCCCGCACTCCGGACAGTTCAATTTCAATAGGAGCTCGGCGCCGCTATCGTGTTGCTCCAGGGATCCCGCCACTGAAGACGCGACTTCGGCTGGCAATTGATCGGCGGGCACTCGTTTCCCGTCACGCTCCGCGGTGACGATACTACAGGCCAACAGCGCCGTGCGAGCCGCCTCCACGTCCGGGCATTGCGCCGCTATTGCAGCATCCACGCTGCTAAGCGGGCGCAGTGTGACGCGATACTTGTCGTGTTCCAACAGCCACTCCTGAGGCGGTGTGCTCCCCGCTTCCGCGAGCACATTGCAGGAAAGCTCCGTCTCTACTTGTTCACCACATGACGGGCATACATCGCTCGCGTCCATGCGATCGCCAAAACACGCACGACGTACCGCAAGCAATAGACTGTCCCGTGGGCCGAGCGGCAAGTGCATGAGATCGTCGACGTTGCGCTCTGGAAGCACACTAGCGAGCACACGAATGGCGCGATCGATCGCATGGAGGTGATCCCCTTGCTCCCAAAGGCTCAACATATCTGTTGGCGTGAGAACTCGCATGCGCCAGGCCTCACGGTGGCTCCGTAAATGAAGGCTCTGCCGGTTCGGTGACCTCGTAATCTCGCTCCCAACCCTCGTTTTCCAGCTTGGCCGATTGAATGAGTACGGCGTTAGCATTTGCATCCAGATCCGCAACTGCCTGCCACTCGGATACCCAGCAACGGTAAACTTTGTAAGCAATCACGAGTTGGCCCGCCTCGTTTAGCAGCTCGATGATAATGTCCTTCCGAAAGTCCTTGAGTGAAACCTCTAACCCCAGTCCCGAACCGTAATTCCAGACCTTGTTTGCCCATTGCTCGAATTCTTTGTCGTGGGTCACGCCACGTTCTAGCGTGATCGCCTCGTATTTGCTGCGGCCGGGTGATTTGCGCGACGTCGACGGATCCCCACCCTCGCGGTGCTCCACCACCTCAGTGGTGCGTTTAAGAGCGCTAACCTTGGATACGCCGGCGACTACTTTAGTGTCCCACCTTACCCGGAACTTGAAATTCTTGTAGGGATCGAAACGGTGCGTGTTGATCGGAAACTGGGCCATGCTTGCCTCCTCACACCTGGATCTGACCAGTGATTTGTTGGATCTGGATAAGCACAAACTCAGCGGGCTTGAGAGGTGCAAACCCTACGAGGATGTTCACAATGCCAAGATCGATGGTGTTTCGTGGATTGTTTTCTCGATCGCACTTGACGAAGTACGCCTCGCGTGGCGACCGACCTTGAAACGCCCCTTGCCGGAAGAGGTTCTGCATGAAGGCGCCGATGTTGAGGCGGATCTGCGCCCAAAGGGGTTCGTCGTTGGGCTCGAACACCACCCACTGCGTGCCGCGGAACAAGCTTTCCTCGATGAACAGGGCGAGCCTTCGAACAGGAATGTACTTGTATTCATCCGCCTGTTGGTCGGCGCCACGCATTGTGCGTGCCCCCCAAATGACGCGACCATGGACAGGAAACCCCCGCAAGCAGTTCACTCCTAATGGGTTTAGCAAGCCATTTTGTAGGTCGGTCAACATCATAGATAGGCCAGCAGTGCTGTTGATGGCAGCGTCGAGCCCAGCAGGCGCTTTCCATACCCCGCGCTGTGCATCCGTTCGTGCCATGACCCCTGCGATGATGCCGCAGGGGACAAACGTATCAATGAATCCGTCTGTCAGCGGATCCAATTGCAGCACGCGTGGAAAGTAGAATGCGGCATTTCGCGCCCGAGTGCCGCTCAGCCCAATTGCACTCAGCATATTCGCCGCGTCGGAGGGGTCATTGAAGTCAACTTGCGGGTCAACTATCAGCATAGCGCGCCTTTCCACACAATAGTTCAGCGCCTGATCGTAAATGCTCGGTGACGTATCGCCCCCGCGCTGCGGCGGCGGAATACACAGCATGTTGAATAGGTCGGCGCTTTCGAGGGCGAAAAGACCCGTTCTTTCCGATTGGCTGCCTATGTAGTCGCTCTCGGCCGGAGTGCCGCCATCGACTGCACCTTGATTCGCTTCTACGAAACTGCCCGGTGGCGCAGCGTCAGAAAGGGGATCAACACCAGGATCGACATCACTATGTGCGGGAGGCCGTGCCGTTGGAGCGGGACTTGTTAATTAAGTCAACCAACGAGGACGATGCCAGCACGCGGTCCAAGGTGCGTGGCGCAGTTGGTGCGATTGAAATGTTCAAATATCGCTCTTCAAACCCGGTAGCGGTGTCGCGGACGGTAAGGTTGAAAAGATTGTCATCACCGTCGACGTGAGTAATGCGAGCGCGTAAACGACTGCCCCATGCCCCTGGATTGGCAGCGCTCAGTTGAATTAGGGCATCGCCAGCTCCTATAGCCGCAAATTCGGCGGTAGTGGCCGCGGCCTGATCGCCTTCTGTCTCGCTACGTACGACTCGATCAATGATCGCCTGGGTGCCGCCATTCCCGTAAAAATCACGCACCGCATAACTCATCGTGCTTAGTGTCCACAACCCACCAAACGTACGCTCGAAGTCCGCAAAACTAGTAATGACCACCGGTTCGTTCACTGGCCCTCGTAGTGATCGTCCGACAAAGGCCGTAATCGACGTCGCCACACCGGTGATCGTGCGCACGCCACTCGGCACTTCCTCGATGTAGACGCCGGGATAGGAAAGGGCAACTGGCATCGGATTTCCTCCTTAATCAGACGTTTAGCTTGGATGAACGTATGTCAAAGAGCGCGAGCTTTGGGCGGTCGGGACCTCAGCCGTTGTCGCCGCCGCTGACCCCTGAACAGTTCCGTCGCTCTCCACCCGCACCACCCAGCACTCGCTGCCACCGTTCTAGAAATAAACGGCTTGATGCCGTAGCTAGCGGGGCTATTCACATCGATGCCGCGGAACTCGCGCTCGAAATCGGCGTAGCTTAGGCATTGCACCGCCTCGTTCAAAACGCCCCGCGGAAACCAGTCGACGAACGCGGCGATCGACATCGCGACGCCTGTGATCGTCCGGACACCACTCGGTATTTCCTCAATGTAGACACCTGGATAGCTCAAAGCTGACGGCATATTGGTGACTCCTCATAAGCCTTGTGGTTATGCAAGGCGTTGGGCGCTTCAAACTCAATTGTGGGTTTCAGGTACGCTATTGTCTCGTAGCTCCGGATCACGCTTCGTTGTAGCTTCCTACTCTTGGTTCGGTTTATGGTGCCAAGACCTATTGTTCTGCTGAGACAATCCGGGCCCTCGTGCATAAACGTCCCGACTATCCGGCATCAGGCGACGAACAACCATACGCCTTTGAACAAGCAGATCGAGCGCGAGGCGGACGTTTACAAGTGACTCGTGAGATCGAGTCGGCGGCAACCACCAGCGCAAAGCTCCTTCTTCGTTGTCGACCGCGTCCGGGTGTTGCAGGCCGGCGAGACAACGGGGAAGACCGTCGAAAGTTCAATTAGGAGCCCAAGGCCGGCTAACCTAATCGGCTGGCGAGGTCCTCGGTCCGCAAGTGTGTATAACGCTTGAGTATCATTAGAGTCTTATGTCCTGTGATCGCGACGACTTCCATTGGGTTAAAACCTCGCTCGAATAACCGAGACGTTGCCTCGTGGCGCAGATCGTGAAACCGCAAACCCGTGATGTTGGCTTTGCTGCACACCGTGGCAAAATGGTGCGAGACATGGCTGCTGTCAATACGCGGGAAAACGAACCCATCGAAGCGCCGTGGCAGCGCCTTCAGAATATCGACCACCCTAGAAGCGAGTGGAACCCGTCTATTTTCGCCGTTCTTGGTATCCACCAATACCGCTACCCGCCGCGCAAGATCGACTAACTCCCAACGCAAGGCTAAGATCTCGCCCGCACGCATCGCGGTATCGAGTGCCACGATGATCATCTCGCGGACTGGATACGCGGCCGCCGTAAGTAAGCGTGCCTCTTCCCCTTCCAACAAGCGCCGATCCCGTCCCCGCGGTGGTTTCGGCCGCCTTACG
>Ga0187893_10015779_pt1 | contig 10069 bp, 5 predicted proteins | sample MA1701074metaG_FD_139574 | JGI IMG/M metagenome (GOLD analysis project Ga0187893, IMG submission 139574) | White microbial mat communities from a basaltic lava cave in the Kipuka Kanohina Cave System on the Island of Hawaii, USA - MA170107-4 metaG ... | reverse complement strand
CCGGACAGATGAGCGTCATCGAGTCACAAGCCATGGACATGACCGCAATAGTCCCACCAAAGGGCGCGGTCCCTGTAGCTATCGCCCCCGCGACGGTCGAAATGATCGACGGTTCGGTGACATACACCGGCACGGTCCAGGCCTTCACCGATGAGGACATCTACCCGCGCATCACCGGCCGAATAGTCTTCATGCCGGTCTACCCTGGCGACCGCGTCCGAAAGGGACAGCTCCTGCTTCAACTCGATCCGCCCGGCAACTCCGAATACGCCGCCAAACGCGAGGAGGCGGCCAGCGCCGAGGACGCGGCCATGCACAATGCCGGCATCGCCAAGAGCGAATTCGCCCAAAAGAAGTACGAGCTGGAGGCCGCCCAGGAGGCCGAGGAGGCTGCCCGCAAGGCCGTGGACGAGGCCGACGCGAACCTGTCCTACTGGCAGCCGGAGCTGGCTCGGCAGAGCGCTCTGCTCAAAGCGCAGGTCGTATCGCTCGACGAGTATCAGAAAGAGGCGGCACAATTGCGGGCTGCTCAGGCGAAGGTCGACCAATCGCAGGCCAAGCTGCGCGAGGCAACAAAGACCAAGATGGCAGCCCAAGCCGAGTTCGAGGCTATGGTCCATCACATCGGACACCAGTACTCGTCCGCCAAACAGGCGCAGGCGGTTCTCAAGAACGCCACCATTTACGAAAGTTACTCAAGAATCCTGGCTCAGGACGATGGCGTGGTGACGAAGCGCTTGATCAGCCCGGGCGTGGTGGTAAACCCCGGCATGCTCGTGCTTAAGGTCGCCCAAATCAAGCAGGTACGAATTCAGGCAGAGGTGGCGAGCGAGGATGCCGGAAAGATTCGCGTTGGCGACAAGGTCTTCATTAAGGGCTCGGAGAGTTCAGGCAATCAGCTGGTCGCCTCCGTCACCTCCGTCTTTCCCGCTGCAGACCCGGCAAGCCGGACATTAACTGTGGAGGCGCTGGTAGACAACGTACTACCCGCGAAGAGCGCGCAGGGTCCCCGGGTCGACAGCGTCGCCCAGTATCGCTATCTCCCCGGGCAGTACGTGATCATGCGCATCCTCACCGGTGAGCGCCAAGGTCTGACAATCCCGACCAACGCAGTTGTATGGCGAGAAGGCAAGGCACAGGTATGGAAAGCTTCCGGCAGCAGCTCGTCATCGACTGCAGGTCCGGTGCAATACACCTGCGTCATGCACTCGGAAGTCACTTCCGACAAGCCCGGCAAGTGCCCCAAGTGCGGCATGACTCTAGTGCCGAAGGAGAACAGCGGGAAGAAATCCGCTCAACTCATCGATATCACAATCGGTCTGTCCAACCCGGACAAGACGGAAGTGCTTTCCGGACTCAAAGCCGGAGACGAGGTCATCTACGCTGGACAGGCCAATCTCCAGGTTGGCGTCCCGGTGGTCGCCACGCAATGGGGTAAGACAGTCCCGGCGAAGCTGCCCACGGCAGCCGAGGTCGGCGGCAACCGGCTCGATTCCAGCAACAACTACACCCTCGAAACGATGGCCGGCAGCCTCATGATCAGGACATCGCTGTCACCGGCGAAGGGCGGCGACAACACGGTTGTGGTGAAGGTCGACAAACACGGTGGCAACGCTGTCTCCGCTGCGCGGATAACGGCCAAGACCTCCATGTCCGGCATGAACATGCCCGGTCCCGACCTCACAGGAACGACCGGGGCAGACGGCGAGGCGCGCCTGAAGTCCAACCTGATGAGCGGGCTCTGGCAGCTGAAGCTCTCAGTTACCGCACCGGGCGAGCAGCCGACCGAAAGCACGCTCGACGTGGAGGTCCCCTAGTGGCTAGCGGCCCGGAGCTGAAATCGACAGGCAGGCGCCCGCGGACTGCGCAGGGCTTTAACGTCACGGCCTGGTCGATCGATCACCCGTACACCATCGCCGCTTTCTACCTGGCAATGGTGCTCCTAGCTGTGGTGGCAATCGGCTTCTACATGCCCAAACGGCTCATGCCCTACGTCCAGAGCCCGATGATCGGGATCATAAGTATGCAGCCGGGGCTCTCCGCCGAGGAGATGGAGACTTACATAAGCAAACCAATCGAGGAGCGGATGGTGGACATCCGTGGGGTGAGATTCATCCGCTCCAGCTCTCAGGAGGGCTTCTCGATGGTCTCGCTCGAGTTCCCCTACGGCACGGACATGAAGCGCGCTCTCGTCGAAACCCAGGCGCTCATGAACGTGGTCCAGGCCGACCTCCCAGTCACCGGCGCCAACCTGAAACCGAGCTGGGTGCTGTTCATCGACCCTCTCAATCTTCCCGTGCTCACCTTCAACCTGACCGCGCCGGGCTGGGACCCGGTGCGCCTGAGGGAGCTTGCCGACAACGAGATCACTAATCGACTCAAGAAAGTCCCCGACGTCTGGTCCATTTACGCCTTCGGCGGCTACAAGCGACAGTTGCAGGTGCTGGTCAACCGCAACAAGTTAGCCGGCTTCGGTCTGTCGATCCTGGACGTGCGCGATGCCATCGACCGGCAGAACGTGGCCAGGCCAGCAGGCCGGCTCACATATGGCGGCTCGGAGTCCATCGTCAGAATTGACACGCTCGCGAAAGACGCCAAACACGTGGAAAACTACCCTGTCAAGGCTGTCGGCGACCGGGTGATCTACGTAAAAGACGTCGCCCGCGTCGTCGACACATACTGGGAGCGGCGCGCCGCATACCACCACGTGCACAAGGGCAGAACCGAGCCGGGCATAGAGGTCAGCGTGATCCAGACGCCGGAAGCAAGCTCTCCGCATGTCATCGCCGGGATAGAGAAAGAGATCGCGCAGCTCGAAAAGGACTACCCCGGCGTCCACTTCGAGGTCGCTTACGACAACTCGCACTTCGTCGGTATCCTCCTCAAGAACATGGTCGAGGAGTTGGGCACGGCGATTCTGCTCACCGGCATCGCGGTGTTGCTCTTCCTCGGACAGTGGCGAGCCACGCTCATCTCCATGATCACCATCCCGATCTCGCTTGCCATGGCCGTGCTGGCGCTCATCCCCATGGGCATGACCCTCGACAGCTCGACATTAATCGGGCTGCTTCTCTCCATCGGTCGGCTGGTGGACGACTCGATCATCGACATCCACGCCATAGAAAGACACCTGCGCATGGGCAAGGACCCGCGCACCGCCACCATCGATGGCATCACAGAGGTGCGCCTGGCGGTGGCCGCCTCGACGCTGGTGCTGATATTAGCGCTCACGCCCCTGCTCTTCTGCGGCGGCATCGTCCAGCAGATGTTCGTCGGACTGGTCTGGCCGATAATCTACGGACTGCTCGCCTCCTTCCTCGTCTCACTCACCCTCACGGCGGTGCTCGCGGAGAAGTTTCTCCGCGCCAGACCCGACAGCTACAACAACGTACACGAGTTCTGGCTGGCGAAGGCGCTCCGGGTAAGGGTACTGGAGCCGTTCGACCACATGCTGACGCGCATGGAGCACGGATACGCCAGGCTAGTCGCCTGGATGCTCGAACACCGCTTCGTGAATATGGCGCGAATACTGGCCACCATCGTCATCGGCTTCACCTTCTACAACTTCATCGGCAGCGAGATGATGCCGCTTGCCGACGTCGGACAGGCCTACGGCGTGCTGGAGGTGAGCTCGGGGCTGTCCTTCGACGAGACGGAGAAGATAACGACGAAGGTCGAACAGATCATGCTCAAGCACCCGGAGATAGAACACGTCTCCACAGAACTCGGCACCGATCCGGGCGGCACCTACTTCAACGGATACAACATGCCCGGCGTTAACTTCGCCACCTTCATGATCACCCTGAGCGACAAAGACGACCGCAAAAGGACAATCTGGGACGTGATGGATGCCGTGCAGATAGAGGCTACGGAGACCATACCCGGCATAAGGAGGCTGCAGATAAAGGAGATGGGCTCCGACGTCATGGCCAGCTCCCAGGCGCCAATCTCAATTCTCGTCACCGGACCGGACATGAGCATCGTATCCAGGCTGGCCGAAGAGACCGCCGATATCGCTAGGCAAACCCACGGCATTCATCAGGTGGCAACCGACTGGTCCCTGAGCAAACCCGACTGGGAGATAAACATAGACCCGCGCCGGGCGCAGGAGATCGGCCTCACACCCGCTCAGATAGCCGATCAGGCTTACTACTCGGCAACAGGCGCGCTGACAAACGAGTACTACCGGCTGCCCAATATCAGGCAGAGGACCATACTCGTCCGTTACGACGAGCCGCAGCGCCGCGACCCCCGAGACCTCCTGCTGATGACCGTCACCACCCCTGACGGCCGCCAGGTACCGCTCAAGAGCGTCGCCTCCCTGGAGTATCGCGAAGCACCGACCGTGATTAGCCACGACCAGATGCGTCGGGCAATTACGGTTATGGGCTACTACCGCAAGGGCGAGCCCCCGTCAATGGACGTTTCCATGGACGCGATGATGAAGGCCATGGCCAAGCTCAACTGGCCGCCAGGCTATAGCATTGAGATGCGCGGCGACATGACGCAGATGATGGACGCCTTCGGCCGCCTCTTCGCCGGGCTGCAGCTGGCCCTACTCTTCATCTTCCTGGTGCTTGTCGCCCAGTTCCGAGGTTTCGCGCAACCGCTGCAGATGATCTTCTCACTGCCCCTGGAGCTGTCAGGCGTGTTCTTCGCCCTCTGGCTGGCTCACCAAGCTTTCTCCAGCGTCTCGATTATGGCAGTCATCATCCTCACCGGCATGGACATAACCACGGCGATTCTGCTCATCGATCAGATCCTCCGGCATCGCCGCGCCGGACTGCCCCGAGACGAGGCGATAGTAAAGGCCTGCCCGGAGCGCTTGCGGCCGATTCTCATGACCTCGGTAATCACGATCATCGTCATGCTGCCGGTATCCATCGCACCCAAGACAGGAATGGACGCCTACTCGCCGCTGGGCACGGTCATCGTCGGCGGTTTAATCGTCGGCACCATATTAAGCCTGCTCGACATCCCGATCATGCACGCCTACGTCGACGACCTGGTCAACTGGCTCAGTCGCAGGTTCCCACGGAAGGGGCCGCAGCCATGATCGGTTCGACGCGACACCTGCTCCTGCGCGTGTATCCCTGGATACTAACGCTTTGCATCGCTCACAATTCGACACAGTACACAGGTTGCCTTGCCGCCGACGGCACCGGCGACCTGGCACCACCGGTCGAGTATCAGTCGACCTCCGTAGACGAGGTCCAATCGGCAAACCCGATACGCCTGCGCGTGGTCAGGGACGCCCCCTCGTGGGACCTTCCCGAGACCACCGGTCCGGTAGGCGTAACCGACGCGGTACAGACCGGAGTCAAGAACAACTTCACCCTCAAAGAATCCGAAGAGTCCTGGAAGGGCTCGAAGTTTCTCGCGCGGGCAGCGCTGGCGAAGATGGGGCCCTCGGCCTCCTTCAATACCTTCTTCTCCAGCTCGTCGCTCAATCAAATGCTCTTCTTCCCCGGCGACACGTCAGTTGCATCGCCCCCGATGCAGCCGATTGTGAAGGGCACATCGCTCAGCCTGATGTTCGCAGGCACGCAGCCTCTCTTCACAGGCGGCAGGCTGCTCGGCGGCTACAAGGCGGCACGCGCGGTCGAGCGGCAGTCGCTCGCGTCCTTCAGAGAACAGCGCATCACCACCGCGCTCAAGGTAAAGGAATCTTACTGGAATTCCGCCTGGAACGAAGCCAGACTCAGGGTCGCATCCGACTACGTGAAGTTCCGCGAAGGCAGCACCCATAACATGAAGGTGAGGATGGACGAGGGTAAGGTCCCGCGGGCCGACTACCTGCGCGAGGAGGCGGAGCTGGCAAAGGCCAGAATTCAGCTGAACGAAAGCTACCGGGACTTCAACACGGCGCTCCTCAACCTGAAGGTAGCGATGGCGATCAACCTCGGATCGCAAATAGCGCTCAAGGACCCACTCGAGTTCATCGAGACGAAGGGCGATCTCGGAACATTCCTGCTCGACGCCGCACGAAACCGCCCGGAGATAGCCAGAGCGACAAGCAGGGTGGTGGAATTGAGAGCGAAGCGCACTATCGTCATGAGCAAGTACTCTCCCCAGGTCAATCTCTACGGTCTCGGCAGCAGCATCACCGGCAGCAACCCGGACAACAACTCCAGCGGGAAGGTGGGCGGCGTGGTCGGCATCGTCGGCGGCGTCACTTTATGGGATTCAGGCGCCCGCTTCAACGAGCTGCGCGCAACCAACGCCGCCGTCAGGCAGTCCGAGCTGGTCAGGCGCGAGACCGAGCTCATGGTCGCCCAGGAAGTGTCGCAAGCCTGGATCGATCTCGACCTCGCCCGACGCAACGTGACCCTCGCCCGCGACGAGGTGACGTCAGCAGACGAAGACTACAGGCTATTTCACGTTCGCTATCAAGTCGGTAAGTCCATCGCCCTGGAAGAGTTCGAGGCCGCCGTCAAGATGTTCCAGGCGCGGCTGACGTTGTTGGAAGCCATCTACAAGCACCGCCTCGCCGAAGCCAGGCTTGTGTATGCCAGCGGCGGAATCTAGGCGGACACCCCGCGCAGGAAAAAAACAATGATTACGAATCGAAGCACAATACTCACCACGGTCTGTCTACTCTCGCTATCCGGCTCTGTCCAGAACCCGGACAAAGCCGAGGTAGGCCAACAGTCGGGCTCGACAACAGGGAGCGTCGCACCGACACCTGCCGGCGGCGGGGAGCACCGCTGATCGAGACCGACAGGTCGGTCCATACAATCCGCAGCACGAAAGCGACAACGGCGTGACGTTCACAAACAAGAAGAAGGGGTGATGCCGTGGCAGAAAAGCCAAATACGGAGAAGGTCCTGAAAGACTGGAAGATCCAGATGTGGCTCGGGCAGGAGTCCTACAACCAGGGCAAGTATGTGGTAGCCGAGCGCAAGTTCAAGAAGGCCCTCGCCGACCTGGAGGCGTGCTTCGTCGCCGACGAGCGCTTGGCCATAACCCTCAACAACCTGGCCCTCTGTCACTGCGCGCAGGGCAGGCACGACCTGTCCGAGCCGCTCTACCAGAAGGCTCTTTCTATCGACGAGACCAGCGGCGGCGGACATTCGACCGGCCTCGCCCAAGACCTGGAGAACATAGCGACACATTACCGCAAGCAACGGCTCTACGACAAAGCCCAGCCCCTGTATCGCAAAGCCCTGTCCCTCTGGGAGCAAGAGCTGGGAGCGGAGTGCGCTGAGGCGGCCGGCTGCCTGAGCAACCTGGGCGTCCTGCTCTCCGACACCGACTGCCCGCAGGAAGCGATCGCCTCGTTCAAGAAAGCGCTGGGGATCAAAGGCGCGATCCTTGGCTGCCGGAGCAAAGAATACGCCGAAACCCTGGTGAATCTCGCCACCACCTACTGCCGCATGGACAAGTGCGATGAGGCCGACCCCCTGTTCGACGAAGGCATCCGGACACTCGAGTACATGGTTGACCCGGCACACGAGGAGCTGACAGACGTACTCGATAGTTACATGACCCACCTGAAGAAGGTCGGCCGGCTGGAGGTCCAGGACGACGTGGAGCTGTTTAAGAAGAGAAACCGCTCGCTTCAATCCTGACCGGACACCATAGCCCTATTCAAGCTGTCTCCAGCAAACGACGCTTCACGATCTGCTCGATGCCAGGCATATTCCTCACCACCTGCTCCGCGCGCCCATCCTTGTCCATGCCAGACAGGTGAATAATGGGCCCCATCATCGACTCGACAACGGAGTTAAACCCACCGGGCAGCACCGACGATCCTCCCGCCTGCTGATAAGCCTGGCGATATTCCGCGCTCGACGAAACATGGGCGTAGGAGAGGTCCCATGCATGGGCCAGCTCCGCCGACAGCACCATGTCGCCCTTACCTCGGGACGTGTTCTCATACACGACTATCTGGTTGTTTCCCGAGTTGTAAGTCCCACCCGCACCCGGAGGACCGCCGCCGGGCGCAATGACGATATCGACGTTGGTGTTGTTGATGGTCTTAATGAGCGCACTCGGCACCTTAGACAGCGCATCCTTGACCTCCTTCTCGAAGCCGGCGCTAACACCACCGGCCACCCTCACATGCTTGAGCGCCTGCTCTACCTCCGCCTGCGATGCCGTATGCAACCCCTCACCGTGTCCGTCCTTTACCCCCTCCACCGGCCGTTCGTTCGGCCTGGGCGACGGCGGCACGTCTGGCCCCGGCTCAGGTCTGGGCTCCGGCCTCGGTTGAGGTCGTGGCTCCGGTCTCGGCTCTGGCTGCGGCCTGGGTTCCGGCCTCGGCTGAGGTTGCGGTCTCGGCTCTGGTCTGGGCTCCGGTTGGGGCCGTGGCTCCGGTTGCGGTCCTGGCTCTGGACTCGGCCCCAGACCCTCATCGATCATCTTCTCGATGAGGTCCATGAACACAGCGAACGCCTTCTCAATATCCCCGCTCTTGAGCACTCTTTCCAGCTCCCGAAACAGGTCGTCGAGGGTGGTGCGCCCATCGTTCAGACGGTCGCCAAGCTCGCAGAAATCACCTCGGTCGCTAGACTGGCCGGACTTGCCATCCATCAGCGAGGCATCGAGGAGCGACCGGTCGGGCATGAACTCAATCACAGTGGCATCGCGCACCCCCTCCCCACCACCGGCAGGCTCGTCCAGCGCCGTGCGATCCACGGCGGACGTCTCACAGCACGAGGTGCCCTCGCGGACTCCGACCGACATACCGGTTGCGCCAGGCGCATAGCCCGGCTGATCAAAGTCAGCATAGAGGGCACAGGTCGAGGTGCCAAAGTCGAGCTGTCCATCGGAGTCAACCAGCGACTCAAGACCCGGTCTCGCCTCGGCCCGGACTGAGCCACCCGCCCCGAGAAGAGCCATCGTCTGGGCAGAGAGCGTATTCTCCCCTTCGCGCGCAAAGCCACGGGATTCGCTCCTTTCAAACGCCGCGAGATGCTCCATTGCCATGCTCTCAACTCCCTGGTTGGTATCGCACCGGTTCTCACGGCCATGCATCACGCGCAAGCGGTAGCACACCGCCGCTCGCCCGCATGGGACCTCGCGGATATCCGGGCGGCCCACTTCCGCGCATACGGCTCTAGCCTGTCCGCCGGACTGGCGCGGTCAGTTCCGCTTCCCAGCTTTCTGTATGTTCGCCGGGGCTTGCACCACTCAGCCGGCCCAACGAACTGAGGCAACTATACCGGCGGCCAGACGAATCGTAAATCGGCGACTTCGTCTCCCCGATTTCGTGTATATCGGTCACAAGTGTTGTGCTCAATGTACTAGTTGCCACCAATGAAGAACTGCACATTCACATCAAGCTGAATGGCGAATACTCTGTGGGATTCGAGTTCAGCGCCAACTTGATTCTGTCGAAAAAGATTGACTCGGTCCTACGTGATGCACACTTGGGTTCCATCACCGGCTCCGAAGCCGGAGGTGGGTTCGAAAGTCTGTTTTGCGAAGGACCCGATGCTATCGCCATGTACACGGTGGTCAGGGCAGTCATACCAAAGTGGCCAGATCATTCCTTTGCTGAGCTCTTTAGTGATGGAACCAAGAGCAGATTGGAGCTTCAGCGTTGATTGAGCTACGCCCCAGGACTTGTATTCTCAAGGTCGAACGGAATTCTCCGCGGAAAGGCCAGACAGAAAATGGTCGACACCGCAATTATGCCGACTGATGATGCAATGCTCAGCCACGTCAATTCGTTGACATTGCTATAAATGAAAAGCGGCACGCCCAGAACAAAACTGACGACAATTCCCCAGAACACGCCTGTAGAGCTAAGTTTGCTCCAGTACAAACTTAAGATGGTAGGCACGGCTACGCAGGCAGCAACGGTATTGAAAATCCACCATAGGTACTTGAGTCCGAATCCAGGGATATAGAGAACCGCAAAAGCTACTGCTAAACCTGCAAGCGTAATCACCACCATTGCCAGTCGCCCTGAGCGCACGATTCGTTTGTCCAATGCGACCAGGCGCCTCGCTTCGTCCTCAGAACTATCCGACGTATCTGATGAGGACTTAGCCAGAAGCTTTCGCTCATCCGCAGTCATGGGCAGGCAGTTCATAGCAAATAGAGAGCTCGCTGCGCACAT
>Ga0187893_10015776_pt1 | contig 10070 bp, 8 predicted proteins | sample MA1701074metaG_FD_139574 | JGI IMG/M metagenome (GOLD analysis project Ga0187893, IMG submission 139574) | White microbial mat communities from a basaltic lava cave in the Kipuka Kanohina Cave System on the Island of Hawaii, USA - MA170107-4 metaG ... | reverse complement strand
TCTGGAAACATCGGCGGCGCCGCAGCTTGCCGTTGTTGCGGCCGGGACCAATACGATCAAGCAGATCGACATCATCCGCGACAGGCAGTTTGTTTATTCCACCCGGCCACAAGCACAAAAGACTCAGTTCACTTTTACCGATACGCAGAAAGAAGCCGGAGAGAGCTGGTATTACGTACGGCTATTGCAGGAGGACGGGCAGATGGCCTGGAGTTCACCGATCTGGGTGAAGCGTCTATGACCCCCCCCAACGGTGTTGCGGAGTAAAGAGTTTGCGGTAGAATGAGGTTGCGGATGTACGATCCGGTCGAGCTTGGCGAAAAGACTTTGTTCCAGCCCAATCCGCATCTAAGCGATGCGATTAACCGGAATATCGTCCGCTCGGAAGTGGAAGGCGGCGTCTACATTAAAGATCTGCCGCTTGAGAGCACGGTGGAAGTCGAGACGCAAAACCGTTTCTACACTTTGATCAACCGCGGCGGAGGCCACTTTCTAATCAGCGGACATCCGAAATTCTGCCCTATGCCCACGCTGGTGTACGTCGCCGGCTGCAACTGGGGCGGGTCGATGCTGAAGCGTCTCTTCCTGGGCCGCGGCATGCACATGGAGTTTCTCCACCCCGAATACGATCGCCCGATCGTAACCAGCCGGATCATCGAGATCCGAATGCGCTAACAAGTCTGTAATCAAATCGCGGGATGCGGGGCAGGCTGTGTTTGCGTATCCTGTGTCAGCACGGCGGCCTCCGGCGTGGAGTGACCGGGTAGTGTAATGACGAACCGTGATCCTTTGCCCGGATCGCTTTCCACTTCAATCCTGCCGTCGTGCGCTTTAACGATCCAGGCCACGAAGCTCAGCCCCAACCCAAGCCCCTGCTTTTCCTTCGACGTGCCCGGGACTCGGAAGAACCGGTCGAACACATGCGGCAGATGGTCCGGAGAAATGCCGGCGCCGGTATCCTGGACTTCCAGCACCACCTCCGGCTCGCCGCGGCGGACACGGGCCGCAATCCGGCCACCGGCAGGCGTGTATTTGACCGCATTGGAAAGCAGGTTCGAAACAAGCCGTTCGATCTGGATCCGGTCACCGTCAATCCAGGCCGGACCATGTACCTCGGCGCGGAGCGAAACCTCAGCCTCTTCGGCGGGGATCTGAAACTGATCGACGACATCCTCCACGAGAGGCGCAAGATCGAGCTGTGTTTTCTGCAAAGCGAGTTGGCCCGATTCCGCTTGAGACAGCAGCAGAATCGCCTTGATCGTCTGCGAGAGCCGCTCCACATCTTCGAGCGCGTTGATCATGGCCTCGCGGTACTGCTCGTTGGTTTTGGCCGTGAACAGGGCCACCTCAATCTGGCCGCGGATGGCGGTGAGCGGCGTGCGCAATTCATGCGAAACGTCGGTCGAAAACTGGCGGATCATCTGGAAGCTCTGGTCCAGACGCTCCATCATGTGATTGAACGTCCGAATGAGGTTATCCAGTTCATCGCCCGAATTGCGCGGCGGCAGGCGCAGACTTAGATTGGAGCTGGAAATGCGCTCGGCCGCGCGGGCCAGATCGTTGACCGGACTCAAAGCGCGCCCGGCGACAAACCAGCCCAGCAGAAGACCACTGAGAATCAGTAGAGGCAGAAGAATGAAGTAGTCGCGCGTGAACTCAATGATGGTTCTCTGGTTGGAAGCAAGCGAACGGCCGATGGCCACGAAGTAGGTTTGGTCCTTGTCGTCGATGAAAGCGCCGCCGCGGATAAGAAACGGCTCGCCCTCGCTCGACACGCGAGTCTGCCAGAACGGCTGGCGCACGGCTAACGCGTCGCGTATCTCCTGCGGAGGGTTGATGCCGAAATCCTCATAGATGATCGAGTAATCGATCACCGTGCCCTTGTTGTCGGCGAGCAGAAAAACGCGTTTGAGGCGCTCGACGATGAACGTCTCTTCCTGATCCTCCGGGTCGTAGCGCCAGATGGGCTCACGTTTGTGGATGACCAGATATCCCTTAACCGCGCCCCACTCTTCATTGAGAAGATCACGGATCTGGTTATCGAGAATGTTGTCGAGAACGCCTCGAAAAAAGAACCCCAGGGCAACCAGCAGCAATGTGAGAAAGATGGAGTTGGTTAGGGTGAGGCGGAATCTCAGGCCGCGAACGAAAGCCGCTTTCTGAAACAGGGCGCGCATGACGGTTACCTATCGCTCTGCGGCTTTCTCGCCCGCTCTTTCCGGCAGATCGAGCATGTAGCCGATGCCGCGGACGGTATGAATCAGCCGGTTCGGCCAGCCCTCGTCGATTTTCGTTCGCAGATGGCGGATGTAGACGTCAACGATATTGGTGAGACCGTCATAATCCATGTCCCAGACGTGCTCGACGATCATGGTGCGGCTCAGTGGACGGCCTGGATTGCGCATCATGTACTCCAGGATGCTGAATTCCTTTGGGGCCAACTCGACGGGCTGGCTGCTGCGCGTAACTTTGCGGCGGATGCAATCAAGGATCAGGTCTCCCACCTGGAGCCGCTCCGGAGTGGGTTGGCCGCGGCGGAGCAGGGCCCGGACCCTGGCAAGCAGTTCGACGAAAGCAAAGGGCTTGACCAGGTAATCGTCCGCGCCCAGTTCAAGACCCTTGACGCGATCGTCGACGGCATTGCGCGCGCTAAGGATCATCACGGGTGGCGATACTTTCCTGTTGCGGATTTTTTCGAGTACCTCAAGACCGTCCATATCCGGCAGCATCAGGTCCAGTACGATCAAGTCGTAGGCCGTGGAATGGGATAAGGCGAGGCCGGTTTGGCCGTCGTGCGCGACATCCACGGCATAGCCGGCGCTTTCCATTCCTCGACTGAGGAAATCCGCAATTCGCTTCTCGTCCTCGATGACCAGTATCCGCATCTAAACTCAACATAACAGGTTGGAGACATCCAGGCGACCGCTTCCGGCGGGTAGAATATGTAATTGCTGGAAGCGGTTCAGATCTCGAAAAGCTACCCCTCGTCGAACGGGACTTTATCCGTTCTGAGCGATATCAACTTCAAGCTGGCGCGCGGGGATGCGGCGTCCATCATGGGGCCTTCGGGCAGCGGGAAAAGTACGCTCCTCTATATACTGGGCGCGCTCGAAGCGCCCACCGGCGGGTCGGTGACGCTGGATGGAGAAAACCCGTTTCAGCTCGACGAGCCGAGGCAGGCTGCCTTTCGCAACCGCAAGATCGGGTTCTTGTTTCAGGATCACTGCCTGCTGCCGCAATGCTCCGTACTGGAGAATGTGCTGACGCCCGTGTTGGTGGATGGCAGACCCCCGCCGGAAACCGTAAACCGGGCCCTGCGCCTGGTAGACCAGGTCGGTTTGAAGCAACGCCTGCATCACCGGCCGGGCGAGTTGTCGGGCGGTGAAAAGCAGCGGGCCGCGCTGGCGCGCGCATTGATTCGCGAGCCGGTGCTTGTGCTGTGCGACGAGCCAACCGGCAATCTCGATCGCCAATCGGCGGATGGAGTGGCGCAGTTGTTGCTCGACCTGCATTCGGCGCAACAGACGATTCTTGTTGTGGTGACGCATAGCCTGGATCTCGCGGACCGGTTCCCCGCGCGGATGGAAATGCAAGACCGGAATCTGAGGAAACGCCGATGATGCCGCGGCTCACCTGTTTGCTCGAATCCGCCCTGTACGTCGCCAATGTAGGACGGTCGATCCGTTTCTATTCGGAATTGTTCGGCTTTCCGGCAATGGTCGCCGATGAAAAATTCGCCGCCCTGAACGCGGCCGGTGGACAGGTGCTGTTATTGTTTGAGCTGGGGTCCACCGCGCAGCCGAAGATTCGCAACGGCGAAGTGATCCCGGGCCATGACGGCGCCGGGACCTCGCACCTGGCCTTCGGAGTGGAGAGGGAGGAACTGCCCGCCTGGACGGAACGGTTGCACAATGCCGGTGTCGCCATCGAAAGCCGTGTGCATTGGGACCTGGGAGGCGAAAGCATCTACTTCCGCGATCCCGACGGGCACCTGTTGGAGCTGGCCACTCGCGGAACGTGGCCGAACTACTGACCATGACGTTCTCGACTTTGGTCTGGCGCGGCCTTGCTCACTACTGGCGGAATCATCTTGCGGTGGTGTGCGGCGTCGCGGTGGCCGTCGCGGCGCTGAGCGGGGCGCTGGTGGTTGGCGATTCGGTGCGCGGCAGCTTGCGCGAGCTGGTGATTGGCCGTCTCGGCAGGACGGATCTGGTAATCGCGGCCAACCTTGTTTTCCGCGCGCAACTGGCCCGGGAATTGAGCGCCCAGCGGGCTGTTCCGTTGAACGCTTACGCCATGCTGGCGCTGGAGGGAATCGTCTCGCATCCCTCCAGCGGACGCAGCGCTTCGAAGGTGTCCATCTACGGAGTGGACGAGGAGTTCTGGAAGTTCCACGGCGTTTTCCGTAGCGGTGATGCGCCTTTGGGTAGAACCGTTCGAATCAGCCCGGCGCTGGCGGCCGAGCTTGGGGCCGGGGAGGGAGACGGCCTGCTGCTGCGCCTGGACACGCCCACCGCGATTCCCGTCGAATCCTTGCACGGCCGCAAGGATCAGCCGGTTCGCTCGACCCGAGTCACCGCGGGCGCTGTGCTGGCTGCCGGGGAGCTTGGCGAGTTCTCACTGCGGCCCACGCAAGCCTCCATCCGCGCGGTGTTCGTTTCCCTCGACCGGCTCCAGCGCGAGCTGGGAGTGGGCGCCAAAGCCAACGTGATGCTGATCCAAGGGCAGGTGCCGGAGGATCAACTCGAGAAAGCCCTGCGCGAGCGCATCACGATCGGCGATATGGGCGTCCGGATCAAGGTTCTCGACGCGGGCCAGCTTTCGCTCGAATCGACGGCGATGGTCTTAAACGACGCGCTCGAGCTGGCTGGCATGGAAGCCGCGCGCGATGCGGGCCTGGAAGCTTTTCCCGTGGTCACCTACCTTGTGAACTCGATGCGCGTGGCCGGCCGCGAAACGCCTTATTCGCTGGTCACGGCTCTTGATCCGAAGCTTCTGCCGGGAAATTCCAGCCGGTCCGGAGTGATTCTCAACGAGTGGGCGGCGCGCGATCTCGGGGCGAAGCCGGGGGACCGGATTTCGTTCGAGTATTTTGTCTGGCGCACCGAAGGCAGGCTCGATACCGGGCGCGCCGCGTTCGACATTACCGCCGTCGTTCCCATCAAAGGCGCGGCCGCCGATCGCGACTACGCCCCCGACTACCCTGGCATCACGGAGTCTACGACGATTCATGATTGGGATCCGCCGTTTCCCATGGACCTCGGAAAGATCCGCAAGCAAGACGAAGACTATTGGGACAGATACCGAACCACGCCTAAGGCATTCCTTGCGATCGAAAAGGGTCAGCAGCTTTGGGCGACCCGGTTTGGGCGCCTGACTTCGATTCGATTGCGAGCCGCCCAAGGCGCCGATCCCGAACAGGTTCGCTCGCGCTTTGAGGACGCGCTAAAGAGGCGGCTGGACCCGCGGCGTTTGGGCATAAGCACGGTGGCCGTGCGCGCCGAGGGCCTTGAAGCCGCCCATGGCGCAACGGATTTCGGATTGTATTTTCTCTACTTCAGCTTTTTCCTGATTGCCAGCGCGCTGCTGCTGGTTGGTCTGTTTTTCCGGCTGGGTGTGGAGCAGCGAAGCCGGGAGGCCGGATTGTTGCGAGCGCTCGGTTACCGCGTCGGGTCCATTGGCCGGCTGTTTCTGATGGAAGGCCTGGCGCTGGGCGCTATCGGCGCGGCTTTGGGCACGCTTCTGGCCGCCGGATACGCCGCGTTTATACTGCACGGATTGCGTACATGGTGGGCCGATGCCGTGGGGACGAATCTGATCCGGCTGCACCTGTCGGCGGGGACTCTGTTTGGGGGCGCCTTGGGCGGAGTGTTCGTTGCGCTGGCTGTAGTAGCGCTCACCGTTCAGTCCTTGCGCAAGACGGGTCCCCGCGCGTTGCTGAAGGGAGCCGCCGATCCCGCCGCCGCTTCCCGGCAGACGCGCCTGGCTCTGGCGGCCTCGATAGTCTGCGCGATCCTTGGAGGGGTTCTTGCGGCGCTCGCGTGGGCCGGCGCGATTCCCGCGGCCGGCGCTTTCTTTGGCGCCGGAGCTTTGCTGCTGATTGCGGTGCTTGCGGGGCAGAGGTGGTGGCTTGCCCGGGGCATCAGCTCGCCCGATACGGTGTGGCGTCTCGGGTTGCGTAATGCGGCATGGCGGCCGGGCCGCAGTGTACTCTCCATGGCCTTGATCGCTTTTGCGACGTTCCTGATTCTCGCGCTCTCGGCGTTCCGGCAGGAAGGTGCATCGCGCGACCCGGCGCGCCATCCAGGCACTGGCGGCTTCGCCTTGGTCGGGGAAGCCGTGCTGCCTGTGATTCACAATCCCGGCGCCCCCGCCGGACGCGAAGAATTGGGATTCGCCGCGGATGCCGAAGCTTTGTTTAGCGGCGCCCGCATCCTCGCCATGCGGCTTCGGCCCGGCGACGATTCCAGTTGTCTCAACCTTTACCAGCCGCGCAACCCGCGCATCCTCGGCGTCCCCCCCGATGTACTGAGCCGGCTTCCCCTGTCGAGCCGCGTCTTGCCCGCCGATGGCATTCCCGCCTACGTGGATGCCAACTCCCTGCAATACGTGCTGCACCGCAAGGTTGGCGATGAATTGATTCTCGAGCGGGAAGCCGGCAAACCGGTCCGGCTGCGCATCGCGGGCGCGCTGCGCGACAGTGTTTTCCAAAGCGAGATTTTAATCGCGGAATCCGATTTTCTCCGGCACTTCCCGGAACGGCAGGGCTTTCGCATGTTTTTGGTGGAAGCGCCCGGCGAGCGCCTGGACGAGATCACAACGATGCTCGAAGACCGGTTGAAAGACTACGGCCTCGATATGCAGTCAACCGTGGACCGGCTGGCCGGTTACCATCGCGTGGAGAACGCCTATATTTCGACTTTTCAAATGCTGGGCGGCCTTGGATTGCTGCTTGGCACGGCAGGGCTGGCGGCGGTGCTGCTGCGCAATGTGCTGGAACGCCGCAAAGAGCTGGCGCTGCTGCGCGCGGTGGGTTATCAGCCGCGGCATCTGGCAAAGCTTGTGCTCGCTGAAAACGCCCTGCTGTTGGTGAGCGGCGTGGCGGCCGGGGCGATTTGCGCCGTGATCGCCATCCTTCCCGCCTTGGCCGAGCGCGGCGCAAAGCTGCCGCTTGCCCCGATGGCTGCGCTGATTGCCGCGGTGCTCGCCACGGGATTGCTAGCGTCGATTCTGGCGGTGAAAGCGGCGCTCGGAAGCCCGCTGCTCGCTTCGCTCCGTTCGGAGTAGCCGGCCTGGCTGTGCTAGCATAAAGAATTCATCCGGCAGTCATGGTTCGCTCCTTTCGTGGCGCGATTCCCAAAATCGCCCCGTCCTGCTATATCGATCCCAGCGCACAGGTCATCGGCGATGTCGTCATCGGCGATGCCTCCAGTGTCTGGCCGAATGCTGTCGTGCGGGGCGATGTCAACTCCATCCGTATCGGCGAGGGCACAAACATTCAGGACAACAGCGTTTTGCATGTCGATAGCGACGGGTTTCCGCTTACCATCGGCGACCGCGTCACCGTCGGGCATTCCGTTGTCTTGCATGGATGCACCGTCGAGAATGACAGCCTGATTGGCATCGGGGCCATCGTCCTTAACGGAGCGCGCATAGGGACGGGTAGCGTCATCGCCGCCGGTGCGCTTGTGGCCGAAGGCATGGAGATTCCGGAATACAGCCTCGCCATGGGAGTGCCGGCCAAGGTGCGCCGGCAGGTTACCGGCGAGGAGCGCGAGCGCTTTCGCCTCAACGCGGAACACTACATGGAATTACGTCAAAAGTACAGGGAAGAGCCCGCTTGATACGAGCAGTCAAAGGGACCCGCGACATTCTGCCGCCGGCAAGCAAAGTGTGGAACCACGTTGAAACAGTGGCGCGGCGCGTGATGCATTCCTACAACTACCAGGAGATTCGCACGCCGGTGTTCGAGGAGACGGCCCTGTTTGCGCGCGGAGTCGGCGAGGATACCGATATTGTCAGCAAAGAGATGTACACCTTCGAAGACCGCGACGGAAGCTCACTGACCTTGCGGCCTGAGAACACAGCTTCGGTGATTCGGGCGTTCATCGAGCACCGGCTGGACCAGCGGCCCGGCTTGCAGAAGCTCTACTACATCGGCCCCATGTTCCGGCGCGAGCGCCCCCAAAAGGGCCGCTACCGGCAGTTCTACCAGATCGGCGCCGAAGTGATCGGCTCGGAATCTCCGGCCGTGGACGCCGAAGTCATAGAGATGGTCGTCGAGATTCTTTCCCAATCGGGGCTCGATGGATACCGGCTCATTCTAAACTCCGTAGGCTGCAAGCTGTGCCGGCCGCAATTCCTGGCCCATCTGGGGGAACGGCTCAACGAAGTCGAAGACCGGCTCTGCACCGATTGCGTGCGCCGCAAGCAAACCAATCCGCTGCGCGTACTCGATTGCAAGATTCCCGAATGCCAGCCCGTAATCGAGGCGCTGCCGTCGATTCTGGATCACCTGTGCGAAGGCTGCCGCAACCACTTCACCCTCGTCCGCGGCTACCTCGATGAGCGGACGATCGGCTATGACGTGCGCCCGCGGCTAGTGCGCGGACTCGACTATTACACGCGCACCACCTTTGAAATCGTGCACGGGGCGCTTGGGGCGCAGAACTCCGTCATGGGCGGCGGGCGTTATGACGGCCTTGCCGAATCGCTCGGCTCGAAAACGCGGTCGCCAGGCATCGGCTTTTCGATCGGCGAGGACCGGCTGGTGATGAGCGTCGAACAGGCGCACCCGGAGATCGAAAAGGAATCGCTGGATCTTTTCATCGCGCCGATGGGCGAGGCGGCGCTTCGCCATGCCGTGCTGCTGGCCCGCCAGCTGCGCCGCCGGGGCGGCATCGTGGAAATAGCGTTTGAAGGAAAATTGAAGCGCGCTCTGGAGCTGGCCAACAAATTAAACGCCCGCTACGCGCTCATCATTGGAGACAGCGAAATCGCCTCCGGGACTTATGCGTTGAAAAACATGGCCTCCGGGGAGCAGGATATGGTTACTCGAGAACAATTGTCGGAACGAATTTATGCCGGAAAGCACTGAACAGCCACAACAGGAACCGAAGGAATCGGGAAGGACGGCCGCCGCGCTCGACTTTTTGGGCGAGCTGCGGCGCACGCACACCAACGGGCAACTGCGCGCCGCCGACGCCGGCCAGAGAGCGCTGCTGATGGGTTGGGTGCACCGCCGCCGCGATTTGGGCGGTGTCGTTTTCATTCACCTTCGCGACCGCGACGGTGTCACGCAAATCGTGTTTCACGAAGGGCTGGACGCGGCCGTGCACGAAAAAGCGGAATCGCTCCGACTGGAATATGTGATCGCCGCCGAGGGCGAGGTGAAGCTTCGCTCGGCCGAGACCGTGAATTCGAATATCGATACCGGCGCGGTGGAGCTGGTCGCGGACAAAGTGTGGATCCTCAATGAAAGCCGCGTGCCGCCGTTCCCATTGGACGAATTCGCCGAGATCGCCGAAGACGTGCGGCTGAAATACCGCTATGTAGACCTGCGTCGGCCCGCAATGCAGCGCAATATCATCCTCCGCTCGCGCGTCAGCTTCGCCGTGCGCGCATTCCTGTACTCGCAGGGGTTTCACGAGATCGAGACGCCGTTCCTCACCAAATCGACGCCGGAAGGCGCGCGTGATTTTCTCGTGCCCAGCCGGATGAACCAAGGCTCGTTCTACGCATTGCCCCAATCTCCGCAGATTTTCAAACAACTGCTGATGGTGTGCGGCTATGAAAAATACTTTCAGATTGTGCGCTGTTTCCGCGATGAGGATTTGCGCGCCGACCGCCAGCTCGAGTTCACGCAAATCGACCTGGAGATGTCGTTCCCGCAGCAGGAACGCGTGTTCGAAGTGATCGAGCCGATGCTTCAGCGCGTCTTTCAAGTCGCCGGATTCGATGTTCCCGCTCCGTTCCCGCGGCTTACCTACGCGGACGCCATGCGCAGCTATGGCAGCGACAAGCCCGACATGCGGATTCCGCCATTTCATTGCGTGGAGGATCTGTTTGAG
>Ga0187893_10015775_pt1 | contig 10070 bp, 11 predicted proteins | sample MA1701074metaG_FD_139574 | JGI IMG/M metagenome (GOLD analysis project Ga0187893, IMG submission 139574) | White microbial mat communities from a basaltic lava cave in the Kipuka Kanohina Cave System on the Island of Hawaii, USA - MA170107-4 metaG ... | reverse complement strand
GGGCCAGCGGCGATCATCAAAGCTTCGCAGCAGGTGGAGTTTTTTGATGAAGAGCTGAATGCGGAGCCTTGCCAGGTTGGTATTGCCACGGCGAAAGCCCCGGCGTTTGGAAAAACCAGTGGAGCAAAAGCGATGAAGAGGATCGCCGATTCGTGCCGCAAGCTGCTCAACGACGGCAAGTTTGTGATCGGGCTGGGGGGTGAGCATTCGGTAACGCCCGGCATGGTGCAGGCGATGCACGAGAAATATCCCGGCCTCTGGGTAGTTCAGCTTGATGCGCATAGTGATTTGCGGGATGAATACGGCGGTTCACCTTACAGCCACGCCAGCGCCATGGCGCGTGTGATCGAGTTTTGTCCTTTAATTGGCCTTGGCATTCGCAGCGGCATTATCGGCGAGCGTGAAAGGCTCAAACCGCCGTCACGGGTTTTTTATGCACACGAAATGCGCCAATCGAGTTGGATTGAAGAAGTTTTTAACTTGGTGGGAACGCGCGTTTACCTGACCATTGATCTCGATTTTTTCAATCCGGCCGAAATGCCGGCGGTCGGCACCCCGGAGCCGGGCGGTTTTGGCTGGTACGAAGGACTCGATTTTCTCCGTGAGCTTTTTGCCCGGCGCGAAGTTGTCGGCTGCGATATCGTCGAACTGATGCCATTGCGCGGGCAAACCGGGTCGGACTTCTTCGCGGCGCGGCTGGCATATAAACTCATTGGTTATAAGTTTTTGAGTGGAAAAAGGACTTGACTATTAGTTCTGTATTTCATAAATTTATAATTCGGATTTTTGCGAAATATAACACTGAGAAATCGGGCAGGGTTGACAAACTAAGTTTGAAGTCACTCCGCTGTTTCTGGGAAGTTATAACAATTAAGGAGAAATGAGTTTGCGTACCTACATTCCAAAAGCCAACGAAATCGAGCGGAAGTGGTATGTGGTTGACGCCAGCGGTCAGGTGCTCGGTCGATTGGCGACGAAAATTGCGACCGTGCTGCGCGGCAAAAACAAGCCACAGTTCACGCCGCATCTTGATACCGGCGATTTCGTCGTCGTCGTCAACGCGGAGAAGGTTCGTTTGACCGGCAAAAAGGCCGACATCAAAACCTATTCGCATTACACCGGTTATCCCGGCGGTTTGAAGCAGGAAGTTTTCTCAGACATCCAGCGCCGCCACCCGGAGCGTCTGGTCGAATGGGCGGTCTGGGGCATGTTGCCGCATTCGCGCCTGGGCAAGCAGCAAATTAAAAAGCTCAAAGTGTATCGCGGCGCCGCGCATCCGCATCAGGCGCAGAAGCCAGTGAATTTAATTTAATCAGAGGAATATTTAAGAGGAACATTAATGAGAGTCGCTTCATTTAATGCGGTCGGGCGCCGCAAAACTTCCACCGCCCGTGTGCGCATGATGCCCGGCGAAGGCAAAGTCGTGGTCAACACGCTGCCGCTGCCGGATTATTTCAAGCGCGAGACGTTGAAAATGATCATCGAGCAACCGCTGCAACTCACCGAGACGCTGGGCAAATACGATGTTTACGCCAACGTGATCGGCGGCGGTTTGACCGGACAGGCGGGCGCCGTACGCCATGGTATCGCGCGCGCGCTGCTCAAAATCAATGACGAGTTTCGCAAGAAACTGAAAGTCGCCGGCTTTTTGACCCGTGACCCGCGCATGAAAGAGCGCAAGAAGTACGGCCAAAAAGGCGCACGCAAGAGATTCCAATTCTCGAAGCGGTAACTGGTTGCTCGTTGCTAATCTCAAAAAATCAGCTACCAGAAACGAGCTACCAGATATTTCACACATCGGGCTGCGGCGTTGGGGTTTCCATAATTGTGGAACACACGCCGATCGGGCAGATGAGCTGCCTGCAGCCGGATGGCGGAGTCCCGCTTTAATAATGTTGTGAAAGCGGGACGCGAACCCCAAAAACAGGAGATGTGGTTTTCGTGATTAATGTAACATTGCAAAATTTGCTGGAGGCCGGAACGCATTTCGGCCACCTGACACGCCGTTGGAATCCGAAGATGCGCCGATACATTTTCATGGAACGCAACGGCATTCATATCATCGATCTCAAAAAGTCGCTCGAATGTTTGCAGGCGGCTTACAACGCGCTGGTTGACACCGTCCGCTCGGGCGATAAAATTCTTTTCGTCGGCACCAAAAAACAGGCGAAAGATATCATTAAGGCCGAAGCTGAACGCTGCCACATGTATTACGTCAACGAGCGCTGGCTCGGCGGGATGTTGACGAATTTTAGTACGATTAAAAAAAGCATCAAACGGCTCAAAAATATCGAAAAGATGAGCTCGGACGGCACCTACGACAAAATTACCAAAAAAGAGATTCTGTCGCTGGAGCACGAGCGCGAGAAATTGGAAAAAACCCTCGGCGGCATTCGTGATATGACGCGGCTGCCCGGCGCAATGTTCATCGTCGATACCGTAAAGGAATCTATCGCGGTGGCAGAGGCCTCGAAGCTGGGCGTTAAAATTTTTGCCATCGTCGACACCAATTCCGATCCTGACGTTGTGCATTACGCGGTTCCCGGCAACGATGATGCGTTTCGCAGCGTGTCGGTGATTGTGCGCGCGATGTCCGATGCGGTGCTGGAAGGCCTGAGCGGCCTCCGTCCCGGCGCCGGCGGCAAAGAAGCCGACGAGGAAGAAGCCGCGGAAGCGCGCTATGCCGGGAAAAATTTTGACAAAGAAGAGGACAAGAAAGATTAGCGAGGTTTAGCTCAAATGTCTACCAATATTTCTGCTGATATCGTAAAAACGCTGCGGGAGCGCACCGGCGCCGCCATGATGGATTGCAAGAAAGCCCTTGTTGAAACCGGCGGCGATATGGACAAAGCGGTGGAGTGGCTGCGCAAAAAAGGCATTTCCAGCGCCGAGAAAAAAGTCGGCCGCACCACCAATGAAGGCTTGATTGAATCGTACATTCATCCCGGCAGCCGTCTGGGCGTGTTGATCGAAGTGAACTGCGAAACCGATTTTGTCGCGAAGACGCCGGAATTTCGCGCGCTGGTGAAGGATCTGGCGATGCAAATCGCCGCGACCAATCCGCGCACGGTCACCCGCGAAGAAATCGCGACCGACCAAATCGAGAAAGAGCTGGAGATTTACCGCACCCAGGCCCGTAACGAGAAGAAGCCGGAAACCGTCGTGGAGCGCATCGCGCAGGGCAAGCTGGAGAAATTCTATCAGGATTTTGTTCTGCTCGAGCAAAGCTTCATCAAAGATCAAAACCGCACCGTCCGGCAGGTCATCACCGATGTGATTGCCAAGCTGGGCGAAAACATCGGCGTTCGGCGTTTTGTCCGTTTTCAACTCGGCGCTTAAAGGACGCAAATGGCTTATCAACTGTCGAGCTCGATGCCAGTGACTCCCAAAACCAGAACCGGCGAGCGGCCGGTGTTCAAACGGGTTTTACTCAAATTGAGCGGTGAAGCGCTTATGGGCCAGCAGGGCCACGGCATCGACGCGAAAATGGTCGATCAAATCGCGCAGGAGATCAAAGCGATCACCGATCTCGGCGTGCAGGCCGGCATTGTGATCGGCGGCGGCAATATTTTTCGCGGCCTATCGGCGAGCGCGGCCGGGATGGATCGCGTGCAGGCCGATTATATGGGTATGCTGGCCACCGTCATTAATGGCATGGCGCTGCAGGATTATCTGGAGCGCCATGGTGTTTTTACGCGGCTACAAACCGCGATTCGCATGGAGGAGATTGCCGAGCCGTTCATCCGCCGTCGCGCGATTCGCCACCTCGAAAAGGGCCGCGTCGTGATTTTTGCCGCCGGCACCGGCAATCCGTATTTTACCACCGACACCGCCGCCACGCTGCGTGCCATCGAAATCGAGGCCGAAGCCATTCTCAAAGCCACAATGGTTGATGGTGTTTATGACGCCGACCCCAAAACCCACCCCGAAGCAAAAAAATTCGACACCGTAACCTACCTCGAAGTCGTCAAGCGCGGCCTGAAAGTTATGGATACGACCGCGGTGACGCTGAGTATGGACAATAAACTCCCAATTATTGTGTTTAATCTGACCAAGCCCGGAAACATCAAACGCGTGATTCTGGGCGAAAAGATTGGAACGAAAGTGATTGGTGACTGACATGGCCCACCCCATTATCAAAGACGCCGAAAGCCGCATGAAAAAAGCCGTTGACAGCAGCCGCGAGGAACTGTCGAAGATTCGCACCGGCAAAGCCTCGCCGGCCCTGCTCGATAGCGTGCGGGTAAATTATTACGGTTCGCCAACACCGCTGAAACAGGTGGCAACCGTAAACACACCGGAGCCGCGGCTCATCACTGTGCAGCCGTGGGAGAAAAATCTCATCGGCGAAATCGAAAAGGCGATTTTGAAAGCTGATCTCGGCTTCAATCCGCAGAATGACGGCACGACGATTCGCATTCCGATTCCGCAACTCACCGAGGAGCGGCGGCAGGAGTTTGTGAAAATTTGCAAGAAGCTCGCGGAAGACAGCCGCGTGGCCGTCCGCAACGTCCGCCGCGACGCGCTCGAGCATTTGAAGAAAGCCAAGAAAGATGGCCAGCTTCCCGAAGACGAAGAGAAAGCGCTCGAGAAAGAGTTGCAAAAGCTCACCGACAAGAACATCGGCTCGATCGACGAGATTTTGAAGCATAAAGAAACGGAAATTATGCAGACTTGATTTTTTGTTTGATCCCGGTTGGATCTCTTCGCTGGTCGAGGAGGGAGGATGGGCCTGTTCTGATTTTTAGAACAGGCTTTTTATTTTAAGCACATGCAGAAAAACTCTTGCATTTTGAGCAGCAGACTGTTACATTTTTTGTGTGATAGCTTTTCAAAAGGAAATATAAAATGAGAACCGATATATCATCGCCTTCGCGAAAAAATAAATCCCGCCCCCGTCTATCCAATCACAAAACCGGCGTAATCGGTGAAGAGCAAGAGTCGTTTTCTTGGTCAGGGCTGGAGCAATTCGCACGCAAAGTTGATTTCATTTGCCGAAATGTCAAATATCCGGAAGCATTTGTAGCCGATTTACTGAAAAGTCTTCGTACGATTGCCGGCAACGGCAGCATACAACCTCTGCTCGATTGCCTCATGTCGTGGGAAGCAACGGCGGAGCTTGACGCCACGCCGCAGACCCGAAAACGCATATTGAAAGCGTATTCCGATCTTATGGGCGGCAAAATCAAGACAACGAGCTCGCGCAAGAAGTTCTTGGAACTGGTGAATGCCGAATAGAAAAGTGGGGTGGCTGTGATTAATTGGAAAGTCGAGTATCCGACAAGCGGCGGCTTTGTCAAGTTTTTTAAGAAAAATAAAGACAAGCTGAAAGGGCTTGAAGAATTTGAATTGGACGTCACTAGCAATCCCCGCCGGCATCCCAACCCCAACAAGATTGTTGAAATCAAACGCGAAGATCTTTACCCACCGCATACATATCGCTGGAGCAAGAAAATCCTGCTCAGAATCGTTTATATAATTGACGATAATAAGACGACAATTTACCCCATCGATGCCGATTCTCCCGCGCACATTCGGTACAAACGGCGATAGGGTTTGTTAATCTCCACGCCGGCGCAATTGCGAGCTTAACCCGGCGGCAATACCCCAATTGCCCTCGCGTTTTAACAATCCCTTCACCGCCAATATTTCCAGCGCAACTCGCGAAAACTTCCACGCAATTCCCAGTCGTGCCGCGCTGCGATCTTCCGTGCCGAGCGGAATTTGATGGCGTGGCGAGGTGAAGCCGTTGATCTCGCCGGCGAGTTGAATTTTTTTGTTTAAATTCCATAACGCCCCGAAGCCATAAACCAGCGCATCGTTTTGATCGTTGATCTGGCGTGGCGCGGACATGATCACAAGGCCGAGATCGGAAAAAACTAAAAGCGCGTTTATTTGTTTTGCCGCTAAAATGGACATCGTGATATCCGTGGTATTATTGCCGATGCCGCGATCCTGATTGGTGTTGGGCAGCTTGGTTTCGATACGAAAGCCGAGCGCCGGTCGATGCGATTTTTCCGGCAGCACGCGCGCCACCGTCGCCAGGCTGAAATCACCGGCGTCGCGCGCCACGGTTTTTGAATTGGATTTTAATACCTGCCTGATTGCGCCGCGAATTTGAAATGAAACATTTTCCGCCAGGCCAAAATCAAAACGGAGCGTGCCGTAACGATAAAGATCGCCGCGCGTGCGGGTGATCGGCGCCTGCCAATTTTGCCGCCACTCAAAACCGGCGTGCAACCAAATTGCTCCCTTTGGTGGAAGGCGCAGCGTGTTTGTTTGCAACGCGAACGATATGGAACGATATTTTCTTTTGTTTGTCATTTCGCCGGCCCCGGCCAAATGAGAAACCAGCCCCAAAAGGCAGAGTAATTCGATTTTCCAGCGTCCCTGCATCTTTACTCCGAATTTTCAATTGAAAATCTGCCATTTAAAATTCCGTATACACGCGCGGTATTCTCACGCTCCACTGCGTCATGATATCGTAAGAAACCGTTCCGCCCCACGCGGCAAGATCATGCACGGTAATCTCGTCATCGCCTTGGTTGCCCACCATGACAACCTCATCCCACGTTTGTGTTTCGGGAATATCGGTGATATCGACCATCATCGCATCCATCGCATTACCGCCGATGATGGGCGCGCGCTGGCCACGGACTAAAACGAAGCCCGTATTGCGTAAACGAGGAAAACCATCGCCGTAACCGATGGGCAAGACGGCAATCGTGCGCGGCGACTCGGCGCGATAGCGCATGCCGTAGCCGACCGTATCGCCCGGCTCGATTTCTTTAATCGCGGCAAGGCGCGTTTTTACGGACATGACGGGCATTAAACCTGAAATGCGCCGGCAAACTTTGGAAGGATAAACCCCGAGCGGCAAAATGCCGAGGCGCACCATGCCGTAATGGGCCTGCGGCAAATCGAGATACCCTCCGCTATTGCTGGTGTGGTACAAAATTGATTTTGCGCCAAAAAGTTTTCGATCGTGTAACCGTTGCAAAACTTCCTCGAAGCGACGCAGTTGCTCAAAAGCAAAAGTTTTATCCAGCTCATCCGACATCGCGAAATGCGTCATGAGGCCGGCAGGTTGCAAATTGTCAAATTGCAAAACCGCTTCGATCACCGGCAGCGCCTTGGTCCAGCGCATGCCATAACGACTGAGCCCGGTGTCGATTTCAAGATGAACACTGGCGCGCTTGCCCCTTTTCCGCGCCATATTATCGACTTGTCGGGCTTGCGTTATATCATTCACAAAGATCGAAAATTTTTTTTCAATGCACAACTCTAATTCATTTTGCGGGCGCTCGCCAAAGATTAAAATGGGCAGGTTCGGCCTCGGCAAGCTCGGCCTCCGAAAATTCAACGGAGGCCGAGCTTGCCGAGGCCGAAGCTCCAGCGCTTCGTCGAGCGTTGCGACCGCCAACAGGGAGGCGCCGGCCTCAATGGTTTCACGGGCTATCTCCACTGCGCCGTGGCCGTAGGCTTGATCCTTCACCACCGAGCACCATTTTAAAGCAGTCGGCATATCGGCGCGAATGATTTCTAAATTACGGCGAAGTTGCGCGAGGTTGATTTCCACCCAAGCCGGGCGCAGTGGAGTATTTGCTTGTTGAAGAGAAATCATAAAACTATTTTATTTGAAAACACATTGCTAATCACCCCATCTCCCACTCCTGTTCTCACCCCGTCACTCTTCTCCCGGCGGCCACAGACTCATCCCGACATCCGTGCGATAATAGCTGCTCAAGCATTTCAGCTTGCGAATATTTTCATACGCCAGCGCAATAGACTTTTCGAGTGACTCAGAAACCGCGACAATATCCGCAATGCGGTGTCCCGTCATCACCAATCCGCCGCGCGCATCTTCGGCGACTTCGTTCCACCAAATATCGCAGGTCGGCGGTTCCGTCAATTTCACCGGCAACTTCGGGCCTTGAATGCTGACATACGGATAGCCGAATCCGGCCAGCGTCAGCGACGCGCCGAACTGCACGTCATCGCGAAATTGTGGCGCAACTTTCAAGTTGCGCGCCGTGTTGTAAATGAGTTCGAGCGGATTCTTAAGCAGGCGCAAGATCATCTGCGTCGAAGTCACGCCCATGCGGACGTTGTATTCGAGCACATGCCACTTGCCGTCGCGTTTGGCGGCGGTGACTTGCACCGGGCCGTGAAAATTGGTTTCGCGAAACCATGGCAATACTGGATGAAGAAGCTCTCGCGCCAGACCGTATTTGTCCTCCGGATCTTTTTCCGCCAGTCCGCCGAGCGGGGCTCCAGCCACGATGCCCATGTTGCCATCGAACGCGCGTTTGTATTCCTGATTGGTGACGAGCGAACAAATTTCACCACTGCTGACAAGGGCGATGTGTCCCGCCTCGGCGCGGCCCATATATTCCTGCAAAAATACGCCTTCGGCATAATCCAATCTTTCGAGCCAGTGCAAAGTGTCTTCGGCACTTTCGCAAACAATCGTGTGAACCGGACTGGTGGGAGAGCACAACGGATTTTTGATCACATACGGCCGCGGATCGCTGTGCAAAATGGCTTCGGCTTCGAGCCGGTTGCGCGCCACATGGGAACGCGGAAATGACGCGCCAAAGCGTTCGCAGAGCTGCCGGCCAAAATCGCGCTCGCGCTCCAGCTTCATCGCGTCGCCAATCGGGGAGAAGACGGGAACCTCGAGCGCGAGCAGCTCTTCGGCCCACGGCTGCAAAATCCAGTCGATGGACATCGGGATGAGCAGATCGACTTTTTTATCGCGCACGAACCGCACCGGACTCGGAAAATATGAGGCTGGATAAACTTCGCCTTCGAGTGAGGGCCCGTAATGGCCGTAACTGCGAGTCAAATAACAGCTCACGAGTGCGCCGTTCTCTTTGAGAATGTGCATCACCGAATGGGCAAACGCGCCGACGCCGAGGAGCATGACATGAGGTGAGGAGGACATAAAAATCTTTCATATTTTGCAAAATTGGCAGGCCGCCGAAAGTTGCACGTCCACAAGATGGCCGTGGGCGAGACGAATAATTTTTTGCGCCTGCTCGCCGATGTGCGGCGCGTGAGTAACGATGATGATGGTGTGCCCATCGCGTTGCAGTTCTGCCAGCAATTCCAGCACGATGCGTTCATTCTCCGCGTCCAGATTGCCGGTCGGTTCGTCGGCGAGAATGAGCTGTGGATGGTTGATCAGCGCGCGAGCCATGCACACGCGCTGCTGTTCGCCGCCGGAAAGTTGGGAGGGCAGATGCTGCAGGCGATCACTTAATCCAACCCGTTGCAGCGCCGCCACCGCCTCTTGCTCGTCTGTCATGCTGTGAAAATACTGGGCGAGCATGACATTCTCCAGCGCGGTCAAATATGGTACGAGATAGAATTGTTGAAAAACAAATCCCACTTTCTCCCGCCGAAAAACTGCAAGTTGTTTGGACGAAAGTTTTGAGATATCTTCACCGGCGACAATCGCCCTGCCCTGCGTCGGCGAATCCAACCCGCCGATGATATTGAGCAGAGTCGATTTGCCCGAGCCGGATGGCCCCATGATGGCAATCCATTCATTCTTTTCTATCGTCAATGAAACCTCGTTGAGCGCGAGAACGGTGTTGTATTTTTTTGAAACTTGTTTCAGCAGCACATTGCTCATCTCATTCTCCCCGCAAGACGATGATCGGCTCAATCTGCAACGCGCGGCGCAGCGGAAAAACTGCCGCCGCCAGGGAAATGCCCAGCGCCAAAATCAGAACCATCGGCAAAATTTCCAGACGCAAAGAAGCATAAGTATTAAAAACATTTTTGCTGATGACGCCGGCGAAAAAGAATCCCACCCAGTAACCCACGAGGCCGCCGCCCAATCCGAGCAACGTCAACTCCGCGGCAATGAGACGCGCGACATGGCGATTTTCGGCGCCAATAGCTTTCATGATGCCGACCTCCTGCTGGCGTTCGACGATCAATGCCGTCATCGTCGCGCCGAGACAGAGCGTGGCGACGACAACGGTGAACGCCGTCACGATGGACATCAACAAAGTCAAAATTCGCAGAATGTGCGCTTCCGAGCCGGCGATTTTTCGTAT
>Ga0187893_10015773_pt1 | contig 10072 bp, 5 predicted proteins | sample MA1701074metaG_FD_139574 | JGI IMG/M metagenome (GOLD analysis project Ga0187893, IMG submission 139574) | White microbial mat communities from a basaltic lava cave in the Kipuka Kanohina Cave System on the Island of Hawaii, USA - MA170107-4 metaG ... | reverse complement strand
TTCATTAAATCAGCCAGCGGTCCAGACAACGCAGAAGCGATGGTACCAGTGCGAGAATATCTCGGCAAAGGACTTCTCGGCGGCAAACTGGGAATTTGGGGAGACAAATACGGCGATGTACGCCAGCTACTACTTAAACATCAAGGTGAACCACTAACTAACGAACGCGCAGGTCAAGCCGGCATAATTGGCACATGCCAGTTGCTCGGTGGTGACCTTGGTTCAAGAACTGTCTTTAAGCAAGATGCAACGAAGGATAACCCAGTTTGGATTTGTCGATCAGGTAAGGAGCATATTGTTCTCTCAAAAGCACCCGAGTCGGGCCAAATACGCTTGGGTGTAGAGACATCCATACCGCCGCATTGGCAAACATTCAATACCGAATTGGAAGTACTAATGCAAAAGATTCGTCAATGTCCTCAAACAGCAAAAGAACTGGGGACATACGGCAAAATAGGACTAAATGATACTGCAATAAATCAGGAACTTCGTGACCTTGCTAAATCCATTTCACTGATGCCCGAGAGTTATCGATTGCAAGCCGTTCAAAAGCTGGCCGAACACCTTCCGTATTTTGCTATCGAAAGCATTGAACATCTACCGGAAAGCGAAAGATATGACGCCGCTCTTTCCCTCATGCACAAATGCTTGATAGATGGCGAACTCTTTTGGGCAACGGAACACCAACTGTTGCCCATCATAAAGCACCTGCCAAAAGAGAAACAAGCTGATTTTTGGCTTGCCTACGTCAATATTCAAGAGGATCACGCAGCCCATACTCTACAGTGGCTAGACAAAGAGAATATTCCACGTGCAGCCGGACTCTACTTTAGGAACATGCCAGAACATCTGGATAACTGCTGCAAGATAATTCAAAACTATACAAGCTTTCAACTCATTCCAGAGATGCTAACTGAAATTTCCACGCTTCCAGATGGGCAATTCAAATTGTCCCTTTTAGATCAGCTGCGTCAGAAATATATGCATGATTACATCTCTCCTGAAGAAGTCAATCGGCAATTTATAAAGGAATATGTAACTCAGCTACGTCTTGGACATAAGCCTGCCACATATGACGGTATTGAACCATTATGGACTCTATGCGACAGCCTCAATTACAAGGTGCACCCGTTCTTCGTTGACATGTTAAACACCGAAGAGTTAATGCGAATGGTCGGCGGACAACCGCTTACCGGACGAATGAGGAAAGAAACAGCTATGCGCTTAGCTCAAAACGCGCCTGACATTTTGCGGGCAATTCTTAGGCAAAAGGTTATGTGTCTGCTTGATGACAGGCCGGTTCATCCCAATAACATGGCCGACTTTCTAAGCATAAAGGGTCTTGCTAATTTGGAATTAGAACTCTTGTCCGAAACGCTCTTTAATCCAATCAATGTTTTACCTGACCAAATTGCCGAACGGTTTCATAACACAACAAATTGGCAACAGACCGCAGGCTTAATTGCCTGGCGTCGTACTATCAATCGGTTTGGAATTAAGTATGAGCCCGGTGAGGTCTTGTCGGATTCGGTAATATCGGAATTCAATTCACACTATGACAAATTAATGACCGAAGCCCATGGGTACGCCTTAACAGCAAAATCCCCGGCTGATTATATAAAGAAAGAAGCAAGCACACTATCGGAAATTATTCACTGTCTTGCGTCTTCGACAGGACTCATTCAGAATCACCATCGCAAATTGTTATATTTGTTACCAAAGCAAACAGATTCACACGACTTTCGGTCAACTTACACAACGACCTTAAGAGAAATGGATGCATCTGCATTTCGAGTGGCCCTGGATGCGACTACTGATATTACCGACTGTTACTCTAAAACAACGCTTCAAGATCTGGATTTCGCAGCGTCTGGTAAACCATGGGAAGCCTATTTATGGCCAGTACGTCTAGCCTCTGTTTTTCCTAAGTCACAAATAAAATCATGGTTGAATAAAAATGAAGCGTTAGGCCGAGACTGGCATGATACCTGCAATTGGCTTCCACTTGCCCCTTCCAGAGAACTGGCTGGATTGTCTCAGTATTTATTCAAGAATATCGACAAGCCGGTGACAAGTCTAGAAATAATAGCCAATAAATGGGCAAAAGAATTAACCGTTGAACAAAAACAGCTTCCTTTTGATGAACTCTTTGAACAACTGTGTCTACAGCTGTATCCAAAGGTAAAGCATGTTGAATTTGCCGAGCAATCTCATAAATTTGCAATTTCAGAAAAGAACTACGAGCAGTACGAAAATCGCTTCCTTGCTTCCCTTGATAAACCACCTGTCTATTCAACTAAGCGCGCGTGGCAATCGGGTAAATTAACCGGTAGGTTTTTAGAAAGAAGTGACACTAGAGGTCTTTACTTAGGACAATATACGGATTGCTGCCAGCACCCAGGACATGATAGCGGCAAAGGCTGCGCCTGGTATGGACAAGAAGCAAAGAATTCAGGCTTCTTTGTAATTGAAAATGAAGCTGGCAAGATTATTGCTCAATCATGGGTTTGGGAATCAGACAACGGTGGTTTCTGTTTCGACAATATAGAAGGACTAAAATCCGAACTAGAATCGTGCGAATCCAATGTCGTTGACATATACAATCAATCAGCAAAAGAATTAGCCAAGAAATATCATACGGTTACAGTCGGCAAGATTCGCTCTGATATCAACCTCAGTCAGTGGCCAGATGCAAAAGCTGGTAAACTTTCCCTACCGAATGATTTCAGTGGATTTTCCGACTCCCAGGGAATTGAGGGCGGAGCGTCCCAACAAGTATTGCTTGCGCATAATCCAGCAATACCCGTAAGAGAAATCAAAAAGGACAATGTATTTGTCAGGGGCGCTATGGAGTCGGATATTCCAGAGGCCAATGAAATAGCCAGCAAGGTTTATCCACAAGGCTTTCGACAAGCGGACCTTGGTGATTTTGGACTTGTGCTGAAGAGTAACGGCAAGACTGTAGGCTATGCAACGGTAAATACTGATGAACGTTATATAGCTGATATTGCAGTATTGCCCGAATACCAGTTCGCATCCGGAGAATTGATTAAGTCCCTGGCCGACTATATGCTACGCTTCCCTGGTGAGTGGACAGCTCATTGCCGTGAGTCAACCAGTATGAGACTGCTCGATCTCTATGCAAAGCGCGGACGCCTTAAAATAATCAACAAGCGAGAAGATGGATCCTATGGCAACGAAAAACGCTTCGCCGTACGCTTTCAATTAAATTGATCACCAGTCAAGCACTCTTACGGAATTGATTATCAATTTTTCTCGGCCGAGCTGCCACTGCCGCTTCCTCATCGTTTTCGTCTTCCTTAGCCGGCTTCAGTAGCTTGTGCTTGTTGCGCCATATCAGAATGGCAGCAATTGGTGTTCCGAATGCAATTACTGCGGCTGCCAGATAAATTGAGGTAAGAATAAAGCTCAATAGAGTCTTTAGTTCGTTCAAGTCTTGATTGACTCCAGTAATTGGCTTTTCAATCTTTTGCAGGGGACCATGCAAAGCAACAATCGGCTCTTTCAATTCCATAATTGGCTTTTTGATTTCTCCTAACTCAGAACGCATCGCGCTAATGTCCGTCTGCATGGAGGCCATTTGATTCTGAACTTGCCGCGTCTGCCCTTCGACACTAACAATACGTTTTTCCAAGCGCAGCATGCCCGGCTGAAGTGCAGCAATTGGACCTGTCAGTTTCATCATTTGTTGCTCTAAACGAATAGACTGCTCTTGCAGTCTGGTAATAGGTCTAAATAACCAACCCAACGGATTAAATCCAGGCTTGGCCTTTGTTTTGACCGTTGTTTCCTTTAGGTCTTCTGCTTTTACATTGGCCCCAGGGATGCGATTAATAGCTTCCGCTTGTTGATACGCGTACTGATCACTCTTTTGCAGTTTGACGTCATCGGAGGCATTTACCTGGACCGTTGTGCCCGGCGCATTCACCTTTACCCGCGTATCCTGTGCAAACACTGCTAAGCTTAATCCAAAACCCAAAAGCAACGCAACTAACACTCTCATGGATGCCTCCTCCTCATGCACTGTTGAGAGGATGATGCAGCTAATGATTGTTGGTTCCCCTATTAAGAAAACCTTTTACCTTAGATTAATTATGAAACTGATTCTTGTTTCTCTGGCGCTTGTTCTGTCGAAGGCGTACCGTTGTGCGCAAATCCCTTCTTATAAATTCGCGCAATTTTGCCAACTATCCAGACCTGGAAGTCATCGATGTAGGTAAAGACAACTGGTACTACAACCAGCGTGAGCAATGTTGAAGTAATTAGTCCACCAATAACCGCCACAGCCATCGGCGCACGTGCTTCTGCACCAGCGCCTAGCTTCAGAGCTACAGGTAACATGCCGGCGATCATCGCTACGGTGGTCATCACAATTGGACGCATACGAGCTTGCCCGGATTTAAAAATGGCATGTGTTCGATCCATGCCTTCGTTCATGGCGACAATGCAATATTCAACTAGCAGGATTGCGTTTTTGGTAACAAGCCCCATTAACATCACAATGCCAATTAGCGCATAGAAGCCTAATGATTCACGAGCCATAACCAATGCAAGCAGAGCACCGCCTAATGATAGGGGCAGAGAAACCATAATTGTTATCGGATGCAGGAAGCCACCAAATAGAAGCACCAAGACGGCATAGATGAGCATGATGCCAACGGCCAACGCCCAGCTAAAGCCCGAGAAGATGTCCCTTTGAATTTCCACATCGCCTGCTGGAATATTTCTCACTGATTGCGGCATGTCTTTGTATGCCGACAAATTATGCACTTTCTCCAGTGCCTGACCCAAAGTCAAATTGTTATTTAAGCTGGCATCGATGGTCACTTGCCGCAAACGATCGTATCGATCAATTTGCGCAGGTCCACTGCCATAACGAACAGTAGCAACCGAAGCTAATGGAATCAGCTTGCCGTCTAATCGAGAAACTCGCAAATTACCGATAACCTGTGGATCTAATCTGTAATGCGGATCGAGTTGCACCCGAATATTTATTTGTCTGTCCTGCAGATTGAATTTCGCCAGGTTGGCGTCAACATCGCCAAGCGTAGCAATTAGCGCAGTGCGAGCTATGGAATTGACAGACACCCATTGCTCAGCAGCCTTGGCAAAATCAGGAATGATTTGAATCTCGGGTCTTTCTAGGGACGCACTGGAAACAATGTCGGACAATCCACTAATGCCGCGCATTTGCTCTTCTAGAGCATATGCGGTTTTCGATAAAGCTTCACCATCATCACTAGCAAGAATAATTTTTAGTTTGCCCGTGATACCGCCAGTAACAGTAAATTTAAGTCTGACGCCAGGTACTGTATTTAATTCTGGTCTGACAGCATCTTCAAATTCTTGTTGCGAAAGATGGCGTTTGCCCTTTGGTTTGAGAGTAATGAAGATTGTGCCTTTACTTACTTCACCAGCGCCTGATGGTCTGCCAAAGCGACCAGTGCTGGCGCTGCCAACTTGCGACAGGACGCTTTGTACTTCCGGACGTTTAACAAGAATGCTGCTTAAGTCATCAAAGGCCTGTTTAGTTTGATTAAGAGTAGAACCAGGCGGCAGCTCCACATCTAAAATAGTCTCGCCACGGTCTATATTGCCCATGACGGAAGTAGGCATCATGCGAAAAAGCACCAGGCTGCCAATGAAGAAGAACACCGCAATAAGAACCGTCGTCAGCCTGTGGCGCATTGCCTTACCAAGCAAGTTATCATAAATTCTGGAAAGCTTGTCGTGGAATTCAGACTCTTTGACCGGCTTTAAGAAATAGGCCGCCATCAAAGGTGTCAGCATTCGCGCAACAACTAAGGAGAAAAATACAGCCGTTGTGACAACCAGACCAAACTGCTTGAGAAACTTGCCAGGAATGCCCCCCATAAATGCAACGGGCACAAATACAACAATGATCGTTGCCGTTGTCGCTACAACTGCCAGTCCAATCTCGTCCGCAGCTTCCAGGGCTGCTTTGTAGGGACTTTTACCCATGGACATGTGTCGAACAATATTTTCAATTTCAACAATGGCATCGTCGACCAAAACACCAATAACCAATGCCAATCCCAAAAGGGACATATTGTTCATCGTAAAGCCAGCCACTTGCATAACTAAAAACGTCGGTATTAACGACAAGGGCATGGCAAGCGAAGAGATAACAGCAGCATGCCAATCGCGCAAAAACATCCAGACTACAAACACAGCCAGTCCTGCGCCAATCAGCAAAGAGTCAAAAGCTGCGTGGTAAGACTCGCGCACATAGCGAGTTTGGCTGCGAATCTTTTCAATACTTATATCCGGCGGAAGACTCTTCTTAAGTTCCTTCAGTTTTTCGTCTACAGCATCTTCCACAGAAACCATGTTGGCGCCATGACTGCGCACAATAGAAAAGGCCACGACTGGTTTGCCATTGAGCATGGCCAATTGTCTTTGCTCCGAGGTGCCATCATTCACATCACCCAGAGTATCCAAGCGCACCCATTTCTTATTGGGCAACATAATTCTTGTTGCAGCGAGTTCTTCCGGTGACGCTGCGCTGCCTAAAGTTCTTATAGTCTGTTCTTTGGCACCAACCTCACCTCGACCACCAGGCAAATTGATATTTGTCGCCCGCACTTGCGCGCTAACAATATCGGCTGTTGCACCAACTGCTTCTAACTTATATGGATCAAGATTGACCCGGATTTCCCTGTCCACACCCCCGGCCCGTTGGACTTGTCCAACACCTTTTACCCCGGTTAGACCTCGAGAAATTCTGTTATCGATAAACCAGCTGAGTTCTTCAGGACTGCGCCTATCTGAGGATACAGAATATGTAGCAAACGGCAGTCCGACAAAGTCAACACGCTGAATAATAGGCTCATCAATTTCTTTTGGCAGTTGTGTACGAATCTTAGAGACTTCATTGCGTACATCGTTAACTGCACGATCAACATCAGTATCAAGTTCGAATTCAATGGTGGTAGCCGAAACACCTTCATTAATAGTGGAATAAATATGCTTGATATTGCCAATACCGGCAACCACATCTTCAATTTTCCGAGTAACCTGTGATTCCAGCTCAGCCGGCGCTGCTCCGGTTTGATTTACCGTTACCGATACAATTGGGATATCAATATTAGGGGATTCATCAATGCCAAGCTGAAAGAAACTAGCCAGTCCTGCCAGAGTCAACAATAGAAAGAGGACAAGGACAGGAACAGGATGTTTGATTGACCAGGCAGAGATATTTCTAATTCCGCCACCGCCACCGTTCATATTTTTTGCTCCGGTGCTGCAGAGCCACCACCTTCACTAGCATCCGCTGTTCCAATCTCAGCAGCTACCGGCTCCTCGCCGCTCTTGCTTCGCTGAACTGCATTCCTACTACTATTAGAAGTTCCAATGCGAACAATATCGCCATCCTTGAGGAATCCAGCCCCAGAAATAACAACAAGTTCACCCGGCTTAATACCGCTTGTAACTTCTACAAAATCACCAAAGCGTTCACCACAGCTAACAGAGCGGCTATATACTTTGTTGTTTTCCAAAAGGAATACGCAACTATGCTCGTGGCGATCCACAACCGCACTTGCCGGCACAGTCATTACTTCGTGAACACCTAGACTAACCTCACCATGCACGAAGATGCCGGGGTGAATGTCCTTAATAAATGGAATATCGATGCGCACTGTTCCTAAGCGTGTATCAACGTCTACCAGCGGGCTTATCTCGCGGATCATGCCGACAAGTTTTTCGCCGCCCGGCAAAACACCGGTCATGTCTACCTTTTGCTCCGGCTTCAATCTTGCCAAATCCTTTTCCGGTACTTGCGCGCGAATTTCCAGTCGATTGTCCCTAACCATGCTGAAGAGAGGCTCATTAGCTTTACTGATATCACCCAAGTGAGCATCACGTTTGGTTATCCAACCATCGCTAGGGGCGCGAATTACAGTCTGCGCAATCTGAGCTTGCAGACCCTTTATATTGGCGTGTGTCTCAGCCACCGTTGCTTGCGACATCTGAATATCCTCCAGACGCCCACCTTCAACAGCTTGAGACAACCTTTCAATAGCCTGCTTATTGACAAATTTTGCCGCCGCAACTTCATTTTGACCATGTAGAAGCTCCGCTTCACTTGTCCTTTGAAGCGTTACTTTTGCTTCCGCTTCTTCAGCACTTACGGCACCTTCCTTGTGCAACGCGGAGTACCGACCGGCATTATTGCGAGCATTATCCAGATTGGCCTTGGCACGTTCCAAATAGGCTTCGGACTCAGCAACCTGCGCTTTGGTCTGTTCGACAGCAAACTGCAGGGCAGATATGTCCTGCTTACGATTAGGTTGAATGGTTTTGCCTAAGTTAGCCTTTGAATGCTTCAAGCGAGCAAGTTCACGATCAAGCTGAGCTCTCAAAATAGACGAGTTAAGAGTTGCCAAAACTTGCCCCTTCTTAACGAAGGCGCCTTCCTCGACATTGACCGTCTCAATTCTCAGTCCACCAACTTCCGCACCAATTGAAAGTGGATCCCAGGCCCAAACAGTACCCGTGATACCAAGCTTGCGCTCCATTTGACGGTATGCTGCCGATTCAACGGCTACAGTAATGGACGGCTTGGCTCCAACATCTTTTGCCGGCAGAAGGACGGACACAAAAGCTTGGCAGGCAACGACTATAACGACCAACGACACAACAATAAGGGAAGCTACAATCGCCAAGCGTACCTTTTTACTGGAGGCAGCAAAACGAGACAAAAGCTTCTCTTTTGTCGTTGCACAATGCTGTTTGGTTCTCTCAAGGGTATCCATATTACTCTCCAACCATTTTCAAATATTTGTCTAACCGTCTGCGCTCAGCATCACCAAGAATTCCGGCAAATACAATGTCTACAATATCGACGGTTTTTTCCTCAAAATTAGATTTCGACTTGTTGAAGTAACCAGTGAAAATTGTCCCATACAACAAGCAGCTTATGGTCTCCGTGATTGTTTCCACGCGCAATTTTCGAACGCGACCATCATCCACAAGCGCCTGCAACAGCAGTAACCAAGGGCCAATGTTCTGTTCTCTATGCTTTAGATATGTAGGCTTTTTGCGATCGCGGAATTCCGCGCGCTCCTGAATCAGAAGCTCCAGCACTTCCGGATTTTGATCAAAGAATCGCAAATAGAATCGGACGGCACCGGCAATTTTTTCAAGTGGATCTTCAATCGTTGCCACACGAGATTCCACAAAATGAGCCAAACGCTCCATGCCCAAATCAACGGCTGCCAAAAAGAGCGCTTCCTTGCTTTCAAAATAGCGGTAAATAGTGCCCTTGCCTATGCCAATTTCGTCAGCAATTAACTGCGGATCAGTCTTTGGGTAGCCATAGTCTGCAAATACGCCAATAGCCACCGAAAGAATCTCCTCCCGCCGGCGCTCCGGCAAGGATTCATCTTTCGGTCTGCCAGGACCTCGTTTCGTGAGTGTATCTACCACCAAAATCACCAAATGTCAGTATTTTTGTGACGAATTCGTCCGCTAAATACAATCGTATCACGAAATCGCTCAGATAAATCCAACTATTCACCTTGGTTGAGATCACTTAGAAGACTATTCGGCAGGTTCATGTTTTCGTGCAGAACACTAATAATTCCAATATCGTCAGCAGCAAGCAGCTTAAAGAAAATGATATGTCTCTGATAGCGAACGAAAAAAACGCCCACAAATGCTTTGCCGCGAACCCTTTTCCATGAGCTAGAGTTCTGACAGGTTTTCTTAAAAGCTGCATACAACCCGTCAAGATATTTGTCGGCCTGCTTTGCTCCCCATTCTCTCTCTGTATAAAGCCAAATACCGATTAACTGTTGATGAGCTTTCTTAAAGACCCTATAGCGCATGACGCTTTTTGCTTCGGCGAGCTGCAGCCTTAATCTGTTCCGGAGTAAAATCTACGAACTCATTATCCGGCGCCTGCATGCCTGGCAACAACTGCCGCTGAAGGGAATTCCACTTTTCGTTTTCTGTTTTTTCAAAATCTTGCCGGATCAGTGAGCGAACATATTCGCTCACTGACTCGTAAACACCTGATTCACCTATT
>Ga0187893_10015772_pt1 | contig 10074 bp, 14 predicted proteins | sample MA1701074metaG_FD_139574 | JGI IMG/M metagenome (GOLD analysis project Ga0187893, IMG submission 139574) | White microbial mat communities from a basaltic lava cave in the Kipuka Kanohina Cave System on the Island of Hawaii, USA - MA170107-4 metaG ... | reverse complement strand
CTGCCGCCGACGATCAACCTCGATGATCCCGACCCGGAGTGCGATCTCGACTACATCCCGCACCGCGGCCGCGAGCAGCGAGTGAACCATATCTTGAGCAACTCGTTTGGGTTCGGGGGGATCAACGCGTCGCTGGCCCTGGGCCGCTACAATGGCCGCTAGGGACGCCCGCGGCGCGCGTTGGTCTAAAGCCGCGTGATTCTCGGGAGGGCCAGCGCGATCAGGCCGACCAGCACGATCACCGCCGCGCCGCCTGCCGCCAGCGCGTAACCCACACCGATCGCGCCGGCCAGCGCGCCAAGCGGCATCGTCCCAAGTGCAACCATCCCAAACGTGACCATGCCATACAGACCCATGACACGGCCACGCTGATTGGGCTGAACCGACGTCTGGACGAGCGTGTTGGCCGTCGCCATGGCGACGGCCTGGGAGATGCCCACCAGCGCAAGCAGCCCGAGTGATGCGGCGAACCACGTCGAGAGCCCAACGAGCATCCCCATCGCACCCGTCGCTATGACGGCCGTGATCAACAGGCTCCCCTTCTGTGCCGTCTCGCCGATGGCCGCGATGACGAACACTGCCAGGATCGTTCCGATGGCGGGGGCGGCCTGCAGGAGCCCCAGGCCGGTCGGGCCAACGTGCAGCACCTCACGGGCCAGGGCCGGCATCAAGCGGGCGTATGGCCGGCCGAAGAAGCTGATGACGGCGACGATGCCGAGCACGCCCAGGAGGTGGCGGTGCTGGCTCAGCAAGCCGATCCCCTCGCGGATATCGTCGCGGATCGACAGCCGTTCACCCGGGGCGTGGGGCGGCACGTCCATCCGCAGCAGCGCGATCAGCACGGCGGTGTACGACAGCATATTGACGAAGAAGCACCCGGCCACGCCGACCGCCGCAATGAGCACCCCACCCAGGGAGGGCCCAATGATCCCAGATCCCTGAAATGCCATGGCATTGAGGCTGACCGCCGACATCAGCTGACGTTCCCCGACCAGCGTGGGCACCATTGACTGGCGGGCCGGCATGTCGAATGAGTTAGTGAATGAATTGAACGCGCCGATGGCGAGGATGTGCCAGACCTGGATGCGTCCGGAGTAGGCGAGTGCGCCGAGTGCCCCCGCGGACAGCATCAGCACGCCGTTGGTCACGAACAGCACACGGCGCCGGTCCATTCGATCCGCCGCGACCCCGCCAAGAAACGCAAAGAGCAGGCGTGGAATCGCCTGAGTCAGCCCGAGCAGTCCCAGGTAGATGGGCGCTTTCGTCAACTGGTCGATCAGATACCCGAGCGCGGTGAATTGCATCCACGAGCCGATGTGTTGGATGAGCATGCCGGTCCACAGCAGGCGAAAGTTGCGGTGGGCAAGCAGGGCAAAGGCGGTTGACCGCCCGCGCGCCTCGACGGCGACGGCGCCGTCGTCAGCCAACGCGCGAGAGCGCGGGATCAGCCCGCCGCGCCATTACCACGGTGAGGAATAGCGCTCTTCCTTCCACGGGTCGCCGTGAAGATGATAGCCATTGCGCTCCCAGAAGCCGGCCCGGTCGGTCGCCATCAATTCGATGCCGCGTACCCACTTAGCGCTCTTCCAAAAGTACAGGCGTGGCACCACAAGCCGCAGGGGCCAGCCATGTTCTGGTGCGAGATCGGCGCCGTCCGCGCGGGAGGCGAACAGCGCATCGTCGGCCTGGAGATACTCCAGGGGCCAGATTGGTCTCGTAGCCTTGCTCGCCATGGACCATGACGAAGGCCGCCTCGGGGCGGACTATCACCAGGGCCAGGACGACCCGCGTGGCGACGCCTTCGAACGTGACACCCAGGCGGCTCCACGCGGTGACGCAATGAATTTCGCAGGTCCGCGCCGTGTGCGGAAGAGCCATGAACTCCTCGTAGGTCAGCGTCCGCGGTTCCTCGACGAGACCGAAGATCCGAAAATCCTAGGTCGCGGCATTGAATCGTGGAATGCTGCCGTAGTGCAGGACGGGCCATTTCTCGGTGACGTGCTGACCCGGGGGCACCTGCCCCTGAATCTTCGTGGTCTTGAGTACCATTGGAGGGTCCTCCGAAGGGTCCAGACCTATTATACTGTGCGTCCGGCGCGCCCGCCCTTACGCCTTCTCTATTTCGGTCGGTCCGGATCGAGTGATGTGCGGGTGGTCTTCACGTTGGCGTGGCGCATCGCCACGTCGGGGCCCTGGGTGATCCACAGCTCGGCGGCATGCGCCGCGCGGGCGACCGCCTCGTCGAGCAGCGCGCGCTCCTCGGCACCAGGTCGCTCGAGAACGTAGTCGGCCGGATCCACCCCTGCCGGTGGCCTGCCGGCTCCGATGCGCATGCGTGGAAAGGCCGATGTGCCCAGCGCGTCGATGATCGATCGGAGCCCGTTGTGCCCCCCATGGCTGCCCTGAGTACGCATCCGTACCGTGCCTACCGGGAGATCGAGATCGTCAACGATCACGAGCAGATCTTGCAACGCAACGCGGTGACGCCGCCGTAGGTCGGCGACGGCAACCCCGCTCACGTTGACATAGGTCTGCGGGCGAGCCAGAATCGCGCGCCGGCCGCCGATGGTCCCGCGCCCGACCTCGGCCCAGCCGTCGTCGGAGCGGATGGGAATGTCGTGCGCCCGTCCCAGGCGGTCGAGGACCTCCCAGCCGATGTTGTGACGGCTGCCGCGATACCGTCGGCCCGGATTGCCTAGCCCAATGACCAGACGCATCCCTATCGGACTCCTGGCCTGAAAACAGAAACGGGGGCGCCCACCGGCGCCCCCGCGACACGTCGGGAAACTACTTCTTCTCCGGCGTCTTCTCCGCCGCTGCGGGGGTGGCTTCCGGAGCTCCCTCTGCCGGAGCGCCTTCCGCCGGCACACCCTCGACAGGGACCGCCTCGGCCGCCGCGGGCGCCGCTTCCTCAACGACCTTCGGCGCGACCACGGCGACGACCACTTCTTCGGGCGGCGTCACCAGCGTGACGCCCTCTGGCATAACCAGATCGCTCGCATGCAGGGACCGTCCGATGACGAGCTCGCTTACATCGAGCTCAAACTGCTCGGGAATCTGCGTGGGCAGACACTCAACGAGCACGTCACGCAGGTGCTGCTCCACCACACCACCCTCGGCAATGCCTTTGGCGGTGCCCCTCAGGATGATCGGCACGTGCGTCTCCAGCCGCTCGGTCAGGGAGATCGCGTGAAAGTCGACGTGAATGGGCTGATGGCGGAAGATATCCCGCTGGATCTCCTTCACCATCACGGTGGTGGGCTCGCCCCGGCCGTCACCGCCCAATTCGAGATCGATCAAGACGTTGAGCCCGGCGTGCGTCTGCAACACCGCCGTGAGCGCGCGCCCATCGACCGCGATCGTCTGAGGCGTGCGCCCTCGACCGTACAGGATGGCCGGAACCACCCCGCCGCGACGCAGACTGCGCGCGACACTTTTCCCGGTACCATCACGAACCTGGCCTTTGAGGCCCACCCGTTCCATCGCCGGAATGCCTCCAGCACACGATCGGCCCCGCGGGGCGGGGCCGGATGTTCGAATTATAGCACGCGATGTCCAGGCGACAAGGCCCGCGCCGCGTCGAGCTCAACGAGGCCCCGTGATCAACGCCTTCTCGAACGCGGCAGATGCCGCTAGCCCCGCGACGACGCCTACGGTGACCTGGACCAGATTGTAGGGCACCTCGGCCAGCGCAGCGACCGGGCCCACGCCGAGCACATACGCCTGCGCAACGAAATACCCGGCCACCATGACCAGACCACCACTGATCATCCCCGCCACCCGCATGGCAGCGCGAGCGCCTTGCCGTCGGGAGAGAAGAGCCAGGCTGGCCAGCGCGGTGATGAGCAGGACGCCCGCGGCAAGCCGAACCGCTGCAGCTTCGATCGTGAACAGCCAAAGCGCTGCGGCGGCGCCAGCCACCAGGCCTAAGGTCCAGGTTTGCCTCCCCGCTGAACGGGCGATCACTCCAACCAGGGCGCCCTCGACACCCTTGATGACCAACGTAAAGGGCGCGTACTGCGCATAGCCAAGCGTGAGGTCAGCGAGGGCCGAACCAACCCCGCCTGCGAGGGCGCCGATCACCGGACCGAACAGCACAGCGGCCATGTACACGCCCGCCTCGCCGAGGTTGAAGAAGCCCTTCGTCTGTGGGATCGGGACGACAAACGTGCGCGTGATGACCAGAACCAGTGCGGTCATGATCCCCGTGAGTGCCAGATCACGCGTTTTCATTGCACTATAAAATTACACGGGCTCAGGCGTCCGGTCCTGCAGTTCGCAGCACAGTGCGCTGTGGTATGGTGGACGGGAATGCCGCGCATCGAGCGCCTCGCCGACGACCTCGTCCTGATCGATACCGATTACCGCGGAACGCCGCAGGCGATCGGTGTCTATCTACTGACCGGCGATCGCCCGGCGCTCATCGAGACGGGCCCCGCATCCACCGTGGAGACTGTCTTGGCGGGCGTCGAGGCCGCAGGGATCACTCAGGACGACCTGCAGGCCATCGCGGTCACGCACATCCACCTGGACCATGCGGGCGGCGCCGGGACGCTGGCGCAGCGCCTCCCTCACCTTCAGGTGTACGTGCATCCGGTCGGCGCGCCGCACCTCGTCGACCCCACGCGTCTGCTGTCCAGCGCCCGCCGCCTGTATGGCGACGACCTCGATCGGCTCTTCGGTGAAGTCGTGCCGGTCCCCGGCGAACGCGTGCACGTTCTCCAAGATGGTGAGGAGGTCAGGCTTGGAACCCGCCGCCTCGTGGCGCTGGATACGCCGGGCCACGCCCGGCATCATCACGTGTACTTCGACCGGGCATCCGGTGATCTGTTCACCGGCGACGCGGCCGGGGTCGCGCTGCCCGGATCGCGATATGTCCGCCCGCCCACGCCGCCCCCCGAGTTGGACATCGCGGCATGGGATGCGACGATCCGGCGGATGCTGGCGCTCGGCCCGCGGCGGCTGCTCCTCACGCACTTCGGGGCACAGACCTGGGCGGATGACCTCCTGGTCCAGTTGCGCCGGCGATTGCACGAGCACGAGCGCATCGTGCGCGAGGCGCTCGCGGCCGGCGACAGCGAAAGCGCAATCGTGGAGCGGATCCAGCGCGCCGCGGCGGAAGAGGTTACGGCGTCGGATGGACCGGTGAGCGCCGACCGGTTTGAGGTGATCATGGCCACTCGTCAGAGCGTCCAGGGCCTCATCCGATACGCGAAACTGCATCCGGCGCAAGCGGCGCGCGATGGGGGAACCTAGGCCAGCCTACTCACCGTAGTCGGCGTTGTTGGCCTGTATCGCCTCGAAGAGTTCAGCGGCGAGCTTGGCGTCCAGGCGGCGCAGGATCTCGTAGTGGCGCATCGCCTGGTCGCGCGCCGGTACGCCTCGAGCGCGCGCTGGTTGTCCTTGAGTTTGCGATAACAATACCCCAGATTGTTCCAGGCCTCTGGGAAACGCGGCTCGATTTGAACCGCATTCCTGTCACGCCAGATTCGACAGATTCGCGACCAGGTCGCGGATCCGCCGCGAAAGCTCGTCACGGGCATCACGAAATGCCGTGATGGGTCCGCCGGCCGGATTAGCGATGGGCCAGTGCAGGCTCGGCACGCCGGGGACCACCGGGCATGCTTCCTCTGCGCACAGGCCGACCAGCAGGCGCATGTCTGGGCCCATTGCCTGGTCAATCGATTTCGGACGCTGCCCGCTGATATCGACGCCGACCTCCCGCATGACGGCGACCGCCTCGTCGCGTACCGCCTCGCCCGGATCCGTCCCCGCGGACCCTGCCCGCCAGCCCGCGGGTGCCAGGGCGTTGAACAGCCCTTCGGCGATCTGCGAGCGAGCGGTGTTGCCTGCTCAGACGAATAAGACGCGCGGCATCGGCCCCTCCGGGAAACATGCCGTAATCAGACGTTCAACTCGCGGAGATCACCGGTGACCATGTAGATGACCCGTTCGCCGATGTTGGTGACATGGTCGGCCGCCCGCTCCAAATGCTGCGTGACGAGCAGCAGCTCGAGGGCTCGAGGCGTGGTCTGAGGGTCGCCTATCATGAACGTGAGCAGCTCGCGAAACACCTGGCTGCGCAGAGCGTCGACCTCGTCATCCTTCCTGGCCATGGCCTCCGCCAGCGACTGATCGTTGCGCAGAAAGGCATCCATGGCGTCATGCAGCATGTCCTGCACGAGTGCCTCCATCCGCGGGATGTCAATGAGCGGCTTCAGCAGCGGCTGTCCGACGAGACGCCGGGTGCATCGCGAGATGCCCTCCGCGTGATCCGCCAGGCGTTCGAGGTCGATCGTGATCGCGAAAACGGCCGCGATCGTCCGCAGGTCGGAGGCCATCGGCTGCTGCAGCGCCAGCAGTTGCATGCACCGGTTTTCGAGCTCGAGATGGAGGGCATCGATACGGTCGTCGTCAGCAATGATGCGCTCCGCCGCGATCGCATCCAGCGTCTTGAGGGCTTCCACGGAGGCATGGATGGCATCGCCGGCCATCGTCCCCATCCGGACGACGTCGGTTCGCAGCGCTTCGAGCTCTCTATGGTATCGGTCTCGCGTCACGGGTGCATCTCACCCGCCGAGGCTGTTCGAGGCTGGAGCGCCATCTCCCTCGCTGTACTTCCCGTGGTGATTCGCGGCCGTGCGTGGGAGCCGTTCTACCTCTGGCCGTTGAGGTCGAGCCGGTAGCCGATCCCCCGCACGGCGGCGATGCGAACCCCGCCGCGCGCCTCGACTTTCTTGCGCAGCCACGCAATGTGTGTATCGAGGGTGCGCGCGTCGCCAAAGTAATCCTCGCCCCAGACTTCATGGAGCAACCGCTGGCGGCGCACAACCTTCCCCTGGTGGCGCAGAAGCAGGTGAAGAAGACTGAATTCCTTGACCGTCAGAGGAATCGCCTCGCCCGCTACCGTCGCCTCGTGCCGGCCGAGGTCGAGCACGAGGTGCCCTGCCGTCAGCCGCTCCTCCGCGCCCGCTTGCACGACCAGAGTCTCGAGCACGTTCGCGATATCCTCGCACCGGTCGGTGCCGGCTTCGAGCATCTCGCAGATGTCCTTCCACTTCAGGATGTCCTTCGCGCTGCGCCGGCCGGTGAACAGGGCTTCCAGCGCATCGCGCAGGACATCGTCGCCCCGGTTCTCGAGCCGGTGGAGCGTGCGCGTGTGGGGAAACACGTCGTGCATGCGGCGCGCCGCGCCGATGGCCTGACCCAGCACCTGCGCGCATTCGAGCACGATCTGGCCCATCTCGCGCGCCGCCGGGATCGCACGTCGGATTCGGTGGATCGCCAGTCGGGCGGCCGCGGCTTCGATAGCATCCAACACGTCGTCGAGGTATCCTGTCAGCGCCTTGATCGAATCCGCGTCGACGGTCGATGCGCGCGCCGCAGCCATAGACTCGAACAGGTCGCGGGCGATGGCGTCGCCCTTATGCTCCAGGTCGCGAATGGTCTGCCAGGCGTGGTCGAAAGGTTGCTGGCCTTCGAGGGCCGCCGTGAGCGTCGTCGCGGCCTCGAGGATGGCCCTTGCCATCTCCTCCAGGAGGTCGAATTCTGTCTGCGACGCCGGCGGCGGTGCGGACGGCGCGTCGAGTCGGTTTTCGGCCATGCCACCCTGGAGCATACCACGCCGCGCACGATCCCGGCGGTCCCCGGCGGTCGCTCGCGCGTCAGGACGCTGGATCGTCACTCTCTTCGTCCTCCCTGATGACCTCGACGCGCAGGTCGTCAATACCCAGCCGGGATAGCGCATCTCGCACTCGCTCTACGGCTGCCAGCATCGCCGCGACCGGTGCGTTGTCCACCCCCCGGAGCCGTAGATGGGCCTTCGGATGTCCGTTGCGCAGCGCGACCGACACCCATTGAGCCGGAAGCCTGTCCTGAGTTTTCATCGGAGTCCACCCACAGCTTCGATGTTGAGCTCGCGCATCTCGCCGGTCACCATGTAGATCACACGCTCGGCAATGTTCGTGACCAGGTCGCCCGCGCGCTCCAGGTGCTGGGTTACGAGGATCAACTCGAGGGCCTGGGTAATCGTCCGGGGATTTTCCGCCATGTATGTGAGCAGTACGCGTAAGGTCTGGACCCGTAAGGCGTCCACGGTGTCATCCTTGGCCGCAAGGGCCTCGGCCAGCACCGGGTCTCGGCGCGCGGAGGCATGGAGCACGTCGTGCAGCATCCCCTGGACGATCTGCGCCATGTACGGGATCTCCACGACCGGCTTGACGAGCCGCTGACTGTTGAGCCGGACTGTGGCGTCGGCGATGCCTTCCGCATGATCCGCAAACCGTTCCAGGTCGATCGATGCCGCCAGCACCGAGGCCAACGTGCGAAGGTCGCCGGCCATGGGCTGCTGGGTCGCCAGTAGGCTCATGATGCGCCGCTCGATGTCGAGGTGCAGCCGATCGACCTTGTCGTCATCCTCGATCACGCTGGCCGCGGCGGCGGCGTCGGAGCGCGCGAGCGCGTCAACGGCGCGGGTGAGCAACTGACCCGCGAGGGTCCCCATCCTCAGCAGGTCGTCCTCGACCTGCTGAAGCGCATGATCGAATGTCTGCCGAAGATGTCGCCCGTCGCTTCCCACGTGTCTCCCCCGCCAGGCCGGCAGGTGGATCATCCGAACCGGCCGGTGATGTAGTCTTCAGTGCGCTGGTCGCGTGGCGTCGTGAACAGGGTTTGGGTCGGTCCGAACTCGATCAACTCGCCGAGCAGTAGAAATCCGGTCTGATCCGAGACGCGGGCGGCCTGCTGCATGTTGTGCGTGACGATCACGATCGTGTAGTGCGTCTTCAGCCCGGTCATCAAATCCTCGATTCTGGCCGTCGCCGCCGGATCGAGAGCCGAACACGGCTCGTCCATAAGCAAGACCTCCGGCTCGACCGCAATGGCCCGTGCGATGCAGAGACGCTGTTGCTGTCCGCCTGACAGGCTGAGCGCGCTCTCGTGCAGGCGGTCGGACACCTCATCCCACAGGGCGGCATCACGCAGGCTGCGCTCGACGATCGCGTCTAACTCGGCCTTCCCACGGACACCCAGGATCCGTGGCCCGAAGGCCGCGTTTTCGTAGATCGACTTGGGGAACGGGTTGGACTTCTGAAACACCATACCCACGCGCTTGCGCAGTTCGGTGACATCCAGCGCGGGATCGTAGATGTCCACCCCGGCGATGCGGATCGTTCCCTCGATGCGCACGCCGTCGATCAGGTCGTTGAGGCGGTTCAGGCAGCGCAGCAGCGTGCTCTTACCACAGCCGGAGGGGCCTATCAACGCCGTGATCTGGTGCTGAGGCACGGCCATCGAGATACTCCTAAGCGCCTGTTTGTCGTCGTACCAGAGGCTGAGATCCTTGACCTCGACGACAGGCTTCGCCGCCGATGGCGCCACGATGGACGCACCCGGCGTCATCGTCGGGCGAACATTCACCTGGGCAGGACCGGCCATGCGTGCCTCCTAGACGGCAGACATCGCGTACCGGCGTCGCAGCCGGTTGCGCAGCGTGATGGCAAACAGGTTCAGGATGAGCACAATTCCTAGCAGCAGCAGGGTGGTCGCGAACACCATCGGACGCGCGGCGTCCACGTTGGGCGACTGGAAGCCGACATCGTAGATGTGGAAGCCTAGGTGCATGAACTTGCGGTCCAGATGGACGAACGGCCAGACGCCGTCCACCGGCAGGGTCGGCGCGAGCTTGACTACGCCCGTGATCATGAGTGGAGCGACCTCGCCTGCGGCGCGGGCCATGGCCAGGATCAACCCGGTGAGGATCGACGGCAGCACCGCCGGCGTCACGACGCGCAGGGTGGTCTCGAGCTTTGTGGCCCCAAGCGCGTACGACGCCTCCCGGATGCTGCGCGGGACGGCCGCCAGGCCTTCCTCGGCGGCGACGATGACGACGGGAACGGTAAGCAAGGCCAGCGTTAGCGACGCCCAGAGGATGCCGCCGGTGCCGAACGTCGGTGCGGGCAGCGACTCGGGATAAAATAGGCGGTCAATTCCCCCGCCGACGAAGTAGATGAAGAAGCCGACGCCGAACACCCCGAAGACGATTGACGGCACGCCGGCCAGGTTGTTCACGGCGAT
>Ga0187893_10015771_pt1 | contig 10074 bp, 6 predicted proteins | sample MA1701074metaG_FD_139574 | JGI IMG/M metagenome (GOLD analysis project Ga0187893, IMG submission 139574) | White microbial mat communities from a basaltic lava cave in the Kipuka Kanohina Cave System on the Island of Hawaii, USA - MA170107-4 metaG ... | reverse complement strand
CGAATCGTACACCGAAGATCAGAAGTATCCCGAAGCCGTGAAGGAGTATCAGCAGGTCCTCACAAAGGACCCCAGCTTTCCGGGCATTCACTTTGGACTGGGAGAGATCTACTACAAGATGGTAAACCCAGAGGAGTCCGAGAAGCAGTTCAGGCTGGCCTTGCAGGAAGACCCAAACCATCCCATGGCCAACTACTATCTCGGTGAACTTTTGCTCAGAGCGCAGAAACCTGCCGAGGCGATTCCCGCTCTGCGGATTTCGATAGACGGGGATCCTGAGTTCGTAGCAGCCTATTTTCAACTAGGAAAGTGCTACACCTTAACAGGCCAGACCCAAGAGGCGCTTGCGATGCTCCTGAAGGCAGAGCAGCTGAATCCAGAGTCCAAGATGACCCACTATCAGCTCGCACAAGTCTACGGGCGTCTCAAGGACGACACCAAGCGAAAGCACCATCTAGCCATGTTTGAGAAGCTGACGAAGCAGGAAAAGGCGGGTGTCCTGAAAAAGTCGGATACGATTCGCGCCACCGCACAGAAAGACAAACCCCAGATTCCCGCGAAGTAGAAGTAGATGCAGCGATTCGGTGTTCCGCCAAGGTCAGCGAACTGCCGGAGCGTCAGCCACCGATTGCAGTTGCCTTTCGATTTCTGCTTTTTCTTCCCGCGTCAAATTCTCAAAAATCGATGTGTGTTTTTGGCTGTTCGGGCGATCGTCTAGCTGGGCATAAACCTGAGCAAGCTGGTAATGGATCAGTTTGTTTCCTGGCTCCAATTTCAGGGCCAGCAGAAGGTGATCCAGAGCATCGCTCGTGTTTCCTTTCGTTGCCAGACACTTTCCCAGCAACAAATGAGCTTGTGTAAACTGCGGATTGGCGGCTACAGCGGCTTCGAGATGCGCCACGGCTTCGTCGATTCTCTGATCCTTGACGAGGATGTCCGCTGCGTAGAAATGGCTGGAAGCGTGATGCGGATCCTCCCTCAAGGCAAGCTTGAGTTCTTCCATCGCTTCTTCCGTCTTTGCCAGTCGCCAGTAAGCTTCACCGAGGGCAAAATGCAGTCCTGGAAAATTCGGATTCCTGGCCCGCAGCAGTTCATATTCGCGCACGGCTTCATCGAGGCGATCGTAATCGGCGTAAACCTCGGCCTTGAGAGCCAGGATGAAGTCCGAGTGCGGCGCTACTCGTGATAGCTTTTGAATCGTCTTCCGCATTGAGGACTTGTAAAAGAGCGCCAGCTGGTACAAAGCGGGAGCATCGTTCGGCCTCTCTTCCAGGAGGTTTTCTAATGCCTGGATCGCTTCGGCCTTGCGTCCGGCGGCTTCGAGTGCCAACGCCAGGTTGTACCTGGCGTCGCGGTCCTTCGGGTTCGCAGTCAGCTCTTTGTTGAGAGAATCAACCGCCTTGTCAAATTGGTTTAGGGAGTAGTACGACACGCCCATTTGCAGGTTAACCTCCGGATAGAAGGGCGCCTGCTTCAGGATCGTTTGGAACGTCTCGATGGATTCCTTGAAGCGCATCTGGTTCTGGTACAACGTACCCAGGGCTTTGAGCAGATCAGGGTGATCGCCATGCGCGGCAAGGCCCTCTCTCAGGGTTTTTTCCCCTTCCTGTAGCTGTCCAGAATTGACCTGCCTGGACGTTTCAGCGAGAACAGCTTCCACACTCTGCGCTAGCCCATCTTTCAGTTCACAAACGAAGGCAAATAGAAGGAGCACGACAGGCAGCATTCGGAGCGTTCGGGTTCGCTTGCGCATCGGCTATTGTTCGAAAGAGGGTATTGACGGGGACAGACAGTCGCGCTCAGGGTGATCGGATACGGCAGCCGTTGGCGCTGCCGGAAGCGGTTCGTGGGCCTCGACATTCTGGTGACTCGTTGAGAGTTGCACAGCACTCAAGATATCACGCGGCACGGAGCACTGAGAAGTACGAACGCCAGGAATTTCTGTCGCCACCGCACGGCAGTCGGCCATCTGAATTGACAGACTATCGAACAGGGCAAAAATCAGTGTATATTTCCCCGCATGCGTTACAAACTCTCGCTTCCAGCATACTGGCTCATCCTGTGGTCATTTGCCTCCATCGTACACGCTGCTGCGCAAAAGGAACCCTATCCGGCGTCAAAACATGGCGGCAACTACATGTTCAACTACTACCTGCCGCCGGCGCCCAGCACCACACCGTGGGCTCCGGCCTGGTCGCCTGACGGGAAGTGGATTGCGGTTGCCATCTACGGGTCGATCTGGAAGATCGATCCGAAAACGGGAACAGCAACCGAACTGACCTACGGCTCGAAATACCATTCGTCTCCTTCGCTTTCTCCCGATGGCAAGTGGCTGATCTACACTGCAGACGACGATGGTGCCAATATCCAGCTGGAAATTTTGAACCTCAGGTCGGGCGAGACCCGGGCATTGACTCAAGACGGCCACCTGTACTTGGATCCAGTGTTCTCGCCGGACGGCACCCAGTTGGCCTATGTCTCGACTCAGCCCAAGGGTTACTTCAATGTGTATGTCCGGCCGATTCGCGATGGGGCCTGGACTGGCCCGGCTGTTGCGCTGACGGAAGACCGGCACTTCGGGCGGGACCGCCTCTACTTTGGCCCGTGGGATATGCATACGCAGCCTGCCTGGTTGCCCGGAGGTCGCGATCTGCTCATCGTGACCAATCGAGATGTGCCTTTGGGCTCGGGTGACGTCTGGCGAATTCCCGCCAAGGCGCCAGGAATTGCAGAAGGCAAAAGAGTTTTCAATGAACAAACTTTGTATCGCACGCGTCCAGACGTGTCGCCGGATGGCAAGCGATTTGTTTATTCATCCACTGCGGGCGCAGCTGACCAGTATAGCCATCTGTACGTCTTGCCTGTCGACGGGGGGGCGCCTTACAAGCTGACCTTCGGCGAACACGACGACTTTCACCCACGCTGGTCACCCGACGGCGAGCAGATTGCGTTCCTTTCAAACAGGCCGTGGACGACGGGAGCTGCAGGACTTCCCGAACTTTGGCTTTTGGAAGCCTACGGCGGAAAGCTGACGCACGTCCCAATGAAGAATCTGGGCTGGAAGAGAGCGATGGGAAAAGTCCTGGTACAGGTGCGCGACACTACCGGAAGGATAACGCCGGCTCGCATTCACGGGCTTGCTTCCGACGGAAAATTCTATGCCCCGCGTGACAGCTACTCGCGTATCGGCGAACTTGGGACGCATCTTTTTCACAGCAATGGCGAATTCATGCTCGACGTGCCCCTCGGCGACATGACTCTGGAAGCTGTGAAGGGATTTGAATACCGGCCGGCCAGGCAATCCTTTGAAGTGCGTCCCGGTGAAGCCAGCAAGGTGACGCTCACCCTGGAACCCATGGTCGATTTTGCAGCGCGTGGCTGGATCAACGGATCGACTCATGTCCACATGAACTACGGAGGCAATCTGCGGAACACGCTGCAGAATCTGATCTTCATGTCAAAGGCCGAAGATCAGGAAGTAGTGAACGAGCTGGTAGCCAACAAGGACAACCGGATTCTCGACTGGCAGTACTTTGTACCGGGAGGTGGCGAACATCCTGTTTCGAAACGCGATCCGGAAACTCTGGTGATTGTAGGCGAAGAATACAGACCGCCGTTCTATGGACACGTCTCGTTCATCGGTCTTCGCGAACACCTCATCAATCCGTTTACGACGGGCTATGAAGGAACCGGCATTGCAAGCCTGTACCCCAGCAATACGGACATGTTCCGCAAAGCTCGGGCTCAAGGGGCCGCCGTTGGATATGTGCACGCATTCAGCGGCGAAGACGATCCACTGAGTGGCAATCTGGGCATCGCCAAGGCCTTCCCTGTCGACGCCGCTCTGGGAACCATTGATTCGATGGAATGGTCGGCTCCGAGCCGGGCGGCGCTCAAGGTCTGGCACCATGCGTTAAACAATGACCTGCCAATTGCCGCGGTGGGGGGAGAGGATTCCATCAGCAGTCTGCATCGGACAAAGCTGCCTGGAAGCTTGCGAACCTATGCTTATGTCGGAAAACCCGGCCCGTCGCCGGGCAACGTTCGCAACCCGAAGCTGACGGCAGAGAACTGGATCCGCGCGCTGAAGCAAGGACGCACGTTTTTTTCGAGCGGACCCCTGCTTGAGTTTAGCCTGAATGCATTGGGTCCTGGTGAGACGTTGAAGCTGACTGCCGGCGGCGGGTCGATCACAATCAAAGCCCAGGTTTGGGCTTTTATTCCGCTTGCTCGAGTGTCGATATACCGTAACGGCCGGGTCTGGCGGGAAGTACCACTGGGCAAGGATAGACTCGGTGCCAGGATTCAGGAAACCGTGCGGGTCGATCAAAGTGCCTGGTTCTCTTTGACGGCTGAAGGACCCGCAGGCAGCCACCCGCTCGATGCCCTCTATCCTCAAGCAGCGACCAGCGCGATTCGCGTTTATGTGGGCGAGCAGAAAATTCGCAGTCGCGAATCAGCCGAGTACTTTGTCCGTTGGATCGATAAGCTGATGGGAATGGCGGATGCTTGGCCCGACTGGAGGTCAGCAAAGGAAAGAGATCACGTCTTTGGCCAGTTTCGCGAAGCCCGCGATATCTATCGCCGTCTCGCAGCTGAACGGTTGCCGAAGAACGATTGAAAATACCCCCCTTAAGTCCTGGATGTACGACGCGAGACCCGCAAAGAGCTCCCAGACTGTTCACCGGAAACCGTTGTGAAATCAATCGAGCAAGCCGTTCTCTGAGCGGCAGGTTTTTCTGCGCTTCACGGACAGAAGTGCTGAGGAATCAAGTCATTCACCTGAAGTTGCCCAAAACCGGCCTGCCCTGAACCGTTCTGGAAAAATCGGTCAAGACAAGGGCCACTGTGGTGCAATTTGGATTTATTGACGGCCTCAGCGGACGTTTGGTTCGGGATCGTAAGCTGCCAGCCGTGTCGTTTATTTCCGCATCTCAGCGAGTGAATTTCTTCCGCTTCCAAGGGCAGAACTCATCGAGGTGACACACAGCTTGGTTGAGGACCGCGATTTATCGGGTTCGCAAGACAGGTGGAAAACGGCGTGACGAGTAGGAATTGTTTTTCACAATGTGTCCCAGCCAATGGCAGTTGTGGAACCTGGCGCGTCGACGTATCGCTTAAGCGACGGCACCAGAGGATTGGGAGAAGTGCCAGACCTTTCCCCACGTCCCACGGTCCTATTGGGAGTTTTCTCCAGAATGTCACTAGCTGGAGCCAAGAGGCCTCTATTCTGATGTTTGGCAGCCGAGATGCACACTTGGAACTCGCACAGCGTAGGTTTCTGGAAACAAGCTAAACAATTCGGTCATGTCGGAGCCAGAGATGCAAAAGGCCATATTCACGCCGCGCCAGTGCGCGCGTCAGAAGGCTGCGCTGCCATTCAGCGTTGGTGGCATGGACGCGTTGGGATGTTTTTTCGAGGATGATGTAACGACCCATGACTTCAGCGAGTGCGGAGGCAGTTTTGCCTCTACCCACCCCATCGACGTTGGCGCGACACTCAAGCTGGCTGACTCAACTGGTTTTCTTTCGCTCATTCGGATTGCTTGGCGGCAGCAGAGCAACGGAAACCGTCAAAACTACGGATTCGCATTTCTCCATCCCCTTGAGGATTAGTTGAATCCTTCGGTTCGATCGCTTTAAACTGGCACACAAATTACTTGAAAAATCGGGCGTACCTGTCTATTGTCTCCCTGCCTTTCGGTTGGTCCCCCTCTCCAAGTTGAGAGACTCATCGTTTCCCCTTGGTTGAAACCGAGTTTAAGCGGACTCTCCTGAGCGACTCTGATTGTACGATCGCCTTTTCCCAAAACAGTTTTGGATTGAGGAACTTCATTCAGATCATGGATATGCTGACCCATGTGCCCCACGCCTTCAAACGCAAACTCTTGCCCGAACGAGTCGATTTTTCGTCGTGGAAGGCGATCGAGCCCTTCTTTCTCGAGTTGGAACGTCGCAATCTGGATACCGGGGAGGCCGTGCAATCCTGGATCGCAGACCGAAGCGAACTGATGGACGTTATCAACGAAGAAGGCAGCCTGCGCTATATCCGGATGACTTGCGACACGGAGAACAAGGAGCTGGAGAAAGCCTATTTTCATTTCCTGGAAGAAATCGCTGAGAACGTCAAGGCGGCCGACGACCGGCTGAAGCGGCAGTTTCTGAAATCACCGGTACGCGCCTTGCTTGATCGTAACCGCTTCTTCATTATGGATCGAAGTTTTCAGAACGATGTGGATCTGTTCCGTGAAGAGAACATACCCCTGGAAACCGAAGAGTCGAAGCTGTCACAGGGATATCAGAAGATCATGGGTTCGCTTACAGTCGAGTTCGAGGGCAGGGAACAGACACTCCAGCAGATGGGGCGCTACCAGGAGTATCCAGACCGTGGATTGCGTGAGGCGGCGTGGAGAGCTGTTGTCGACCGGCGCCTCCAGGAAGCGGATCAGCTGGAGAAGATCTTCGACGAACTGCTGTCGGTCCGGGAGAAGATTTCTGCGAATGCCGGGTTCAGCTCTTATCGCGACTTCGCCTTCAGGCAGCGCGAGCGCTTTGACTACAGTGTGGACGATTGCCTTCGCTTTCATGAGGGTGTCGAAGCGGCTGTGGTTCCGCTGGCCCGTCGAATGGACGAAGAGCGCGCCCGCGACCTGGACGTTTCCAAGCTACGGCCTTGGGATTTGAGCGTGGATCCCCTGAATCGCCCCCCGTTGAAGCCCTTTACACAGGCGAGTGAACTCGTGGAAGGATGTTTGCGGATTGCCCACAGAGTGGACGCTCGCTTTGGCGACTTCATGCGCACCATGCGCGACCTGGAGCTCTTGAATCTCGAGAGTCGAAAAGGAAAGGCGCCGGGCGGCTACCAGTCTTCTTTAACAGAAGCGCGTCTGCCTTTTATCTTCATGAACGCGGTGGGGCTGGATGGCGATGTGCGCACGCTCCTTCATGAAGCCGGCCATGCGTTTCACGTCTTTGCCACTCAGCATGAGCCGCTGGGGCACTATCGCCACGCACCCATTGAGTTCTGTGAAGTGGCTTCGATGAGCATGGAACTGCTCGGCGGCGAACAGCTCGAGGAATTCTACCCGAGCCGGGAGGATCTGACACGTTCCCGAAAGAAACATCTCGAAGGCGTGATTGACATTCTTCCCTGGATCGCCCGGGTCGATGCATTCCAGCACTGGATCTATACACATCCCGGGCATTCGACTGAAGACCGTAGAAAACACTGGCTGGATTTGCATGACCGCTTCGGTGGCTTGGAGGACTGGTCAGGCTTGGAGCTGCCCAAAGCCACCAGCTGGCACCGGCAGCTGCACATCTTCGAGATGCCGTTCTACTACATCGAATATGCCATCGCGCAGCTGGGTGCATTACAGGTGTGGATCAACTCCAAAGCCGATTTTTCCGGCGCAGTCGCCAGCTACTGGTCCGCTTTGCAGCTGGGAGGCAGCCGTCCTCTTCCGGAGCTCTTTCAACGCGCCAACATCCGGTTCGACTTCGGGCCTTCGTCACTGAAGCCCCTGATGGAAGCGGTGGAGGCGGAGTTGGAGACGCTGTAGCCGTTCTGCGTGCTCGGGTGGTCCGGTGACTGCAAGGCTGTCGCTGGCAGGAAAGAGTCGCGGGGGGCACTTCAGAGATCCGCCTTGTGGGCGAGACCCGTATGAAACGTTGGCAAGGGCCACCCGGCGAAAGGGTGGCCCTGTCGATGATCAACTTCGAGAGAAATCAGTCATCGTCATCATCGTCGCCACGAAAGTGCCGGGGGCCTCTGAGTTGCCCCCGAATCTCTCCACTTCCAAAGAGATTTGTGTGGACGTTAACGTAAGCGTTGCCGCTTCGGATCGCGCGCAGCATTTCATCGAACTCCCCTGCGGCAATTCCCTGGTTTGCGGGCCCGGTGACGTCCGACGCAACGATGGTACCGGTAACGGTTCCCGAAGCAGGACAGGCCGGCTTGGTTCCGCCACCGCACAGAAATGCCATCACACCCCCGTTTGCCGCAGGCTGGCCCAGATGAATGTGCGCTGCCGAAACCGTGGTGCCGGTCAGTTCCGAATAACTCAATTCATAACTGAGCATGGTGCCGTCTTCGTTAAGCTTCGCTTGAAACTCGCCTTTTCCCGTCGTGGAGACGGAAGGGACTTCCTGAAATCCGGTCAGTCTCGCCCTGATATTGCCGCGACTCTTGTCGGCAGTCACAAAGCTGCCCGGAGACATCAGCGTCACTGCCACTGCTAACACAGATCCCAGATACAGTTTCCTCATAGGGCTCTCCTGTTGTCTCAAGTTGGCCGCGAACCCGCGGCACTGTGAGACGATTGAAATGGATTCCTCAAGATGCGTGCAGCTATGATCGCCTGTGAATCCAAAATCCGTCAAGCTCGAAAGTATGAAGAAGCGTGTCCCATCGGTGCCCGCGGCCTTGTCCCGCGAGTTCTTCTAAGCCGGAGTGAACACTTCAGGGCGCACATAATGAGCGCGAGACACCCAACCATGAGTTGAATGTTCACGCGGCTCCACCCTCTGGTATACTTTCCGCGTTTTTGTCTCATCTGTTTGGCGCGAAGCCCAAACAGTTCAACGGCTTCGGCGGGTTCGACATTCTTTTTCTTCCCATTCAGGACACGATAAACCTATGCGCGTAAGTGCCTTCTTAGCTTCGTTGTTGTTGGTAACCCATTTCGACTTGGCCGCCGAGAACTGGCCCGGATTTCGTGGCCCCACCGGACAGGGCGTGTCCAGCGAAAAAGGGCTGCCGATGGAATGGAGCAGCACCTCAAACATCGCTTGGAAGACCGAAATTCCAGGAGAAGGATGGTCTTCGCCCGTGGTTTATGGTGATCGGATATTTGTCACCACGGCCACGGATGCCGGAGTTTCCTGCCGTGTGCTCTGCATCAAACGGCAGAGCGGTGAGGTGCTATGGAACAGGGAAGTCGTTCGGCAGACACCCAAGCGAAAGGAAAAGCGGAATTCCTATGCCACGCCGACGCCGGTCACCGATGGCAAGCGGGTTTACGTCGCGTTTGGTGATGGCAGCGTTGCCGCGCTTTCGATGAAGGGCGATGTCATCTGGACCAACCGCGAGTTCAAATTCTACAGCCAGCACGGCCTGGGAGTTTCTCCCATCCTCTATCGCGACCTGCTGATTATTCCGTTTGACTGGAGCAGCGATGGAGAAGACAAAAAGGTGGGATGGCAGAAGCCCTGGGATCAGTCAGTCATCCTGGCTCTGGACAAGAATACCGGCAAGGTCCGCTGGAAGGGCGAGCGTGGGCTGTCGCGCATCGCGCATGTCACACCGAATATCTTGAGGGAGAACGGACAGGAACAGCTCATCAGCGGCGCCGGGGATGTCATCCAGGGCTTCAATCCCAATACCGGGGAGCGAATCTGGTGGGCGCGGAGCCAGGGAGAAGGCGTGGTGCCGTCGGTGGTCATCGGCAACGGACTGATTTTCACGGCATCCGGGTTCGAGAAACCCACCATTCGAGCGGTGCGCACCGGAGGCAAAGGTGACGTCACAGAGACGCACATCGCCTGGGAACAGACGCGCAACGTTCCAAGTGTGCCTTCATTTGTTTATGTAAAGCCGCACTTATTTACCGTAACCGACGCGGGCATTGCGGCTTGCCTCAAGGCAGACACCGGTGACGTGGTTTGGCAGGAACGGATCGGAGGCACCCATGCCGCCTCTCCGATTTACGCTGACGGGAAAATCTACTTCCTGTCCATGGAAGGGGAGTCTGTCATCATCGAAGCCAAACCAGAATTCAAGGTCCTGGCACGAAATTCCATTGATCAATACTGCCAGGCCTCACCAGCGGCGTCACAGGGACAGCTCTTCATTCGCTCTGATAAGAATCTTTATTGTATTGGCAAAGCCTCCTCTGCCACTCCATGAATATCAGCGAGAGGCATGGGGGACATCGGGTCAGTCACACTATGCGTTTGCTGTGATCGGTTAACGCAGAGCAAGGATAGGGGTAGGGAGAGCATACTGCTCCCCCTCCCTCCGAACCGTACAGGCGGATCTCCCGCATACGGCTCTCCAGTCGGTGGTTTTACCTG
>Ga0187893_10015770_pt1 | contig 10074 bp, 7 predicted proteins | sample MA1701074metaG_FD_139574 | JGI IMG/M metagenome (GOLD analysis project Ga0187893, IMG submission 139574) | White microbial mat communities from a basaltic lava cave in the Kipuka Kanohina Cave System on the Island of Hawaii, USA - MA170107-4 metaG ... | reverse complement strand
TGGATCGTGAATCGTGCCCTCATAGTTCCACTCCAGTCTGACAACCTGATCGCGCATGGCAGGGCCGGGCAGTTGGACCACCACCCACTGGACGCCGTCGTCCTTCCCCTGCCCCTCGCCCTTATCCGTCGTAAAGGAAATCCGGTGTCGCTCCCGGTTACCCATCGCATGAATCGAGTTCACCTGCAACGCGGCGTTCAGAGAGAGCGAGATCTGTTGGAGATTCGGAGTCAGAACCTTGAACGTCATGCGGTCGGTCGCGAGAAGGCGGTGCTGGGCTGGGATCAGCTCGACCGAGAGGTCGTGGGCCAGGAGCTCGATCTGTCGCGTATCAGAGAGTCCGACCTGTTCAGCGCCAGCGAAGGCCTCGCGAATGACGGCAACAGGAAGCCCTAGTATAGTGACCGGATCAATGAGGAGAAGAACCGAAAGGAGGATGGAACGGAGCAACGTCACCGTCTATTGTTCGGAGAGCTTGGACAAAGTCGGTCGATCGTTCAGGACAGAGCCTGAACCTAACTCGGCTGAGAGATCAACATTCCGCTAGGACGAACCCGAGTTGGACCACGAGCAAAAGCCGATCGAGATCAATTGGCTTGCTGACAACCTCTTGCAACCCGAGATCCCAGGCTTCCTGCAGCAACTCCTCGTTCTGAGCACCAGTCAGCGCCACCACGCTGCCCGCAAATTCTTGTACCCGCAGCTGGCGCAGCACCTCCACCCCGTTCATGCCAGGCATGATGATGTCCAGGAGGATCATCTGGGGCGACTCTTGCCGAACCAGAGCCAGTGCGTCCCGTCCATTCTTGGCCGCGCGGACACGATAGCCTCGTAAGGTCAAGAACTGAACCAACAGATCCAGGATGAGCGGGTCATCATCCACCACCAGAATGGAGTCTCCGTTCTGAGCCAAGGACACTGGTCCCTGTGCTGGGAGCGGAACCGGCTGAGCCGGGGTCGGCTGCTGCGCCACTCGATCCACAGCCCCCACCATGACGTTCAGCGAGAGCCCCTTCCGCAGGAAATCGGTGACCCTGAGCTCCCGCGCCTGATTCTCTTGGACATCCGTCACCCCTCCCGCCAGGATCATCACGGCTGCGACGGGATCGATCGCCCTGATCTCTCTGAGCACCGCGATCCCATCCATTTCCGGCATCCGGAGGTCCAACAATGTGACGCGTGGACGATGCTGCCGAAAGAGTTCGAGCGCCTCTCGGCCGCTGATTGCCGTCAGCACGTGGTAGCCCTGGCGACTGAACACTGCGGCCAGCATATCGCAGGTCATTCGATCGTCATCTACCACGAGGATCGTAATCATGCTGTCACTTCTTCCCAAGAACTCGGGGAAGCTCAGCCCTGTTAGCGCAGGACCAGACTTCCCGGCGAGCGAGGCCCTTCGTCAGGCGCGCCGCATCGCAACCGTGAAACTTCGTATTGCATCATAGCACAGGACCGTGGATCTGAGAAGGAAAGAGCGCTTCGACGAACTCTTGGGCATGGAAGTCTTGAAGATCCTCGGCCGCCTCGCCGACGCCAATCAGGCGAACCGGAATCTTCAGTTCTTCCGCGATCGCCACGATGATCCCGCCTTTGGCGGTCCCGTCCAGCTTGGTCAAGGCCATACCGGTCACACCAACTGCCTCGTTGAACTGCCTGGCCTGGGACAAGGCGTTCTGCCCCACGGTCGCATCGAGCGTCAGAAGCACCTCATGCGGCGCCCCCGGCAGTTCCCTGGCCAGCACCCGCTTGACCTTTCGCAACTCGTCCATCAGATTCACTTTCGTGTGGAGGCGACCGGCCGTGTCGATCAGGACGACGTCGGCCCCCCGCGCCCGAGCGGCTGCCAGTCCGTCAAAAACCACCGCTGCAGGGTCCGCGCCTTGTTGGTGGCGAATCAACGGAACCTCGATGCGGCGGGCCCAGACCTCAAGCTGCTCGATCGCCGCGGCGCGAAACGTGTCCGCAGCCACCAGCAAGGGGACCTTCCCATCATGCCGCAGCCGCTGCGCGAGCTTGGCCACCATGGTGGTCTTCCCGACGCCGTTGACTCCGACCGCCAAGATGACGTACGGTCGTGGCCCGCTGCCGACGAGACGGTCAATCGGCTCCCCTTCGCACGAGCGAAGGGTGTCCAGGATCGTTTCCTGCACAAGGCTGAGCAGCCGCTGGGCTGCGGCTGACCCCGTCGGATCGACGCCGCGAGCTTGCGCCCGCAGACGATCCATCAGCCGTCCCACGGTGCGCACTCCCAGGTCGGCCGCAATCAACGCCGCTTCCAGCTCATCCAGTACCATGGGGTCCGGCCCACGACCGATCAGGCGATCCAGCGAACCTCGAACCGCGTCACGGGTCTTGGTTAACCCCTGGCTAAGCCGTTGTAGCCAATTCATGCTTGTTTAGCTTCAGGTAAATAGCTGGCGCGAATAGCTCTGAGCTGTTAGCTACTCGCTAAAAGCTACCAACTTTGGTAAAGGCTTCAGTGATTCCAGAATCGCTCGCTCCTTGCGGCGCATCCGGCGGGCCTCGCGCGCTCCTCGTTCGTGATTGTACCCACAGAGATGTAGCGTTCCGTGGATCAACAGCATGACCACTTCGTGATCCAACGAATGTCCGCGGGCCTCGGCCTGACGGGCCGCCGTGTGAAGAGAGATCACCACATCGCCGAGGAGTGAGGAGACAGGGCTTGCACTCTCTCGCATTGGAAACGCCAGAACGTCGGTGGGATAATCACGACCTCGATACTGTCTGTTCAATCGTCGGATCCGGCGATCCCCGACCAGGTCCAGACTCAACTCGGCTGCCGGCACTCCGGACGCCGCCAGAATTCTCTGGGCAAGCGTCTGAATCCTGGGCAGGAAGATGAGCTTGCGACGGAGCCGGCTCCGCACCAGCACCGGCATCAATGAGGCTGACCCCCACGGCCTGTCGCGTCGTGCTCGGTAGGCCGCGGTTTGGGCAACCTGGGGTGGCCTCTTCCAGCCGACGGACGAACAGGTCTTGCAGTCTTTCCGCCACGCCGGACAGCGCCATGGCGATCGTAGGCCTTGATAATCTCCTGAACCAGTCGATGGCGCACCACGTCCTGCTCGTCGAAATAGATGAACTGGATGCCGGGAATCTCCCGGAGAATGTCCCGAACCTCGATCAGCCCAGACACTCGGTCCTGGGGCAAGTCTACTTGAGTAATATCGCCGGTGACCACCGCTTTGGAGTTGAATCCCAGCCGAGTCAGAAACATCTTCATCTGCTCGGCGGTCGCATTCTGTGCCTCGTCCAGGATGACGAACGAATCATTGAGCGTCCGTCCGCGCATGAACGCCAGAGGTGCGATCTCGATCTCGCCCCGCTCCACCAAACGGTTTGCCCGCTCCACATCCATCATGTCGTACAGCGCGTCATAGAGAGGTCTGAGGTAGGGATTCACTTTGGCATACATGTCGCCGGGCAGAAATCCAAGCTTCTCGCCCGCCTCCACGGCCGGACGAGCCAGAATGATGCGGCTGACCTCTTTCCGGGTCAAGGCGGCAACCGCCATGGCCATTGCCAAATAGGTTTTTCCGGTCCCGGCCGGCCCAATACCGATCACGAGATCGAACTTCTGGATTGCCTCGATGTAGGCTTTTTGAGTGGCTGATTTGGGGACGACCAACCGCTTCTTTGTGGTGATGGGAATGGTGCTGAGGAGGAGGTCCTTGAGGGGGGCGTCTTGATTTCCCCGTGATGCCTTCAGCGCCAGGGTCACGTCCTCGGCCCTGAGGTCATAACCCTCGACGGTCAAGGCCGCCAGTTCGGTGAGAATCCGTTCCGCTCGTCGGACGGCATCAGGCGCCCCTTCAATCGCTACCTCGTCGCCTCGCGCTGACATCCGCACTCCAAGATCATCCTCAATCAGCTTGAGGTGCAGATCGTGATAGCCGAAGAGGCCGGCGGTATTGGTTCCTTCTCGAAGCTTGATCTTACGCACGCCCGATCTGTACGTATCCCTCCCCTTTGAATGGCAAAAGCATTCTAGCAGACCCCCTGAGCGGGAACAAGACTCAGTAAGCCGGGAATTGCTCCTGTCGGAGGCGAGACGCTAGCGGGGAATCGGACGCCCCTTGCCTCGCTCAGGACGACGCAGGGGGAGCCAGAGAGAGATCAAACTCCTGAAAGGCGTGGCCCTTCCGATCATCCTCCACAGCCACTTTCACCCGGTGGGTCCCCTTGGTCTCAGCGGTGACCCGCCACTCGATTCGGCCGGTGCCCTTGTCGATCGTCATCCCGGATGGCGCAGTCTGGAGCGTATAGGTCAGCGGGTCTCCTTCGGGATCGCTTGCCGTGACGGCATACTCGTACCGTCCGTGACTGACGGTTGCGGGAGGAGTCGACGTGATCTTCGGCGGGCTGTTCCCGATCGTGACCTGTTCGGCGAACCGAGCTTTGCCCGGCCCGGCGAAATCATGAGGCGTGACTTGTACCACGATCGTATCGCCTCGCGAAAACCCGGTCGTGTCCAGCGCGCTCTCCTCGCCTTCCGAGAGCGGCGCATTATTTCGCCACCACTTGAAGGTGTACTGGATCTCGTCCCGGTCGGCATCGCTTCCCTCTACCTTCGCAAGCACCCGATCGCCGATCCGCACCTCGGCCGGCTCGAGCGCAATCCGTGTCACCTCCGGTGGGGTATTCGCCACGGGAACTGCCTGGGTTCGGTACGGTGGACCTTGGGTCTTCCCGTCAGACGGAATCACCTCCACCGCCACAGAATCGCCCCGCTTGAGCAGGTGTGGCGCCAGCGTTGACTCGGTTTGGCCCGCCATTGGAATGCCGTTCACCAGCCATTGATGGCGGAACGTCACTGCATCGCGATCCGGGTCAACCGCCTCTACTTGGACCGACACTGGCCCGCCGAGTACAACCGGATTGGGCACAATTGTGGCTGACTGAACGGTAGGTGGGCGATTAGTCTGCGAACTTGTGCCTGGTTGGGACGATTCGGAGGTGCAGCCGATGATGAAGGCTAGAGACAAGAGACCAGAGGCAAGGGGCAAGAGGATCGTGCTCCTCTCGCCCCTCGCCCAGCGCCTATGGGTATCTTTTCTCAATCCCGCTGATTGATCCACGAGATATACCGACTCGTCACGGACAGAGCCGTTTTGCCGCAGTACTGGCTCAGCGTACCGGTGCTGGACTGCAGGAAGCCAGTCACGCCGCCCGCGCAGCCGCTGCCGCTGCCGCTGGTCCCAGCCCCTCCGCTCCCTTCGCTTCCGATGTGGACAGCCAACTGGGAGGCCAGCCCGGTGCCGGTGCCCAGCGAAATCGAGCTGAGGACATTGGTGTTCCCACCAGACGTCGCGGTCCCGATGACCGACTCCTTGTAGGCGCTTCCCGTGAGGTAGAAGAGCGCGTAGAGCCTGCCGTCACCCGTCGCCTTGCAGATATCGTTCGTCGGGATGAAGGAGGGGAAAAACACGATTCCGCCGAGCAGCGTCGGGCTGACCAAGACCCGCTCTCGTGCGTTCGGCATCGTCGTGTACCACCCATCCTTGGTCTGGATCAACCCGACCAATGAGCTCGCGCCACCTCCGTCGAAGGTCGTCACGCCGGTGACTCCGGTCACCTGGTTGCCGGTGCAGACCGTGCAGATGGTGGCGGCCGAGACGTTCACGAGATCATCGTCCAGGCAACTGGTGACGGAGGTCTGTCCTCCCGTGCAGGTGTTGTTCAAGACCGAATCTTTGACCCCGAAAAAGTACTGGGTATCGGTGTTGATCTTATCGGCTGCACTGTAATAGCGGCCGGTCCCGAAAAAGATCCAAACCTTGTTCGCGTCATCCACGGTCACGGCCGGTGCCGTCACGATCGGTCCTGGCTCCGTGGTGAAGCCGGTCGGGAAGGTATCCAACACCTCGGTCGGCACCCGGTTAGGGCCGGAGGCGATTCCCCATGTCGTCGTCGCGCAGGGAGCGGTACTGCACCCGCTGGTGGTCAGGCGGTACATCTTGCCTCTCCACGGAAGGCTTCCGTCGTCGATGGACCTCCCGACGTAGGCCGCATCTGTCCGATAATCCAGATCCCGATCCAGTGTGATTAGATCGCCCATCCAGGAATTCCAACTGCCGACCGGCATCGTCGTCACCAAGCTGTTGCTCGTCCCTCCAGGACCGGTCACCAGGTTGATGGCGTAGAGCTTCGCACTCTGAGTGATACTGCCGTTATAGCCCGTCATGCCGGAGCCCACCACCATGAACCATTTTGCGTTGGTATTGTCGGTCTTCGTATCAGCGGTCGGATTGACCCGAACGACCGCCGGATAGCTGGTGCTCAAGCCCTGGCCTGCATCGGTGAAGACCCAGAGAAGTTTGGGATCCGCTTCCGGATTGGTGATGTCCAGCACGAAATAGGCGGTGTAGAAGTACCGGGTCTGGACCCCGCTCCCGAAATTGGCCGTGACGCTCAGGGGCGGCGCGCCGGTGCCGGCCACGCAAGCCCCGCAACTGCCACCCAGCCGGAACCCGCCGATCAGGATCGTGCCCCAGCCGTTGGGATGATCGGCGTCCGGTGTGAAGATGCGGGCGTCCGTCACCTTCGGTTTCAGATCCACATAGTACACATGTTGATAGTCGGCCCGCGCCAGCCACTGGAGCTGCGGTAGGAGCTGGTAGGGAATAAAGCCCCACAATTCGTCGCCCAACAGCGCACCGCTGGAATTGTCGGTCGGAGTTCTGGTGAACCAGCCATGCTCGGTCACGGTCGTCGTAGTGGGATCATCCCCGCGGTGATAGAATCCGACATTGAGGGCGTGGAGCATCCCATCGTTGGCCCCTACATAGGCCACCTGCCGGCGGTTCCGATACTGTTGGAAGAAGGCTGTATAGCTGGCGTCCCCATAGATCACGTCGTACCGTTCCTTGGGGCCGGACACAACGGTCGGCGTGGAGTGAACTGGGTCGCCGAGCTTCCAGACCTTCAGCGTGCCGCTCCCGGCTGGAACTTGCAGTTGACGGTCGCGGAGGCCGGCGATCTGGTCGCCTCGGATGAAGTTGATGATATTGTCGGCAGTGTAAGGGGCAGCTCCGGCCCTTAGATAAGGCGCCAGGGTCGCCGAGTTGGCGGTCGAGAACGGGATCTGTTCGCCGACATCCACCAACCCATCGTTGTCGCTGTCCACCCAGGTCAGGATCTTGCGGGAGGCCGAAGCCATCAACGCCAGTTGTTTGCCTCCCTCCCAGATAGGCACGATGCTGCCGAGAACCAAGTTCGGCTCGTCAGCCACGGTATTGTCCGCCTTCCCATCCCCATTGCTATCCAGGTATTTATCCACCTTCACGTCGCCGGTGCCAGTGTCGAGCCTGGTCTTGATGATCTTGTCCTGGTTGTAGACCAGTCGCCCGTCCTGGTTGGTGTCCTCCCTCATGTTGCCGAACGAATCGAGGAACAGCCCCTGCGTATAGCCAGTCCACTTGATATCGCTCAGCGTCGAGGGCTCGAGTGTATTGGGGTAGAAATAGGCTTGGTAGAGCGCGCCTTCACCGGTGGAGGAAGTCGCCAGTACGGAGATCGAGGTTCCAGAGGTGCTCTTTCTCAGGATGCTGGAAATCGTGGCCAACATCTTGTCCTGAAGATCATCCACGTTCGAGGATTCAAAATAGGCATCCGGAAGTCCGTCCGGGGTCGCTACCCCTGTGTAATTATTCTCCTTGTCCCACTCCCCAGCATCAGGGACAGGCACATAGCCGCCCGGGATGGGAGACGGCGGGATATCTTCGAAGGCTCCCATCTTCGCTGTCTGCATCAAAATTTCCCGGCCGGCGATGTTCCCGAACGCAAAGAAGGAGTAGACCGTCACGTTCTGGAACCCTTGCAGCGGGTGTCCAGCCTCGTTGATGACCGCGATATTTGCATTAGACGAAGCAGGGTAGGTATCCCCAGCGTAACCAGGCCGTAGATCGTTGATGTGCGCCCAATAGGCCACGTCATCCAGGTAGTGCCTCCGGTTATCGGCCCCGTCGGTCTTGTGTTCCCCGAGGAGCGTCGCAGGAGGTGTGGCATTGTTTGTGTTGCAGGTGCCATCTGGCGCATGGATGGTGCCGCTCCCGCCCGTGCAGTGGAGGCCATGTAGCCCATGGGCATAATCCTGAAGGGCAGCAGGAATGTTCGTGTCCTGCGTCGGCTCCCCGTCCGTGAAGATAATGATGAAGGTCCTGCAGCAGTTCACCTGCGCGGAGGGACTGGCCCAAGCCGGTGTGTGGTTGCTGCCGTAGAAATAGGGATCCCGCCCGCAGGCGCTGGCGATATAGCCGGCAGGACAGGTCTCGCTCCCAGTCAGCGCGCTGACCTCGCTGCCACCGATCGAGCCTACACCAGTGGCTTGATAGGCTACGCCGTTCGAATTCCCTCCTGCGAAGGCGATTGGATAGGTGTAGACCGTCGGAGTGAAGGTCGAGTTGATCTGCGCGACATAGCGGGTCGCGTCGTACAGGGATTCGGCCAGCGGGGTCCAGGTGGTGGCAAACGATTCTTCGACCGAATCAATCATGGCCGCCGTATTCGTATTGAAGGTCTCTACAGAGGATCCGGCGAAATCAATGGACTGGCGGGAACCGACACCTGTCAGCATCCTGCCCCCATCTCCCGCACCCTTGAACACCAGCAGGCCGAACCGGGCCTTGTTGCCGACCTGTTGAACCACGCCGGTCGGTTCGCTCGACACAGCGATGCGGATGCGGAAGTTTGATTCCACAAAGGCGTCTATATCGCCACTGTTACAGGCAGTGGCGGTATTTGACATCACAGCATTATCATTGTCCACGCAGAAGGTCCCTTGCATGCCGGACTGGCCACCTCGAAGGTGGATATACAGATTGGCCGGATTGCTTCCGGTACCGCCCTGCGCTGTCGAGTTCGGGATTCGGTTAAGGTAACTGTCCGCGCCGCTGTTCGGAATGGCTGGTGTGATTTCGTGGCCTCTGCTGGTGCTGTCGAACACGGTATCACCCTGGATGGTAATCTGGCCGGCAGTCGGCGGGCAGGTCCCGTCCGCGGCTCTGTTCGCCAGGCAATCCCCTCCGATCATCGCCTTCTTCACTGCGTCGAAGCGCCGGAAGGTGGCCCAATTGAGGAGATTCCCGTCCCACTCGGTGGCTAAGCAGGCAGAGTTCAAAGCCGCCTTTGTCGTCGAGACTGCAAACCTGGTGTTCGTGCCGTCGTAGGTGTAACACTTCATCGAATCGAACAACCCAGAATAGGTGGTGGTCGCCACAAAGGTGGTGACGGTCGAGGTGGAGCCGTCAGGCAATTTGCCGCAACTGGACGATTCGCAGGCTCTGTTGGTCATGCTCCCCGAGTTGTCCATGAGGATCAGGATGTTCGGGGTGACCACGCTGGAAATGAATGGAGGCGTGCTAGTGTAATCGGCGTTAGACTGCGCCCGGACCTCGGCTGGACCCAGCAAAGCTCCCGTCAGCACGAGCGCAAGGACGGCAAACATGGCGCCTGTATGTATCTTCGTCTGGCGTGTCATGGTCGGTTCCTCCTCGTCTCACCTGTGCGATCAGCCTTCAGTCTCCGGCCTCTGAGTCAGAGCATACTCTGACGCTTCCTCGCTCACATTCACTTGGGCAGGATCAAGACCATCTGGTCAATCTGCCCCTCTTTCAGATGAAACTTGACCGCGGCACCGGGCACAATTTCAGCCGGCTCCATCGGGTTCCCTTCTTCGTCTTGGATGACCACGTTGGGCTTCAGCTCATAGCTCTTGCCGTCGATCCCGACCGTCTTCCCCTGGACGGCTGTGACCTGCCCCGGCGTAAAACTCGCCACAGCCAGGGAAGGAATTCCAGAGGTCTGGGCCAATCCTTCGTGGAGACCACCGATCGGAACGCTGGCGATCGCAGCGCCAAGACCGACCAATAGAGCTAGCATCCCTCTCAGGGCGATGCTCGACCAGTCGCGGATAACAGCGTCGGCCCGATCCATGCCCTTGCGCGTCTGGTTCTGCGCGCTCTGTGCCCTCATGGCTCCCTCCTAGATCTTCTTCTGGCAACTTTCACCAGTGGCCGTGCAGGCATAGACCGCCGTGATCCGGCTGCTGGCGTT
>Ga0187893_10015769_pt1 | contig 10076 bp, 9 predicted proteins | sample MA1701074metaG_FD_139574 | JGI IMG/M metagenome (GOLD analysis project Ga0187893, IMG submission 139574) | White microbial mat communities from a basaltic lava cave in the Kipuka Kanohina Cave System on the Island of Hawaii, USA - MA170107-4 metaG ... | reverse complement strand
TCAGGGCTGGTGGAAAGCACATCCTCGAAGGGACCATGCTTGTCGCACACCTTTCTCATCAGGATACGGCCATTCTCTTCCAGAAGGTGCGCTTTGATCTCACCGGGGTTCTCGTGGATCATTGTGGAGAGGTCTCGCTCGCCCCGGATAATCGAGTTCCGCACTTCAGGCACGCACTTCGGACAAAGCGAGTCGGTTACACGCGGAAAACCCAGCGTCGGTGCGGATCGCTCGTAGCTCTTGAGCATTTTGCCGGGAGCCCATTTCGGCGCGGGCAGTTCTCCTTCCGGAAGAGCGCGGTTAACGGTCTGAAAGGCCTTCCAAAGGAGATTCGCAGTTCCAGAGACCAAAGACGACCCGGAGAAAACTCCGGGCACAGACTTGTTCTCTTTGTTCTGGAACATATGATCGGTATACATGCAGCGCCTCCGCAGGGGTCAAGAGCCGGCTATGAGTTCGGGAAGTCTTCAGCCTCTCCAAAGGAACTTCGTCACTACTAACTGCAAAACGTGCTACATTGCGGCAAATTCCGAACGCAAGGCTAGCAGTATTCGCCGGGATCGTCTACCCAAATTTATGGAAATATTGGGGTTGCAAAGAACAAGAAATACTTCTCCCTCGGCATTCTGGAGACTCCTCATGAAGAAGAAAGCTGCAGTTCTGGCGTTCCTTGGTATCTCGATCGCAGTCCCACTCGCCGCAGCGCAGTCGGCACAACCGATTCGAGTCGGACTTATCGGCCTGGATACGTCGCACGTCATCGCGTTCACGAAGGCCTTGAACGATCCCTCCAGTCCTGACCACGTTCCCGGGTTGCGGGTCGTGGCGGCCTTTAAGGGAGGAAGTCCCGATGTTGAATCCAGCCGCACGCGTATTGAAGGCTTCACGGCTGAACTTCGCGATAAATGGAAGGTGGAAATCGTTACCGACATCCCGACCCTCTGCCGCAAAGTGGACGCGGTACTGCTGGAAAGCGTTGATGGCCGGCCTCATCTAGAGCAGGTGAAACCCGTGTTGGCAGCCAAGAAACCGGTATTCATCGACAAGCCTCTGGCTGCAAGTTATCGGGATGCCAAAGAGATTGCGCGTCTGGCGCGTGAAGCCGGTGTTCCCTGGTTCAGTTCTTCCAGCCTGCGATTTTGGGATGAAACCAAGCGTCTGAAGTCTGTCCCTGAAGCAGGCCGGATCATGGGCGCCAATGTCTATGGGCCCGCGCCCACGGAGCCACATCACCCCGATTTGATGTGGTATGGCATTCATGCGGTGGAGATGTTGTTCGCAGTCATGGGACCGGGTTGCGAGAGCGTATCTCGGGTTAACACCGAGGGCACAGATATTGTGACGGGGAAGTGGAAAGACGGACGCTTGGGTGTGGTTCGTGGCATTCGGAAGGGAAAGCAGGACTATGGGATTGCTGTTTTTGGTGAGAAGGCGATTCTCCATTCCGAGGACAAGCCCTCGGGATATCGGCCCCTGCTGGTGGAAATCGTGAAGTTCTTCCAGACAGGCGTCGCACCGGTGAACCCGGACGAGACTCTGGAGATGTTCGCATTCATGGAAGCTGCGGACGAGAGCAAGGCCAAAGGCGGAGTGGCGGTGCCGTTGGCGAGATGAGGGTGTCTCGTCATCAGCTTTCAGTCTGCCACCACTTCAGGCAAGCTGAGGCGTTGACTCGAAACTGATTTTCGAACGACAGAACCTGTGAAATTAGACAAAGTAATCTGGCATACAACCGGAATGTTGCTTCTTCTGGTGACCGCGGCTTCCGTGGGGAAGGCGCAATCGCTGAAGCGCAACGTGCTGCTCCTTGTTGCAGACGATTTGAATTGCGACTTGGGGAGTTACGGCCACCCGCACGTCCAGTCACCGAACATCGACAAGCTGGCTGCTCGAGGTGTTCGCTTCGAGAGGGCTTACTGCCAATTCCCACTCTGCAGCCCGAGTCGCAGTTCCTTCCTGACGGGGCGGCGACCCAACGTGACCCAGATTCGGACCAATCCACGGGCCGGACAATTTTCCACCGACTACAAGCCCACACCCCACTTCCGCGAGTTCCTACCCGACACCGTTACCTTGCCGCAACTGTTCCGGCAACAGGGTTACTTTGTGGCTCGGGTTGGAAAGCTCTATCACTACGGTGTTCCCGGACAGATTGGCACCAGTGGGCTCGATGACGTGGCCTCTTGGGAGTTTTTCGTGAATCCAGCCGGGCGGGATAAGGCTGAGGAGAACCGCATCTTTACGCTAACGCCGGGCAGTTTTGGAGGCACGCTGAGCTGGCTTGCCGCGGAGGGGACAGACCTGGAACAAACCGACGGCCTTGGCGCCACGGCAGCCATCAGCCTGCTTGAACAGAAGAGAGACAAGCCTTTCTTCCTGGCGGTGGGTTTCTATCGTCCGCACACGCCTTATGTTGCGCCGAAGAAGTACTTTGATCTGTATTCCCTCGACAAGATTGCGTTGCCCTCCCTTTCCGCGGATGACCAGACACGCAAACCAGAGGCGGCTTATGGGAGCGCGAGGAAAGAACAAGAGACTTTGACCGACCGACAGCGGCACGAAGCGATTCAGGCCTATTGGGCTTCAACGACGTTTATGGATGCACAGGTGGGCCGCGTTCTTTCTGCGCTTGATCGCCTTGGGCTTGCGGATAATACCGTAGTCGTGATGTTTAGCGATCACGGATATCACCTGTACCAGCACGGCCTTTGGCAGAAAATGAGCCTGTTTGAGAATTCAACCCGCGTGCCTCTGATCGTCGCGACACCCGGAGCAAAGGGTAACGGCAAGCCCTCAAAGGCTCTTGCTGAACTGGTCGATGTTTACCCAACGCTGGCCGATCTCTGCGGCCTGCCTGCGCCGAAGTATCTCGATGGAAAAAGTCTGAGACCGGTGCTCGAGAATCCGTCCGCCAACGTGAAGGATGCCGCCTTCACCCAGATTCGCCGAGGGAGCGACTATGACGGCTACAGCATCCGAACCGCTCGCTGGCGCTACACACTTTGGGATGACGGCAGAAGAGGCGAACAACTCTTCGACATGGAGTCCGACCCGGGCGAAGCAAAGAACCTCGCTGCAGATTCTAAGCACGCATCCTTGGTGAAAGAACTGAAGCAGCGAGTGCGGGCTCACGCTCAAGCGATGCCCTAGAAATCGGAGAGCACGGAACTGGTGCCTCAGAGCGTCTTCGCGATCCAGGAGCCAGGAACGATAATTGTGTCTTCGCGGTCGGGGCCGGTGGAGATGAAAGAGAATTCAGTCTCGGTGATGTCAGAAAGCAGCTTAAGGTAGTCCTTGGCGCGCTCGGGCAGATCGGCATAATTGCGAATGCCTGCTGTTTGGGATTGCCATCCGGCGGCTGGTTTGTAAATCGGTTTCACCTGTTCCAGTACCTTGATCTCTGCCGGGAATTCGCTGAGCTCTGAACCACGGTACTCATAGCCGGTGCACACCTGAATCTCGGCAAATTCATCCAAAACGTCCAGCTTCGTCAGCGCAATCGCCTGCAGATTGTTGAGCAGGGCTGAATACTGCGTTGCGGGTCCGTCAAACCAGCCGCAGCGGCGGGGGCGGCCTGTCGAGGCGCCATATTCAGCGCCGCGCTGGCGAATGATTTCGCCCTTGGTTCCATTCAGCTCGGTGGGGAGGGGTCCGGAGCCGACTCGAGTCGTGTACGCCTTGGCGATGCCGATGGCGCCGGTGATTAGAGATGGAGCGACGCCGGTGCCAACACAAGCACCTCCAGCTGACGCGCTTGAGGAAGTGACGTAAGGATAGGTGCCGTGGTCAATGTCGAGCAGCGTTCCCTGCGCACCCTCGAACAGCACATTCTTGCCGACGCGCATTTGGCGATTCAGATAAGACACGCTATCGACAACGAACTCCTTTAGCTGGGCCGCGTAGCCTAGATATTCTTCATAGATTGCCTGCGCGCTCAGCGCCTCGCCTTTGTATAAGGCTTGGATGAGACAGTTCTTCTCCGCTGTGACTGTAAAGATGATTTCCTTCAGGGCATCCGAATCAAACAGATCGACAACCCGCACACCCCGGCGGCCTGTTTTGTCCTCATAGGCCGGACCGATGCCGCGTGACGTTGTGCCGATCTTTCTGTCGCCACGGGCTGCTTCGGCGGCGGTTTCTACAGCCCGATGGTAAGGAAGTATGAGATGTGCCCGGTTGCTGATGAAAAGGCTGCCTCGAACAGCGATGCCTTCATCCTCCAGCATCTTCACTTCACTGAGAAAGGCTTTGGGATCCAACACCACGCCCGGGCCGATGAGGCAAACCTTGCCACTATGCAAGATTCCTGACGGGATCAAATGCAGGACGAACTTCTTTCCCTTCACAATGACAGTGTGGCCTGCGTTATGCCCACCCTGGTAGCGAGCGACGATGTCGAACTTTTCAGTCAGCAGATCGACAATCTTCCCTTTACCTTCATCGCCCCACTGGGCGCCAATAACGACGATGTTTGCCATGACGGTTCCCTAGCTTTGAGCTGTCAGCTCTCAGCGTTCAGCTGTCAGCGTTTAGCCTTGACACTCCGCATTCTGAGGTCTGCGGTTCTAAAGCCGCAGACCTTTGAAAAACAAGGTCTGCGCTACACGAATCTGAATGAAGCTGACTGCTGAGAGCTGACCGCTGACTGCTTCTTTAGAGATGCCTATCGATAATCTTCGAGATCGATTCCTTGGAGGTTGAGCCGACAATCTGCTCCTTCACCATGCCATTCTTGAACAGGAGCAACGTCGGAATTCCCTTGATGTTATAGCGCGACGAGGTGCCGATGTTCTGATCCACGTTCAGCTTCGTGATCTTGGCGCGGCCTTGGTAGTCTTTGGCCACGGCATCGATCGTCGGGGCGATGGCTTTGCAGGGGCCGCACCATTCTGCCCAAAAATCCACCAAAACGGGAATGCTTGATTTCAGAACCTCAGTGTCGAAATTGTCGTCTGTTACTTCCACTGTATTTGCAACCACTGTAATCGTCTCCATTTCTCGATGAATTTAGAGTGCGTCGTATTTGAATCTTCCCTCCCTGGGAGGAATTCTCAGGTGCCCCGACTCGTCCTCGTCGTCGTACCCGGCTTTTCTTCGAAGACGAGCACGAGGGCGAATGACGATTTTTTCATGCCGCGTTGCGGCGCCACGTTGGATGAAAATGTGGAAGGCGCGCGCGTGTCCGCTGACACCCGCGCGGCGATCTTGCTCGCTGATAGGACCTTCCCGGGTCGCCGCTGGGACAGCGCCTCCCACATTCAGCAGGCTATTTTCAGAGGAGCCTTCTACACCAACGACCCATACAGCTCCACGTACCGCTGGGCTGATCGGTGCCACGAAAAGTCTCGTTTCATCCCGTTCTTGACCAACTCTCGCCAGCGGGCCGGTGTACGGTAGACTTCCAGTGCTCGCCGGGTTGCCGCCAGCAATTCCTCCGGGGCATAGCGATCAAACTTGAATCCGGTTCCGTTGGGAAACCTGGAAAAATCCTGGATTGTATCGTCGAGTCCTCCAGTGGCTCTGACGACTGGCACAGTGCCATATTTCAAGGAGTAGATCTGGTTCAGCCCGCACGGTTCGAACCGCGATGGCATCAGAAAGAGGTCGGCGCCACCTTCGATCTTATGCGCGAGCCACTCGTCATAAGCGATTTTGGCTCCCACGTACGCCGGATACTTTTCCTGCAGCGATAGAAAAAAGCGCGTATAGCGTTCCTCCCCGGTTCCAAGCACGACCATTGAAAACCCTTCCTCAATCATTGTGCCGGCCGCAGCATGCAGCAGATCGAAACCCTTCTGGTCCGCCATGCGTGAAATAATGCCGATCAACGGTCTCTCCTGCGAGTCCTGAATGCCGAATTGATTGAGCAAATCGATCTTGCATTGCTGTTTGCCTTGGAGGTCTTCGGCGGAGTAGTTAGTGACCAGCCAGGGATCTTGTGCCGGGTTCCACTCAGTGTAATCCACCCCGTTAAGGATACCGGTGAGGTTAGCAGCGCGCTTCTCTAGGACGCCCTCCAATCCGCAGCCAAATTCCACTGTGCGAATCTCCCGGCTGTACTTTTCGCTGACGGTCGACAGTTTGTCTGCAAATACGATGCCTGCCTTAAGCATATTAATATTGCCGTAAAACTCCAGTTGTTCCGGGTTGTAAAGCTCAGCCGGCAGCCCCAGTCGTGACAGTACGGACCGCGGAAATACCCCCTGATAGGCCAGATTGTGAATCGTGAGCAGCGTTTTTGTCTTTTCAAAGAAAGGATCGCTGCGATACAACGTGTTCAGGTAGACAGGGACGAGCGCGGTCTGCCAGTCGTTGCAATGGATAACCTCGGGCGGCAGCGGGGCGCGCTTGGCAAACTCCAGCGCGGCTAGAGAAAGCAGAGCGAAACGCTCGGCATTATCGGGATAGTCCTGCCCCGCGTGGCGATAGAGCTCCTCCCGGCCATAGTAATCCGGGTAATCGACCAGAAAAAAACGAACATCCTCCACCGGTTCGGCTTCATGAATGGAGCAAAACTTCAGGCTGTTTCCCAACGAAATGGTCAGGCTGGGAAGCAGCACCTTTCGAGACTTCACGCCTCGATACTTGGGAAGCAGGACAACGGCTTCGTGTCCCAATTGCCTGACGAACTTTGGCAACGCCCCAACGACGTCGGCCAGTCCACCCGTCTTGGCAAAAGGGACTGCCTCTGAAGCCACGTACAGAACGCGCATGACTGTCCTAACGGCCTACTCCCGTCAAATGCAACGAGGTAAGGTATCGAAATTGATTTTCTGATGCAACAAAAACCCCGAATGGTCTTGCATTGAAAGGAAGGCTGCATTGGTTTGTGAGTTGGAGCGCGTCGAATCCGCATCGAGAGCATGGTAATCCGCCAACCAATCGTCGCCAGGAAATGGCTCGGCCAGAATTTTCTTCACGACCTGACCGTGATTCGTCGGATTGTCGCCAGTCTGGATTTGGATCCTACGAGTATCGTGTTGGAAATTGGCTGCGGCACTGGTGCGTTGACTCAGCACTTGGCCCTAAAGCCGCGTCAATTCATTGGGGTCGAACTGGACAAGAATCTTTTCCAGAGACTCGTCGACCAATATTCCGATTCGTCAGTCCTCTTCCTAAATCAGGACATTCTCAAACTAGAACTCCGTGCGCTCATGCGAAAACTCCAGCTACCCTCGGCCAAATTGAAGGTGGTCGGCAATCTTCCTTATTACATCTCTTCACCGATCATCGAGTGGCTGGGAAAGCAGGCGACGATGATCGAGTCGGCAACGATCATGTTGCAGGCTGAGGTAGCCGACCGGCTCTTGGCATCCCCACGAAGCAAGGAGTTTGGGGTGCTGACGCTCCTCGCCGGATACTACTTCACGTGCCGGAAGCTGATGGAGGTACGACCTCGCGCGTTTCGACCCGCCCCCAAGGTGTATTCCACGGTGCTTCGACTCGAGCCTAAAACTCAGCCTATGTTAGACTTGGATCAAGAACTGGCATTCTTTGCTTTCATCAAGCAAAGCTTCTCGCAGCGGCGGAAGACGTTGTGGAACTGTCTGAAAGGATCGGTAGACAAGGGTAGCTTGGAAGCGCTCTTGGACAGGTTGGGGCAACCTCCCGACAGCCGGGCAGAGGTTCTTTCCTTGGAAGACTTCATCGTTTTGTTCAGGCATCTTCCAACTAAAAGCTTGCCGAATTGAGGCAGCTAAAAACATTCCTTCAAATGTGGAGAGGTGTTAGACTTCTGCAAGTGTATGGAAAGAAAGATAAAGGCGAACCTTGAATTCAAAAACTGTTGAAGCCATACCTCTGGGTGGCCTGGGTGAGTTTGGGATGAACATGATGGTTCTCCGCTATGGAGACCAGATGATTGTCATCGACGCCGGACTGATGTTTCCGGACGAAGAGTTGTTGGGAATCGACATTATGGTTCCCGACATCAGCTTCCTGATTGAGAATGCCTCCCAAGTAAAGGCGTTCCTGCTCACTCACGGTCACGAAGATCACATCGGCGGACTTCCTTTTGTCCTGCCCGCACTGATCCATGTGCCCGTTTACGGGACTCGGTATACGTTGGGCTTGGTCAAGGGCAAGCTTGAGGAACACGGTTTGCTCGACGAGGCCAAACTGGTCACCGTCAAACCGCGACAGGTGGAGCAGATCGGTGACTTTCGGGTCGAGTTTATTCATGTCACCCACAGCATTGTGGATGCCGTGATGCTCGCCATTACCACCCCCGCCGGCACGATTCTGCATACGGGCGATTTCAAGATCGACTCGTCGCCGCTCGACGGGCAAGTAATGGATTTGCCCACGATCGCGGAGTATGGCAGCCGAGGTGTGCTGGCCCTCTTCGCAGACAGCACCAATAGCGAGCGATCCGGGTTTACGCCCTCGGAGACAACCGTCATCGAACGCCTGGACGAAATCTTCCATCATGCCCGGAAGAAGGTGGTGGTTTGCTGTTTCACTTCTTCCATACATCGAATCCAGATCGTTCTGGATCTCGCTCAGAAGTACAACCGCAAGGTGGTACTGGGTGGCCGTTCGATGCTGGCGAACACGAAAATCGCCAGTGAGTTGGGTTTTCTGAAGATTCCTGACGGGATTCTGATCAAACCTCAGGCCGCGCTTAAGCTTCCGAAGGAACGGGTGGCAATGCTGATGACCGGCAGCCAGGGTGAACCCATGGCCGCGCTACCGCGCCTGGCTGTGGACAATTACAAAAACATTGTCATTGAGCCCGACGATTCGGTGATCATCTCCGCTCGCATCATCCCCGGAAACGAGAAAACCATTTCGAGGATGATCAATCATATTTACAAGCGCGATGCGCATGTCTACTACGATGATGGGTCTCTACCTCCAGTTCACGTTTCGGGCCACGCCAGCGCTGAGGAGCAGAAGCTGCTGTTAAACTTGGTGCGTCCAAAGTTCTTTGTGCCGATTCATGGAGAGTATCGCCAGCTTTTCCGCCACGCAGAGCTTGCCAGGAGCTTGCACGCGGTGAAGAACAAGGTCTTGATCGCCGAAACCGGCGACCGTATTCAGTTCAGTGAGGTGGACGCCAGTATTGTTGGAAAGGTTCCGGTGGGCCGGATTTTCATTGACGAAGGCAGCCTGGATGAAGTGGAAGAAGTGGTGGTGCGCGACCGCAGGCATCTCGCCGAAGATGGCATTGTCCTGCCGGTATTGGCCATTAACAAAGCGACGGGCAAGCTGGAAGGCCAGGCCGAAATCATCACCCGCGGATTCGTCTTCGTCGATGAAGACGATTCGCTGATGAGCGACTCCAAGGCGCGCGTGCTGAAGACGCTGGAGGAGTCAACTTTCGAAGAAATTACCGACTGGGCGGTAATCAAGGAGAAGATCCGAACGGATTTGCGGCGCTTTCTGTTCAAACAGACGTCGAAACGGCCACTGGTGCTACCGGTGATTCTGGAAATCTAAGTCTCAGTCTCTTGTTTCAGGTCTCGGGTCTCTTGTCTTCTGTAGCGCCCGTTTCGCAATTAGCGAGGATGTCGTGGCCACGATTGAGAGGTTCGAACAGATCGAGGCGTGGCAGGAGGCTCGGAGGCTCACGAACGCGATCTACGAGCTAACGTCCGAAGGCAAATTTGCAAGGGACTTTGGTCTGAGAGACCAGATTCGGCAGGCGGCAGTTTCAGTAATGTCGAACATCGCTGAGGGATTTGAACGTGGTGGAGATAAGGAATTCATCCAGTTCCTATCATTGGCGAAGGGCTCCGCGGGAGAAATTCGGTCACAGCTCTATGTTGCTTTCGATCAACGCTACCTGAGTCAGACTCAATTTGACGACTTGGCGCATCAGGCTCTCCACACAGGCAGACTCTTAGCTGGTTTCATGAACTATCTCAAGAAGTCTCAATTGGGCGGAGTAAAATACAAGACCGTCGGAACCCGCCCCGAGACGAGAAACCAGAGACCCGAGACCCCATGACCCTCGTTCAAGCCCTCGTCCTCGGTGCTGTTCAGGGAGTGACTGAGTTTTTGCCCATCAGCAGTTCTGCCCACTTGATTTTGGTGCCCTGGATCATGAGCTGGCCCGATCAGGGCCTGACGTT
>Ga0187893_10015768_pt1 | contig 10076 bp, 12 predicted proteins | sample MA1701074metaG_FD_139574 | JGI IMG/M metagenome (GOLD analysis project Ga0187893, IMG submission 139574) | White microbial mat communities from a basaltic lava cave in the Kipuka Kanohina Cave System on the Island of Hawaii, USA - MA170107-4 metaG ... | reverse complement strand
CTCGTACTCAATACCTCCCGCGTGATCCCGGCCAGGCTACACGGGACGAGGGAGGGGGGACGGGGGACGAGTGGCGCGGCCGCGGAGATCCTGCTCGTGCGCGAGCTGCCCGACGGCACCTGGACCGCGATGGGGCATCCAGGGGGGAAGCTCAAGCCCGGACGCCGCGTCCGGTTCGGGCCCGACAGCGCCGTGGAGATCCTCGAGGTGTTGGGTGGGGGGATGCGCCGGGTGCGGTTCGTCGGGGACCTCGATGCGCGCGCGACCCTGGCTCGATACGGGGCGGTCCCGTTGCCGCCATACATCCGTCGCGCCCCGGTCGCCGCCGATCGGGACCGCTACCAGACCGTCTACGCCGAGCATGATGGCAGCGTGGCCGCGCCGACGGCCGGGCTGCACTTCACCAGCGAGCTGCTGGCCGCGCTGCGCGCGAGAGGCGTGGCGGTTGCCGCGCTCGACCTGCACGTCGGACCCGGCACGTTCAAGCCGGTCGAAGTCGAGGAATTGAGCGCCCATCCCATGCCCGCCGAGGCCTATCACGTGAGCGAGCAGGCGGCGACGACCATCAATGCCCGACGGACGGAAGGCGGTCAAGTGTGGGCGGTGGGCACGACCGTCGTACGCACCCTCGAAACCGTAGTGAGTCCGGAGCGGCGCATTCGACCGGGCTCCGGCGACACCGCCGTGTTCATCCACCCGCCATTCGCGTTTCGCGCGGTGGACCGGCTGCTCACGAACTTTCATCTTCCGCGTTCGACGTTGTTGATGCTGGTGTGCGCGTTCGGAGGGTACGAACCCGTGATGCGCGCCTATCGAGAGGCGATCGAGCGGAGCTATCGCTTCTATTCCTACGGCGACGCCATGGTGATCATTTAGGGACGAGGGAGGAGGGACGAGGGACGGGTGTTCGAGTTCACGGTGGCGGCTCGGAGAGGACCCGCTCGAGCGGGAACCTTGACCCTGCCTCACGGCGTGGTCGAGACACCCTGCTTCATGCCGGTGGGGACTCAGGGAACCGTGCGTGCGCTGTCGCCGGCCGATCTCCGCGCCACCGGGGCCCAGATCGTCCTCGGCAATACCTATCATCTGCACGTACGGCCCGGCGAAGACGTCGTGGCCGAGCTGGGAGGCCTGCACCGGTTCATGGCCTGGGATGGCCCGCTGCTCACCGATTCGGGCGGGTTTCAGGTGTTTTCGCTGGAAGGGTTCCGCCGCGTGGACGACGCCGGCGTCGAGTTTCAGAGTCACGTCGACGGCGCCCGTCGCCGGTTGACCCCCGAGCGCGCGGTCGACATCCAGTGGACCCTCGGCGCCGACGTCGCCATGGCCCTCGACCACGTCGTGCCGGGGGGCGCGGACGAATCCACCGCCCGCGACGCGCTCGAGCGGACGCTGCGGTGGCTGGAGCGTTGCGCGCAACGGCATAGCGAGCTGGCGACGGGGGGGGGGGACGAGGGACGAGGGACGGGTCAAACGCACTCACCCCCCGTCCCTCGTCCCCCGTCCCCGCAAACGTTGTGGCCGATCATTCAAGGCGGCGCGCACACCATCCTGCGGCGCGAAGCGCTGGCACGCACGCTCGAGATTGGCTCGTGGACGGGGATCGCCGTCGGCGGACTCTCGGTCGGAGAGCCGAAACCCGCCACGCACCGGATGCTCGAAGACCTCGAGCCTCGTCTGCCGGCCGGTTTGCCCCGTTATCTTATGGGCGTCGGATTTCCCGAGGACCTGGTGGCGGCGGTGGAACGCGGGCTGGACCTGTTCGACTGCGTGGCCCCGACCCGGATGGGACGCAACGGCACCGCCTTCACCCCCGACGGGCCGCTGAACATCCGCAACGCCGCCTTTCGCACCGACCGGGGGCCGCTCGATCCCGGCTGCGACTGCGAGACCTGTACGACGTATTCACGCGGCTACCTGCGGCACCTGTTCGCCGCCGAAGAGCTGTTGGGACTGCGGCTGCTGTCGCTGCACAACGTGCGTTACCTGATCCGACTCGCCGGCGATTTGCGCCGGGCGATCGGTTCCGGGCGCCTCGACTCGTGGGCCGCCGAATGGCGCCTGCGCTACCTCCACCAGGAGCACCCTCTCGCATGACACCGCCCGTGCTCGCCGCCTTGTTCGCCCCCTCCGGTCAGGGCGGGGGCGGCCTCAGCGTGCTGCTGTTCCAGGTCGCCCTCATCTTCGGGATCTTCTATTTCCTGATCATCCGCCCGCAGCGCAGGCAGCGGGAGCAACACCAGAAGCTGCTCGCCGCGCTCCAGAAGGGCGATCAGGTGGTGACGTCCGGCGGCATCGTGGGCGAAGTGCTGCACTTGAAGGACAACGAGATCACGATCCGCAGCGGCGAATCGAAGCTGGTCGTGTTGCGCGCCAACATCGTGAACGTCGTCAACCGGCAGGCGGCCGAAAAGCCCGCGTGAGCCTGCGTCTGTTACACCTGCTGGGCTCTCCCATCCTGCGACAACGCGCCGAGCCGGTGGCGGCCGTCGACGACGCCGTGCGCGAGCTGGTGGACGACCTGTTCGAGACGATGTACGCCGCCAGAGGCGTCGGTCTCGCCGCCAACCAGGTCGGCGTCGCCCGGCGCGTGGCGGTGGTGGACGTCGGCACGGACGTCCCGGACCCGCTGGTGTTGATCAATCCGGAGATCGTGGAACAGAGCGACGCCACGGACATCGCCGAAGAGGGATGCCTGTCGATTCCCGAGGTCTTCGGCGACGTCGAGCGGCCCCTGCGCGTCGTGGTCAGCGCCCTGGACAAGGACGGGGCGCCCTACCGCCGCGAGGCGACCGGCTACCAGGCGCGGGCGATCCAGCACGAGATCGATCATCTGGACGGCGTCCTGTTCCTGGATCACCTCTCCGCCGTGAAACGCGGCCTGTTGCTGTCCAAGTGGAAACGGTCGCGCAAAGGCGAAACCGGCTATGTCAAGGAGGTCACGCCGCAGCCGGCGGGCGAGCTGTAAGTGATCGTCGTCTTTTTCGGAACACCCGATTTCGCCGTCCCCTCGCTCCGCGCTCTGGTCGGGGAAGGCTTCGATGTCCGGGCCGTCGTCACCCGCCCCGACCAGCCGCAGGGACGCTCCCGCTCCACGCGCGTTGCACCACCCGTCAAGGTCGCGGCGCGGGCCGAGGGTCTCGAGATCCTCCAGCCCGAGCGCCCCACCGATCCGGCGCTGCTGACGCGGCTGCGCCACCTGGCGCCCGACGTCGGCGTCGTGGTCGCCTACGGCCATTTGCTCAAGCCGGAGCTGCTCGGCATCCCCCGCCGCGGCATGGTGAACGTGCATCCCTCGTTGCTCCCCGCGTTGCGGGGCGCCGCGCCGGTGGAGTGGGCGATCCTGAACGGGCTGGAATCGACGGGCGTGACCATCATGCAGCTCGACGCCGGCATGGACTCCGGTCCGATCCTGCACCAGATCCCGCATCACATCGACCCCGGGATCACCGGCGGGGAGCTGTCCGAGCATCTCGCCGAGATGGGCGCGCAGGCGTTGATCGAGGCGCTGGCGCTGTGGGAGCGGGACGGCCTGAAACCCGTGCCGCAGGACCACGCGCGCGCCACGTACGCCCCCAAGCTCACGCGCGCGGTCGCGCACATCGACTGGACCGGGCCCGCCGTCCAGATCGCCCGGCAGACGCTGGCGCTCGATCCGCGGCCGGGCGCCTGGACCGAGCTCGATGGACGCGAGATCAAATTGTACGACGGGAGCGCGGCCGAAGCTGGCGGACCGCCCGGCGTCGTGATCGAAGCCGACAGCCGCCTGCTGATTGCGGCGGGCGCGGGCGCGGTCGTCGTGGAGGAGGTTCAACCCGCCGGCAAGGACCGCATGCCGGCCGGAGAGTGGATCCGTGGACGCGGCGTCCGGGTCGGCCAGCGGTTTCGGTGAGGCCGTCGCTCCCACGCCTCCATGCGATCACCGACGAGCGCATCGCCCGGCGACCCGATCTGGATCGCGTGGTCGCCGAACTCGGCACCATCGGTCCGGACCTCGCCCTGCACGCGCGGGGACGCGCGCTGACCGGGCGCGAGCAGTACGAGCTCGCCGTCCGCCTGTCCGCCCGACCGCATGACCGCCCGCCCGTACGCCTGTTCGTCAACGACCGTCTCGACGTCGCCCTCGCGGCGCAGGCCGTAGGGGTGCAGCTGCGCCGGGACGGTCTCCCAGTCTCGGCCGCGAGACGGCTGCGCGGCGACTGGTGGATCGGCCGTTCGGTGCATTCGCTGGACGAGGCCCGCGCCGCACTCGCCCAGGGGGCCGACTATCTTGTAGCAGGTCCCATGTACGCAACCGACACGCATCCCGGCTCGCCCCTCCTGCCCCAGGATTCGCTCCGCGCCATCGCCCGTTTGGGGGCGCCCGTAGTCGCCATCGGCGGAATCACGGCGGATCGCATCGCCGGTCTGCGCGCGGCCGGCGTCTACGGCGTCGCCGCGATTCGCGCGTTGTGGGATGCGCCGCATCCGGCGCGCGCGGCCCACGCCCTTCTCGCCGCGCTGGCGCCGCGATGACCGCGGCCACCACGATCGCGATCGTCGTGAACGGCTCGACCCGGACCGTCCCCGACGGCGCCACGCTGCTCGACCTGTTGCGCCAGCTCGAGCTCGATCCGCGCGTGGTCGTCGTCGAGCACAATCGCGCCATCGTGCGCCGGCCCGACCTCGATCAGGCCCGCCTGGCGGCGGGCGATGCCGTCGAGCTGGTCCACTTCGTGGGCGGCGGATGATCAACGACACGCCGTTGGCGATCGGCGGCCGCACGTTCCGGTCGCGTCTCATGGTGGGGACGGGCAAGTACCGGGACAATGCCGAGATGGTCCGCGCCATCGGGGCCAGCGGCGCCGAGATCGTCACCGTGGCCGTGCGGCGCGTGAACCTCGACCGCCGCGAGCCTGAAGGGATCCTGCATCACCTCGATCCGCAGCGGTTCTTCCTCCTCGCCAACACCGCGGGCTGCTACACCGCCGACGAAGCGATGCGCTACGCCCGCCTCGCCCGGGAAGCCGGATTCAACGAGTTCATCAAGCTCGAGGTGATCGGCGACCAGGAAACCCTGCTGCCCGACGTGGCCGGGCTGCTCGAGGCGACGCGCGTGCTGGTCGGAGAAGGATTCAAGGTCCTGGCCTACACCAACGAAGACCTGATCACGGCATTGCGGCTCGAGGAAGCCGGCGCCGCCGCCGTGATGCCGCTGGCGTCGCCGATCGGCAGCGGGCTGGGCCTCCTGAACCCCGTGAGCGTGCGCACCATCAAGCGGCGACTGCACGTGCCCGTGGTCGTCGATGCCGGGGTGGGCACGGCGTCGGACGCGTGTATCACCATGGAACAGGGCGTCGACGGCATCCTCATGAATACCGCGCTGGCGGCCGCGCGCGACCCGGTCGGCATGGCCCACGCCATGCGCCTCGCGGTCGAAGCGGGGCGGGCCGCGTTCCTCGCCGGCCGCATGCCGCGGCGCGAGGTCGCCGTTCCGTCCTCCCCCGCCGAGGGCATGCTGGATTAGCGAGGCGACCGCCGCGCGGCGCGCGGCCCTCGAAATCCTCCGGGCCGTCCACGACGGCACCCCGTTCGCGGCCGCCCGCGACCGCGCCGTCGCACCGCTCTCGCCGCGTGATCGGCGCCTGGCGCACGAGCTCTCCGCCGGCGTGCTGCGCGCCCGCCGCTCGCTCGATACCGCCCTGGACATAACCCGCGTCGACGCGCGGCTGCGCGACATCCTGCGCCTCGGCGTCTACCAGCTGCGGCGCCTCGATCGCATCCCCCGCCACGCCGCCGTATCCACGAGCGTCGAGCTGGCGCGGGCGACCGCGGGGGAGGCGGCGGCGCGATACGTGAATCAGGCCCTGCGGAAAGTGTCGGTGCAGGCGGGGGGCGGGGAGCGGGGAGCGGTCGCATCACATCCTGACTGGCTGGTGGCCCGCTGGCGCGAGCGGTTCGGCGAAGCTGAAACGGCGCATCTCGTGGCATGGAATGACCGACGCCCCAAGCTGATCCTGCAACCGGCGCAATGGGACTTGGCCACCCTGCGTCTTCGATTGGAAGGGGCCGGATACCGAGTCGAGGACGCGCCATTCGGCGCTGGACTCTCCATTATCCGGACTCCGACCGCTCCCCGCTCCCCGCTCCCCGCCGGTCTGCCGGGGTATCCAGAGGGCGCCTTCATCGTCCAGGATCCGGCTCAGGTCTTGGTCTGCCGCTTCGCGGCGGTGCCGCGCGGTGCGAGATTATACGACGCCTGCGCGGCCCCGGGTGGAAAGGCCGTGATGCTGACACTGCGTGGCGCACGGGTCACCGCCGGTGATCGACGCCCCGAACGCCTGACGCGACTCGCCGAAACGGCGCGGCGCGTGAAGGTGCCGGTGCCCATCGTCGCGGCAGACCTCGAGGCGGCGCCGTGGGCGGCCGGCACCTGGGACACCGTGCTCGTGGACGCGCCGTGCAGCGCGACCGGCACCATGGCGCGTCATCCGGACGCGCGCTGGCGCGTGACGCCACGGGCGATCGCCCGGTTGGCCGAGCGCCAGTCGCGGCTGCTCGACGCCGCCGCCATACTGGTGCGGCCCGGCGGAATCGTCGTGTACGCGACCTGTTCCCTGGAAGCGGAGGAGAACGAAAATCAGGTGAACGCGTTTCTAAGCCGTCACTCCGCATTCGAGCGTCGACCGGTGGCCGATTCGGTGCCGGCCGGGTTGATCACCTCCGCAGGAGATTTTCAGGCGCTGCCGTGGCGTCACCACATCGATGGCGCCTACGCGGCCCGGCTGGAGCGGCGCCACGCATGAAGTTCCGCCGCCACATCCCGCCGCTGCGCGAGTTCCGGCTCCGGTTTCCGCACCTGCGCCTGCCGGAGCTGGAGCGCGAGGAGGCGGTGCGCTGGGCGTTCTGGCTCGGCGTCGCCCTGGTGACGGGGTACGCGTACGCCTGGTTGTTCGTGTTCCCGGCTCCTCTCATCCCCCATCATCGCGTCGTGCCGCGCGTGGTCGGGATGCCGCTGGCCGACGCGCAGCAGGACATCACCGCGGCCCGGCTCGGCGTCATCGACAACGGCAAGGAGCCCCATCCGACCGCTCCCGTGGGCACCGTGATCTGGCAGGATCCGCCGGCCGGCGTGGTCGCGCCGGCCAATCTGCGGGTGGCCCTCGTCGTCAGTTCCGGGCCGTCGCGCGTCCCGGTGCCGGACGTCTCGGGTCTGGACGTCGGCCTCGCTCGCAAGCTCATCAGCGCCGCCGGGCTCACGGTCAGCCAGGTGGAATCGGTTCAAGCCGCCATGCCCACGGGACTCACGATGCTGACCCGGCCGGCGGCCGGCACGACGCTGCCCCCCGGTGCCCGCGTGGCCATCGTCGCCAGTCGCGGGGCGCCGACGATCACCGTGCCGGACGTGCTCGGCCTCTCGTCATCCGATGCGCGCGCCAGGTTCGCGCAGGCGGGCCTCGAGCTGGGAAGCATCATCCGGCGGCGCACGAGGGACGCCGCGCCCGGGACCATCGTGGCGCAGCGCCCGGCCGCCGGGACGCTGGCCGCACCCGGGACGATCGTGGACATTATCGTCGCGCGCACGCCGTGACGGCTCCCGATCGCGGCATTCGCATCGCGCCCAGCGTCCTGGCGGTCGACCTGGCGCGGCTCACGGAGCAGGTCCGGGCGGTGCTCGACGCCGGCGCCGACTGGCTGCACGTCGACGTCATGGACGGCCGCTTCGTGCCCAACCTCACGTTCGGCGCCAACATGGTGGCGGCGCTGCGCCGGCTCACCGACAAGCCGATCGACGTGCATCTCATGGTGGTGGAGCCGGAGCGTTACATCGAGCGGATGGCCGACGCCGGCGCCTCCGTGTGCACGTTCCACCCCGAGGCGACGATCCACGTGCAACGGCAGCTGGCCGAGATCCGGCGGCGGAACATGCTCGCCGGGCTGGCGCTCAATCCGGCGGCGCCGCTGGCGCTCGTCGAAGACGTGGTCGCCGACATCGATCTGCTGCTCGTGATGACCGTCAACCCCGGCTTCGGCGGGCAGCGCTACATCCCGGCCGCCACGGAGAAGATCCAGCGGGCGCGCGTTCTGCTGAACGCGCGCGGCTCGCCGGCGTTCCTCGAGGTCGACGGCGGCATCGGCGTCGATACCATCGCCGCCGTCCACGGCGCCGGAGCCGACACGTTCGTATCGGGCCAGGCGATCTTCGGGACCCCCGACCCGGGCCGCGTGGTGCGCGAGCTGCGGCGCCGCTGTCTGGCCACCGTATGACGCGCCGCCGCTGGACGCTGGTCACGGGCAGCGCGCTCGCGCTCGTGTTCGTCGTCGCCCTCGTGATCCGGATCCTGCCCGAAATCCACCTCGTCGGGGTCGGATCCCGCGCCCCCTCGTTCGACGCGGTGAACCTGCGCACCGCCCGGCCGTCGGGCCTGATGGACTACCAGGGTCGCGTCATCCTGCTCAACATCTGGGCGACCTGGTGCCAGCCGTGTCGGGTGGAAATGCCCGCCCTGGAGCGGCTGGCGCGGAATCTCGCGAACACGGACTTTCGCATCGTAGCCGTGAGCGTCGACGTGAGCGACTCGAGCACGGTGATGGCGTTCGTCCGGGACCTGGGCCTGAGCTTCGACATCCTGCACGATCCCTCCCGGCGCATCGAACGGCGCTACCGGACCACGGGGGTGCCGGAGAGCTTCGTGATCGACCGCCACGGGGTCATCGTGAAGAAGGTGATCGGGGCGGTGTCCTGGGACAGCCCGGTGAACGAGACGCTGATCCGGCGGTTGCTCGATGAGCGCTGAGCCGCGCCGCGGGTTCTTCCGCAACTGGCCGCTCAAGATGGCGGCGCTGTTTCTGTCGGCGCTGCTCTACGTGGCCGTCGCGGCCCAGCGCCAGGTGACCCAAGAGGTGGTGATGCGGCTCGACGTGCGGGTCCCGCCCGGTCGGGTCCTGCTCGCCGCCCCGGGGCCCGATACCGTCGTGCTGCGCGGCAAGATCGCCGAGCTGTTGCGGCTGCGATCGATCCATCGCGTGATCGAAATCGTCGTGCCCGACACCCTGAGCACGGCCACCTGGGTCACCACCCTGCCGACCTCGAGCGTCAGAATCCCCGAGGGCTACAATGTGGAGGTCGCCGACTTCCGGCCGCGCGACGTCGTGATCCAGCTCGATTCGGTGGGCAGCAAGGAGGTCCCCATCGTCGCGCGCGTGACGGTGACGGCGGACTCCGGGCAGGCGCTGGACGGGGGTCTCCAGATCACCCCCAGCGTCGTGCGCGTCGTCGGGCCCGACCGGCTGCTGGCCGCCGTGGAGACCGTGGCCACCGAGCCGACGGCATTCGACGCCGTGCGCGGGCCGTTCTCGAAGCTGGTGCCGCTCGATACGAGCGCGCTGGGCGTCCTGCGGCTCGCGCGCAAACAGGTGCTCGTCAGCGGCAATACCACCGCGGTGTTCGAGCGCGTGTTCAATCTCATGCCGATCGAGAGCGGCGCCGGGCCGCTGACGGGGTACGAGCTGCGGCCCGCCCGGGTGGCGGTCAGCGTGCGCGGCTCGGAAAGCGTCATCGCGGGACTGACCAAGGACAGCATTCGGGTGATCGTGCACCAGGGCGGCCCGGCGGCCGACTCGGCCGTCGTTCGGCTCACGGTGCTGGCGCCCAAGGGTGTCACCGCGCGCGCCGCGCCGGACTCGGTGCTGATCGTGCGACGCCGGAGCGGTCGTGGCTGACGTCGTCCTGGGGATCGAGACCTCGTGCGACGAGACGTCGGCGGCCGTGCTGGTGGGCGGATCGGGCAGGCGGGCTCCCGAGCTCGCGAGCCTCGTGATTCTATCGCAGGACGTGCATCAGATCTTCGGCGGCGTGGTGCCGGAGCTCGCGAGTCGTGCGCACCTCGCGGCGCTGCCCGCGGTCGTGGAGCGCGCCCGCGCGGAAGCCGGGGTGTCCTGGAGCGCCGTGGATGCGGTGGCCGTCACGGCGGGCCCGGGGCTCGTGGGCGCGCTGCTCATGGGCGTGGTGTACGGCAAGGCGCTGGCCTACGCCGGCGACCGCGCGTTGATCGGCGTGCACCACCTGGAAGGGCACCTGTTCGCGCCGACCGTCG
>Ga0187893_10015767_pt1 | contig 10076 bp, 9 predicted proteins | sample MA1701074metaG_FD_139574 | JGI IMG/M metagenome (GOLD analysis project Ga0187893, IMG submission 139574) | White microbial mat communities from a basaltic lava cave in the Kipuka Kanohina Cave System on the Island of Hawaii, USA - MA170107-4 metaG ... | reverse complement strand
GGTTGGAGTCCACATAGGCATAGGGGTTTTTCAGCGAATAGCGCACACCGGCTTGGGCGGCAAGATGCATGACCCGTTGCGGCCTCTCGCGGCCGAACAGCTCCGCCATCCCGTTGCGGTCTATGATGTCCAGTACATAGGATCTAAATTGAGGATGGGGTGTCAGGCGCGCCAGCCTAGCCTTCTTCAGCGAAACGTCGTAGTAGGCGTTGAGGTTGTCTATGCCCACCACTTCGTCACCACGAGCGAGCAAGCGCTCGCACAGTGCCGCGCCGATAAAGCCAGCAGAGCCCGTTACCAGTATCTTCATTCGCAGTTTCTGTTATCGGTCTTGGACCAAAGCAGGGCGGTAAGTTTATGCAGGTCTCTTTGTTGCCCTGGTTCCTCGCTTTGTATTCTTAGAAGTTTAGTCGCGATCGGGGCAATGGAAAGTTTAGTCGGGTGGGAGGTTTTCGAGCAAGCGAAGTACTTGAGAGCTTCGGGGGTCGTTTGATCTCGAACACGTAGGCCCGAGTTAGAGCGCGCCATCCACAACGCGAGCCACGTTGTACGGCGGCGCAGAAACGATCAAAGGACCCGAAGGCCCCTTGATCGAAGAGTCAACACAAGAAAAAGGATCAGCGATTATTGATATACATAGTTACTTCGAAACCAAAGCGGATGTCGTTGTATTTTGGGGTTTCCCACTTCATTTTTAGGTCCTCCGGGGTTGTTGTCTAAAATAATGAGCGCTGAGTATAAGCTGTCGCGCCTATCGTTAAAAGCCCTTCGCTGCCACTATGTGAGCTAAATGTGCGGCAATTTATGTTCCATAACATGGAAATAGGATAAATCTTGTTACTAACATGAACATACTCGTGCGGGACCCGATCTTATCGGCGGCATTCGAGGGGGTCGAATGGTTAATAGCAGCCAACTGCTGGTTGCTGACAAACGTCCTCTGATCACTTGCGATCCGAGCGCAACACCAGCAGCTTTTCGACCTGCATGTCGCGCATGGTATACGGGATCCCACCGATACCCAGGCCGGACTGCTTTAGACCGGCAAACGGCATCCAATCGACGCGAAAAGCGGTGTGGTCATTGACCATCACTGCGGCAGCGTCCAGGCGCGCGTAGGCGCGCAGCATGGTATCAACATCACGGGTAAATACGGCGGCCTGAAACGCGAAGGGCAGGGCATTCGCGCGCGCGATCGCCTCGTCCAGGTCTTGATAGGCGTAAACGCAGATCACTGGCCCGAACACTTCTTGGGTGCTGATCCGCACCGTATCCGGCGGTTCGAACAGGATGGTGGGCGCATAACAGGTCTCAAACAGCCTCTCGCCGCCACCCAGAAGCGCTGCGCCGGCGCCAACGGCCTCGGTCACCCATTCATGAACCCGCTCCACTTCGGACGGGCGGATCAGCGGGCCAACATCGGTGTCCTCTCGGGTGGGATCACCGACCGTGAGTCGCTTGGCGGCGATCGCTAAGCCCTCGGCCAGGCGCCGGGCGATGGATGCCTGTGCATAGACCCGTTGCACGGAGACGCAGACTTGGCCCGCATGGTACATCCCGCCTTTGATCAACAGCGGGGTCGCCCGCTCGAGATCCGCATCTTGTGCCACGATGACCGGCGCGGCCCCTCCGTGCTCCAAGGCGCAGCGTGTGCCCGGCGCGAGCTTGGAACGCAACATCCAACCGACGCGGGCGCTGCCGATAAAGCTGAAGAAGCCCACGCGCTCATCGGTGACTAAACGCGTGGCGACATCCAGATCTCGAACCACCAGCGCTTGGCACCAAGCTTCTGGCAGTCCCGCCTCGCGCACGATCTGCACCAAGCGAAAACAAGAAAGTGGGGTGTCTTCGGCTGGCTTTACGATCACCGGGCAACCGGCCGCCACCGCCGGCCCGACCTGATGCACAATCAAGTTCAAGGGATGGTTAAACGCGCTGACGGCGACCACGACCCCCCGCGGTTCTTTGCCGGTAAAGGCCAAGCGGCCAGCGGAGGCCGTGTTCAGGTCCATGGGAATAACCGCACCCGCTTCGGTACGCAGGGTCTCGACGCAGACCCTAAGGCCATCGATCGCTCGTGCCACCTCGACTCTAGAATCGATGAGCGGCTTGCCGCCTTCGCGGGCTGCCTCCAGGGCGAGCATCTCTTTGCGTTCGCTCATGATGGCGGCAGAGCGCTCCAGGACGTCGATGCGTTTCGCCGGTGACAACCAGGCATCGCGGCTGCGATAAAGCCCATACGCCGTGGCGAGGGCGTGCGCGACCGCGGCGTCGCTGGCCGCATCCACGGTCGCTATCGGTGAGCGGTCGTAGGGCGCAACGACTTCTATGGTGCCGTCGCCGCTTGGGCCGGCCGCTATCAGGAGCGGGAAATGCTGCGTCATCGCGTTCTGGCCGCGGGCTATGTCAAATCGGGCAGACCAGCTCGCCCAGCTTTTCCGTGAGCTTCATGTTTTCCCTGTAGTCGACCGGGCAGTCGATGAGCACCACAGTATCGTCGCGCACCGCGTGCCTTAATATCGGCAACAGATCGGCGGCGCCTTCGACCCGGTAACCTTTCGCGCCAAAGCTCTCGGCGTATTTTACGAAATCGGGATTGTTGAAGCCGATATGCGAGGGCCTGCCGAAGTGTTTAAGCTGATGCCAGCGGATCAGCCCGTACTCGGAATCGGTCCAGATCAAAACGACGATGGATGTGCCGATGCGCAGGGCGGTCTCGATCTCCTGCGAATTCATCAGGAACCCGGCGTCGCCGGTTACGGTAACCACCGTCCGCTCTGGATGCACGAGCTTGGCCCCAATAGCGCCCGGCACTCCGATCCCCATGGAGGAAAAACCGTTCGAGATGATGCAGGTATTAGGACGCTCCGCCTGATACATGCGAGCCATCCACATCTTGTGCGCGCCCACATCCGAGATCACGATGTCCTCCGGCCTCAGAGCCTGGCGCAGATCCCATAGGATCTTCTGCGGCTTTACAGGAAACCCCTGATCCTCGGCGTGGGCCTCCATTTCCTGGAGGATGGTCTGGCGTAGGCTGGCGGCCAGATATTCTTCCCGCGGCTTGGCGATCTCTGCGATCGCGCTGAGCGCCGCGCGGATATCGCCCACGACGCCGCATTCGACGATGTAGTGCTCATCCACTTCGGCTGGCGAGGCATCGATGTGGACTATCTTGCGCGAGGCATCCTTGTGCCAAAGATGGGGATGGTATTCCACCAAGTCATAGCCGATGCAGAGGATCACATCGGCCCGGTCAAAGCCGCAAGAGATATAATCGGCTGCCTGCAGGCCCACCGCGCCTAGAGACAAAGGGTGCGAGAACGGTATCGCCCCTTTGGCCATGAACGTCGTTGCGATCGGGATGTTCAGGCGTTCTGCAAACAGCGTGAGTTGCTCCGCTGCGCGCGCTCGGATCACGCCGTTGCCGGCCATGATCAACGGAAACCGGGCGTCGTTGATGATATCTGCTGCCTGCCGGATCTTCTTTTGCGGCGGGGTGGGGATCTCCGCGCGCTGCACTTTCAAGGGCGCCTTATCGGGCGCGTCACCGCTTGCGATGTTCTCGGGGAAGTCGATGAAGGCGACGCCCGGTTTTTCAGCCTCGGCCAGCTTGAAGGCCTTGCGCACCACTTCCGGGATGATCTCCGGCTCCCGGATCTGGGTGGCGTATTTGGAGATCGGGTCAAACAGATCGACCAGATCCAGGATCTGATGGCTTTCCTTGTGCAGGCGGGTGGTTGCGCCCTGTCCTGCGATTGCGACCACCGGCGCCCGGTCCATGTTGGCGTCGGCGACACCGGTCACCAGATTGGTCGCACCGGGGCCCAAGGTCGCAAGGCAAACCCCAGCCCTCCCCGTCAACCGCCCTTGGACGTCCGCCATAAACGCAGCGCCTTGCTCGTGGCGGGTGGTAATAAACTGTATCTTGCTGTCCAGCAACACATCCATCACGTCGATGTTCTCTTCGCCCGGGATCCCGAAGATCCGCTCTATCCCTTCGTTCTCCAGGCAGCGCACGAACAGCTCCGAACCTTTGGCCATGGTGGTTTCCTCTCGGCGATGGTTTGAGCCTCATCCCTCGCTCAGGTTTGTGCTGGGACCAGGTCGGCTAACAGCGCCGCGTTCGCGACACCGTGCCGCTTCATCGGGTCGGGATAAGGGTATAACAGGTCCATGGGTATGGACTTACCAGTATCCTGGACGATGCGCACGTGGTAGCGGCGCAACTGGCGCGGCTCCTGCACGCCACAGGAATGCGCAATGACCTCTACTTCATGCACCATGTTCTTGCAATAGTGGGCGACCCGAACCGCCTTGTCTTCCGGGTCCAGGCCCCTCTGCAGACGCCTGTCATGGGTCGTCACGCCCGTAGGGCAGGTGTTCTTGTTGCATTTCAAGGCCTGGATACAACCCAGGGAAAACATGAACCCACGGGCCGAGTTGACGAAATCGGCGCCGCTGCAAAGCGCCCAGGCGACGTCGGCGGGGGTGATGAGCTTTCCGGACGCGATCACGCGCACCCGTTCGTTTAAGTCGTATTTGATCAGAATATCGTCCACCATAGGCAGCGACTCCCTGATCAGTAGCCCCACGTTGTCCATCAGCGGCATGGGCGCGGCGCCGCTGCCGCCATCGCCGCTGTCGACGGTGATAAAATCGGGCGCGCTCTGAATACCCCGCCGGTGGATTTCCTTGCAAAGCGACTCGAGCCAGCCATAGGCGCCAATGACCGACTTGAAACCGACCGGCTTTCCCGCGACACGCCTTATGCGATCGATGAAGTCCAGCAGGTCGCCGACGCTGTTGATCTCCGGATGACGGTTTGGTGAGATGGAGTCTCGTCCGGCGGGTATGCCGCGGATGCCCGCGATCTCTTGTGTCACTTTTGCCCCCGGCAGAATACCGCCCTTACCCGGCTTCGCCCCCTGACTGAGCTTGAGCTCGAACATCTTCACTTGCTCGAGGGCCGCAAGCGCCTTGAGCCGCTCTTCACTCAAGGAGCCGTCCGGGTTGCGTACGCCGTACTTGGCTGTGCCCATCTGGAACACGACGTCGCAACCGCCCTCGAGGTGGTAAGGCGACAACCCACCTTCGCCGGTATTCATCCAGCAGCCGGCCGCCTTAGCGCCCTTGGACAGCGCCCGAACCGCTGGCACCGACAGAGCACCAAAGCTCATCCCGGAGATGTTAAAGATCGATCTCGCCTCGTAGGGGCTATTGCAGTAAGGGCCGATCGTCATGGGAGCCGTGGGCGCGGCATCGGTCTCTAAGGTCGGGAACGGGCAGTTGACGAAGATCGTGCTTCCAACCGGGGTCAGATTCCTGGTTGAACCAAACGCGATAGTGTTGTCCACGTTCTTGGCCGCGCGGTATACCCACCCGCGCTCTGCCCGGTTGAACGGCATCTCCTCGCGGTCCATGGCGAAGAAATACTGGCGAAAAAACTCACCCAAGGTCGTGAACAGATACCGAAAGTGACCAATGACCGGATAGTTGCGGCGGATAGCGTCTTTGGTCTGGGCGACATCCATAACGAAGGCCACTAAGATGCCAGCCACGATCAGGCCGATGACGAAGACAAACAGCGTCGTTAGAAAGATCAGACCCGATACCACGTAGCCAGGCAGTTCGAACACCGTCAATGCCCCTTTCTTTGCGGCTATTAGAACACCCGAGGATCGGCCAAGGCAACGGCCAGGGGATTTCGCAGGGCTTGCCTGAGCAATCGGGGATGGCTCAGCGTTCAGCACGGAATGCTTTATTTTCCGTTCCGGTATTGCACGAAGAAGAACAACTCTATAATATTAGAGATATGGAGAAGATTAAAGCCCTGGATGCGCTCGCGGCGCTTGCACAGGAAACCCGGTTGGACATCTTTCGCCGCTTAGTGGAGGTGGGTCCCCGGGGTCTGCCGGCAGGCCGAATCGGCGATCATTTCAAGCTGCCCTCGGCCACGCTGTCTTTTCATCTCAAGGAGATGCGCGGAGCCGGCTTGGTGCGCGCCGATCGCCATGGCCGCCAGATCATCTATGCGGCAGATTTCCATACCATGAATGACTTGATCGCCTATCTGACAGAGCATTGCTGTCAGGACCAAGGAGAGGAGAACACGAGCATCCATTGTTTGACGCACTCCGTCCGCTGCGAAGCGAATGATCAAGGTGCTGACCGCGAATCAAGAACCATCCAACCCAAACGCTCAGCCTCTGCGAATCGCAAGCGTTAAACCCGTGGCCAATGACTGACCAATGACCGACAACAGCCATAACGTGCTTTTCCTGTGCACCGGTAACTCGGCGCGCAGCATCATGGCCGAATGCATCCTCAACCGCCTCGGCCGCGGCAAGTTTAAGGCCTACAGCGCGGGCAGCCATCCCAAGGGTGAGGTGCACCCCTACGCCCTTGAGTTACTCAAGCGGGAGAATTTCATCACCGATAAGCTGCGTTCCAAAGACTGGGGAGAATTCGCAAAACCCGGTGCGCCCCCGCTCAATTTCGTCTTCACCCTCTGCGACAGGGCGGCTGCCGAGATGTGCCCAGTATGGCCAGGCCAACCGATGTCGGCGCATTGGGGCCTATCGGATCCCGCGGCCGCAGAAGGTTCGGAGCTAGAGAAAAGGCTGGCGTTCGCGGACGTCTATCGCATGCTAACGCGGCGGATCAGTATCTTCATCAGTCTACCCATGACCTCGCTCGACAAGATCAGCCTGCAAAAGCGGCTTGATGAGATCGGACGGAAGCTCCCGAATAGCGCTTAACTCGGGGCTAGTCTCCTTTACAGCTATACCCCCTAATCGATGCCCGAGTTTGATCTCGGCCGGCGACTTACGGCGGAGTTCGTCGGCACCGCTTTTTTGCTCGCGACGGTGGTCGGCTCCGGGATCATGGCCGAGCGCCTTGCCGATGGCAACCTCGCGATCGCCTTGCTCGGGAACACATTTCCGACTGGCGCTATTCTCGTCGTTTTAATTCTGCTGTTTGGCCCCGTGTCCGGCGCCCATTTCAATCCGGCCGTCACCTTGGCTTTCGCCTTGCGCCGCCAGATCGATGCAAAGCAGAGCTCGGCCTATGTGATGGCCCAGGTCGTAGGGGGTATGGTGGGCGTGGTCGCCGCCCATCTCATGTTCGAGATCGCTGCCGTGAGCGTCTCTTCCACGGCCCGCACGGGCTCTGCACAGTGGTTCTCAGAAGCGGTGGCTTACGTTTGGTTTAGTGGTGCCAATCCCGCAGTCACTGTGTCCCGCGCCTTAACCGATACCTTCTCAGGCATCGCGCCCGCGCATGTCCCGGCTTTTGTCATCGCGCAGCTTGTCGGCGCATCGGCCGCGGTTGCTTTCTTCGCTTGGCTGCTCCTAGAAAGCTGCGCCGGCAGACAAGGCGCGCCTGATCCAGAAAGCGGGGTTGCACGGGCAGGGCCTCCTGTGGGGAAAGACCGCATGTTCGATGAGCGAATGCGTGAAAGATAGGCGGGTCCGTTCATCCAGATTTGGATAGACGGAAGCGTCCGAGGTAATATGCTGTTCGGAAAGAGCTTCCTGGGTAGCATAGGTCTATTGCGGGAAGAGATAGACGGAATGATGTTCTGTTCACATAAAAGTTGGGCACCGCAGGAGATGCATGATGATCCACGAGCAGATTGCTACCGGCGGTTGCCAATCCTATCTCCTCGGCTGCAGCGAGACCTGCGCGGCCGTCGTGATCGATCCGGAGATCAGCCAGGTTGACCGCTATCTTGGCCTCGCCGCGCGCGAAGGGTTGCGCATCCGTTACCTGATTGATACCCACACGCACGCCGACCACTTTTCCGGGACACGGCAACTGGCGCGGCAGCTCGGCGTACCCGTGGTGATGCATCGCGAGAGTCCGGCGCCGTTCGTGGACATGCGCCTGGATGACGGCGACATGGTTCTCGTCGGCCGCCTGCGTCTGCGGGTGATTCACACGCCGGGCCATACGCGCGACTCGATGTGTCTGCATGTGGAAGACCGTCTGTTCACCGGCGACACGTTGCTGATCGGCGCCACCGGCCGCACCGACCTGCCCACCGGCGATCCGGAAGCGCTTTACGACAGCCTGTTCCGGGGCATCCTGCGGCTGGACACGGCGCTCAAGGTGCATCCGGCGCACGACTACAAGGGCGGTGTCCACTCGACGATCGCGCGTGAACTCGCCGAGAACCCACGCCTCCAGAAGCGCGACCGTGCCGCTTTCGTCGACATGATGCGCAACCTCAATCTGACCATGCCGACGCACATCACCGAGGCGCTGCGTAGCAACATGAGCGGAGGGAAGACCATCGCGCAACTGCTCGCGGAGGCCGCTGCCGCCGTGCCGTTCATGTCGCTGTCCGAGCTCAAGGCGCGCGTCGAAGCCGCGGAGGAGAATCTCATCGTGTTGGACGTGCGCGAACACGACGCCTACGAGAAGGGGCACATCCCACGGGCGCGGCTGTTGCCACGCGGCCAGCTTGAGCTGCGCGTCAATGATGACCTGCCCGACCCGACCCGGCGCATCCTCGCGTATTGTGAGTTCGGCCGTATTTCGACGCTGGCTACGGCGACGCTGCGTGAACTGGGCTACCAGCGCGCCGTGGCCTTGGACGGCGGCATGAAAGCTTGGCGCGAAGCGGGCTATCCGCTCAAGTCCGGATCGGAGCCATGACCATGACCGACCCTGCCAAAGTTTGGAGTCGAGGTCCTGGGGCGGGTTTGCAGTTCCGCATCGGCGCCCAACAATCGCTTCCAGCCGACGAGTTTGCTAGAAGCACGAGTAACATATGATGCAAAGGAGCCTTCTCGATGAGCACGACCACTTTCCCCCGGGCACCCGCGTGGCGGCTCGCCCAGCAGTGAAGGAGGCAATGAGTGCAGAAGGGCTGAGCAAGTAGCGGAATTTGCCTCTAGCTGGCGACTCGCTCAGTGACCGAGCGCGATGCTGAAGGAGGCCGCTGCGGCAAGTGCCGCTAAGGTCCGAGCCTCCTGAACATCGGCAGGGAAGTCAGAGAATTCCTGCACCTGGCGAACCTCGATCACTTCGTTGTCGGATGCGGGGCAGCGCCTGGCCCATTTGACGGCCTCTTCCTTCGACTTCACCTGAATCATCCAATAGCCACCGAGCACTTCCTTCGTCTCGATGAAGGGCCCATCGGTCACCGTGGGCTTCCCCCCGGAGAACGAGACGCGCGCGCCCATCGAGGGCGGGTGGAGGCCATCGAGCGCAAGCAGCACGCCGGCCTTCTGCAGGGATTCGTTGTACTTCATCATCGCCTCGACGGCCTTGGCATCCGGCATGGTGCCCGGTGCGGCCTTCTCGTAGCCTTTGGGGATCATCAGCATCATGAATCGCATCGTCATTTCTCCTTTAGGGATTCGGATTCGGAGCCGGGTTTCCGGATGGACTCGACAAACCCGTCTCTCCACTGGTTAGTCGATTACTTCGCTGCCGAAGCGCAACGGGAGTCGATAGCGCCGCAAACGTTGTCGTACTTGTCGTGGTGACGGGTCCAGAACAGGCCCCCACCGAGGTCCGGCATTCCGCCCCAGCCTTCGCCACGGCCGAACGGGGTCAGTTCGAGGAACTGGCCGACAACATTCCGCACCTCGCACATCTGCATGCGCGAGACACGTCGCTGGTCCTCGTTTCCCGCGCGTCCCTGGCCAAGATCAGGCCGTTCAAGGCACGCATGGGCTGGATCATCCCGTGGTACTCCTCGTTCGGAAGTGACTTCAACTACGACTTCCACGTCACGACGGACGAAGCCGTCGCCCGCGTCGAGTACAACTACCAGGACAAGGCCACACTCGAGCGCAAGGGCGAGAGTTATCACCTGAGCGGCGAGCAGCCCGGCCTGAGCGTCTTCCTGCGCGACGATAACCGCATCTTCCACACCTATTCGACCTACGGGCGCGGCCTCGATGCGCCGATTGGAACCGGCCATGAACGAACAGCTTGACTCATCTTCAACACTGCTAAAAATATAATTTCGGTCTATCATAGGGTTGCGAGGGCACGCGAGGAGCGTGGCACTACAGATATGGGTATTTGGATTGGCGGGCTACGTGGGTGCCACCTCC
>Ga0187893_10015765_pt1 | contig 10077 bp, 5 predicted proteins | sample MA1701074metaG_FD_139574 | JGI IMG/M metagenome (GOLD analysis project Ga0187893, IMG submission 139574) | White microbial mat communities from a basaltic lava cave in the Kipuka Kanohina Cave System on the Island of Hawaii, USA - MA170107-4 metaG ... | reverse complement strand
GTTTGCCCGGGCTGTGTCTGAAGCTGAGGCGGTGATCGGCGACAAAGAAGTCAACCTCGTAGTGATTGGCACTCGGCACGATCTGCACGCCAAGCTGGCTCGCCAGACGCTCGCAAGCGGCCGGCATGCGTTTGTCGAGAAGCCCCTTGCTTTAACCGATGAGGAACTAGACGATCTGCTGGAAGTGGCGGCAGCTTCCCAGAGTCGGATGATGGTTGGCTTTAATCGCAGATTCTCGCCGCTGGCCGTCAAAGCAAATGAGTTTTTTTCAGACAGGCGCGCTCCACTATCGATTCTTTATCGCATTAATGCCGGCCGCGTTTCCAAAGACCACTGGATTCATGACGCGACCGAGGGTGGCGGCAGAATCGTTGGCGAAGTCTGCCACTTCATTGACTTGATGCAGTACTGGACAGGTGCGCCGCCCGAGTCCGTCTTTGCCGAAACGGTCGCCGGTAACAATCAGGAAATCATCAACGAAGACTCGGTGTTCATAACCTTGCGCTTTGCCGACGGCTCAAATGGTTCCATTGCTTATCTGGCCGAAGGTGATAAGGCACTCCCGAAGGAGCGCGTGGAAATCTTTTGCGAGGGAAAGGTGTTTGTGCTGGACGACTTTCGCAACGCGTCGCTTTACCGGAATGGCCGTGAGGAAAAGCTGAAGTTGGGCAGTCAAGATAAGGGGCAAGCAAAATGTGTTCAAGCGGTTTGTGATTTAGTTCGGCATGGGGGGGAGGCGCCAATAGCTTGGGCTGAACTGGCGGCAACCACGCGCGCGACATTTCGGATTAGGGAATCGTTAAGAAGCGGAAACCCGATGAAATTACCTTAGAGTGCAAGTGATTTGGAGTTCAAGCGGCCTTGTCCCAAAGAGCAGACTACCCGAAACATAACTCCTTATCATCACGTTCCAGCGGGAGTAGTTTGTCCTTGGAATTGACTAGGACTGGATTCTGGATCGCCTATATGGACAGGATGGAAATTCCGAACTACGGGGCTGAGGATCGGGGGTAATTATTAAACGACCTTCATCTATTGCTTTTTGAATTTCGACATTACTGAGGATCATTCGAATTTTACAATAGTGTTTCGTGGTACTTTCACAGTTTGAGATGAAATTTCGAACGGAGGAGCAGGAAGTCGGACGAGAACCCCACCACCATTAGTGTCTTGAATTACTTCTACCCGAACCAAATTCTGATCTGCCCTGACTTTATGTTCAGGTGCAAAAAGTGAGATTCTACCAACTTCCGAGGTTTCCATCTCTACAGCATATTCCCCAGGAAGCATGCCCGGTTCTAGAGAGCACCTTAGCCACGAACTCATTTGTTTCAAGTCCTTTTCCTTAACCTTTTCTGATGCAATATCAGGAAGGTTTTAATCCAACAAAAACGCACCAAAGGGCTTAACTAAAAAGCTCTGCCCTTTCCTTAAAGAAGCGCAATAATACTTGAATTGTATTAAGGTTTCTTGCTAGAGCGGGGCGGCGAACTGTGATATTGACATCCGTTATGTGATTATCGGGAGGTTGTCGGCTGCCGCACGTGCCTCTGGTGTTTTATATTGTCCCGATGTGCTCTAATAAGAGTAAACATAGATGCTTACCACCAAGCCAAGTCGGATTCTGGCATGACATGGCAGGCTAGTCAAGAAACTAAATAAACAACTTGAAGGTTGAACTCTGAACTACTTCTTATGTGCGGTATCGCGGGAATAATCGGATCCGAGCCTGAGCGTTACGTCTCGTCGATGCTGCACTCCATCGAACATCGCGGCCGCGACGATCAGGGGGTATGGACTTCTGAAGCGATCGACGAAAGCGGACGACGCGCCTGCCTGGGTAATCGCCGGCTGGCCATCATCGACACCTCGAGCGCTGGTCATCAGCCGATGGTTTCTTCCGATGGCCGCTACGTCATCACCTTTAATGGCGAGATCTACAACTACCGCGAGTTGCGGGAGGGGTTAAAGTCCAAAGGCGTCCAATTCAAAACCGATACCGATACCGAAGTTCTGCTGGCAGCCTTTGCCGAGTGGGGAGTGGAATGCCTGCCGCGCCTGAACGGCATGTTTGCATTTGCCATCTGGGACAACCGGAATAGAACTCTGACGCTCGCGCGCGACCACGTAGGAATCAAACCGCTTTATTATTCATACCTCCCGCCAAAGAACGGACACTCGGGTTCATTCATCTTCTCTTCAGAAATCAAAGCCATCCTGGCCGCTGGCCTGGTAGAGCATGCGGTTGATACCGAGTCGCTACATCAGTTTCTGACCTTTCTGTGGGCGCCCGATCCCAACACACTATTCAAAGGCATCAAAACTGTTCCGCCGGCGCAGGTGCTTACCTTTCATGAAGATGAAATCAAACTTAACGAGTGGTGGGACGTTTCGTTTGACGAGATCGAAGAAGGCCAGAGCGAAACGTGGTGGCAAGAGCGCGTACTGGAAACACTTGATCGCGTTGTGAAGATGGAGATGGTGGCCGATGTGCCGCTCGGGTCGTTTCTCTCTGGTGGCATCGATTCGTCGGGTATCGTCGCGATGATGAAGCACCACAGCAACAGCCGGCGCATCGGCACTTATACGGTGGGAATCGAGAGCGAGGATCTCCGTTACGACATCATTCCCGACGACGTGCGTTGGGCGCGCCAGGTGAATCGGCATCTCGACACCGACTATCACGAAATTATTTTGCAACCGTCAGTGACCGAGCTGCTGCCGAAGCTGGTTTATCACATGGACGAGCCGGCCATCGATATGGCCATTCCGAGTTACCTGGTTTCCCAAGCGGCGCGGCAAACTTTAAAGGTCATGCTGTCCGGGATGGGTGGCGACGAAGTGTTCGCGGGTTATCCTCGCCAATTGGCGATGAAGATAGCGGGCGCCTTCGACCCGGTGCCGCAACTGTTGCGGCGGCCGCTGATGAAAACGATCGCGCGAACGCTGCCGGGAGGTTTGCCGGGAAAGCTGACCGCGCCGCTTCGAAATGCGAAGAAGTTTGCTCGCAGCGCGGCGCTGGATTTTGAGAATCGCTACCTTGGTTATGGAACTTATTTTACCGATGAGGCCAAACGCCGGCTCTACTCGGAAGACCTGCGCGCGGGCGCCGCGGGGCTTGATGCTTATGCGGCGCATCGTCGCTATTTCAGTCGGGTTGAGAGTGCCGCACCGCTCAATCGTCTGCTGTACGTCGATCTCAAAACGTTCCTGCCGTGCCTTAATCTGATTACCACTGACAAGACTTCGATGGCCGCCAACCTCGAGGTGCGCGTCCCGTTTTTGAATCGGGAGATGATTGAGATGGCCGCGCGCATGCCGCCGCGCCTAAAGCTGAGAGGTTTGAAGCGGAAATATATTTTGAAACGGTCGCTGGAGGGGCTGCTGCCTCGGGAAGTTGTCTGGCGCAAGAAGGCGGGTTTTGGGGCGCCGATCCGTTCCTGGTTGCGCGGCCCATTGCGTCCGCTGGTTGATGAGCTATTGTCGGAAGGAACGGTGCGACGTCGCGGACTGTTCCGGCCGTCGGAAGTGAATCGGATCGTAAAGGCCAATCTCACCGGCCGCGAAGACAATAATTTGCAAGTGTTTCAGTTATTGAACCTCGAACTGTGGCATCGGCAGTTTATTGATTGAGGCAGTTCACTGGTCCAAGGTTATTTCACGATGTAACCACGAGCGGGCCAACCGCCATTCACGTTCAATCGTCGCCGTGGATACCTCCAACATTTTCGCAACTTCGGGGAACGTGAATCCTCCGAAGTATCGATACTCGACGATCTTCGATTTTCGTTCATCAATGTGGGCTAACTTGGTCAAAGCTGCGTCAAGGACGAGCAGTTCCTGAGACCTCTCTGTTGACAGATACCCGGCCGCAGAAATATCGACGTGTTCCGCTCGTCTCCCGCGCTTTAAGGCTAATTGTTCCCGGGCATGCTCAACCAGGACTTGCCGCATTCGTCTGGCTACGAGTGAATAGAAATGGAGACGGCTCTGCCAGTTAGGTGTATCAACCTGGATAAAACGAATTAAGGCTTCATGGATCAGTGCAGTTGTTTGGAGGGTATGTCCGCCTCGCTCGCGGATCATGTACGAATGAGCGATTCGGCGAAGCTCATGATCGACTAACGGTAATAGCTTTTCCAGCGCGCTGGGATCGCCCTTATTCCAAGCCTGGAGCAAGTCAGTAATTTCGTGTGGGTCGGACATGAGCTCTTGTTGAGTCAGGAACTCGAACGTTGGACCAGCCAAACTAACCAAGGAGCCTGATTATACTCAAGAATCTCCTTTTGGTCTGCCCAGAAGACGGAAACACCTTTTTCGTTTGCGGGGTTTTATCCCCAGATTTCGCCCTAAGTAAATGGAAACGCTTTCCTGGGCGGCGGCGTCTGGGATCAAGGTTCAAAATGTTAGCCAGATTCGACTTAGAGCTACGCGGCAAGTTTTGGCGAGGAGTGCGCTCAAATCAAAATAACCAGGTTGTTCACGAATGGGTCTCAAAAGCATTGCCAGAAAGACCCTGGCTGTATTAGATTCTTGCGGCAATCCTCGTAGCTAATCGTCTTTACAACGCCGGACATGGCGTCGCGGTTGCGTTTCTCATTGGTGCTCTTCGGACACCGGGCTTCCGGGTAACGAAGAGCACCATCGACGCGCAAACTCTTAACGCTAAAGTAACCTGGTTAAAGCGGGCAGCTTCCTGGCCGGACTTCAAAGCGAAACCAATCATGATGAACTCCCAACGTTGGTCTCAGATAGAAGAGCTTTATTATTCAGCTCTACCACTGAATCAACATGAACGCAGCAAATTCATCGCTCAGACATGTGACGGCGATACGGTTTTGCGGGAGGAAGTCAATTCGCTGCTTCAAGCCGACGAATCGTCCGGAGACTTTCTCGAAAGATCGATCGTCCAGGTCGGTTTGCAGATCCTGGTGGATAGTAGTTTGAGAAGTACTGAGGCGCGATCTAGCCCGGAAAAACCGATCCCGGATAATCTGGTTGGCTCCACCGTCGATGGCCGTTACGAAATTGTCGAGAAGCTGGGCAGCGGAGGTGTGGGTGATGTTTATCGGGCGCGGGACGCGAAGGTACTTTTCCGCACCGTGGTCGTTAAAGTGTTAAAAGACTCCTCATTGAGCAGGCCCTGGATTGTCGGGAAGTTCCAGCAAGAGATCGAGGCCCTGACGAAGATCACGGACCCCGGGGTGGTTGGGATTATCGATGCCGGCAAGCTCCCGGAAGGAAAACCTTACCTCGTGATGGAGTTCGTTGAAGGCGGTAATCTGCGAGAGTACATCCAGCGCAATCATTCTGATTGCGGGTTACCTTTTGACGAGATCGCGGAGATCGTAAAACAGGTCGGACGAACCATTAGCTCAGCTCATGAGGCCGGGATTATCCACCGCGATCTGAAACCGGCAAACATAATGGTGCGTCGAAACGCAAACGGTGACCTACAGGTAAAAGTCATAGATTTTGGTATCGCAAAAATAACCAGCTCGATTACCGCAAGCAATACTACGACAGGTTTGGTGGCCGGCACCGTGTACTACATGGCGCCGGAACAATTGCAGGGTCAGAAGGCGCAGCCGATGAGTGATGTCTACGCTCTCGGAGTTATCTGTTATGAAATGGTCGCCGGCGCCAGACCGTTTAATCCGGAAAGTATCGCCTTACTTCCGGAGCTCCAAAGAGCCGGGATCAAGGTTCCTCCGCGCGATTTGCGTCCGGGGTTGCCACTGGCTGCTCAAGAAGCGATTGTCAAAGCCTTATCTTACCATCCTGCGGATCGCTATCAGCGAGCGCGCGATTTTGGTGATGCCCTGGCCCAGGCTTTGATGACTGACCAAACCGCGGATAGTGAATCAGCAGGGCGATTGCCTTTTCCAAATTCTCACGAGCCAGCCCAAGGGTCACTCAAAATGGACGCCGGCCCAATCGTCGTCAGCCGGCCGGAAATACCGAGCCGGCGGTTTAAGCGTTTAGCACTTTCACTAGTTGGGATCCTGTGCCTGCTTTTGCTGGGAGTCAGTGCTTACGTTTGGTCTCCCCTTTCAAATACCGCGACCGAGCGCACCCTGACGTACTCACTGACGGTCCAAAAAATGCGCGATGGCAAACCATATCAACTGCCATTCTCGTCCTCCGGCCAGGAAATTTTCGAGAGCGGGTACATGTTCCGTTTAAACGTCACGAGTCATCAGGCCGGATTCTTCTATGTATTTAATGAAGGCGCAACTGACAAAGGTGACTCGAGCTTAACCATAATTTATCCGACACCTCGTGCGAACAACGGCTCTGCGAAGATCGATGCCAACCAGATGTTGCAGTCGAACTGGAACGAATTTCAGGGAGGCCCGGGAACTGAGCATTTCTGGATGATCTGGTCAGCGTCTCCCGTTCTTGAATTGGAAGCCGCGCGCGCTGCGGCCTTCACGAGCGGGAAAGGTGCGGTGTCGGATCCAGGATTGGGCAGAAAGGTGCGCGAGTTTCTTCTCCAACATTCCGAGCCGAGGCTGGAAACGAGGAAGGATTCGGCTAAACGGGAAACCGTTGTGAAGGGCACTGGCGATTTGATGGTCATGCTCCTGGAGCTTGAACATCAGTAGCTATCTCGATTGACTTTTTCGGAGGCAGATTTGACACCACTTATCCCCCAGTTCAACACCATGCTGCTGAGAATGGTCATAGCCGTTTGTCTAAGCATTTCCGTAGCCGCCGCGATCCAATCTCAGCCGCAGAAACGTGAGATCATCTCACATGACTTTACCAACAATCGGCAAAATGCGGCGCCCGAAGAGCCGGTCGTTAAGGGTTCACAAAGACAGTCGAGGAACCGCACCCGATATACTTCAAAGCCACCTCGCCCGTATAGACTCGCTTCGTCAGCGATGGCGAACGTGACGGACTCGGATCCAGCGTCTATTAAGCAATTAGGCTTAACGATTTGGCGATTGCGTCCCGTGAGCGTCAACGACCAGGGACCCAAATTATCCGTCATCGTAAATGGTGCATCATCTGAGCGGGTACCCGAACGGACAGAGGCCGACACGAAATTTCAAAAAGGCGATCATGTTCGGCTGAGTATTGAATCGCCACACCCTGGGTACCTCTACGTTGTAAACCGCGAGATGTTTGCTGACGGAACAACCGGCAGTGCGACGCTGATTTATCCCTGGGCGGGTATGTTCCGTGGGGAGAATCGTGTTCAAGCCGGAAGAGTTATCGATATTCCGGCCCAGGATGACAATCCAAGTTACTTTACTGCGAATCCGACCAGGCCGGATCAAATCGCCGAGCTGCTGACGTTCATTGTTACAAAGACGCCGCTGAATTTGCCCTTGTCTAATGAAACAGTTCAGATCTCAGATGCTCAAATGGCGCAGTGGGAAAAGCGTTGGCGGGCTCAAAACGAGCGGTTCGAGCTGGAAGGTGGAGCCGGCGAAACCTGGACCAAACAAGAGCAGCAGGCCGCGCGCAGGGTGCGGCCAAGGCGGCTGACTCGCGACGACCCAGCGCCGCAAACCATCTATCGGGTGACAGCCTCGAATAGGCTGGCGTTCCTGGTGAACGTAAGGCTTTCATATAAATAGAATTCTTAAACTCTGTTTGAGCGCGCGCGGACCTCGCATCCGCCGCGATCAGTACGTTGCCTGGACTGGATAGCTTAGCCCGGGACAACGAACTTAAATCATACCGGCCACGGTTTACTCAATTTTGCAGTAGGCCTGGCATTTATTCGCCTCAGGAGGATCCATGCCCCGACGTCGATCTGTTCCTCTGTCCCTCGCTAATGCCCGGGTGCTTCACCGGTCCTTTTTGATTCGCCGTTTATTTCTCTTTTGCGCGGCTGCGATTGTCTTTGCAAGCTCGCTAATGCTGACTGGTGTCGTCGATTCGGCTCAACAGCGAACAACTAAAGTCCCAACCGCTGCGAGACAACCGCAAAAGACTCCCAAAAGACAGAAGACCACGGCGCCAGAAAGAGACGAAGGTATCTCGACGCGCGGGATCGAGTTAGCAGAAGTCCCTGATTTCAAGGCCGAGGCCCCGGCTCATGCGCTGATTATCGGCATCTCTTCATATCCGCATCTCCAGCCTCGTGATCAACTGAAGTTCGCCGATGCCGACGCGCAGGCTCTGCGGGATTTTCTGGTCAGCGATAAAGAGGGATTCAAGGACGAAAACGTTACTTTGCTGCTCAACGAGCAAGCTACTCGTGACCAGATTTTGCGTGAGCTGGGCCGTCTCCAGAACAACAGTGGCCCCAGTAGTCTGGTATTAGTGTTTTTTGCGGGGCATGGGGTGGTCAACAAAGCAGGACAGGCTTTCCTGGTGGCGTCTAATACCAAAGCCGACGATCTGCACGCCAGTGGTCTCGACATGACCACCGTTAACAACACTATCCAAAGCATGCGAGCACGCAGCGTGGTTATTATGACCGACGCGTGTCACGCCGGCGCTATTGCCAACACCCTTAACCTCGGCCCGGTTACCAATCTGACGACCAAAGACTTTGCGGTAGGCTTTCAGCGAGAGGACCAGTCGTCATTTATTTTCTCAGCGGCTTCACCCAATCAGGCCTCCAACGAGGATGCCTCGTTGCGACACGGCCTCTTCACATATTTCGTGCTCCAAGGCCTCGGTGGAGAGGCGGACGGGGACGGCGATGGCGTGGTAACTTCGCAGGAGCTCTACCGGCATGTGGATAAAGCGCTGGCGGTCGAAAACCAGAAGAGAAACCTGGCGCAGGTTCCTGAGTTCAATCCTCGTTACGATCGCTCAATCCCACTGGCGATTATCAATGAAGCTGGCCGCGCAAAGTACCAGCAATGGTTCAGGGACGATTCATTAGTCGCGCGGTTGGTAGCCTTGTTTGACGAGGCGCTTAAGGAAAATAGGCTGACGAAGCCGGCAGACCAGAGCGCCTGGGACTACTTTGCCAGACTTAAGAATTATGCCGGTACCCCGCCCTCTGTCGCCGCCGAGAAAAAGACCGAACTGTTGAGAAAGATAGAATCTGTAGCAGACACGCTTATCGAGCAGTTGCCGACTGACCCGGGCAAGTGGAACGAGGCCAGCAGCAACCTGGAAAAGGCTTACGAGCTTACCGGCGACAACAATCTCCAAGCCAAGCAGTTGTTCTGTTCCGTAATGTTTTATCACCAAACAGGCGAAACCGATCGAGCTGAAAGCAAATGTGATTCTACGCTTGATGTTATCGAAAAAGGCGGAGCAACCGACGCGCTGATCAGTGTTCGGATCGGTCAGTTTTATAAGAGCCTGAAAAAATGGGAAAAGGCGCGGCGGGCTTACCGACTCGGGGTGGGCGAGAAAGCAAATGAGTCGTGGCTCACGGAATATGCAGAAGTTCTGATCCAGTTAAGCACTTACGATGAGGCTGAAGCGCAGTTGCGGCGGGCCTTAAGGACCAATCCACAACACCAGCCGGCCCTGGTCAAGCTAAGCGGTATCCTGTTACGTGAGCCGAAAAAGGATCGGCTCGAAGAGTCTTTCAACCATATCACTCGCGCGCGCGCGCTTAAGCCGGATGATCTCGAGGCCGAGGAGGTTTTTGGCCGCGTCAAGCTCGAAATGGGCGAAACGCAGCAGGCCATAGACTCCCTTTTGAAGGTGGCCAGCGTGCGGCCTCCGGGTGAGCGGCGAGATCAGGCGCTTCTTTATTTGAGTCAATCGTATCACCGTGCCGGCGATCTGGATCGAGCCGTCTCGGCCCTGCGCGAGGCGGAAACCACGGGCACTCAGAACGCGGCAATCTTCGAAAAGCTGGCCGAGTTGTTGGATGAGCGGGGAGACGTGAAAAACTCAATCGGCGCAGCCCAAAGAGCAGTAGCTCTCACGCCGGACAAATCTGATCGAGCACGGCGATTACAGTTGGTAGCTGAGTACGTCGAACGCAGTGGGCAATTGGTCGAGGCAGCGTATCAATACCGAAACGCCGAGGCCGAGGCGCCGGACGCAAAACTTCGAAGCTTATGGGGGAATCGCGCGGCAGTACTCTTCCTGCGCAACGGACAATACCAACACGCGGGCGTATCGAGAACTCCTTCGCTTCAG
>Ga0187893_10015764_pt1 | contig 10077 bp, 6 predicted proteins | sample MA1701074metaG_FD_139574 | JGI IMG/M metagenome (GOLD analysis project Ga0187893, IMG submission 139574) | White microbial mat communities from a basaltic lava cave in the Kipuka Kanohina Cave System on the Island of Hawaii, USA - MA170107-4 metaG ... | reverse complement strand
CAGTGCATGATGACAGTAATTTTTTTACAGACTTCATTGCAACATTTTACAAAGTGATGGAAGATGAAAGCACCGTATGGGTAATACTTGTCTGTGGTTTGTATGGCTCGCTGATTGGTTTAATGGTGCGAAGCGGTGGCGCTATGAAGTTTGGAGAAGATATGCTGCGCTTTATAAAATCAAAAACCACTGCGCTTTTTGGTACATGGTTTTTAGGCTTGCTTATTTTTTTGGATGATTATCTGAGTGCCTTAACTGTTGGTGTCACCATGAAAAAAATTACCGATCACTTTAAAATACCACGTGAATACCTTGCTTACATTGTAAACACAACTTCACCACCCTGGTGTGTGATTGTACCGCTTTCTACATGGACATTATTCATTGGTTCTATTTTAGAGAAATGCAATTTCGCAACAACGGGCCAGGGTAACCATGCCTATCTTTCCATCATTCCGTTTGTAATGTATGGATGGATTTCTGTGTTACTCATCCCACTTGTGATACTTGGTGTAATACCCATTTTTGGAAGAATGAAAAAAGCGCAAACACGTGCTGAACTTACCGGTGAAACAATTCCCGGCAAAAGCAAAATGACCGCTTTAAAAATGGAGCATTTCAAAACAGAGAAAAAACCAAACGCTTTATTCTTTATTCTGCCATTAGCCGTTACACTTATTGCAACATTTGCATTAAACTACGATGCACTGAAAGGCGTAATGATAGGTGTGGCATTTACTTTTATTTATTATCTCGTTATTAAACTCGGCACCTTTCAGCAAATCAGCGAAACAGTTTTTACAGGATTCAACAGCATGGTATATGCACTGGCGCTTGTTGTAATCAGTTATATTCTAAAAGAAGTGGGTGATAAAATGGGACTTACACAATATGTTATCAATGGTGTAAAACCTTTGGTGAGTAAAGAATTGTTGCCATTTTTAATTTTCATTTCTATTTCTTTGATCACTTATACAACAGGTTCATCATGGGGTGTATATGCAGTGGTGATACCGATTGTAATTCCGCTGGCGCAATCAATAGGTTCAAATGTATTGATGAGCATTGGTGCAGTCGTAAGTGCAGGCGTATTTGGCGCAAATGCCTGCCTGTACAGCGATGCAACCATTCTTACTTCGCAGAGTACAGAACTTAATAACCTTGATCATTCGTTATCTCAATTGCCTTATGCGTTGCTGGCTTTTGTGTTAACGGCGGTTTCATATTTGTGCCTGGGATATTGGATGTAGAATCCCGGCCCCTAAAGGCGGGTATTGAATGTGTGGAAGATTTTTATGAGCCGGACTTTGGTACAAATGGCGTCGCCTGTTGCGTCGCACTCTTATACTGGTAGTTCAATGTGCAGCAATTAGAAAATAAAGTTAGAATGTATTGCCACGCACTTTAGTGCGTGGATAGATAATAAAATACAATCGGCTTTAGCCAAAATCTTTTGGCTAAAGCCAATCAAAACATAAATTCAATAAACCCCGCGCTAAAGCACGGGGCAATACAAAAAACTCATAGTGCAATACAAAGAAATATTATCATCAGAGATTATCATAACTGAAATGCATGCTTCTCATGCAGAGCAATTAGAAGCATTGCAAAGAATTGTATTTCCCAATCTTGCAGAAGAAGAATTATTACATGCAGATCAATACAGGAAACATGTTGAACTATTTCCCGAAGGGCAGTTTGTTGCACTTGATGGCGATAAAGTAATTGGCGCTACAAGTTCTATCCGTTATCATTTTAATTTGAATGATAATGAACATCATACTTTCTTCGAGATCATGGGTGGCGGCTGGTTTACCACACATGAACCAAACGGCGAATGGTTATACGGCATGGATGTAAGTGTGCATCCTGATTACAGAGGTAAAGGAATAGCAAAAGCATTGTACAAAGCAAGACAGGAAACCTGCAAACAACTTGGGCTAAAAGGACAAATGACGGTGGGTATGTTAAACGGTTATGCAGCAGTAAGTGATCAAATGAGCATAGATGAATATTATGAAAAAGTAAAACGTCACGAACTCTTTGACCCCACCGTTTCTGTACAGGAAAAAGTGGGCTTTGAAATTGTTGGCTTAATGAAAGATTATTTAAATGATCCTACTTGTGGAAATGCAGGAGCGGTGATTGTGATGCCCCTGGCCCCTGAAGGGGAATAAAGAACAGAAAGCACAAGGGTGCGACGCAAGAAAAGTATAACAGTAGTAATAATGTTTGGTAAAAAATATTTATTAACCACTCAAGCCCCTTTAGGGGTTTGGGGCAAAACTCCCCTTTAGGGGATGAGGGCATTTTATGTCAACGATCAATCTTGTTACAAGTATTCCCGGCCCAAAGAGTTTGGCCATGCTGGAGAGAAGAAAAAATGCATTACCTGCGGGGCTTGCCAAATCAACCGAAGTGGTGGCAGAAAAAGCTGAAGGCGGTGTGGTATGGGATGCAGATGGTAATACGCTGCTTGATTTCGCAGGTGGCATTGGCATGATCAATATTGGTCACAGGCCGCAACAAATTGTTGATGCAATTAAAGAACAACTTGATAAATACATTCATACCTGCTCACTTGTTACAACGTTTGAGCCATATATAGAACTGGCTGAAATGCTGAACAGGCTTACACCTGGAGAGTTTGCAAAAAAAACATTATTGTGCAGCACGGGCACGGAAGCTGTAGAAAATGCAGTAATGCTTGCAAGATATTACACCAAACGTCCTGGTTTAATTTGTTTTGAAGGCGCCTATCATGGAAGAAGTTTATTGACGCTTTCACTTACGAGTAAGTATAGTTTGTTCAAAAAAGGGTTTGGTTCTTTTGCAAGTGATATTTATCGTTTGCCTGCGCCTAATTTTTATCGCACACCAAAGGGCATAAGCGAACAGGAATACCTTGACTGGAGTATAAAAAATTTAGAGCATGCATTTATTGCGCAGACAGATCCTGAATCTGTTGCAGCATTTATCATTGAACCTGTATTGGGAGAAGGCGGTTTTATACAAATGCCCACCGCATTCATGCAAAAAATTCGGGAGTTGTGTGATAAATATAATATCGTAATGATCGCTGATGAAATACAAAGCGGCAGCGGCCGCACAGGAAAATTATTTGCTATTGAACATACAGGTGTGGCACCGGATATAATGACGATTGCAAAATCATTGGGCGCCGGAATGCCCATCAGTGCTGTGGTTGGCAAGGCGGAGATCATGGATTGTACGCATCCCGGCGGCATTGGGGGTACGTATGGAGGCAGCCCTGTTGCAGCCGTTGCTGCTATTGAAGCATTAAAGATCTTAAGTTCACAAGAGTTTTTAGACAGAGCTGCACATGTGGGCAATCTCATCAAATCAACATTAGATACGTGGAAAGTAAAATTTGCATTGGTAGGTGATGTGCGTGCTATTGGCGCTATGTGTATTGTAGAATTTGTGAAAGATAAAAACACCAAAGAACCTGATATCGAACTTCCGCTTGAAGTATTAAAAGATGCTGTAGCGCATGGCATTATTCTTATTCGTGCAGGCTTGTACAGCAATTGTATTCGTTTACTGCCGCCGGTTGTAATGACAGATGATCAACTGCATGAAGGATTGAAAGTGCTGGAAGATGCTATTGCAAGGGCACATGAGAAACGAAAGCCCCTCTAAATCTCCCCTAAAAGGGAGACTTTGGAAGACCGTTTATTTAATCAGACCTGTTAGGTTTTAAAAACCTAACAGGTCTTGAAATAAAATAACTATGATTACAATAGCAACAACCGAAGAAGATATTTTAAAATGCTGGGAAGTAATGCATACATTAAGACCACATTTAATTAAAGATGATTTTGTTTCTACAGTAAAAGAAATGTTTACTGAAGGTTATCATCTGGCATTTATTGAAGAAGACGGGAAAGCCGCTGCTGCAATAGGTTTCAGGTATTTACAATACTTATACAATGGCAAACATTTTTATATTGATGATTTAACAACTCTGCCTGAAAGTCGTGGTAAAGGTTATGGTGGAATGTTATTGGATCATGTTGCAGCATTAGCAAAAGAGAAAGGATTTAAAGTAATAACGCTTGATTCCGGTTATACAAGATTAGATGCACACAGGTTGTATTTAAATAAAGGATTTGTATTGGCAGCACATCATTTTTCTAAAAGCTTATAATGGCTGAACTTATTGTACATAATGCAAATGTACTTACACAGGATGTTCAGTTGCCTGTTGCTAAAGCATTTGCTGTTGCCGATGGTAAGATCATTGCTGTTGGCAGCAATGAAGAAATACTTGCATTACAACAATCAAATACAAAATTGATTGATGCCGGTAACAAAACAATCTTACCAGGTTTTATTGATGCACATATTCACATCTGGAAAGTAGGCAATCTCAAAACTTTTTTACTTGACCTGCGTGGTGTAAGCAGCATCACAGAAATGCAGGACAAACTTTCTGACTTCATCAAACGAAACCCAGGCAATGGCTGGATACAGGCACGAGGCTTTAATGAAGCCAATATGAAAGAGCAACGCTTGCCCACCAAAGAAGATCTCGACAAAATAACTGCAGAAAGACCCTTGTGGATCATCCGCACCTGTGCACATATCGGTATTGCGAACAGTAAAGCAATTAAGCTAAGCAATGTTACAGCGCAAACACACATCCCTGCAGGTGGCGAAATGCGTTTGGGAAATGATGGTAAACCCAATGGCATTTTTACAGAAACTGCATTAGGCATTATTACAAACAATATTCCTGCTTGTTCAAACGATGATTATGCTTTGATGATAAAGGCAGCAGAAGAAGAATTATTAAGCTATGGCATTACTTCCGCAACAGACCCGGCTGTTATGCCCGATTTGCTGGAATGTTATCATCAATTGGAAAGAGAAAATAAATTACGCATTCGTGTAAATGCTTTACCCATAAGGGTTCCGGATGGCAGTGAAAACATTTTACCCGTTCCTTCATTATTTCATTCAGATACATTAGATGTGAACATTGTAAAGTTCTTTTCCGATGGCGGATTGAGTGGAATGACCGCAGCAATGAATAAGCCTTATAAAAATTCTACATCCACAGGTGTATTGCGCTTAACAGAATCCCTTTTCTACCCGCTGGCTGAAGAAGCTGCAACAAAAGGTTTTGGTATTGCTGCACATGCTATTGGTGATAAAGCAATTGATGTTGTATTGAATGTATATGAAAAAATAAGAACGCAATACAAGGATATTATTTTAAGAATAGAACATCTTGGCTTGCCATCAGCTATTCATTTGCAAAGAATGAAAGAACTGAATATTCATTGTGTATCGCAGAGTATATTTTTGAAAGAACTGGGAAAAAATTTCGCTATGTATCTCGAAGAAGAAAGATTGCACCGTTGCTATCCATACAGAAGTGTATTGGATGCAGGTATTAATCTTTCTTTATCAAGTGATGCACCGGTGGTGAAAGACTTTAATCCTGTCACAGGTATTAAGGCTGCACTATTTAGAAAAGATAATGATGGCAATATATTAGGCGCTGATGAAAAAATTTCTTTACAGGAAGCTATTTATGCATATACAATGGGCGGTGCCAAAGCCAATGGCAGTATAGATAAGAATGGAAGTATTGCAGTGGGTAAGCATGCAGATTTTATTATGCTGAATAAAAAACTAAATAGCTCTGTTACTGAAGATGAAGATATTCATGTAACTACTGCTTATATAAATGGAGAACGGGTTTATAACCGTAACACTAAAGCTGAAAACTGATTAGAACGTATAAGAGTGCGACGCAACGATGATCAATTGAAAAACAAAAGCCTGGCTCCAAAAAAAAATTATCTCAATAATACCGAAGTGCCCCTTAAGAAAATATCTTTACCATATTCATCTTTATACTGCAGCATCCAAACATATACGCCGGCAGGTTGCGGCTGACCGTTAAATGTACCATTCCATTTTTTTGTCCAGTCCCTTGTTTCGTAAATTCTTTGCCCATGCCTGTTATAAATACTAAAATAAAGGCCTGTGGCTTTGTAAGCATTGAGTGGATAGAGATAATCATTATTCCCATCTCCGTTTGGCGTAAATGCAGACGGCACGGCTATATAACAGCTCCTGGTAACCTTTAAATAATGAATGGCCGTATCGTAGCAATCTTTTGTATTTCTTACAGCAAGGCTCACAGGAAACAACTGCTCATTTTGCGTGGTATAATAAGTTTGCACCGGTGGAACCTGCAGGTTGCTGGTGCGGCCATTGCCAAACTGCCAGTTCCATTCTATAATATTTCCTTTGCTGGAATCTTTAAATATTGCAATATCATTGGGGCAATAAAGACTTGGGCCGTTAAAAGCCGCTATCAAAGTATCGTGCGGAAAATTGATGAGCTGGCTTACCGTATCGGTGCAAAAACCATTCGTTACAATAAGCTGAACCTTCTTATTACCGTAACTGTCAAATGTAAAAGAAGGATTTTGTAAAGCGCTTGTAATGGTATCATCAACAGACCAGCTCCATTGAGCAATACTGATGCCACCGTTATTAAAAAGTTCAATGTGGTCGTTTCTGCAATTCTCAACAAGGTTATAAGTATAGCGGGCCGATACGGTATCTTTTACTTCAAAGCCGGCCGATTCAGGTACAGGTGTTTCTGCGCTGCATTCATCAATAAGCGTGTTGCCATCAACACCCACTTTCAGGTTTAGCCTGAATACGCCTGCCGTTTCTAATCTTTGGGAAAGCTCTATCTTGATAACTTTAGTTACATCATTGGCGCAGCGCCCATCTGCCGAAAGAATACTTACAGGGTAAGTGCCTGTAAGATAAAAATCGCTGCCATCAGGTGCAATGGAATTACAGCGAATATTTTTATTAAATGCCAGCTCAATATATTTAGGCCTGCAACTTACAGGCAGTATTGTGTCAAAAGGCGTAGGTTGCCGCTCGTAAACCCTGAAATCAAAACCTGTACTGTCTGCAATCCCAACATTGCAATTATCTAAAACCGTATTACCATCTTTGCCTGTTTTAACGATAAGCGTTTGATAACCGGGTATTATAACCCTGTCAAGTGTAAGTACAACAGAATCCATTTCAAAGCTGTTATTGCATCCAATTCCTTCCGCCGCTATTATTTTTACCGGGCCAAGAATACTAAAATCACTCCCATCAGTTGCAAGGCTGCTGCATTTCATTTTCTTGTTAAGCTTTACTTTAAACTGTGTGCCATCGCAGGTAGCTTCTACGCTAAGTATGTTGGGTATTGTTGGGTCTGTTATCTTTACAGATGTAGCACTATCAAAACTAAGATCGTAGCCGCTTTGATTATAGTCTGTATAATGACTTACCATCAGCAAATACTGATGACCCTGCAGCAATTGCGGAGCCTTACTAAAATTGGGATAGGTATATCCTGCACAGTTGGTAAAGGATGCTGCAGTAGCAGATGTGCCGGTGATGCCGGGGTTGGCAGACCAGTTACTGGCAACATACAAAGAAGCATCAGTATAAACATCCGTTGCGGTATGGCCGGTAACATCAAACAACTGCCAGTCATAATCATCACTTTCTGTAAGCGGGTCAATGCTAAAAATAAACGGCCCGGCTATATAACAAGTGAAGCTGTACCAAAATGCATTTAAATCAGCATAATTAACACCATCATTGCAGGGAACAGGCAGCGACTTACCATTGCAGGCAGGTACTTCTGCCTGTGCAAATGCCGATACGCCACAAACAGGGAATGCAGAACCAGGTGCTTGTCCGAGGGAACAATTTTGCGCCATTATATTATTGGCAACAAGTATTGCTATTGAGGTGGTGAGTAAATGTTTTAAAACGGATATCATATTTCACTGGTGCATTACATAAGACGGGTTTGGTATATTAAAGTGCTGCAACAACTTGCGTTATTCCTGCAAATTACAGGCTTAAAATATTTTTAGGAGCCCGGCAGTTTTTTAAGCATTAAGCATCGTTGCGTCGCACTCTTGTGCTGAAGAATAGCTTTGAGCTTTTAGCTGCAAGTTTCAAGCTATTTTGGTTTGCCTGCAGCTCATAGCTTGTAGATTGCCCCTCATTGCTCCGAAAGTACAAGGGTGCGACGCAATCCCGCCTTAAAGCGGGAATGCCACAATGAACAAAAGCCGGTAACCAAAAAAAATTATTTCACCGGTACCATTTTTAAACAAACAGGCTGCGGCACATCTATTTTGGTATTGGTATCCTGTAAGATGCCAAAATTTTTATTGATAATAAATATTTGAATATTGTTGCCATCTCTGTTTGCAACGAGCAAGTACCTGCCTGTAGGGTCAACCATAAAATTGCGCGGATGCGGGCCAACAGCCTGGTGTCCGTTCTCTGCAAGTTTACCATCAGAAGCTACTTTGTACATAGTAATATCGTTGGCAGTTGCACGGTTGCTGGTGTACATAAACCTTCCATCGGGAGAAAGATGAATATCGGCGCTTCCCTTATCTGCTTTTGTATTGGTATTATCAGAAGCAATGGTTTGTATTTCTTTTAGTGCACCATTGTTGTATTCATATACAATCACCATTCCTGACAATTCATTCAGCAGGTAAGCAAATTTTCCATTGGGGTGAAAAGTAAAATGCCGCGGGCCGCTGTTATCCGGCACTTCATACCAGGCAGGATCAAGTGCAGTTAAAGGATTGGCAGCATCATTTGGATTAAATGCATAACGGTATAACCTGTCGTTGCCAAGATTGGCAACAAATAAAAATTTTTCATCAGGAGAAAGCACAACACAGTGTGGGTGCGGCATTTCCTGGCGTGCTACATTTACACCATAACCATCATGTGCAATAATTTGTGCAGCAGGTTGCAAAGAACCATCTGCATTGGTTTTGAGCACTGCTATGTTACCGCCGCTATAGTTGGCAACAATCACATTTTTCCCTGTAGAATCTGCTGTTACATAACAGGGATTATCACCGCCGGTCTGTTGTTTATTCAGAAACTTTAGTTCGCCTTTTGTTTTATCAAGTGCAAAAGCGCTCACTTCTCCCCCTTTCTCTCCCTGATTCTCGTTAACGGCATAAACAAATTTCTGATCCTTTGAAACAGTTAGGTAAGACGGATTTTCCACGCCTTTCGCCACGCTTACAAGGGTGGTTTCATTTTTATTAGGATTAAAGCGATACACATAAACCCCTTCACTCTTACCGCCATTGGTATAAGTGCCCACCAGCAAATACTGAATAGGGTTTTGGGCAAAAGCAGCGGCAGCAATAAAAAAGACGCAGCAGGCGAGCAAAAATTTTTTCATAAGGGAAATTGTTTAATTTTTTAAGAACTCCGAAGATAAATGATATAGATAAATATTTAGTTAAGGTTTTGATAACAGGTGCATTGCAAAATTTCGCTTCGGCAAAAGCTTAATAGCAGTCCCGCGAATGAATGTAATGCGACGCACCCCCGCCTGACCGGACGGGCAGGGATGATGCCACAGCGATTTGCAGCCTGTAACATAATAAATCAATGAGCTAAAAAATCGAAATGCATACCCGATAACAACGGTAATCAAAAAAATGTTTGTATAAAAAAGACCCGTTAACTTTCTGCAGCCAACGGGTCTTTATACTTTTTGTTTGCTTTATTTTATATCAGAATAAACAATGTGCAACCGCATTTTATGAGAAGAATGGTTTCCGCCACCCAGCCTTACCCTGCCTATGGCCGGAACATTCAGCGGTCCTGCAGAGCTACCCGTATAAGCCAGGTATATGGATGATTCTGTTGCATACACATAATCATTAGATGGTGCATAGAGTATTAAAGGATAACTTGAATCTTTTCTTGCAATAATACCCTGCGCATACCGTGTAATATCAAAAGTATAGTAATACATGGTTTGCTGTGTAAGCGGATCTGTTTTTTTGTAAGGAAAACATCCATAAGTTGCCTGGTTAACGATGGTACCATTCGAAATTATAACATCATACGGCAACACAAAACGTGGTGTGGAATCTGCGGTAATTGGTGTAAGGAATAAATTTGGCGGCGTAAACAGTGCATCTTTTAATGCATCGCCCGGCACCTGCTCCATTATAATTT
>Ga0187893_10015763_pt1 | contig 10077 bp, 5 predicted proteins | sample MA1701074metaG_FD_139574 | JGI IMG/M metagenome (GOLD analysis project Ga0187893, IMG submission 139574) | White microbial mat communities from a basaltic lava cave in the Kipuka Kanohina Cave System on the Island of Hawaii, USA - MA170107-4 metaG ... | reverse complement strand
TCGACCTGGGCACGCCGGCGTTCCGCGGCTGGAGCGGCGGCGAACGCGCCGAGATCAGCGTCGGGACGGACACCGCCACTCCGGGCTACTGGCCCGGCCCGATCCCGGCCGGCCGCTGGCACGTCATGCTGGGGCTGTACAAGGTCTCGGAGGCCGGCGTGGACCTGGAGCTGGACATCACGACCAGCGCAGGACCTGCCGGTCCGCCGCCCTCCCTGGCGGCCCGCGCCCAGGAGCCGATCCGCCGCGGCGAAGCCTGGTATTCGGGCGCGCTCCACGTGCACACGCTCCACAGCGACGGAGCCCTGGCGCCTCTCGAGCTGGCCGAACGCGCGCGTCGCGAGGGCCTCGACTTCATCGCCATCACCGACCACAACAACACGACCCACCAGCTGGAGACGATCCAGGTCCCCGGGCTGCTGGTGATCACGGGCGAGGAGGTCACGACGCCCGGCGGCCACGTCAACGCCTGGGGCCTGGGCGGCCCGCGCGACGTGGTGGACTTCCGCGTGTTGCCGGGGGAGCCGGGGCTCGCCGACCTCATGGACGCGGCGCGCAGGCGCGGGGTGCTGTTCTCCATCAACCATCCCCGCTCGGCCTGTGTCGCCTGCTCCTGGACCCACGACATCCCGGACGCCGTCACGGCGATGGAGGTCGTGAACGTCCGCCACGAAGAGCTGGCGCAGTCGATCGCGGTCTGGGACTCCCTGCTGCGCCAGGGCCGCCGGATGGTCGGGATCGGAACCAGCGATTGGCACCGCGGCAGCGCTCCGATCGGGGCCGCCAGCGTCCGCGTACACGCCCGCGATTTGTCCACGAACGCCATCCTGGCGGCGATCCAGGCCGGCCGCGTGGTCGTGATGGCGGACGCCGTGACGCCACCGCCGGAGCTGGTGCTGCGGGCGGCCGGCCGTGAAGCGCGGGTCGGGGAGAGCCTCGAGTTGCGCCGGGACGAGCGGCTGGAGGTCGAGGTCTCCGCCCTGGGCCCGGCCTTCGACGGCGCCCGGGTGGACCTGATCTGGCGAGGCGAGCTGATCGCCTCGGCCCAGCTCCCGGGCGGCGCCCCGCTGCGATTCGAACGGTTCGCCCAGGCGCCGGGCTACTTCAGGGCCCACGTGACCACGGCCGACGGCCGGCCGCTCGGGATGACGAACCCGGTCTGGGTCCGCGTGACGCCGTGAGAGGGCAGCGGCTTCCCGGGGCTCGCGCGGCGCTGCTGGCGGCGCTGCTGACGACGCCGGTCGCGGCAGCCGAAGAGGCGCTGCTCACGCCGGTGCGCATCGGGAGAAGCGACGCCCCGCTCGGGATCACCCTCTGGGCCCAGCCCGACTACTCGCACCTGGCGTCGCGACGCCCGATCGCCGAGGCCTTCGAAGCCTTGTTCGGGGACTGGGCGCGGTCACGCCCCGACGTGCGCGTGGACGTCTCGGTGATGCCCGCGCTCGAGATGCACAAGGCCAAGCTGCTGCTGGCCGCCGCGGCGGGCCGCTTGCCCGACGTCGCCTCGATCGACAGCTACTGGATGCCGTTGTTCGTGGAGGGCGGCCACGTGCAGCCCCTGAACGAACACTGGCCCGTCGAGGACCGCGCCGACTTCATCCCCTTCACGATCGACACGCTGAGCGACAGCCGCGGCAACGTCTACGGGCTCTGGCACGGGACGGACGTGCGGGTCCTCTACTACCGCAAGGACCTGGTGCCCACGCCACCTCGCGACTGGGCCGAGCTGCAGCAGGCCGCCCGGCGCGTCTCCCGAGAGAGCGGCATCGCCGGCTACCTCTTTAATGCCGGCCGCTGGGAGGCCGCCGTCTTCGACCACCTGCCGATGTTCTGGGGCCAGGGCGGCGAGCTGGTCGACGCGACCGGCCGCCCGGTCTTCGGCGAGCCGCCGCACCGGGAGCGGCTGATCCGGGTGCTCGGCTTCCTGCACGAGCTCGTCCGCTCGGGGGCGGCGCCACGCGCGGTGCTGGCGTCGAACGACTACCGCCAGCTCTCCGCCGCGGCCATCGCCGGGGACGTGGCGATGTTCCTGGGCGGCAACTGGCAGGTGACCGAGCTGCGCCACGGGCTGTCGGCGGAGGAGTTCGCCCTCTGGGACGTGGCGCCGATCCCGCAGGCCACGGTCGGCCCCCAGCCGACCGGAAGCGGCGGCTGGGTCTGGGTGGTGTTCGCGAAGGACCCGGCCAAGCGCCGCGCGGCCACCGAGTTCGTCCGATTCATCGAGTCGACCGCCAACGTGGGGCGGATCGCCCAGGCCACGGGCCACCTGCCGGTGCGGCGCAGCGTGTACAGGGACTACGCCTTCTTCCGGGAGGACCCCTTCCTGCGGCGCTTCGGGGAGATCATCGAGCAGGCCCGTGCCCGGCCCGCGGTGCCCATCTACCCGTTCCTGTCCGAGGAGCTGCAGGTCGCCATCGGCGCCGCCGTGGACGGCCGCAAGACGCCGGAGCGCGCGGTCGACGACGCCTTCCGGAGCGTGCTGGCCCGGCATGCCCAGCTCGAGCGACCCGCGCCGCCCCGTGCCGGCGTCGACCAGATCGCCGCCGTGCCCGCCCTTTTGACCCTGGTGCTGGTGGCGCTGGTCGTCGTCAGCCTGGGGCCGGCCCGGCTGCGACTCGCCGCCTGGGTGCTGCCGGCCCTGGGGCTGGTCGCGCTGTTTTTCGCTTACCCGACCGCCGAGCTGCTACGGCTCGCCTTCACGGATCTGCGGACCCAGGGCGCGCCCTACCGCTACACCCTCGACGGCCTGCAGGCCGTGGCGCTCGACCCCGAGTTCCACGGCATGCTCGGCGTGACCCTGGTGTTCGTGTCCGCCAGCGTCGCGCTACAGCTCGGCGCCGGCCTGGCGATGGCGCTGCTGCTGGACGGCGCGCGCCGCCGGGGCCTGCCCGGAACACTCGCCGTGCGCACGACGGTGGTGGCGGCCTGGGTGGTGCCGGGTGTGCTGGTCGGGGTGGTGTGGCGCATCCTGCTGGTCGAGAACCGCTCGGGCATCGCGAACTACCTGCTCTCGCTCCTGGGCCTCGGGCCGCTGCCGTTCCTCTCCGCCCCGGGTGTCGCGCTCGCCTCCGTGATCGCGGCCAACGTGTGGTGGGGCTCGGCGTTCAGCATGATCCTCCAGTACGCCGGGCTGCTGCGCATCCCGCCGGAGCTGCACGAGGCCGCCGATCTCGAGGGCCTGGCGGGCCTGCGCCGGCTGCGCCTGGTGACCTTGCCCCAGATCGCGCCTTACCTGGGCCTGAACCTCGCGCTCACCACGATCGCCACCCTGAACACCTTCGACCTCATCCTTCCGCTCACCGGCGGCGGGCCCGCCCGGGCCACCGAGGTGGTCGCGCTGTCGATGTACCGCGCCGCGTTTTTCAACCTGGAGGCGGGCCGCGCCGCGTCGATCGCGGTGGTGATGCTGACGCTGAACGCCGCGCTGGCGCTGCTGGCCCTTCGCCTCTGGCGGCGGGGCCGCGCCGAGGGCGAGCCGTGATCCGCCGCGGGTGGCTCGGACACGGCGCCGGCCTGGTGCTGTCCGCAGGCATCTTCCTGGCCCCGCTGCTGTGGCTGCTGTCGCTGTCGATGAAGACCGGCCCCGCCGTCTACGAGCACCCGCCGCGGCTGCTTCCGGCGGAGCCGTCGCTCGCCAACTACGCCTTCGTGCTGGCGAAGACGCAGGTGCCCTACTACCTCGGCAACAGCGCGAAGATCGCGGCGCTGGCGACACTGCTGACCCTGGCCCTGGCGCTGCCGGCGGCCTTCGTGCTCTCGCGCGAGCGGTTCCCGGCCCGGAGCGCGTTGATCCAGGGCCTGTTGCTGGTGCAGCTGGTGTCGCCGCTGGTGCTGCTGGTGCCGATCTACGGCGTGGTCGCCGGACTGGGTCTGCTCGACAGCCACCCGGGCCTGGTCCTGGTGTACGCCAGCGTCCAGCTTCCGCTCACGATCTCGATCCTCCGGACCTTCTGCGACGCCGTGCCGGGCGAGTTGTTCGAGGCCGCCCTGCTGGACGGCGCGACGCGTTTCGGGCTGCTGCGGCGGGTGGCGCTGCCGCTGCTGGGGCCCGGCCTGGGCGCCGCCGCGATCTTCAACCTGGCGGCCTACTGGGCCGAGTTCTCGCTGGCCCTGGTGTTGCTCGACTCGCAGTCGCGCTTCACGATCCCGGTGGGCCTGTTCAACCTCCAGAGTGGCTACGAGACCGAGTGGCAGATCGTGGCGGCGGCGGCGCTTCTGGCCCTGGCGCCCGTGTTGGCGGCGTTCCTGGTCCTGCAGCGTTCCTTCGTCGCGGGGCTCACCGCGGGAGCCGTCAAGGGGTGACACGAGTGCCCGTGGACGTTCACGTCGTCTCGCACACCCACTGGGACCGCGAGTGGTACCTGACCCGGGAGCAGTATCGCGTGCGGCTGGTCGGGCTCGTCGACCGCGTGCTCGACCGGCTCGAGACCGACCCGCGTTTCACCCACTTCCACCTCGACGGCCAGACGATCGTGCTCGAGGACTATCTCGAGGTGCGGCCCGGGGAGACGGGGCGCCTGCGGCGGCACATCGAGGCGGGCCGGCTGCTGGTGGGCCCCTGGTACGTGATGCCCGACATGCACCTGGTGAGCGGCGAGTCGCTGGTGCGCAACCTGGCTCTCGGGCACCACATCGCCGAGCGCTTCGGCGGCGTGATGGGTGCGGGGTACATGCCCGACTGCTTCGGCCACGTGGCCCAGATGCCGCAGATCCTGGCGGGATTCGGGCTCGACGCGGCGATCCTGTGGCGCGGTTTTGCCGGGGCGCGGGCCGAGTACTGGTGGCAGGCTCCCGACGGCACGCGGGCGCTTTTGCTGCACCTGCCCCGGGAGGGTTATTGCAACGCGCTGCGCCTGCCTCCGCTCGCCCCGGAGCCGATGCGCCAGGCCGCCGCCGCGCTGGTCGGCCGCGAGGCGGCGCGCTCGTGTTGTGGCGTGGTGCTGCTGATGGCCGGTGTCGACCACGTGGAGCCGCATCCCGGGCTGGTCGAGTTGCCGCTGCGGCTCCAGGAAGCCGGGTCGCGAGCCCGGATGTCGACCCTGCCCGACTACGTGGCCGCGGTGCGCTCGGCCCTGGCGAGCTCCGGAGCGACCGACGGTCTGGAGACGGTCTCCGGCGAGTTGCGGGCGGGCGAGGACTACGCGTTTCTGCTGCCCGGCGTGCTCTCGGCGCGGACCTACCTGAAGCAGGCCAACACCCGCATCGAGGTGTGCCTCGAGCGGGCGGCCGAGCCGCTGTCGGCCTTCGCCTGGTTGTCCGGTGAGGTCTATCCCGCGGGTCTGCTGGAGCATGCCTGGAGCACGCTGCTCCAGAACCATCCTCATGACAGCATCTGCGGCTGCAGCATCGACGCCGTGCACGAGGAGAACCTGGTCCGCTACGCGAGCGCCGGCCAGCTGGCGGAGGCGCTGGCCTCGCAAGCCGTGGCGGCCCTGGCCCGCCGGCTGCCGGCGCCCGCGGCGGGCAGGCTCGGCGGCCTGGTGGTGAACACCGCCGCCTTCGAGCCCGGCGGCGTGATTCTCGGCGATCTCGAGGTCCCGATCGAGAGCGCCGAGCGCGGCCGTTCCCTCGAGGCAACGCTGCCCGAGACGCCCCTCGCCTGCTTCCCGGCGGCCGACGTCATGGCCGTGCGCGACGCCGCAGGAGCCCCGCTGCCGTTCCAGGTGCTCGGAAGCGAGGAGCGGCTGGTCCACGCCATGAGCCGCTACCAGCCGCCCCTGGCCCTGCGCGCCCGCCAGCTGCGGCTGGCGGCGTGGCTGCCGGGTGTGCCCCGCTGTGGCTACACGTCGATCGAGATCGAGCTCGGCGCCGCCCCGGGCGGGGCTCCGGAGCTGCCGCCCGGCGTCGCGCCGGCGAGACTCGGCGCGGGGACGATCGAGAACGGCCTGGTGCGCGTGTCCGTGGCGCCCGATGCCCGCCTGGACGTCACGGACCTGCGCAGCGGGCGCTGCTACCGGGGTTGCCTGGGTTTCGAGAGCGTGGCGGACGTGGGCGACGAGTACAACTTCTCGCCGGCGCCTGGCGACTGGCCCGTGACCAGCGCCGCCGCCCGACGCGTGGTCGTGACGCCCGGAGCCTGCGGCCCCTTGCTCGCCTCCCTCGGTGTGGACCTCGAGTTGCCGCTGCCGCGGTGCACGACCCCAGACCGCGAAGGCCGCTCCGGAGAGACCGTGGACATGCCGGTGCACCTGGAGCTCGCGGTCGAGGCGGGTTCGCCCCGCGTCGTCGTCCGGATCCAGCTCGAGAACCTCGCCAGGGACCATCGCCTGCGCGTCCTGTTCCCGACCGGCGCCCAGCAGGTCGCGCGCTCCCGGGCCGACAGCGCCTTCGGCCTCGTGGAGCGGCCCGCCCGGCGTTCGACGCCGGCCGCCATCTCGTGCGAGTCGCCCGTCTCGGCGTTCCCGATGCGGTCCTGTGTCGCGGCGGGGGACGCGGAGTCCGGCGTCACGGTCCTGGCCGAGGGTCTCCACGAGTTCGAGGTGGTGGACACCACGGCCGGCGCGGCGGTGGCGGTCAGCCTGCTCCGCTGCGTCGGCGACCTCTCGCGTGGCGACCTGACGACGCGTCGCGGCCACGCCGGCCCGGCCCTGGCCACGCCCGGAGCCCAGTGCCAGGGCCGCCACTCGTTCCGCCTGGCTTTCGAGACCTGGTCGACGCCTCCAGCGTCGGCGTCGTTGTTCGCGGCCGTGGCGTCGTTCCTCGCGCCGCCGCGAATCGTCGCGCCGACCGGACCGGTCTCCGGGCCCGATCCGGCGCCCGACGCCAGCCTGCCGCCCCGCGGCTGCTTCGTCCGGATCGACAGCGCTCCCCCGAACGCCGCGGTCCTGAGCGCCCTGAAGAAAGCCGACGACCGCGAGTCGCTGGTGGTCCGCGTCTTCAACGCCGAAGCGGTGAAGGCAAGCCTCGAGCTCTCGGCCGCGCGGCCGATCCGGGCGGCCTACCGACTGGACCTGCGCGAGCGGCGCCTTGAGTGGCTCGGGGTGTCGAAGGGAGTGCTGAGCCTGACCTTGCGCCCGGCCGGCATCGAAACACTCGAGCTGGTCCTCGGGGACTGAGGCGGCCGGCCCCTTCGGGCGCCAGGTTCGGGCGGGTCAGCGTCCGATCTCGAGCTCGACCGCGGGGCCCTCCGGTTCCAGGGGCAGCTCGCCGGTCCAGGAGAACAGGCTGCGGCCGGGCAGATCGCCCGCGTCGAGCTGGAACAGCTTGTTCACCCGCAACAGGCGCGCCGCGCCCGCGCCCTTCTTCAGCGGCGGCTCGTCGCGTTCCGGGGGCCGCGTGAACGCCCGGAAGCGCAGGGCCCGGATCGCCTCCGGGGGAGTTCCCTCGGGCAACGCCACCGCCCCGCGGAAGCAGCCGTTGGGAAAGTGGTCGGGGGAGCGCCGGATCAGGAACCCGGGCTGCCCGCCGTCGGAGTCGTGGAACTGGATCCAGCCGCTCGACCCCGCGACACCCACTCCGAACGTCAGGCCGACGTCCAGCGTCTCGGCGCACGCCTCCAGGTAGACGTAACGCCGCGGGTCCAGGATCTTCCTGTCGCCGGGCCGCGCCTCGGCCACCACGCGGCCCTCGCGGCGCGCCTCCTCGGAGCTGACGTGGTACGTCCACGGCTCGGCGTCCATGACCACCTCCCGGGACGCGCCCGTGAGATCGGCGACCCGAGGCGCGGGCGCGAAGCGCAGCGGCGCGCGTCCGGTGTCCGAGAGCATGTTGTTGTCGGTCACCACGTAGAGGACCGGGTGTTGCCCCTCGCGACGGCCGGCGAACGGCAGGATCCGGTGCTCCTTGCCCTGGAACTCGGCGGCCAGGATGTTTCCCTGCGCATCCAGCTCGACGCCGTACACGTACTCGATGTCGGTGAGCCGGCCCCAGGTGGCCAGCAGGCGATCCGGCGGCGTGCCCCCGTCCTCGTTGGAGAAGACCGTCGAGTAACGCAGGCGCCGGCCGTTCGGCCGCGGGTCCTCCTCGACCCAGGTGAGGAGCGGCACGTCGCTGAAGCGCTCGACGGCGTCGGGTCGGGCGTGGATCAGGGGGGCGTGGGCGACGAGCGCGTGACGTGGGTCGGACCAGGGGATGCTCTCGGTCTCGATCCGCGTCACGCGCACCGGGCCGGCTCCCCTGGCCGTGTGGTGGGCGTCGGTGGCGAGCGTCAGCGCATGGGCCCCCGCGCCCAGGGCGCCGAGGCTCACGCGATACACGGCCGGACCGGCGCCGCGCACGAGCAGCAGGTGTTGGGAGTAGCGCCCGTCCAACTCGACCCGCAACGTCGCGGCCTCGCGTCCCGTCCCGCCCCAGGCGCAGCCCTCGCAGGCCGCCTCGACGGAGGCGATCACCTCGGCGGCCTCGGTCAGCTCGAAGGCCTGGCTGCGCAGGACCGGCCCCGCCCGGTCGCTGCGGCCGCCCGCCGGCAACACGGCGAGAAGCGCCGCGGCCAGCGCCGGCAGGGTGTTGGTCATCGGAGCGAGCGGGAGTATAAGGTCCGCGGAACACGCGATGCGAGTGCGCTTCCAGGGCGTGAGCAAGTCGTTCTCCGGCCTTCGCGTCCTGCACCACGTCGACCTCGACGTCGAGCCGGGGGAGTTCCTGGTCCTGCTGGGCCCGTCGGGCTGCGGCAAGACGACGCTGCTGCGCCTGCTGGCGGGCCTCGAGCGGCCCGACGCCGGCCAGATCCTGATCGGCGACCGGGTCGTGAACGACGTGGCGCCCGCCGAGCGCAACGTGGCCATGGTGTTCCAGAGCTACGCGCTGTATCCGCACCTCTCGGTCTTCGAGAACATCGCGTTCCCGTTGCGGGCCCGGCGCGTCGCCGTCGGGTCGATCCAGGGCCGTGTCCGCGAGGCGGCCGAGCGGGTGGGCCTCGAGGCGTACCTGGAGCGCCGCCCGGCCCAGCTCTCCGGCGGCCAGCGCCAGCGGGTGGCCCTGGCTCGGGCCATAGTGCGCAGCCCCGCGGTCTACCTGATGGACGAGCCGCTCTCGAACCTCGATGCGTTGCTCCGGGTCCAGACCCGGGCGGAGCTGAAGCGCCTCCAGCAGGAGCTGGGCACCACCACCCTCTACGTGACCCACGACCAGGGCGAGGCGATGACCCTGGGGCGCCGCGTGGCCTTGATGCGGCAGGGGAGGATCGAGCAGGTCGGCGCGCCCCTCGAGCTCTACCGACGTCCCGCGAACCGCTTCGTGGGCTCCTTCCTCGGCAGCCCGAGCCTGAACCTGTGGCAGGCGGCGCTCGACCCGGACGGGGTCCGCTCCGCGGGGCTCGCGCTGCGGCTGGCCTCCGACAGGCTCGCCGCCCTGTCCGGCGCCCGCGGGCTCGAAGTGGGCGTGCGCCCCGAGGACGTCTCGCTCTTCGCGGAGCCGGGCCCCGACCGCGCGCCCGCGAAAGTCCTCGTGGTCGAGCCGATGGGCCACGAGACCCTGGTCACGCTCCAGGCGCAGGACGCGCGGCTGGTGGCGCGGGTCCCGGGCGAGGCGGCGGCGGCGCCGGGGGCCTCGAGCTGGTTCGCGGTGGCGCCCGGCGCGGTGCTTTTTTTCGACCGGGAGACGGGCTCTCGCCTGTAGGCGTTTTCGGGTTGACAGACCTGTGAGCCCGGCGCAAGCTTCGGCCACACAAACGTCACATGAGCGTCGCGTTCCCGGAAGCAGACTGCGGCCCAGGCTGCGGGGACGATGCATGAGGAGTAGAAGATGAAACGAGCGTTTCTGGCCGTGCTCGTAATCGTGCTCGTCACCACGCTGTGTGGCGGCGTCGCCCACGCGCAGGTGGACCGGGCGACGTTGAGCGGCACCGTGAAGGACGACCAGGGCGGCGTGCTCGCCGGTGCGAGCGTGGTGGCGACGAACGCGGCGACCAACGTGGCGACCCGAGTGCTGACGACCAGCGCCGGCATCTACCTGATCCCCGACCTCCAACCCGGCCGCTACCGCATCGAGGCCGAGGCCCAGGGCTTTCAGACCGGCGCCCAGGCCCTCGTGCTCCAGGTCGGACAACGCGCCCGGCTCGACTTCAGCCTGGCGCTGGGAGCCCTGACCGAGGCGGTCACGGTCGAGGAGGTGCGCCAGCTGCTGAACACCGAGCAGGCC
>Ga0187893_10015762_pt1 | contig 10078 bp, 9 predicted proteins | sample MA1701074metaG_FD_139574 | JGI IMG/M metagenome (GOLD analysis project Ga0187893, IMG submission 139574) | White microbial mat communities from a basaltic lava cave in the Kipuka Kanohina Cave System on the Island of Hawaii, USA - MA170107-4 metaG ... | reverse complement strand
CTGGCGCCCGCCGCGCTGGCCGCCACGCTGGCCGCCGAAGATGTCGCCGAAGATATCTCCAAAGGCCTCGGCAAAGCCGCCAAAGCCTTCGGCGCCCGGCCCGCCGCGCATGTTCGGGTCCACGCCCGCGTGGCCGTATTGGTCGTAAGCGGCGCGCTTTTGCGGGTCGCTGAGCATCTCGTAGGCTTCCTTGGCGTCCTTGAACTTCGCTTCGGAGTCCTTGGTGCTGTCGCCCTGATTGCGGTCAGGGTGGTACTTCATCGCGAGCTTGCGATAAGCCTTCTTGATCTCGTCCTCGCTGGCGTTCTTGGGGACCCCCAGCGTTTCGTAATAGTCTCTCTTAGCCATTTGGGTTGAGCGTTGAGCGTTCGGCGTTGAGCGAGTTTCGCAGTCCGTTGAGCAGCCCGAAGAGGCGCTCGACCTGCTGCTGCACATCGCTTTCAAATCCGCAGTATCCCAACTCCTTTGCTAGCAACAGTTGTGTTTCGAGTTCGTTGAGGGAGCCGCGCGCAAGGGTGACGAAGTGCGCGAAGTCCTTGCGGGTAGAGCGTCCGGCCCCTTCCGCCAAATTGGACGGGATTGAAACCACCGAGCGCCGAATCTGCGCCTTCAAACCGAACTCCTCAGTTTTCGGGAACCAATCCGTCAGTTCATAGATGCGCCTGGCAAGCTGAAAGCCAACTTGCCAGGCAACCAGGTCACGGTAGTTCCTCACGCTAAACGCTGAACACTCAACCTTTCTTGACTTCCTTCACCTCGGCATCGACCACGTTGTCGTCGGCCGGCTTGGCCGAAGCTTGCGCGCCCTCGGTGCCACCGGCGGCCGCACCCGCTGCCGCTTGGGCCGCCTGCATGTCGGCGTACATCTTCTCGCCGAGCTTCTGGCTCGCTGTCATCAGCGCCTCATTCTTGGCCTCGATCGCGGCCTTGTCCTCGCCCTTGATGGCTTCTTCCACGTCCTTGATCGCGGCCTCGATCTTTTCCTTCTCGCCGGCCTCGAGCTTGTCGCCGTATTCGGTCAGGCTCTTCCTCACGCTGTGGACCATGGCCTCGGCCTGGTTGCGGGCCTGCACCAGCTCGAATTTCTTGTGGTCTTCGGCGGCATGGAGCTCGGCGTCCTTGACCATCTTCTGGATTTCCTCCTCGGACAGGCCCGAGTTGGCCTTGATGGTGATCTTGTTTTCCTTGCCCGTGCCCTTGTCCTTGGCGCCCACATGCAGGATGCCGTTGGCGTCGATGTCGAACGACACCTCGATCTGCGGCGTGCCGCGCGCGGCCGGCGGAATGCCTTCGAGGTTGAACTCGCCCAGCAGCTTGTTGCCCGCCGCCATTTCGCGCTCGCCCTGGAACACCTTGATGGTCACGGCCGGCTGGTTGTCCTCGGCGGTGGAGAAGGTCTGCGCGAACTTGGTCGGGATGGTCGTGTTCTTGCTGATCATCTTGGTCATCACGCCGCCCATGGTCTCGATGCCCAGGGACAGCGGCGTCACGTCCAGCAGCAGCACGTCCTTGCGGTCGCCGGACAGGACCTGGCCCTGGATCGCGGCGCCCACGGCGACCGCTTCATCGGGGTTCACGTCCTTGCGCGGCTCCCTGCCGAACAGCTCCTTGACCATTTCCTGCACCTTGGGCATGCGGGTCTGGCCGCCGACCAGGATCACGTCGTGGATGTCGCTCACGCTCACGCCCGCATCCTTGATCGCGGTGCGGCAGGGCGCAATCGTGCGCTCGAGCAGCTCTTCCACCAGGGCTTCCAGCTTGGCGCGGGACAGCTTGATGTTCAGGTGCCTGGGGCCCGAGGCATCGGCCGTGATGTAGGGCAGGTTGATGTCGGTCTGCGCGCTGTTGGACAGCTCGATCTTGGCCTTCTCGGCAGCTTCTTTGAGGCGCTGCAGGGCCAGCACGTCCTTGCTCAGGTCCACGCCCTGCTCTTTTTTGAACTCGGCAATGATGTAGTCGATGATGCGCTGGTCGAAGTCTTCGCCGCCCAGGAAGGTGTCGCCGTTGGTGGACAGCACCTCGAACTGCTTCTCGCCATCGACGTCGGCGATTTCGATGATGGAGATGTCAAAGGTGCCGCCGCCCAGGTCGTACACGGCGATCTTGCGGTCGCCCTTTTCCTGCTTGTCCAGGCCGAAGGCCAGCGCGGCAGCGGTCGGCTCGTTGATGATGCGCTTGACGTCCAGGCCGGCGATGCGGCCGGCGTCCTTGGTGGCCTGGCGCTGGCTGTCGTTGAAATAGGCCGGCACGGTGATCACGGCTTCGGTGACCGGCTCGCCCAGGTAGTCCTCGGCGGTCTTCTTCATCTTGCGCAGCACGTCGGCGCTGACCTGCGGCGGCGCCATTTTCTTGCCGCGCACTTCGACCCAGGCATCGCCGTTGTCGGCCTTGCTGATGGTGAAGGGCATGAGGTCGATGTCCTTCTGGACCTCTTTTTCCTCGAACTTGCGGCCGATCAGACGCTTGACGGCGTACAGCGTGTTCTTGGGATTGGTGACGGCCTGGCGCTTGGCCGAGGCGCCGACCAGCACTTCGCCGTCTTCCTGGTAGGCCACGATCGACGGCGTGGTGCGCGCGCCTTCAGAGTTTTCGATCACCCGCGTGTTGTTGCCTTCCATGATGGCCACGCAGCTGTTGGTCGTGCCCAGGTCGATGCCAATGATTTTTCCCATGATTTACTCCGTCGATTTTTTACAGATTCAGATAGTTCTGACTTGTGGATAACTTTGGAAAGTTCAAGTCTTTTATTTGGGCGCGGCCACCGTCACCAGGGCCGGACGCAGCACGCGCTCGGCGATCAGATAGCCCTTTTGCAGCACGCCCACCACGGTGTTGGCTTCCTGGTCGGCCGGCACCATGCTGATGGCCTGGTGCTGGTGCGGATCGAACTTGTGGCCCGCAGCGGGGTTGATTTCGATCACCTTGTTGCGCTCCAGCGCGCTCTTGAGCTGGCGCAGCGTGGCCTCGGCCCCTTCGCGGATCTGTTCGGGCGTGGCTTCCTTGATCGCCAGACCGGCTTCCAGGCTGTCGGTCACGGGCAGCAGGCTCTCGGCAAAGCCTTCGACCGCGAACTTGCGGGCCTTGGAGATTTCTTCCTCGGCGCGGCGGCGGGCGTTCTCGGCCTCGGCCTTGGCGCGCAGGAACTGGTCGGCCAGCTCGGCCGCCTTGGCCTCCAGCTCAGCCACGCGGGCCTGGGCTTCGGCCAGCGGATCGGCGGCAGGCGCAGCGGCCAGCGCCGCCTCCACTTCCTCGGGCGTCACCGAGCCATTAACTGCTTGATTTTCATCGGGTTTTTGAGTTTCGGACATGTCTATCGAACAAGGTGAATGGGGGTTCGCGCACAGATTTGGGGGCCGCCATCCTGATTTCAAGGGGCATGGGGCCGGCCTTCGCCCTGCGGGCCCGGGGTCAGGGCGCCAGCGCGGCAGGGTTGAAGATCAAGGCCAAAGCGGCTGCCGTGGCCTGCAAGCCGTGTTGGAGGCGGGGGCTTTGCCTGCGGAGGCTTGCGCTTTGCCGGCGTTCTCGATCGACCGTGGGGGATGAGGCGGCCGGCGTGGGCCGGGTGCACTCTTATGCGGCCGTGGCCAGCAATTCAACGTCGAACTTCAGCGTGGCATTGGGCGGAATCACGCCGCCGGCGCCGCGGGCGCCGTAGCCGAGCTCCGGCGGGATGATCAGCGTGCGCTTGCCGCCGACCTTCATGCCGGCCACGCCTTCGTCCCAGCCCCGGATGACCATGCCGGCGCCCAGGGAGAACACGAACGGGTCGTTGCGATCCTTGCTGGAGTCGAACTTGGCGCCTTGCGCGCCGTTGTTGTAGAGCCAGCCGGTGTAGTGCACGGTCACGTTGTGGCCGGCCTGGGCCTGCGCGCCGTCGCCCACGACGGTGTCTTCGTACTGGAGGCCGGAGGGGGTGGTCGTCATGATGAGTCCTTGGCTGGTGTGCTATTGAATTTGTAGCGGCTTGCGCCCGATGCATGAGGGCTGGGCTTCTCAGGAAAATGCCGGGCCGCCCCTGGTTTTGTTGCTCGCCCCGGGGCCTGACGCAAAGCGGCGGGGCTGGGGGCGCTCAAAGAACCGTCAATTATGCCAGCAGGCCCCCGCTGCCCCGCCGCCAAAAGAAAGGGACAGGCGGCGCCTGTCCTAGCGGGCCGGGCTCACGCGGCCTGCTTTTTCTTGGCCTGGCCAATCACCCATTTGCCGGCGAAGGCCTGCAGGTCCGACAGGCGCTTGAGCAGGTCGGCGCCCGACGGCGTGACGCTGTAGCCGTCGCTGCCGTGGCTCACCAGCCCGGCCTCACGCAGTTCCTTGATGCGGGTGTTCAGCGTGTTGGGGGTGATCCCCCCGACGCTGTCCTGCAGCAGGCGGAAAGTCTGGGAATGGCCGTCTTTCAGGGCCCACAGCACGCGCAGGGCGTAGCGGGCCTCCAGCAGGGCAAGCAGCTGGTTGACGGCGGTGTTTTCCTTGGAACTCATTCGGTGTTCTCCTCTGGGCAGTTATGGCGGCGGCAGCGCGGGCCTGTTGTGCTACACAAACAATAGCGCTGCGACTATAGCGCAGTTTTTGCGTTGCTACAAGTTTCATAGCTGCCAACGCCCTGAATTCATGGGCTTATGGCCCAAGGCCTCATTTCAGGCGGTCAGAGGTAGATCTTCTGCAGCAGGCGCATCAGGGTCCTGCGCTCGCTCGCTGTGAGCCGCGAGGTGGCGTCGGTTTCGAGCTCGGCCGCGGTTTGCTCGGCCTCGCGCATGAGCTTCTGCCCCGAGGCGGTCAGATGCAGGCCCATGGCCCGGCCGTCGTGGGGGTGCGGGCGGCGCGCGATCAGTTCGCGCTTTTCCAGGGCGTTGATCATGCCGACCAGGTTGGGCGGCAGCATGCTCAGGGCGGCGCACAACTGCCGCGAGGTGATGCCGGGGTTGTGGGTGATCAGCGAAAGCACCGAGAAGTCGACCGGCCGCAGGTCATACACCGCCATGCGCTCCAGGAACACAGCGATGATGGCCAGCGCCGCGCGGCGTGCGTTGTAGCCGATCAGGGTTTCAAGGTAGCTGGTGTCTACTTCTTCAACGGCGGGGGCGGCTGGTTTCGCGGGCATGACAGTTTCAAGCAGGAGAAACCTCCAGCATAACGGTCTTGTCGATCGCGGCCTTGATGATGCCCGCACGCATGTCGAACTCGGGCAGCACCCAGGCGCAGAAGGCGCGGGCGGGCCCGCTCCAGCGCTCAGGCGGCTGGCCCGAGGCGGTGGACTCGATCTGCACCCAGGCCCAGGACATGAGCGCCAGCGTGACGGCGCGCAGGTAGTCACCCGCCACCCAGTACGGGAGTTCGGTGCTGGACGGGGCGGCCTGTGCCAAGCTGGTGGTGAGCTCGCGCAGCTGGGCAAAGCGCTGCAGCGTGGCGGCATGGGCGGGTCGGCTGGCGTCCAACCCCTCGTGCAGTGACAGCAGCAGGGCCGACAGGCCCGCGCCGCCATCGGCCAGTACCTTGCGCACCAACAGGTCGATGGCCTGGATTTCGTTGGTGCCCTCGTAAATCATGGCCACGCGGGAGTCGCGCACGATCTGCTCGATGCCCCCTTCGCGCACATAGCCGTGGCCGCCGAAGACCTGCAGGCAGTCGCTCGCGCCATGGAAGGCCTGATCCGTGAAGGCCGCCTTGAGCACGGGGGTGACGAGGCTGCACCAGCGCTGGGCGCTGTCGCGGCGCGCGGCATCGGGGTGGTGTTTGGCCAGGTCCAGCTCGATGCCGGTGCGGTAGGCCAGCACGCGGCCGCCGTCAATCCAGGCACGCTGGGTGTCGAGCAGGCGGCGGATGGCGGGGTGCTCGGCGATCAGGTCGGCGCCTGCGCCTTTGCCCTTGCCCGGCGCTCGCATCTGGCGGCGCTCTTTCGCATAGGCATCGGCTCTCTGCCAGGCCGCTTCCAGCAGGCCCAGGCCCTGCAGGCCCACATGCAGGCGCGCGGCGTTCATCATCACGAACATCGCATTCAGGCCGCGGTTGGCCTCGCCAATCAGCCAGCCCGTGGCTTCGTCGAAACGCATCACGCAGGTCGGGCTGCCGTGCAGTCCCATTTTTTCCTCGATGCGCTCGCAGTGCGCCGCGTTGCGCGAGCCGTCGGGCATCAGCTTGGGCGCGAGAAACAGCGACAGGCCCTTGGGCCCGGCCGTGGCGTCGGGCAGGCGCGCCAGCACGAGGTGCACGATGTTGTCGCTCAGGTCGTGTTCGCCGCCGGAGATGAAGATCTTGGTGCCGCTGAGCGCATAGCTACCCGCGGCCTGGGGGATGGCCTTGGTCTGCACCAGGCCCAGATCGCTGCCGGCCTGGGGCTCCGTCAGGCACATGGTGGCGAGCCACTCGCCGGTCGCGATCTTTTCCAGATAGCGCGCCTTCAGCGCATCGCTGCCATGGTGCTTGAGGCATTCATAGGCGCCGTGCAGCAGGCCGGGCGCCATGGTCCAGCCGTGGTTGGCGGCGCTCAGCCACTCATACAGCACGCCTTCGAGCACCCAGGGCAGGCCCTGGCCGCCGTCCTCGCTCGCGCAGGCCAGTGCCGGCCAGCCGGCCTGCCAGAAGGCCTGGTAGGCCTCCTTGAAACCGGGCGGCGTGGTCACGCGGCCGGCTTCGAAGCGGCAGCCGGTTTCATCGCCCTCGCGGCTCAGCGGCGCGATGGCGTTGGCGACGAATTTGCCGGCCTCTTCAAGGATCTGTTGCATCAGGCCGGCGTCGGCCTCGGCAAACGGCGCCAGCGCCTGGAGCTGGGCGGGCGCCTGCAACACGTCTTCCAGAATGAAGCGGGTGTCGGCGAGAACGGGCTGGTAGTGCATGGCTTACTGGCAGCTGAAGTTGGCTGCGTCGTTGATGTCACCCGAACCCTTGTAGCGAACCTGTTTCGGGTAAGGGCACAGCGGGCGGCTGCGTGGCTTGCCGTTGGTCTGCCAGGTGGCGGGCACGTCCGGGTTGACGCCGGGGCGGGCCGTCGCCAGCACACTGTCGGGCGCCTGGCCTTTCTCGACCCAGTTGACCAGGGCCGAGAGCATGTCGAACTGCTCGGTGGCGGGGCCGCCTTGGCAGTGGTTCAGGCCGGGCACGGGGAACAGGCGTGCGAAGCTGTCGGCGCGGCCCGCATGATGCTGGTCCAGGCGCTCGTACCAGCTGCGTGTGTCGTTGAACGAAAACACCGGGTCGCTCGTGCCGTGGTAGACGATCATCTTGCCGCCGCGGTTCTTGAAGGCGGACAGATCGGTCGCGCCCGGCGGCGTCATGAACTGCATGCTTGACTCCTTGAAGGCGCCGTCGGTGGCGTAGATCGTGGCAGCGTCGGTGTCGAAGTTGTAGTCCAGCAGTGACTGGATCAGCGCCGGCGGGTTGCCGGCCACCGGCTTGGGTGGTGTCGAAAAGGTGTAGGCGACCGAGCCCGCGCCCAGGACGCCGATGATGGGCAGGCCCGCGATCGGCCCCTGGAGCTTCCAGGCGCGCCAGCTGCCGAAGCCGATTTGCGAGGCGCCGACGCCCGCGTCCCAGGGCCAGTCGCTGTAGAGCTGCTCGCCCTTGCTGTTGACCGGGCCGGCGAAGACCTTCTGCAGCGCCGTCACCTGCGGTGCGCTCAGGCATTGCGCGTTCTTGTCGCCCGCGCACTGCAGGGCCTTGATGTCGAAGGCCTTCTGGCAGGCCGGCAGGTTGTTGACCATGCCGTCGGCCAGGCCGTCGAGCGCGTCGCATTTCTCCAGCACCTTGTCGGCCACCAGTTTCATGTCGGCGGGCGCGAACGCGGCCTTGATGTCGGGGTTGACGGCGCTGAAGGCCTGGATGTCCCAGGCATGCTGCACGGAGGCCTGGGGCAGGTTGAAGCCGGGGTTGCCGGCGATCACGCCGTCGAACTGGTCGGCATAGCGCGCGGCCGCCACCATGCCGTGGCGCCCGCCGTTGGAGCAGCCCATCATGTAGGAGCGCTTGGGCGGCTGGCCGTAGTGGGCGGCGATCAGCTTTTTGGCCACGGGCGCCAGCACCCCATTGGCCTGGTAGCCATAGTCGAGCCGCGCCTGCGGGTCCAGGCCGAACAGGTTGCCGCCCACCAGGCCCACCGCCGGGCCGGACTCCGCCGCATGCCCGGCGTCGCTGGACAGCACGGCAAAGCCCTGCATCAGCGCATTGGTGGTCGCCCCCCCGGACACCACGTTGCCATAGGCCGGCTGCACCACGCCGTCGCTGCCGCCGTTGGCTTGCAGCAGAAAGCGGCCCGACCAGTTGACGGGCAGGCGCATCTCGAAGCCGATGGCATAGGGCTTGCCGTCCACGCCGGTGCGCTCGTTGATCTTGCCCGTGACCTTGCAATGCGCGGGCATGGGGTAGGGCTGCGCCATGCCGGTGACCGTGAGGCCCGCCGGCACCGACTCGGCGGCCGTGATGCGTGTGCCGGTCGCTACGAATTTTGTAGCTATCTGCGCACAGTCCACGGGGGCTGCAGGCAGATTGCCAGTTTGATTTGAGCCGGGAATGGAGCAGGCGGCGAGCAAGGCTGCGCCTGCACTGCCCAGGGCAGTTTTTACAAGGGTGCGCATTTGGGGCTCCTGATCAGGACTCGGCCGTAAAGCCGACTTTCTTGACCAGCGGTCCCCAGCGGTCGTGCTCGTCTTTTTGCGATTTCGCCATTTCCGCCGGGGTGGAGCCGGCCGCGACCAGCCCGAAGGTGCCGAGCGAATCGATCACCATCTTGTCTTTGAGCGCCTGATTGATCGCCGCATTGGCGGCACTGACGATGGCAGCCGGCGTCTTGGCCGGGGCGTAGAAGCCGAACCATTCTTCCGTGGTCAGGAAACCAAAACCCTGTTCGGCGAAGGTGGCCACGTCGGGCGTGAACGGCGTGCGATTGGCGCCCGAGGTCGCCAGGATGCGCAACTTGCCGGCCTTGTGGTTGGCCAGGAAATCGCCGGTCGGGGTGAACATGGAAGCAATCTGGCCGCCGATCACGTCGGTCACGCCAGGGACCGAGCCGCGGTAGGGCACATGCTTGAGTTCCACGCCGGCATGGATGCCCAGCAGGGCGCCGAGGAAGTGCGGTGTGGAGCCTGCAGCGGGCGAGCCGTAGCTCGCGTCCTTGGGATTGGCCTTGGCCCAGGCCAGGTAGTCGGCCACCGTTTTCACGCTGGCGGGCACCAGGGGGCCTACCGCGAGTGAATGCGTCATGATGGCGGCGATCGACACCGGCGCGAAATCCTTGAACGGGTCATAGCTCAGTTTGCTGTAGATGTGTGGATAAATCGCTGTGCAGGAGAAGGGGGTGAGCAGCAGCGTCGAGCCATCGGCCGGGGCTGCCTTGACCACTTCGCAGGCGATGCGGCCACCCGCGCCCGGTTTGTTTTCGACGACCGCCGGGTTTTTCGAATAGGCTGTGCCTGCAATCTTCTCGCCAACGCGGCGGCTGGTGGCATCCGCCGTGCCGCCGGCCGGAAAACCGTTGATGATCTTGACGGATTCCAGCGCCTGTGCGAGCGCGGCGAAGGGATGCAGCGCGCCGAATGCAGCCAGGGCGCTGGCGGACTGGACGAAGTGACGACGGGTGGTCATGGTAGGTCTCCTGCGGTGTCAACGAGGTTGATGAAAGCGGTGCGGTTCACGATTCGGCGTTAAAGCCAATTTGCTTGATGAGGCGGCGCCATTCTTCGGCGTCGGCCTTCAGCAGGTCGGCCAGTGCTTCGGGTGAGGAGGACTGGATCTCCATGCCCACGGCCGCCATGCTGCTGATCACATCCGGCTGGGCGAGCGCCGGCTGCAGGTAGGCGGCGGCGCGGCGCAGGGTTGACGGGCTGGCCTTGGCCGGCAGGAAAAAGCCGTACCACTCGCGCACGGTGATGGGGTAGCCCTGCTCGCGATAGGTTGGCACCTCGGGCGCAAACGGGTTGCGGGTCTTGCCTGAGACGGCCAGCAGGCGCAACTTGCCGGTCTTGAGGTAGGGCAGGTAGTCGCCCACCGGGGACGACATCGCCGAAATCTGGCCCCCCAGCAGGTCCTGGATACCGGGGGCGGAGCCACGGTAGGGAATGTGCTTGAGGTCGGAGTTGGTGATCTTGGCCAGCAG
>Ga0187893_10015761_pt1 | contig 10079 bp, 8 predicted proteins | sample MA1701074metaG_FD_139574 | JGI IMG/M metagenome (GOLD analysis project Ga0187893, IMG submission 139574) | White microbial mat communities from a basaltic lava cave in the Kipuka Kanohina Cave System on the Island of Hawaii, USA - MA170107-4 metaG ... | reverse complement strand
CTGGCGTTCGCCTACTTTTGGCGCCACAAGAAACACCTCTCTTTGCTCGCTCTCGTCGCGCTTCAGCTGTATGCCATGTTGTTCACCGCTTCCCGCACTTCGTTTCTTGTAGTGATCTTCAGCATGGCGATGCTGGTGATTGTGGGCGGCGGCAGAATGCGAGATGTCACCATACGTGGTCTCGCGGCTTCACTCGTCGTGGTTCTTCTTTATGGATGGGCCTACCAGCACGACGCGCGCACCATCTATCGTCGCGGACGATCTGCGGACCCCTTTGTTGTTCATACGCTCTCGGGAGTGACGCATCCAACGCAGGAATCCACATTCAAGACGCGACTCAACAGTTGGGCCTTCGTCGTCTCGTCAACTTTCACAGAGTACCCGGTAGGGCGGGGTCTAGGCTCCACAACGACAGCCGCGACGAAGTTCGAGGGAGGTCAGCGCTACGAGGCCGATTCCTATTTCTTCGAGCTGTTCTACGGCAGCGGTATCCTGGCTCCGATTCTGTTCATCGCTATTTCCGTCATGGGGCTGCGCCTCCTTCTGAAGCTCTCTCTAGAATATCCAAACGCATACCTTCATAGAATCTGCTTCGGCTTTTTCTGCGGGTTCTTGCTGAGCAGTGTTTTCGGGATCTCCCCGCGCGACACCATCACGGGTCCGCTCGCCTGGTTGATGATCGGCTGGATCGTGCGAGAGTACGTCGACTGGAGGCAAGGAGAGGTCGGCCGCTCGGCGGTGAGGTTGGTGGAGAGCTGAGTTGGCCCTGAAGGTGTCCCTGTGTATCTGCACGATGAACAGGCCCGAGGAGCTTCGCAGATGCCTCGCTTCGCTCGCTGGCTCGGAGGCGCCGCCGTATGAAGTGATCGTCTCAGACGACAGCACCGACGACGTGACCGATGCGGTGCAGAGGGTCGTCAGGGACTTCCCGGTGGCCACATACCTGCGCGGTCCAAGGAAGGGACTATCCGCCAACAGGAACCATTGCTTGAGAAACGCCAGTGGAGAATTGATCGCGTTCGTCGACGACGATGTGGTCCTTCATCCGGGGTTTCTTCGCCGGGCACCCGAGGAGTTCGATCGACTCGTCGGGCATCACGGGACCGACAGAGTCATCGTCACGGGAAATGAGATTCGGCCGGATGGCCGGTACACACCATCCAACTTGTCTTTCCTGGGCTTCTATACGGGTGAGCTTGCGACAGGTCAGAGCCCCGGTGCTATCTGCATCAACAGCACGCTGTTTCCCGCGGCGCTTTTTCAGGAGGCTGTGTTCGACGAGAATATCTTCTTTGGTGCTGAGGAGCGTGATATCAGCCTGCACGCTGTCCATCTCGGATACAGGATCCACTATTGCCCCGAGTTGACAAACTACCATTACCCAAGCGGTATCAACCGACCGTTGTACGACCGCGTGGTTGTCATCAGCAGAGTCTATTTTGGTTTGAAGCGATACTGGCTGTACGAGAGGTCACCCGCAAAATTCCTGGTGTTCAACTTCTATGTACTTGCCAACGCTGTCGGCAACCGGCTGAAGACCTTCAAGATTCGAGAAGCACTTTATACCATGAGTGCCTTCGTGAGAGCCTGGTCACTGTTCCGGTCAAAGATGCGCCTGCTCAAGGCAAGAACATGATGGACTCCCTGACAGGCCGAATTGCTGCCTACCGGAACACCGCAGCGCACAACGAGGCGCTGTATGAGGAGTTCACCCGGCTGACGGACAGTGTGGAGTTCTTGAAGCGACACCGGGACTTCGTCGAGGCGAATGACTGGGGCTTCGGGGATCGGGCCTTTCACTACATGTGGCTCATGCTTCTGAGCGACGCGAACCGCCGATCGCGGCCAGTCAGGGCGCTGGAGATAGGCGTGTACAAGGGTCAGGTGATCTCCCTCTGGGCTCTGATCGCGAAGCAGATGAGAATAGACCTCGAAATCACGGGAATCTCTCCGTTCGAGGGGAATGCGAAACCGATGTCCCGTTTGCGCCGAAAGGTTCGCCGTATGATGGATCCCCGATACCGTCGAGACGCCGAAGCTGGAAACCTTTACCTGGAGGACGATTACCTGGGGAAGGTCTCCAAGATCTTCGCCACGTTCGATCTCGGTCTCGGTCATTGTCGCCTGATCAAGGGCCGCTCCAATGATCCGGCCATTGCGGCGTCGCTCAACAGCGAGCGCTTTTCAATCATTTACATCGATGGGGATCACACTTTCGAGGGAGTCCGTTCAGATATCAGATCTTACGCGCCCCTGCTGGAGGAAGGCGGGTATCTGGTGATGGACGATGCTTCCTGCTTCCTACCCGGGAGTACCTTCTGGAAAGGACGGGAGAGCGTGTCGAGGGCCTGTGAGGAGCTTCCTCAGTTGGGATTCGAAAATGTCCTCAACGTCGGTCACGACCGAATCTACACGCAGGTGACTTCCGTGGACACCGGCAGCCGGCATGCCACTGGCTGAAGGGCCGGTTCCGAAGCGCGGGCTACCGCGCGCTCTCCAGGCGCATCTCCAGGCTCTGAAGACTCGTCGGGCCGGCGCCACCGCCGCCCTTCTGGCGGTGGCCACTAGCGTCTTGATTCTGGCGCTGAATCTGGCCACCGGGATTCTCACCGCACGCTACCTTGGCCCCACGGGCAGAGGGGAGCTGGCGGCCATCATCATGTGGCCACAGATCTTTGCCTTTGCTCTGACACTGGGCCTTCCGTCCTCCTTGCTTTACAACCTCAAGTGCTTTCCGGATCGAGAAAGTCCCCTGTTCTCCTCCACGCTCCTGCTCGGCTCGGCGATGGGTGGGCTCGCGGTCATTCTGGGCATCCTTCTTGTTCCTGCTTGGTTGATCGAATACTCACCCGAGACTGTGCGTTGGGCGCAATGGGGAATGCTCGCGGCCCCGATTGCGCTTTTCCACGTGATCCTCATTTCGGCGATGCTGGCGAGAGAGGAGTTCGGCCTGTACAACTTCGCGCGCGCGGTTCCGCCGCTCCTCGCCATGTTCCTGTTGGTCATCTTGGTCCTCGCGGGGCGCCTCACCAGCTTCAGCGCTGCCGTTGCCACGCTGGTGTCGCCCGCACCGGCGTGCCTCTGGATGACTTGGCGCTTATGGCGCGCCTATCGCCCGAGGCTCCAAGAGCTGACCACATCCTCGAAGCTCCTGCTGTCCTATGGCCTGAGGTCTTACGGCGTGGATCTCTTGGGCACTCTGACCAACCAGGCCGACCGGCTGATCGTGGTGGGCTTCCTCGATCCAGGCATGATGGGTCTGTACGTGGTGGCAATGAACCTGTCCCAAGTGCTCAACACCTTCCCGACAGCCGTCGTGTCGGTCCTGTTCCCCAAGGCTTCCGGCCGTCCGGGGAAGGAGGTCGTCGCTCTGACAGGACGGGCGGTGCGAGTCAGTCTCTCCTGCACGGCACTGCTGGCGACAATAGGTACGATGCTCGGTCCTTACGTCCTGGAGCGTCTTTATGGTCCCGAGTTTCTCCCCGCCGTGGCCGTGATGAGGATCCTGTTGATCGAGGCAACACTGCGTGGCGCGATCTGGATACTGGCACAGGCATTCATGGCGATGGGCAGTCCCGGGCTTGTCACACTGTTTCAAGGCGTCGGTCTGGCGCTCAGCGTGCCGCTTCTCCTCTGGCTCGTTCCGGTGTACGGGCTGGTAGGAGCGGGCTACGCGCTTCTCATTGCGACGGCGGCGAGACTCGTCATGGTGCTGGTTTGTTTCCCGCTCGTCTTGAACCATGCCCCGCCGCGGCTGCTATTAGGCTGGACCGAGATTGCTGCGCTTCTGAGTCGCGGAGAGGGCAGCGACAAGCAGACGACATGACCCGGATTCTCGTTCAGCCGGGAAGGGCGCCGGGGCGTCTCGACCTCCACCATGTCGAGATCCCGTTGAGCTTGCCGCTGATCGATGGGGTGAGGATCTCGAGGGATTCTCTCGGTCGGCCCCTGGCGAGCTGAATTGATTTGATCAAACCTGGCGTCTCCTGGTCCCCCACGGTGAAGGTATAAGCGAGATAGATAAGCCTCTGCCACACCGGCATGTGCTCCATTCTGACGAGAAGATGGTTGTGGCTGTTATTGGAGAGTCGCTCCGCCGATAAACCGGCGCGTTCTGTTCCGTATTGCCGGGCGCCCATGAAATGGTTTACCCGGATCTCCGGGTCATACATGAGCTTCCTTCCTGCGGCTTTGACTGCCAAGCAGATGCCCACCTCATTCTGGTAAGCGTCCCCCCGAAGCCTCTCGTCGAAGCGCAGGGGTAAGTCAGTCCGGAAGGCCATATTGCATCCCTTGAGGCAATCCACCTCACGAGCTCCAACGGACTCCTGGGCGTGATTGCCGATCGTTCGCCCAAACCATTGGATCTTGCCCACCACGTCCACGCGGCGAGTCGGCGCGGCAACGCCGCCAAAGTGGACGTGGTCTCGGCCTCCCAATCCTCCGAGCGCGGCTTGTCGGATGAAACGTGATTCAATGCGTGAGATCCAATCGTAAAGCGGCTCCGCGTCATCATCCGTGATGCATACGACCTCACCCAACACGCGTTCCATGCCCGCGTTGAGCGCGGCCATCTGACCCGGGCGGTTCACGAGAACCAGCTTGAGAGGAAGTCTCGTTCGAGCGCAGAACAGATCAAAGCTCTTACGGGAATCCGAGTCTGTATCACGCAGGACCACGACGACTTCATCGGGCTGCCTGGACTGGTTTTCCAAGGCCCGGAGACAGTTCAGCAGCAGATCGGGCCTTCTGTAGCTTGGAACCAGAACCGAGATTCTCACGACGATGGCATCCTCCGATGCAGATCGCGGCCGAGCTCGAGGCGCTCCTACGAGGAGACAGTATAGGACCGCGCTCGACCACTGGAACTCCTTGACCTGACATGAGATTCGTCGTATAAAGGAGGGACTCTTTCATCGCCAGCCCCTACCGCTAGTCTTGGGACCCGGACCAGATGCTGAGTTACTCGATCCTATTCATATCCGCCGCAGCACTTTCGTATCTCCTCACCCCGTCGGCGCGCCACGTGGCCTTGCGCCTGGGCATCGTCGACCGTCCAGAAAAACGCAAAATGCATCAGATTCCGATCCCGCTCCTGGGCGGACTGCCGATCTTCATCGCTTTCTCGACAGTCTCCGCTGCGGCGTTCTTCATCTGGAGCGGTCCTCCTGAGGTCTCGCTGAGGTCCTATGTCGGGTTGATGGCGGGGGCAACGATAATCCTCTTGCTGGGAATTTACGACGATGCCAAGGGGATGAAGGCGTCAGCCAAGTTCGCGGGGCAGGCGTTGGCGGCCCTTGTTGTTGTTGGGATGGGCGCCAGGATCGAGGCGTTCACGAATCCCTTGGGCGCGTCGTTCCATCTCGGCTGGCTCGGCATCCCCCTGGCGCTCTTGTGGATCGTGGGGGTGACCAACGCAGTCAACCTCATCGACGGACTGGATGGACTCGCAGTCGGCATCGGGACGATCGCTGCGGCAGGCCTCTTTGCGGTCGCGGCGGTGGAGAACCCCTTCGTGGCAGGGGTGGCGATCATCTTGGCAGGGGCCGGACTCGGGTTCCTGCGATTCAATTTCTATCCGGCGAAGATATTCCTCGGTGACACGGGGAGCATGTTCATCGGGTTCACGCTGGCGGTGATGGGGCTTCATGGTTCCTTCAAGGCGACGACGGCGACGGTGCTCTTTCTCCCGATCATTGTGTTAGGTGTTCCAATTTTCGACACCCTCTTCGCTATTCTCAGGCGCGCCAAAAGGCGAATGAGCCCCTTCCGTGCGGACCGCGAGCATATCCACCACAGGCTCGTCCGGGTGGGGCTCCATCACCGGACTGTCGTGCTGGTGATGTACTTCGTCTGCTCCTACCTCGCCTTGACGGCCTATAGCATTGCGCAGTTCCCCTATCAGACCGCTTTTCTTTTTCTGGTGCTGCTCACCATGGGAGGTATCATCGGTCTCCGGACGATTCAGTTCATCGAGGATCGTTTGGAAGCCGGAGCGCTGACACCGGGGGGAGCGACCTCTATCACCCGCTCCATGGGTCCGAATGGCAGGGCACCCAACCGGTCAGGGGACATGCCGGAGCGCCTCCCCACGGAGTTCAACAGCATCATCTGCGAGATAAGCGGGCTTCGATCAGGCCTATCCATGCCGCAAGATCTTCAGGTTCTCGGGGCCGATATCGCGAACATGCTTTCGGCTCGCCTCAAGGTGTTTGGAGTTGTGTCGGAGGCGTCGGCCCCGGGCCGAGTGCTCCTGTTCTTCAGAGTTCAGCCATTGACGCCACTCATGGAGGAGCTGGTCCGGAGCGGGCTCGAGCGCTATTTCGAAGAGCACCGCGAGCGGTTATCTCCCGATATACCTTTCCCTAGGGTCGAGTGGCTACGGATCACGTCCGCCTCTCCCAGCTCGCCGGAAACATCCGGGGGAGAGGCGGAGATGCCAGCGCCGACGGCGCCGGCGCATGCTCGGCAACGACGTTCGAGTTCTCATAGATTCACCCGGCGTCCTTTTCGCGTTTGAGGACCGCTAACGGAGCGCCAGCCAGCACTGATGAATTCCTTGATCGCTCGCACAGGCGGTGGTAGATTTAGCGCCTGCCCGAAAAAAACTCAGGAGCGGCGATGCAGCAGGAAGAGATAGGCCTGCAACATTATCTCGAAGTTCTTTGGCGCCGGAAGTGGGCGATCGGCGTGGTCTTCGTAATCACCCTCGTCCTATCGCTCATCGGCATCGCTCTCAGCGAGCCAACCTACGTGGCAACGTCTACGCTCGCCGTCAGGAATCAGATCTACTACCGAGCTTCGATGCTCACGTTCGCGCAGGGAACCGATGCGCCGGCGACAACGATGTCGGGTGAGTCATATATCGCGATCATCAATGGACTTCCCTTCGCCGAGAAAGTCGCGGACTATCTGCTCAAGGATGCACTGCCGCTCGACGCGAAGGAGATTCGAGCTTCACTGAAACCGCAGTATCAGGATCCCGACCTCATCGTCATTCAGGCCACCAGCAAGAATGCGGATCACGCTGTCCAGATCGCCAACGCGGCCGCCGTTGTGTTGGTAGAGGACACCAAGGCCACTGCGCGACGCAACCTGATGGGAGGTCGCGAGTCGGTGGTCGAGAGGCAGGAACAGGCACGGAAGGACACAACGGAGATCGGTAATCAGATCGCTCAGTTTCGGCGAGAGATGGGGTTCATCAACCTTGACAATGAGATGCAGTCCCGTCGTGAGAAGATCGCCAGCTTCGAGCAGGCGCGAGGCGAGGTGGTCACCAAGCTGGGTATTGCGGAGGCTCACCGACAGGAGCTGTTGAACTTGGCCAAGGCCGGCGCCTCTGGGGATCTCTATCTGGACGATCCGAGGATGGATGAATACCGCAAGCTCCAGCAGGCAGCTTCGGACGCGCGAACCAAGTACACCGAAGACCATCCCGCTCTGAAAAACCTGAACTCTCAGATCGAGCGCATCGAGAGCCGCCTGAAAGAGGCGATCGCTCGCAGCGGCAGCAAGCTGACACCGGAGACTTTCCTCACCTTGAAGGAGGATCTCGCGAAGACGGACGCCGAGATCGCCGATCTGCAGACCGCCATTGATTCATGGACACAGCAGATCGCTGAGGTCAAGACCGAGCTGGAGGGGTATCCGGAGAAACTGGCGCGACTCCAGGGGCTGGAAGCTGGGGAAGCCATCGCGCGCGAAAGTTACAAGACGTGGACCAACCGGCTCGAAGAAATCGACCTCAAGAGTTCCATGATCACAGGCAACGCGGACTTCGTGGACAGAGCCGTCACGGCTATTCCTTCAATGGGGAAGAAGACCTCCGCTGTGCTAGCGCTCCTCGTCAGCCTGATGTTGGCCCTGGGGATGGGTTTCCTCGTCGAGTTCGCGGATACGACACTGCGGAGTCCGGAGGAGATCACCCAAACAATCGGTTTGAGCTATCTCGGGTCGATCGTCAAGCTCAAGGAACCGCGCCAGATGGTTTTCGCTGATGGGAAACCGGTCAACCAGGTAGCGGAGGCCTTCACGCGCGTCTATTCCAATATCAAGTTCGCTCAGGTCGAGAGCCCGCTCCGGTCCGTGCTGGTGACCTCGGCGCGCAAGGGGGAGGGAAAATCAACGACGCTGGTGAACCTGGCGTGCGCGGTGGCCAGTGCCGGCAAGCGCGTCATCATCGTGGACACCGATCTCAGGAACCCCTCGCTTCAGCGTGTCCTGGGCACCAGATATGCGGCCGGTCTGACTTCCGTCCTGGCCGGGGAAAGCACTCTGGAGGATGTTCTCAAGCCCACGCATCATCCTGGACTGAGCCTGATTCCCTCCGGGCCGATCCCTCCCAACCCTGCGGAGCTGCTTCACTCCCAGGCGATGAAAGATGTCATCCGGGACCTCGAGGAGCGGGCCGACCTGGTGATGTTCGACAGCCCTCCGACGCTGCTCGTAGCAGACGCGATGCTGCTCGGGAGTGAGCTGGACGCAGCGATCATCGTGGCGGAGTCTGGCGGAGTCTCGCGGAAGGCGGTCCAGCAGGTCAAGGAATCGCTACAAGTCGCCAAAGCGAGAATTCTGGGCGTCATCCTCAACAAGATCCAGGAGAGCCCTGGCGCCTACTACAACTACTACTCCTACTACAAGCCCACCAGGGAGCTTGAGGAAGGGCAGGCGCAGACCACCATGGCTTGGATCAAAGGCGGTTTTGGCCGACGTAGGTCCGGAAGCGGGAGAACATGAAACATGTCGCGGTGAGGTCCGACGAGCCGCTGATCGAGCTAGACGCGCCTGTGATCGAGGATCGTCCATCTGCGTCCCGTGATGCAGACCTGACGGCTCGAGAGCAAGCCGAGCTGAGATCCTGCGCTGAGGTTTGGAAGGGAGGATACTATGAGGGAGATCCTCTCGACCCTATGTCACCATCAACCTATGGGCTGATGGGATACATGAGCATCCTTCATGTGACCTACCTCATGTGCATCAAGCCGTACGTCAACTCGTCAACAACAGCACTGGAGATCGGGCCGGGGAGGGGCGCCTGGACAAAGTCCATTCTCTCCAGCGGAGCGAAGGAGATCTGGTGCCTCGACGCGCTGCCGGCCGAGCACAACAGATTCTGGGATTATGTGGGCCGTACTGACCGCATAAAGTACTGCCAGGTGAGTGACTTCAGTATCTCGATGGTGCCCTCCGATCGAATCGATTATTTCTTTTCCTTCGGATGTTTCTGCCACATTTCTCCCGCGCTGATCACCGAGTACATGAGGAATCTGTTCCCGAAGCTAAAGAAGGGCGCGCACGGGTTTGCGATGATCGCCGATTACGACAAGCGCAATACAGCCATGGACGATGTGGACCGTTATTCCTTTCTCCGCATCCTCGACAGCAAGGCGTTCCATGGAAGACGGTATTTGCCGGTGAAGGCGACATGGTCGGTCATGAACAAGCTGATCCCTCCTCAGGTCGGCAAGAAGCTCGACAAGGACGAAGAGACCGACGTTCGACCGGATCGGTGGTACCACTTCGGAGCATCGGCGGCGTGCGAGATGTTGGAGTCGCTGGGATACGAGGTGGTCGAGAGGGACGTTCAGGTGAGCCACCGGGACCCAGTCATCCACTTCAGGAAGCCGTAGTCGCCCCCATCAACCCGGCGGCCACGTGAAGGGCCGTCCCCCCAGCAGATGGAAGTGTATGTGGAACACCGACTGACCGGCGCCCCGCTGGCAATTGAGTACCAGCCGGTAGCCTGACTCGGAATCCCCCAGTTTCCGCGCCAGTTCCGCTCCGACTTTGACCGCATGCCCCATCAACGCCTCGTCCCCGGCCGTGACGTCGTTGAGCGTAGAGAGGTGCTTGCGCGGGCAGATCAGCGCGTGGTGCGGGGCCTGGGGGTTGATGTCCTCGAAGGCGACAACGAGATCGTCCTGATGGATGATCTTCGCCTGCACAACTCCGGCGATGATGCCGCAAAACAGGCAGTCGTTCGGCTGAGCCATATCGTCACTCCTCGTAATGCCCGCACCAAAATTAGGGCACTCGCTCGATCTCGGCGCCCAGAGCCTGGAGCTTCTCCTCGATCCGCT
>Ga0187893_10015760_pt1 | contig 10079 bp, 11 predicted proteins | sample MA1701074metaG_FD_139574 | JGI IMG/M metagenome (GOLD analysis project Ga0187893, IMG submission 139574) | White microbial mat communities from a basaltic lava cave in the Kipuka Kanohina Cave System on the Island of Hawaii, USA - MA170107-4 metaG ... | reverse complement strand
CGGCGCGCAGCGCCTCGGCGACCTTGCGCTGCCGCTGCGCGTCTACTTCAGGTAAGGCGCTGCCCACGACAATCCCTGCGCCGTGTCGCCCTTCGGGATGTACTCCGCGCCGATCCAGCCTCTGTAGCCGAGGCGGTCGACGTGCGGCAGAAGCCAGTTGAAATTGATCTCGCCCGTGCCCGGCTCGTTGCGCTCCGGCACGTCGGCGACCTGGACGTGGCCGATCCGCGGCAGCAGCCGTTCGATGGTTCTTGCCAGATCGCCCTCGACGATCTGCATGTGGAACACGTCGTACTGCAGTTGCAGGTTGTCGGCGCCGGCCGCGTCGATCACCTCAATACCCTCTTTGGAACTGTTGAGGAGGAAACCCGGAATCGTGCGCTGATTGCAAGGCTCGGTAAGCAACGTCAAGCCGGCCGCCTTGAGCTTGCCCGCGGCGTAGCGCAGATTCTCTACCAGGGTTTCCTTCGCCTTCTCGCGCCGCACGCCGGCCGGCGCAATGCCCGCGAGCGCGTTCAGCCGTGGGCAACCGGCCGCTTTCGCATACTCGATCGCACGCTCGACGCCTTCGCGGAATTCATTCACGCGCGCGGGCTGGCAGCCGATGCCGCGGTCGCCCTTGGCGGCATCGCCGGCCGGCAGGTTGTGCAGCACGACTTCCACGCCGGCGGCGCGCGCCCGGTCCGCAATGTCCCTGGCGCCGCCAAAAGGATACGGGAACTGGTACTCGACAAAGCGAAAGCCCGCTTTCGCCGCGGCGGCGAAGCGTTCGCCGAACGGGAGTTGTGGAAACAGCAGCGAGACGTTGGCGGCGAGTTTGATCATAGGCGCTAGAATTCGCGGCAAGGAGAGGGCATGAACGACGATGCGAGCAAGCCCTGGGGCAAGCTTATCGCCACCGGCACCGTGACCGCAACGCTGTACGCGCTGTTGTTCGCCTTCGAAAAGGACGTAATGGCGAGTTTCACGCGCACGGACGGACTGTACCCGCTTTTGCCGGTCGTCGCCGCCTTTGCATTCTCGCTTTCGCACGGTGCTTTCACCGGCTATTTCTGGGATGCGCTCGGCGTCAAGGCGCGGCCCGGGGCCCAGCAGCAATCCGATAACGCCGGCGCGTTGTGATGGACGCGCAGTTCATCGAACTCACCGCGGGCAATGTCGCCTTCCTGCTGATCGTCGGCTTCATCGGCGGACTGGTGAGCGGCTTCATCGGTTCGGGCGGCGCGTTCGTGCTGACGCCGGGCATGATGAGCATGGGGGTATCGGGCGTGGTCGCGGTCGCGAGCAACCTGTGCCACAAATTTCCAAAGGCCCTGGTTGGGGCGCGCACGCGCCACAAGTTCGGCCAGGTCGACGTCAAGCTTGGCCTGGTGATGGCGGCTTCCGCCGCCGCCGGCGTATGGGTCGGCGCCGGCGTCATGGAAGCGGTGCGCCGCGACTACGGCGAGGCGGGCTCCAGCCTGTACGTGAGCGCCGCTTTCGTCGTCGTGCTGACGCTGGTCGGGCTGTTCGTGCTGCGCGATGCGCTGCAGGCGATGCGCAGCGCCCCGGACGCCGATAGCGACCGCGAAACGACGCATCGCTTCGCGCGGTGGGTCCAGTCGGTCGAAATTCCCGGCACCATGATGACCTTCCACGTCGCGAAGATCCGCGTCTCGGCGTTGTTCACGCTGCCGCTGGGATTCGCCACCGGCCTGCTCGCCTCGACCATCGCGGTCGGCGGCTTCATCGGCGTGCCGGGCATGATCTATCTGCTGGGGGCGACCAGCCTCGTCGCCAGCGCGACCGAGCTGGTGATCGCGTTCGTGATGGGCCTGTTCGGCACGCTCAGGTACGCGATGAGCGGGTACGTGGATATCCGCCTCGCGATGCTGATTCTGCTCGGCTCCCTGTTCGGTATCCAACTTGGGGCAATCGGCACCACTTACGTGCGCCCCTACATGATCAAGCTGGTCACGGCCATGATCATGCTGATCGTCGCAGTGAGTCGCGCGCTGCTGATACCGGTCTACCTGGGCGAACTGCAGTTCCTCGGCCTCGCCGAGCCGGTGGCCAGGCTGCTGAAAGGCGCGAGCTTCGCCTGCATGGTGGCTGCCCTCGCCGTGGGCGCGTTGATCATCCTCGGCGCGATGATCGGGGGCCGGCAGTTGCCGAAAGAGCCGTATACGGACTAGACTTAAGTCAAGGAGGAACACCATGAAACGAATGATCAGACTGACCCTCGGTATCGCGCTGCTGGGCGCCGGTGCTGTTCACGCGCAGGGCACGCTTGACGCCGTGCAGAAGAAGGGCTTCGTCCAGTGCGGCGTGAACGTCGGCCTGGCCGGCTTCTCGCAGCCGGACTCGCGCGGCGCCTGGAAAGGCCTCGACGTCGATGTGTGCCGCGCCATTGCCGCCGCGGTATTCGGCGACGCGAACAAGGTGCGCTACACGCCGACGACCGCCGTGCAGCGCTTTCCGGCGCTGCAATCGGGCGAAGTGGACGTGCTGGTGCGCAACACCACCTGGACAGTCACGCGCGATACCAGCCTGGGCCTGAATTTCGTCGGCGTGAACTATTACGACGGCCAGGGCTTCATGGTGCCGAAGAAGCTCAACGTCAAGAGCGCCAAGCAGCTGAACGGCGCCACGGTGTGCGTACAGCCCGGCACCACCACGGAACTCAACCTCTCGGATTATTTCCGCGCCAACCGGATGACCTTCAAGCCGGTGGTGATCGAGAAGCTGGAAGAAGTGCTGAACGCCTACTACTCGGGCCGCTGCGACGTGTTCACGACGGACGTCTCGGGCCTGGTCTCGACGCGCGGCTCGCGCCCCAATCCTGCCGACCATCTGATCCTGCCTGAGGTGATCTCGAAAGAACCCCTCGGACCGGCCGTGCGCCACGGCGACGACCGCTGGTTCGACATCGTCAAGTGGTCGCTCTACGCGATGATCGAGGCGGAGGAAATGGGCCTGACTTCGAAAAACATCGACCAGGCCGGCGCGAGCAAGGACCCGGCGGTGCAGCGCTTCATCGGCGCCACCGGCGACTTCGGCAAGATGCTGGGCGTAGACAACAAGTGGGCCTTCAACATCATCAAGCAGGTCGGCAACTACGGCGAGAGCTTCGAGGCGAATCTCAAGCCGCTCGGCTTTGACCGCGGCATCAACGAACTGTGGACGAAGGGCGGCATCATGTACGCGCCCCCGCTCCGCTGAGGCCGGCCGCTCCAGACTCGCAGAAACCGCGTACGCGCTGGTCGTTCAACGACCCGCACGTACGCGCGCTGTTTTACCAGGCCGCGCTGCTCGCGGCAGTGGCGTTCGTCGCCTGGTATTTCGTCTCCAACACCCTGCGTAACCTCGACGAGCGCAAGATCGCCACCGGTTTTGCGTTTCTCGCCCGCGAAGCGGGTTTCGAGATCGGCGAGACCAGTGGATTCAGCTACGGTGCCGCGGACACCTACCTGCGCGCGCTGGGCATAGGGCTCGCCAACACCTTCCGCATCGCCGCCGTCGGCGTCGTCCTCGCCACGATCCTCGGCACCGTGCTCGGCCTCGCGCGCCTGTCGCGCAACTGGCTGATCGCGCGGCTGGCCGCAGTCTACGTCGAGGTGATGCGCAATATCCCGCTGCTGGTGCAGCTGTTCTTCTGGTACACGATCATCTCGGAGAACCTGCCCGGCCCGAAGGACGCGCTCAACCCGCTCCCGGGCCTTTTCCTAAGCAATCGCGGCATCGCCTTTCCGGTGCTGCATTACGACCCGGCGCAACTGTGGGTGCTAGCGGCGTTGCTGGTTGGTGCCGTGATTGCCTGGTTGCTCGTAAGCTGGGCGATGCGCCGCCAGGCCGCCACAGGCGAGCAGTTCCCGGCGCTTTCGGTTGGACTCGGCACCACGCTCGGGCTGCCTCTGCTCGTGCTCCTCGCCGTGCCGCACGAAATCGACCGTCCCGAGCTGAGCGGCTTCAATTTCATCGGCGGCGCCGCGATGACGCCGGAGTTTGCCGCGCTGCTCTTCGGCCTGGTCGTCTACACCGCGGCATTCATCGCTGAAATTGTGCGCGCCGGCGTGCTGGCGGTGGACCGCGGCCAGTTCGAGGCGGCGCATGCGCTGGGCCTGACCAGAAGCCGCGCCATGCGGCTGGTGATCCTGCCGCAGGCGCTGCGCGTGATCGTCCCGCCGATGACGAGCCAGTACCTGAACCTGACCAAGAACAGTTCGCTCGCGGTGGCGATCGGTTATCCGGATCTCGTTTCGATCGCCAACACGACGTTGAACCAGACCGGGCAGGCGATCGAGGGCATCGCCATCATCATGCTGGTGTACCTCAGCATCAGCCTGTCGATTTCGGCCTTCATGAACTGGTACAACCGCCGCGTGGCCCTGAAAGGAGCGCGCGCATGAGCGCGGTACTGCCACGCCCGCCCGTGCTGCCCGGCCCGCTCGAATGGCTGCGCACAAATCTTTTTTCCAACCTGCCGAACGCCATACTGACCGTCGTCGCGCTCTACCTGCTGTGGAAATTCGTGCCGCCCTTCGTCAACTGGGCGTTCATCGACGCCATCTGGCAAGCGCCGAGTTCCAAACCCTGCCGCGACGCCGCGGGCGCCAGCGCCTGCTGGGCGTTTATCACGGAAAAGCACCGCTTCATCCTCTTCGGCACCTACCCGTACGAGGAACACTGGCGGCCGGGCGCGTCGACGCTGCTCTTTTTCGCGCTCTATGCCGTCAGCGCGATGCGCCGGTTCTGGGCGCCGCGGCTCGCGCTGGTGTGGCTGGTGGGGCTGGCGCTGATCGGCATCCTCATGTGGGGCGGCGTGTTCGGCCTGCGCTACGTCGAAAACGAGCGCTGGGGCGGCCTCGTCCTGACGCTGATCCTCGCCACCTTCGGCATCGCGTTCGCGTTTCCGCTCTCGATCCTGCTCGCGCTCGGCCGGCGCTCCGAGATGCCCGCGGTACGCAGCGTCTGCGTGGTCTACATCGAACTCATCCGCGGCGTGCCGCTGATCTCGCTCCTCTTCATGGCTTCGGTGATGATGCCGCTGTTCCTGCCCAGCGGCATGACGGTGGACAAGCTGCTGCGCGCGCAAATCGCGCTCATCATGTTCGCCGCCGCCTATCTCGCCGAAGTGGTACGCGGCGGGCTGCAGGCCATCCCGCGCGGGCAGTACGAGGCGGCCGAGGCGCTCGGGCTGTCGTTTGCCAAGCGCACCGCGCTGATCATCCTGCCGCAGGCGCTCAAGATATCGATCCCGCCGCTGGTGAACACCTTCATCGGCCTGTTCAAGGACACCTCGCTGGTCGTGATCATCGGCCTCTTTGACCTGCTGCTGGCGCTCAAGACCGCGCTAAACGAGCCGGCCTGGATCGGCTTTGGGGCCGAGGCCTACCTGTTCGCCTCGCTGGTGTATTTCATCTTCTGCTACGCGATGTCGCAATACAGCCAGATGCTCGAGCGCGACCTCGCGCGCGGCCCCACTGTCGGAGCCCTCAAGGACACCTGATGACCGAGAACGCTGCCAGGCCGGCGCCGCAGGAAACCATGATCGAGATCCTGGGCGTGAGCAAGTGGTTCGGCGATTTCCAGGCGCTCAAGAACATCAGCCTGCGGGTCGGCAAGGGCGAGAAAATCGTCGTCTGCGGGCCCTCCGGGTCGGGCAAGTCCACCATGATCCGGCTCATCAACCGGCTCGAGCGGCACGAGAGCGGCCGCATCATGGTCGACGGCATCGAGGTGGCCGACGACGTCAAGGCGATCGAGGCGATCCGCCGCGAGGTCGGCATGGTGTTCCAGAGCTTCAACCTGTTCCCGCACCTCACGGTGCTGGAAAACCTGGTGCTGGCACCGTTCTGGGTGCGCAAAACGCCGAAGTGGGAGGCCGAGGCGATTGCCCGGCAGTTGCTGGCGCGCGTGCGCATCCCGGAGCAGGCCGACAAGTATCCCGGGCAGCTCTCGGGCGGCCAGCAGCAGCGCGTCGCCATCGCGCGCGCGCTCGCGATGCGCCCAAAGGTGATGCTGTTCGACGAGCCCACCTCCGCGCTCGACCCGGAAATGATCAAGGAAGTGCTCGACGTGATGGTCGAACTCGCCGAGGAAGGCATGACCATGGTGGTGGTCACGCACGAGATGGGGTTCGCGCGCACCGTCGCCGACAATATCGTCTTCATGGACCAGGGCGAGATCGTCGAGACCGGCACGCCGAAGGAATTTTTCGCCGCGCCGAAGACCGACCGCGCCAAGCTGTTCCTGAGCCAAATCCTCGGTCATTAGCATGTGCTAAGCTTTTTGCCGGATTTCATCTGTAACAACAGGAGATAACCATGGGCGCCATCTTCCAATCCCTCGGCCGCACCATCACCGCCGGCGTCGTCATCCTGCTCGTCATCATGGCCGCCGCGGGCACGTTCGGCCAGATGGGATCGCACGCCTGGGCCGCTTTCTTCATGCGCTGGCTGCACGTGCTCTCGGGCGTGATGTGGATCGGCCTGCTCTGGTATTTCAACTTCGTGCAGACGCCGTCGATGCCCAAGATTCCCGACGAGCAAAAGCCCGCCGTGAGCAAGGTCATCGCGCCGAGCGCGCTGTTCTGGTTCCGCTGGTCCGCGCTCGCGACGGTCGTGACGGGCCTCCTGCTCGCTTGGATGCAGGGCTTCATCATGGTGCTGTTCACGTTCCAGGGAACGCACAAAGCCATCGCCATCGGCATGTGGCTCGGCCTCATCATGGCGTTCAATGTCTGGTTCATCATCTGGCCGAACCAGAAGAAGGCGCTCGGCATCGTCCAGGTCGACGCCGCGGAAAAGGCCGCCGCGGCGAAAATGGCCGGCATGACCTCACGCTTCAACACCATGCTCTCGATCCCGATGCTCTACTGCATGGTCGCGCAACAGAATGGCGGCTTGTAGGCCAGGGGCCGCCCTGCCAGGTTCGATAGCCGCGCGCAGCATCGTCTGGCTAACGGTACTGGCCCTGCCTCTGCAGGGCCTCGCCGCGGTTGCGGCGGAGCTGCGCGGACCCGCGCACTATCACGCCACCGCTGGCGACAAGGTTCACGAGCATGGACAGGGTCTGGTCGAGCGTCACTTTCATACGCACGACCATGGCGCAATCCAGGCCGATGACGACGACCATCATCGCCAGAGCCCCGCCGTCGAACCCGGCAAAAGTGGTGCGTCCGGCGGGCTGGACACGCAGGCGCCGGCGTCGGCGCGTGCGAGCGTGCAGTTTCCCCTGGGCGACGCCGTCTTCGGCTATTTCAAGAAACCCGCAATTCCATTCCAGGGCCGGCTCGAGCGCCCTCCTGCGTAGCCGCACTCCGCTTTTCCGCTAGACCGTCAGAGCCTGCGTCGCGGCTGACGCCGCCGGCATTCGCCGTGCGGCGCGCGCATGTCTCTTTGCCGCAGATGGAGATTGGCGTGAGGAGTCGTGCAATGAAAACCATTTTTCTGGTGGCCCTGATGCTGCCGCTGCTGGCGCTCGGCGCGGGCACCGTCACCCGGGAAGCGATCGTCGTCACCCCGGGACAGGAGGGGTTGCAGGGCGAGGTGGATGCCGCAAGCCAGGGCACCGTGGACGCGGAGCAGATCGAGCACCGCCCGGTGCTGCGGCCGGCCGAGGTGCTCGAGGTGATACCCGGCGTGGTCATTACGCAGCACAGCGGTACCGGCAAGGCCAACCAGTATTTCCTGCGCGGCTTCAACCTCGACCATGGCACGGATTTCTCGGTGCATATCGACGGCATGCCGGTGAACATGCCGAGCCACGGCCACGGCCAGGGCTATGCGGACCTGAATTTCCTCATTCCCGAAATGGTCGATCAGATCCGCTACCGCAAGGGCCCCTACTACGCGGACGACGGCGACTTCTCGGCCGCCGGCGCCGCGCACGTGGACCTGAAGCGCGCGCTGCGCGGCTTCGAAGCCAACCTCGCCGCAGGCAGCTTTGGTTACCGGCGCGGCCTTTTTTCCGGCGGCGCCGACGTCGGCGGCGACCAGCTCATGGCTGTGCTCGAACTGGGCCAGGGCAACGGTCCCTGGCTGAATCCCGAGAAGCTGCGCAAACTGAACGGCCTCGTGCGCTATGCGCAGGGAACCGAGCGCAACGGCTTCACGCTCACCGGCATGGCGTACGCCTCGCGCTGGAACGCCACCGACCAGATCCCGCTGCGCGCGGTCGAGGACGGCAGCCTGCCGCGCTTTGGTGCCGTCGACCCGACCGACGGCGGCCGCGTCTCGCGCGCCAGCCTGTCGGCGCAGTGGGCGCGCAGCGATGAGGCGCGCAGCACGCGGGCCAGCACCTACCTGATCCGCTCGCGGCTGAAGCTCTATTCGAATTTCACCTTCTTCCTCGACGATCCGGTGAACGGCGACCAGTTCGAACAGGTCGACCGGCGCACGATCGCGGGCGGCGACGTCTCCCACAGCTGGCGCGCGGCGTTCGGCGGCCGGCAGATGGAGCACACCATCGGTGCGCGCCTGCGCCACGACGACATCGGACAAGTGGGCCTGTTCAACACGGTAGCGCGCGAGCGCGCCGGCACGGTACGCAGCGATGCGATCAAGCAGACCAGCGCGGGAGTCTACTACCAGAACGCCATGCACTGGACGACCTGGCTGCGCAGCCAGCTCGGCATGCGGGCGGACGCCTACCGCATGCGCGTCGAAAGCGACAATCCGGCCAATTCCGGCAGCGCGGGCGCGGCGATGCTCAGCCCGAAGCTCGGGCTCGTCCTCGGACCCTGGTCGGAAGTCGAATACTTCGTCAACTACGGCCATGGCTTTCACAGCAACGACGCGCGCGGCGCGACCATCACGGTCGACCCGGCGTCCGGTTTGGCTGCGGATCGCGTGCGTCCGATGGTGCGCGCGAAAGGCAGCGAAACCGGGCTGCGCGCGGCGCCGTTCCCCGGCTTCCAGACCTCGCTCGCGCTCTGGCGCCTCGACCTCGATTCGGAGCTGATCTTCGTCGGCGACGCCGGCACCACGGAGGCAAGCCGGCCGAGCCGCCGCCAGGGCATCGAGTGGGCCAGCTACTACAAGCCCCACCCGCTGGTGACCGCGGACTTCGACCTCACGCTCTCGAGCTCGCGCTTTACCGACGCCGATCCGGCCGCAGCGGGTAGCCGGATTCCGGGCGCGGCCGCGAAGACGATGTCGGGCGGCGTCACCTATGGCGGCAAGGAGGGCTGGAACGCGGGCCTGCGGCTGCGCTATTTCGGGCCGCGGCCGCTGGTCGAGGACAACTCGCAGCGCTCGGGCTCATCGACGCTCGTCAACGCGCGCGTCGGCTACGCGGTAAACCGGCAGTTCAAGGTCGGCGCCGAGATCCTGAACCTCTTCAACCGCAGGGTGGACGACATCACCTACTTCTACGCGTCGCGCCTGCAGGGCGAGCCCGCGGCAGGCATCGACGACAAGCACTTCCATCCCGCCGAGCCGCGCGCGCTGCGCGTCTCGGCGGTACTTCACTTCTAGCGCGGAGAGAGTTTCTCCAGGCCGCGCAGCTTCGCGCCGGGCTTGATGCCGCGCTGCGCGAACCAGCCCTGGTTCATCTCGAGCGCGTAGCGCGCGGGGCGCGCGGCGCAGTGCGATTGCTCGCTGTGGGGCTGCATGTCGGCGATGTTGATGATCGCGCCGGACTCGTCGATGAACGCGACCGAAAGCGGGATCAGGGTGTTCTTCATCCACATGCAGTGGGCGGCGACTTCGCTGAAGACGAATACCATGCCCGAGCCCTGGGGCATCGACTTGCGGTACATCAGGCCTTCCATGCGCGTGCCCATGCTGTCCGCCACCTCGGCCCGGATGAGGTGCATGCCGGCGGCGAGCTGCACCGCAGGCAGCTCTGCGAATGCACTCCCGATGAACCAGCCGAGCAGGAAAACGAATTTTTTCATGGCAGCGGAAAAGAAAAAGGCAGGGACAGACCCTGCCTTTTCGTAACGCTCGGGCGGACGATTACTTCTTGTCGCCCTTCTTGTCGTCTTTCTTGTCCATCTTCTTGTCCATCTTGTCGCCCTTCTTGTCGTCCTTCTTGTCCATCTTGTCAGCCTTCTTCTCCATCTTGTCGCCCTTCTTGTCCATCTTGTCGCCCTT
>Ga0187893_10015759_pt1 | contig 10080 bp, 5 predicted proteins | sample MA1701074metaG_FD_139574 | JGI IMG/M metagenome (GOLD analysis project Ga0187893, IMG submission 139574) | White microbial mat communities from a basaltic lava cave in the Kipuka Kanohina Cave System on the Island of Hawaii, USA - MA170107-4 metaG ... | reverse complement strand
TGGTAACGGGGCCTGATACGCATCCCGACCCCGCGAAACGCTGGCTCGTGGCCTGGCCTTATCTCATCCTCTACGGCGCGGTGGGACTTGCGGCCGCAAGCTTCGTGCAAATTTTGGGTGCGCTCCCATTGCCACTGATTACGGCCATTGCCGGCCTCGCACTCTTCTCGCCGCTGATGGGCGGGGTTGCCGCGATGATGAAAGATCCGCGCGATATCGAGAGCGCGCTCATTACATTCCTTGTCACGGCCTCCGGCGTTACGGTGCTGGGCGTCGGCTCCGCCTTCTGGGGATTGGTGGCCGGCATGCTGCTCTATGGGGCGCGGCATTTTCTGCATGGGACAAGGAAATCATGAACGCGCACGATTTTACGTTCAACGGGATCGACGGCAAGCCTATGCCGCTCAAGGATTTCAAGGGAAAGGTTCTGCTCGTGGTGAATACGGCGTCGGAATGTGGATATACGCCGCAATACGATGATCTCGAAAAACTCTGGCAGAAATATCGCGCGGCGGGCCTTGCCGTTCTCGGCGTGCCCTGCAATGATTTTGGCGGACAGGAACCTGGCTCGGCGATGGAGATTGCTGGTTTCTGCCGGAAGAACTACGGCGTGACTTTTCCGCTGACGGAGAAATACTCCGTGAAGGGCGAAGTCGCTCATCCCTTTTACCGTTGGGCGGGCGAGCAGGCAGGCCTTCTTGGCCGCCCCAAGTGGAACTTCCACAAATATCTGGTCGGCGGTGGCGGCCAGTTCATCGGCTGGTTCTCGTCGCGGGCTAAGCCCATGGGGCCAAAGATCGGGGCTGCGCTGGATAAGGCGCTCGCCGTCGCTTCAGTGCACGTTCAAGAGTGATAAAAGGCACTGGGCGGATCTTTTGTGGCTCGGCCCTATAGCCACTTCACCTTGAGGATTTCGTAACTCTTGCCGCCGCCTGGGGTGGCGACCTCGACGCTATCGCCCTTCTTCTTGCCGATGATGGCGCGGGCGATGGGGGAGGAGATCGAAATCTTCCCCTTCTTCACATCGGCTTCGAATTCGCCGACGATCTGGTAGGAAACCTTCTCGTCGGTTTCTTCATCGGCCAGCGTCACCTTGGCGCCGAATTTCACTGTCTCGCCCGAGAGCTTGGTGATGTCGATCACGTCGGCGCGGCTGATCTTGTCCTCAAGTTCGGCCACGCGCGCCTCCATCCAGCCCTGCTGGTCCTTGGCCGCGTGATATTCGGCATTCTCCGAGAGATCGCCATGGGTGCGCGCTTCCTCGATCAATCTAATGATGCGCGGACGCTCCACCGCCTTCAGGTGCTTGATCTCGTCCAACATGGCGGAGTGGCCCTCCGCCGTCATCGGCACTTTTTCCATGGCTCTATCCATCGTCTGTCAGTTCATCCTCTACCTTCCGGCTTCCGTCCGGCTTGGGTCAGTATTGCAAGCGGTTCGCGAAAAAGCGGCGCCCGGCCTATGCTGCAACGCATGGGGGCCGGGGCAGTGAATAAGATGCCCTAATTTGACGGAAATTTCAAGAGGGGCCCACGGCTGGCAGCGCCAGTGATACCTCATGGCCGCTGGCCGAGTCGAGCCGTAGAGCGGCGGCAATGCCGAGCCTGTGGGCCAGCGCCAATGCCACGCCGAAGCCCGAGGCCAGCTCATTCTGGTTCGAGCCGGCCGGAAGCGACATGCGGACCGCGTTTTGCCCGTCTCCGGTTTCAGCACTCAATTTTAAGGTGGAACCGTCTGCAGCGACCGACAGCAGGCTGTCGGCGAACAGATGGAGCATCCGGCGGAACTGCAGCTTGCTCGTCAAGGCATGGAAAGCGATTGCCGGCTCAACCATGTCGATTTTTACCCCTGCGGCTTTTGCCCTTGAGTTCATCTTGCGGCACAAATCCCGGAGTAGGGGCAGCACGGCCACGCGTTCGCTTTCAATATCATCCCCGGGTCCAGTGCGGGACAAATCCTTGGCCACTGAAATGCAATCAAGGAGAGCGGTAACACCGCTGCGGATATCCGTGGCAATCGTGGAGAGATTCGAAGTCTCGCTGGTACGGCCTTCGGCACTTGCCACAAGAAGCTCGGCATTGCCCCTGATAAGGCTCAAGGGTTCGCGGATTTCAGCGCCGAGAGATTGGAGAAAGCTGCGGTTCAGTTCGGCAGCCTCGGCTTCATCAGCAAGTCTCCGCCATTCTTCGCCCTTGCGTGAAAGATCATCGGCAAGCTTCAGAGCCCTTTCAACCGCGGTGAGGATGTCGCTGGGTTCCGCTGGCTTGCGGACATAGTCATTGACACCCGCGCGGAGCGACGAAATTGCCGTATCGTGATCCTGATCGGATGTCATGAGAATGCCGATGAGATCGGGCAAGGTCCGGCGCAGAGCGCTGAGGAGTTCGATGCCGTTCATGCCAGCACCGATGCGGTAATCCAGAATGGCGACATCGGGCTGGGCCTCGCGGCAATGGGCGAGGGCGGCATCCGGACTATAAATGGCGATGGCGGAATGGCCGGAAAGCGTCAACAACTCGCAGACGGAATCAGCGAGATCGGCGTGATCGTCGACAACCAAAACCCGGGGGCCGGAACACGTCATGGTCCGTTATTGGTAATTCAAATTCCTGTAAAGTTGTATAACGGCGGGCGTTTCAACCTGCTGCAACTTCTAGGTATTTGAGAAATATTCCTGTAACGGCTTGACGCTGAGCGTGCCCGCATGTTGGGCGGCGATAGCCTTGGTGACGGCAAGAATGCCAGGAAGGGTTGTATAGTAGGGTACTTTTTGCAGTAGCGCGGTTTGTCTGATCGGCTTTGAGTCGGAGCGGGAAGCGCGTGTCTCCGTTGTATTGAGCACCAATTGAATCTCGCCGTTCTTGATCGCGTCGACCACATGAGGGCGGCCTTCCAACACCTTGTTGATCTTGGCGGAAGGGACGCCTTTTTCCTCGAAATAACGGTGGGTTCCACCGGTGGCTACGACTGAGAAGCCAAGCCCCACAAGCCGGCGGATGGCGGGAAGAATGCGCGGCTTGTCGGCATCCTTGACCGAGATGAACACGGTCCCCGTGACTGGCATGCGCATTCCAGCACCGAGCTGGCTCTTGGCGAAGGCACTGTCATAGGTGCTGTCCAATCCCATGACCTCGCCCGTCGAGCGCATTTCCGGGCCCAGCAGCACATCCACTCCCGGGAACCGGTTAAATGGAAAAACCGCTTCCTTTACAGCGACATGTGAGAGTTTTTTGGCGTGGAGCCTGAAGCTTGCGAGGGATTCGCCGGCCATCACTCTGGCGGCGATCTTGGCCACCGGTATGCCGATCACCTTGGCCACGAAGGGCACCGTGCGCGAGGCGCGCGGATTAACCTCCAGCACGTGGATCACATCGTCCTTGATGGCAAACTGCACATTCATGAGCCCCACGACGTTGAGGGCAAGCGCCATGATCCTGGTCTGGCGCTCAAGCTCCGCCACGATAGCCGGCTTCAGCGAATGGGGCGGCAGCGAGCAGGCGGAGTCGCCGGAATGGATGCCGGCTTCCTCGATGTGCTCCATGATCCCGGCAATGAACACGTCCTTGCCGTCCGTGATCGCATCCACGTCCACTTCCGTGGCGTTGGCGAGGTAGCTATCGATCAGCACCGGACAATCGCCCGAGACGACCACGGCCTCGGTGATGTAGCGCTCGAGCTGGGCCTCTTCCTCGACGATTTCCATGGCGCGGCCGCCCAGCACATAGGAGGGCCGGATCACGACCGGAAAACCAATTTTCCGCGCGATCCTCCGCGCTTCCGCGGCGGAGCGGGCGATGCCATTGTCGGGTTGCCTGAGTTTAAGCTTCTTCAGCAGCTTCGCGAAACGGTCCCGGTCCTCGGCCAGATCTATGGCGGAGGGGGTTGTGCCAAGAATCGGCACTCCGGCTTTCTCGAGGGCGGCGGCGAGATTGAGCGGCGTCTGCCCGCCATATTGTACGATGACTCCGTGCAGCGTTCCCCTCGATTGTTCGGCGTGGATGATCTCCAGCACGTCCTCCACGGTCAGCGATTCAAAATACAAACGGTCGGATGTATCGTAGTCGGTCGAGACGGTTTCAGGATTGCAGTTGACCAAGATCGATTCATAGCCTGCGTCATGCAGCGCGAAGCAGGCGTGGCAGCAGCAGTAATCGAACTCGATACCCTGGCCGATCCGGTTCGGCCCGCCGCCGAGAATGATGACCTTGCGGCGATCCGTGGGATGAGCCTCGTCCTGATTCTCATAAGTGGAATACATGTAGGCTGTGGGTGAAGCGAATTCCGCCGCGCAGGTGTCGATGCGCTTGAACACCGGGCGCACATTCAGCTTGTAGCGATGGGCGCGAACCTTCTCTTCGCTGGTCTTCACCAGCTCGGCAAGCCGCGCGTCCGAAAAACCCATGGATTTGAGCTGGCGAAGGTTCACGGCATCCTTGGGCAGGCCGCGCTCGCGGATGGTTGCTTCCATCTGCACCAATTCCTCGATCTGGCGGAGGAACCAGGGTTCGTAACTGCAGGACTGGGACACCAGCTCCACGCCGGCTCCCATGCGGAAAGCCTGGGCGATCTTGAGGATGCGGTCGGGCGAGGGAGTGCCGAGTGCAGCGCGAATAGCGTTCCTGTCGTCGCCATTTCCCGTGCCCGCGATGGCGATTTCGTTGAGCCCCGTGAGACCCGTTTCCAAGCCGCGGAGCGCCTTCTGCAAACTCTCCTGAAAGGTCCGGCCTATCGCCATCACTTCGCCGACTGATTTCATGGCGCTTGTGAGAATTGGCTCGCTGCCGGGGAATTTTTCGAAGGCGAAGCGCGGTATCTTGGTCACCACGTAGTCAATGGCCGGCTCGAACGCGGCGGGAGTTGCTCCACCTGTAATGTCATTGGCAAGTTCATCGAGGGTGTAGCCCACGGCGAGTTTGGCGGCGATTTTTGCAATGGGAAAGCCCGTTGCCTTTGAAGCCAGCGCGGAGGAGCGCGATACGCGCGGATTCATCTCGATCACCACGAGGCGGCCATCGACGGGATTGACGCCGAACTGCACATTCGATCCGCCGGTCTCGATGCCGATCTCGCGCAGCACCGCGATCGAGGCGTTGCGCATGATCTGGTATTCCTTGTCGGTCAGGGTCAGCGCCGGAGCCACGGTTATTGAATCGCCGGTGTGAACGCCCATGGGATCGACGTTCTCGATCGAGCAGACGATGATGCAGTTGTCATCCCTGTCGCGGACGACTTCCATTTCGTATTCCTTCCAGCCCAGCACCGATTCCTCGATCAGAACTTCGGCGGTGGGAGAGGCATCGAGCCCGCGCTCGACGATATCGAGAAATTCCTCGCGGTTATAAGCAATGCCGCCGCCAGTGCCGCCCAAGGTGAAAGATGGCCGGATGATGCAGGGAAGTCCGATATCGAGCATGGCTTCGAAAGCTTCGACCATGGCGCTGTTGCGGTATTTCTTGAGGCGCTCCTGCTCCTGTGCGGCCCATTGTTTTTCGAATGGCGCCGTATCGCCGCCCCCGGTTTTGATGCGGGCGATCTCGGCGGCGTAAAAATCCCGGTCGGCCTCCTTGGCGAGGGATGCGTTCGCCAGCCTGGAGCGGGGAGTCTCTAACCCGATCCTCCTCATGGCATCGCGGAAGAGTTCGCGGTCCTCGGCCTTGTCGATGGCTTCGGCCCTGGCGCCGATCATCTCAACGCCGAATTTTTCCAGGATGCCCATGCGATTGAGCGACAGCGCGGTGTTCAGGGCCGTCTGCCCGCCCATGGTGGGAAGCAACGCATCGGGGCGTTCCTTTTCAATAATCTTGGCGACGACTTCCGGCGTGATAGGCTCGATGTAAGTGGCATCGGCCAGATCCGGATCGGTCATGATGGTCGCCGGATTCGAATTGACGAGAATGATGCGGTAGCCCTCGGCTTTCAAAGCCTTGCAGGCTTGCGTTCCGGAATAGTCGAATTCGCAGGCCTGGCCGATGATGATCGGCCCCGCCCCAATGATGAGGATGGATTTAAGGTCGGTGCGTTTCGGCATGAAGGCTGGCCCGGATTTCGGCTTCCCTACACAATGCCCACGGCAAATCCAAGCGCTATCGGGCCCTACTGCGTAAGTCCATAAGATACAGTCTTAATGGGTCTGCCGAACCGTGCCCTTGCGCCCTCCACAAGGGCGAAGATCGCTGGAATGACCACAAGCGTCAGGATTGTGGACGACACCATGCCGCCGATCATCGGAACGGCGATACGCTGCATGACTTCGGAGCCCGTGCCAGTGCTCCACAGAATCGGAAGCAGTCCCGCCATGATGGCGGCCACCGTCATCATCTTGGGCCTGACCCTGTCGACGGCGCCTTCCATGATGGCCCCATAAAGATCGGCGCGGGTGAATGCGCGGCCCTGGGCTCCGGCGCGATGCTTCCACTCCCCTAGCGCATTCTGGAGATATATGAGCATGACGACGCCCGTCTCCGCTGCGACGCCAGCGAGTGCTATGAAACCGACGGCGACCGCAACGGACAGATTGAATCCCATCCACCACATGAGCCACAGCCCGCCTACCAGGGAAAATGGCAGCGACAGCATGACGATCAGCGTTTCGGTGAGCCTGCCGAAATTCAGATAAAGCAGAAGGAAAATAATGAGCAGCGTCACCGGAACGACGATGGCAAGGCGCGCCTTGGCGCGTTCGAGATATTCGAACTGCCCACTCCAGGTCACATAGTAGCCCGGCGGGAAATGCACGGTCTCCGCAACGGCGCGCTGCGCGTCCGCGACATAGCCGCCAATGTCGCTGTCGCGCGTATCGACAAAGATATAGGCTGCGAGCTGGGCATTCTCGGTGCGAATGGACGAAGGTCCAGTGGTTAGGCGAATGTCGGCAACCTCGCCCAGAGGAATTGATACGCCCTCCGCGGATGTCACCCGTACATTGCGCGCAATTGCATCGGGATCGCTGCGGAAATCCCTGGGAAGTCTAAGATTGACGGCATAACGTTCGCGTCCCTCCACGGCCGTCGTGATCGGCTCGGCCCCAAGCGCCATGGCGATGGTGTCCTGTACCTCCGATACCATAAGGCCGTGGCGCGCGAGCTGAGCCCGGTTTGGCGTGATTTCGAGATAGTAACCGCCGAGCACCCGTTCCGAAAACGCGCTCGAAGTTCCCGGAAGCTTTCGGAGGACCTGCTCAATCTCACGCCCTATTCGTTCGATTTCCTTGAGGTCGGGCCCGAATACCTTGACGCCGACCGGCGTGCGGATGCCGGTTGAAAGCATATCGATCCGCGCTTTGATCGGCATCGTCCACGCATTGGAAACGCCCGGGAACTGCAACGACCGGTCCATTTCCGCAATCAGGCTGTCGATAGTGACACCCGGCCGCCATTGTTCCTCAGGTTTGAGATTCACGATTGTCTCCACCATTTCGGTGGGCGCGGGATCGGTCGCTGTCGCTGCCCTACCGGCCTTGCCGAAGACCGACTCAACTTCCGGAAACGACTTGATGATCTTGTTCTGGGTCTGCAGGAGTTCGGCGGTTTTGGTGATCGAGATGCCGGGCAAGGTCACCGGCATGTAAAACAGTGTTCCTTCGTTGAGATTGGGCATGAACTCGGAACCCAGCTTCATTGCGGGCCAATAGCTCGCGCCCAAAATAATGACTGCAACAACGATGGTGAGGGTTTTTGCCCGAAGCGCTCCAGCGATAACCGGCCGGTACAGCCAAATGAGCAGCCGGTTCAATGGATTCCGCCGCTCGGCGATGATGCGGCCCCGAACGAAAATGACCATGAGCGCCGGCACCAGCGTCACTGACAAGAACGCCGCCGCTGCCATGGCGAACGTCTTGGTGTAGGCCAGCGGCTTGAACAACCGTCCCTCCTGCGCCTCCAGCGTGAAGATCGGGACGAACGAAACGGTGATGATGAGCAGGCTGAAGAACAGGGCGGGGCCGACTTCTTTGGCGGCTTCGATGATCACTTCAAGGCGGGGTGTGCCGGATTCCGCCCGCTCCAGGCGCTTGTGCGCATTCTCGACCATGACGATCGCCGCATCCACCATGGCACCTACCGCGATGGCGATGCCGCCGAGGCTCATGACGTTGGAGGAAAGCCCCAAAAGCCGCATGAGCAGGAACGCAATCAGGATGCCGATGGGCAGCATGATGATGGCAACAAGAGCGCTCCTCACATGCAGCAGGAACACAAAGCATACCGCCGCTACGATCAGGCTTTCTTCCAGTAGTGTGGCTTTAAGCGTTTCGATCGCACGGTGAATAAGCGTCGAGCGGTCATAGACGGGTTGCACCTCGGTGCCCTCCGGCAGGCTCGCCCTGATTTCCTCGATGCGGGCTTTCACGCTGTCGATCACTGAAAGCGCGTTTTCGCCATAGCGCTGTACGGCAATGCCGCCGACGGCCTCACCCTCGCCATTGAGCTCGGTAACGCCGCGCCGCTCATCGGGCGCAAGTTCGACACGCGCCACATCTCTGAGCACAACCGGCGTTCCGTTCGCCGCCTTCAGCACAATCGACTCAATATCCTCGGCGTTGCGGAAGTACCCGCGCCCCCGCACGGCATATTCGGTTTCCGCGATCTCAACGCTCCGTCCGCCGACATCCATGTTACTGTCGCGAATGGCGTTCCGTACGGTGTTGAGCGAGATGCCGAAATTCTGCAAACGGCGGGGATCGACGACGATGCTGTATTGCTTGACGAAGCCACCAACGCCCGCCACTTCGGCCACGCCCTCCGCCTTGGCGATCGCATAGCGGAGCCGCCAATCCTGCGTGGTTCGAAGTTCCGCCAGGTCGAGGCCTTTGCCAGTCACCGCATATTGGTAAACCCAGCCCACGCCCGTGGCGTCCGGTCCAAGGGTCGGCGTTACACCCGGCGGCAGCCGCCGCGCCGCCGCGCTCAGATACTCCAGCACCCGCGACCGCGCCCAGTAGGGATCGGTGCCGTCGTCGAAAATAATATAAACAAAGGAGACGCCGAAGAAGGAGAAGCCGCGAACAACCTTGGATTTTGGAACATTGAGAAGCGATGTCGTCAGCGGATAGGTGACCTGGTCTTCGATAACCTGCGGCGCTTGCCCGGAATATTCGGTGTAGACGATCACCTGCGTGTCCGAGAGATCGGGAATGGCGTCGAGCGGTGTTGTCCTCACCGCATAGAGGCCTGCGAGGATCAGAAAGCCCGTGGCAATCAGCACCAGGACGATGTTGCGGGCCGACCACTCGATGATGTTGCCGATCATTGACTGAGCTCGCTCGGGGCGGTGAGGGTGGACAGCGCGGCCTTGAGATTGCTTTCGGCATCGATCAGGAAATTGGCTTTGCTCACTACCATGTCGCCTTTCGCAAGGCCTTCGGTGACCTCGACGTAGTCTCCTCCCCGCCGCCCGAGCTTCACCGGCCGTGGCGCATACTTTCCGTCTCCCAGATCGATGATGGCGACTTGACGAAGCCCGCTGTCGATGATGGCGCTGCTTGGCACTGACAGAACGGGCGCGCTCTCCGCCGTCTCAACCGTCACATCCGCATACATTTGGTGGATGAGCTTGTGATCGGGATTGGGCAATTCGATCCGCACCTGCGCCGTTCGAGTCTCGGTCTTGAGTTCGGGAAGGATGAAGGAAACCTTGCCGCGGAAGATTTCATCGGGAAGTGCGCGCACCTGTATCGAAACAGGGTCGCCCACCCGGACGCGTCCCGCGTCCAGCTCCGGCACATCGGCCATGACCCAGACGGTGGATACATCGGCGAGCCGGTAAAGTTCGTCGCCCGGCATGACGCGCTGGCCCACCACGACGTTCTTGGTCATCAACACGCCATCGACGGGCGAGGGCCAATCGAGTGACAGCGGCTGTTGGCCCTTCTTGGGAAGATTGGTGATGAAAGCATCTGGAACGCCGAGATTGCGCAGCTTGCGGATGCCGCCCTCCCGCTGCCCCAGCGACTCGGCAATCCGGTAGTCGACCTGCGCCTGGACGATGGCCGGGCTGTAGATGCGGAACAGCGGCTCGCCCGCTTTCACCTTCTGGCCGGTGGCTCCCGCATACACCTCTTCGATGAAGCCCTCCGCCCGCATG
>Ga0187893_10015758_pt1 | contig 10080 bp, 10 predicted proteins | sample MA1701074metaG_FD_139574 | JGI IMG/M metagenome (GOLD analysis project Ga0187893, IMG submission 139574) | White microbial mat communities from a basaltic lava cave in the Kipuka Kanohina Cave System on the Island of Hawaii, USA - MA170107-4 metaG ... | reverse complement strand
CGATACCCTACTGCACGCTGTGCCTGTCGGCGCAGGCCTATTTCACGGACGACGTGCCGGGATTCCGGCCGCTCATGCGCACCTCGGGCCTGCTGTCGCGCTCGAACAAATTCATGTACGACCTCAGCACCTGGTCGGCGGTCGACACTTTCAACGGCCGGGCGCTCTCGGGCCCGCTGCGCGCGGCGGGCGTCACGCTAAAACAGGCTTCGGTCGTGACCTCATCCTGGGGCGCCTGGCGTGCCGCTCACCCCGGCACCACGATCGTCGCCGAGGACGGCGGCATCGGCCGGCAATACCCGCTGGATCCGCTGCGCGGGCGCGACGCCAAAGGCCCGATCTTTCCGGTCGGCGACGTGGACCCGCGGCTTGGCGTGCACGAGGTCGTGCTCGGCGTGCGCGCCGCCGACGGCACGCCCATTGCGTTTCCGCGCGTGGCCGTGCGCCTTGCGCTGCTGGCGGGCGAGCCGGTTGCGATGGCCGGCATCGCCGTGCGCGCCGACGGCGACGGCCTGCGCGCGTTCATCGGCCGGGCGGAAACGCCGAGCCACGAAGCTTTCTGGTTCGCCTGGAGCCAGTTTCATCCCGGGACCCGGCTCTGGGTTCGAGGGCGCTAGGCGTACTGTCGCATTTCGCAGACAATAGCCGCTTCCGCATTTCTCTCATCTGGGAGGGGACATGAAACCGGAACTGATGTGGCTGGGCTGGGCGGCGGCGCTGGCGCTGGCGCAGATGCTGGTGGCGGTGACCGGGGCGACCCTGCAGGTCGGCTTGCCGATGCTCGCGGCGAACCGCGACAACATGCCGGCGCTTACCGGCTGGGCCGGGCGGGCGAATCGCGCGCATTTCAACATGCTGGAGAGCCTGCCGGTGTTCGCGGCGCTGGTCCTGATCGTGACGCTGTCGGGCAAGACCAACGCCATGACGCTGCTCGGCGCGCAGCTCTTTTTCTGGGCGCGCGCCGCCTACGCGCTGATCTACCTCGCGGGCATTCCCTGGCTGCGCACCGGCGTGTGGGGCGTCTCCCTCGCCGGGATGATCCTGATCGCCGTGCAAGCGGCCGCGTAGCAGCGCCGCAGGCGGCCGCCTGGCCGCCGTAACTGTAACGGGCTACGACCCGGTGTCGTAAGTATGGCGGTTTGTGCTCGTGGGGCGTCGCCGAAGCGAACAAGAAGTGGCCTGCGCTGAACGAGTAGTGCAGGGCGAAGGCGGGGCGCCCTATGCGATCGCCCCTCTGGCGCAAGCGCTGCGTGCCGCCGGCTACCTGGTCGCCACTCCCGAGATGCCCTGGTCGCTGCGGCGGAACTTCGAGGTTGGACATGAGCGGGCGCTATCCGAAGTGGATGCAGCCGTAGCGCTGCTGCGTCGCGAAGGCGCGCAACGCATCGTCGTCGGCGGCCACGGCCTGGGAGGAAACACGGCGCTTGCCTATGCGGCCCAGGGTTCGCCGGTGGAGGGATTGCTGCTGCTTGCCCCCGCGCATACGCCGGAGCGGCTGGAGTTCTCGGGGCCGGTCGCCGCGTCCGTGAATCGCGCGCGCCAGCTGGTGGCGAAGGGTGGCGCCGACATCCGCGAAGAGTTTCTCGACAGCAATCATCGGAGCACCCGGGCAGTCACGACGGCGGCTGGCGTTTACTGGAGTTACTTCGACCCCGAGGGAACCGCCGCGATGTCGCGCAGCGCGCACAGGATGCCCCGCGCCCTGCCCGTGCTGTGGATCTATGGCAGCCGTGACGTTCTGCGCGATGAGGGTATCGCATTGTTTTTCGCCGTCTTGCCCGCGCATCCGCGCTCGCGTCGGGTGTCCCTGTGGGCGCCGTTCGGCGGCACACCGCAGGCGGCGGTCGAGGACGCATTGGCCTGGTTGAAATCGCTCGACCGGAATTGACACCGCCCCCAATGCAGTATCTGCCCCTTACAGTCTGAAAATGCCGTAGCGTGGATCACCGATAGGCGCGTTCAGCGCCGCCGACAGCGAAATGCCCAGAGCATTGCGTGTGTCCACCGGGTCGAGCATGCCGTCATCCCAGATCTCCGAGGTCGTGTAGTACGCGCTCTGCTTGCGCTTGAATTCGCCCAGCACCGGGCCGCGGATGGCATCGATGTCAGCCTGAGACAATTTCTTGCCCTGCTTGGCCAACTGACGAATCTTCACATCGGCCAGCGTGTTCGCCGCCTGATCAGCGCCCATCACCGAAGTCTGTGACTGCGGCCAGGAGAACAGGAAACGCGAATCAAAAGCGCGGCCGCTCATGCCGTAATTGCCGGCGCCGAAGGAGCCGTGGCACATCACGGTGAACTTGGGCACCTCGCTACACGACACCGCCATGATCATCTTGGCGCCGTCCTTGGTGATGCCGCGGCGCTCGTACTCACGACCGACCATGAAACCGGTGATGTTCTGCAAGAACAGAATTGGCGTGCGCCCCTGGTTGCACAACTCGATGAAGTGCGCACCCTTGAGCGAGCTGTCGTTGAACAGCACACCGTTGTTGGCGAGGATGCCGATCTTGTAACCCCACAGGTGCGCATACCCGCAGATCAGGGTCTTGCCGTAGTTCGGCTGGTACTCGTGGAAACGTGAGCCATCCACCAGGCGCGCGATGACCTCCTTCATGTCGAACTGCTGCTTGATGTCTCGCGGCAGGATTCCATACAGCTCGCCGGGATCGTAGTACGGCGCTTCCGGCCGCTGCCAGCCAATCACCGATTTCTGCGGCTGCTTGAACTGCGCGACGATGTCGCGCGCAATCGCAATCGCCTCTTCCTCGCTACTCGCCGGGTAATCCGCGGTGCCGGAGACGCTGGTGTGCATGTCACAGCCGCCCAACTCGTCCACCGTGTTCTCCTCGCCCGTCGCCGCCTTCACCAGCGGCGGACCCGCGAGGAAGATCGCGCCGGTGCCGCGCACGATGACGTTGTAATCCGACAGCCCCGGCACATAGGCGCCGCCCGCGGTGCAATGGCCCAGCACCACCGACACCTGCTGCACGCCCATCTTCGACAGGATGCACTGGTTGCGGAAGATGCGTCCTGCCATGTACTTGTCGGCGAACAAGTCGGCCTGCAGCGGCAGGAAGCCGCCGGCCGAATCGCACAGATGCACCACCGGCAGGCGGTTCTCGATGGCGATGTCGAGCGCACGTACAGTCTTCTTCACCGTCAGCGGGTACCACGCGCCACCCTTCACGCTGGCGTCGCCCGCGTTGATGACGAACTCGCGGCCCGAGACAATACCGATACCCGTCACGCAAGCCGCGCCCGGCACATCGCCCTCGTAGGCGTCGTTCGCCGCCAGCGAGGAAAGTTCGAGAAAGGGCGTGCCCGGATCCAGCAGCAACTGCAAGCGCTCACGCACCAGCAGCTTGTTCTGCCGACGCAGACGATCAATGTCGCGCTGCGGACGATCGTCGCGCGCCTTGCGCTGGCGCTCGCGGAATTCCTCGATGATCCTGCGGTTGTGGGCAGCGTTGGCCTGGAAATCGGCCGACACGGTGTTGAGCTTGGATTCGATTCTTTTCATTTTTGGGCTCCGTCCTTGACCATCGGCCCAAGGCTCAGCAAGAGCGCGTCGCGATCGAAGGTCTGCCCCTTGTCGTAGGCCACGGCGGCGATGACACCGTCGCGTGGCGCAGCAATGGTGGTTTCCATTTTCATGCTCTCCATCACCAGCAGGGTCTGTCCCTTGGTGACGTTGTCGCCGGCCTTCACCTGCACCGCGACAATGCTGCCCGGCATGGGCGCGCGCACGTTGTCCTCGGCGCAACCCTGACCTGCCTCGGCCAGCCGCTTGAGCGGATGCTCGTAGCGCAGTTGATAAGCCTCACCTTCGAAGTGGACGAAAACATCATCGCCTCGCGTGGCAATCACGACTTCGTGATGCACGTCATCGATCGTCAGCCAGGCGCGGCCGTCAGCGCCGGTCCTCAGGTCGATAGGCAACACTTTGTCGCCGAGATGCAGGCGATAGGCATCCGCGCTGCGAGACAGCGCGAGATTGTGTTCGGCATCGCCGAGCTTGAAGGCGTGATGCATCCTTGCCTCAGATTTCTTTTCCCTCTCCCGCACGCGGGAGAGAGGGGCCAGGGTGTGATTGCGGCACCATCAATTTCTCCATCCGCCGATGGCGGCATGCATGTCGGGCACCGTATCTGCCACATCGCGCATCGGCCGCGTGTTCAATGCGGCGGCAGCGAGCAGCGCCTGCAACGTGGTTTCTGCCAGTGCCGGCTCCGCCGCAATCTGCGGGTTGGCATCAAGGAAGCCCGTATGCACATCGCCAGCCACAAACGCCGGATGCTGGATGAGGCGCCTCAGGAAAGCGGTATTGGTCTTGCAGCCCAGCAGCACCGTCTCGCGCAGCGCCTGGTCGGCGCGTGCGATGGCCTCGGTGCGGTCTTGCGCTCGCACGATGAGCTTGGCAATCATCGGGTCGAAGGCCGAAGTCACCTCGCCGCCCTGCTGCACGCCACTGTCCCAGCGCACACCCTCGCCTTGTGGCGGATGCAGCGTGAGGATAGGACCGGTCGTCGGTGTGTAGCCGCGCGCAGCGTCCTCGGCGTAGATACGCAATTCAATCGAATGGCCTTGTGCTTTCACGTCGGCTTGAGTGCAGCCGAGCTTCTCGCCAGCGGCAATGCGCAGCATCTCGTGCACCAGATCCTTGCCGGTGATCTCCTCTGTCACCGGATGCTCGACCTGCAGGCGTGTGTTCATCTCCAGGAAATAAAACTCCCCGGATTGGCCGAAGATGAACTCCACCGTGCCCGCGCCGCGGTAACCCGCCGAACGTGCAATGCCCGCAGCCGTCTCACAAATCTTGTTCCGCAATTCAGGCGTCAATGCAGGCGACGGTGTCTCCTCGACAATCTTCTGGAAGCGGCGCTGCACTGAGCACTCGCGCTCGAAAACGTGCACGACATTGCCATGCGAATCGCCCAGCACCTGCACCTCGATATGGCGCGGGTTTTCGATATAGCGCTCGACGTAGAGACGGCCATCGCCAAAGTAGCGCTTACCCTCGCTGCGGCTGCGTTCGATCTCCGGCTCCAGCAGCTTCAGATCGCGCACGATGCGCATGCCCTTGCCGCCACCGCCCGCACTGGGCTTGATGAGCAGCGGCGCACCGACCTCTCGCGCGCGCTCGACGAACGTCTTTGGATCATCATCCTCGATCGCCGAGGGCGCGACCGGAAAGCCGGCCTTTTCTACGAAGTTGCGCGCGCGCACCTTGTCGCCCATGAGCGTGATCTGCTCGGGCTTGGGCCCGATGAAAATCAGGCCGGCCGCCTCGACCGCCGCACAGAACCCCGCGTTCTCGGACAGGAAGCCATAACCGGGGTGGATGGCGCCGGCGCCGGTCTTCTTCGCTGCGGCAACGATCTGCCGACCATCGAGATACGCCGCCACCGGCGTGCTGCCGGTGATTTCCACCGCGTGGTCGGCCATCTTCACGGCAATCGTGCGGCGATCGGCGGCGTGATGGACCACCACGCCTTTCAGACCCAGTTTCTGCACCGTACGCAACACGCGCACGGCAATTTCGCCGCGATTCGCTACCAGCACGGTATGGAACGGCCACCTCTTAGGGTCACTCATGCCTTGACCTTCCTGGGAAGATATTTTTCGATGCGGCTGGCAATCTGGTTCAGCCGCTGCATTTCCTGCCTGATGTCCTGCTGCGAAGCAGCCGCGATGCCTTCACACAACAAGGCCACAATCTGGTCGGCGACCCGGTCAACGTCGAGTTTGCCGCGGCCACAGATGAAGTTCCAGCTGTGATGCTCGATGCCGCCGTAAACCAGGTCACGCATCAGCGCAAGCGGCACGTCGCGGCGAAACTCGCCGGCTTCCATGCCTTCCTTGATCACCGTGGTCAGGAACTGCGTGTAGCGCCGGTTCATGCCATGCAGGTCCGACCCGTGGTAGTCCTGTTCCGAACGCACTTCGCGGAACATCAGGCGGCACAGCAGCGGGTAGTCGCGGATCGAGCGCAGGTGCCGCCAGACCAGCAGACGCAGGCGGGCGCGGTCGCCGTGAATACCGGCAAGATCGCGCGAGTAGTCGCCGAACATTTCCTCGTACCAATGCTCGAGCACTTTGAGCAGCAGTTCGCGCTTGGTGGCAAAGTATTTGTAGATGGTCCCTTCCACCACGCCCACGCGCGCCGCGATCTCCGACATCGCGGCCTGCTCGTAGCCTTTCTCGCAGAACAGCTTCTGCGCGGCTGCGAGGATTTCGTCGACGCGCTGCTCGCGTGCGAGACGGGGGGCGGACTTGCGGCTCATCGCAACTCAGGTTCCGGTGAAATTGGCCGGACGCTTTTCCTGAAAAGCCGCCATCCCTTCCTTGGCGTCGCTGGTGCCGGACATGACTGGCACCATGGCCTGGGCGAACTCCAGCGACTCGCGCAGAGACATGTCGCGCATCGCGTTGTAGGCCTGTTTGCCAAGGCGGATCGCGGTCGGCGATTTATCAATGATGCGTGCCAGCAGCCAGTCGAGCTTGGCATCGAGTTCAGCGCGCGGCACCACGTAGCTCAACACACCCCAATCCAGCGCATCCTTCGCTGAAAACTGTTCGCCCGTGATGCACATCTCCTGCAGCTTGCGCGGCGGCAGAATGCGCATCATGTAAGGCAGGATCATCATCGGTGTCATGCCGATCTTCGATTCGGTCGTGCCGATACGGATGTCGTCCGCTGCTATCGCCATGTCGCAGGCACAGAGGATGCCGAAACCACCGGCCATGACATGGCCGTTGACCCGCGCAATCACCGGCAGGGTGCATTCCTGCAGGCGCTTGAACAGGTCCACGATGTAGTGCTTCGGACGAGAATAATCGACCGCGAAAGCAAAACCCTTGGCGTTCTTGGCCAGATCAGCACCTGCGCAAAAGGCCTTGTCACCGGCACCCGTCAGGACGATTGCTTTCACTTCGCCACCAGCGACGGCGTCGGCGATGGCGCGATCAATGGTCTGCACCACTTCCTGATTCAGCGCATTGCGGCGCTCTTCGCGGTTGATGATGATCCACTGTACCGCTCCGCGGCGCTCAAGCAGCACCTGCTCAGTCATGCTGCAAGCGCCTGAATATCAAATGTAAATGAGCAATACTCATTCACTATATGTCTATAGAAATAAACCGTCCATCGGGCAGAATATACCATTTTGGTGAGTCTATCTCACCTAATCATCCGATACTGCGCGAAAGCGGTATTCAAGCGCGGGCCGAGACGGACTAAAGTCGTGCTAGCTTTGACACCTGTCCAGGAGCAATCGTGCGCAGCGCAGATTACGAACAGCAGTTGCAGAACTTGCTCGGCAAGCAGCGCAATGCAAGGTGACGGCCCCGGGCGGCGAAGCTAAGCTGCGGTGAGTCAAGTTCATTGATGCCCGTCACCATGTCCAGTCACTCGAACTCGGGCGAACGCCCCGGCGTCCTGCAAACCTTCTCCGGACTCTCCAATGACGAGATGGAAATTCTCGGCAACGCCGACCGCTTCGCGCGCAAGGAGATGTATCCACTGGCGCAGAAGATGGACGACGAGGAATGGTGGCCCGGCGAAATTTTTCCAAAGATCGGCGCCACGGGCTATTTCGGCATCACTGCGCCGGAGCAATACGGCGGCTCCGGACTCGATATTTTCACCAGCGGACTGGTCCTGCAGGCCTTCGGCCGCTGGAACCATGCGCTGGCGCTGGCCTGGGTCGCGCATGAGAACCTGTGCCTGCACAACATCCTGCGCAATGCGAACGACGCGCAGAAAGAGAAATACCTGCCCGGTCTGTGCAAGGGCACGCTGATTGGCGCGCTGGGTCTCACGGAGCCAGGCGCCGGTTCCGACGCCATCGGCTCCATGCGCACCACTGCGCGACGCGAAGGCGGCTGCTATATCCTCAACGGCCGCAAGATTTTCATCACCAACGGCCCGGTGGCTGACGTCCTGCTGATCTACGCCAAGACCGACAAGGACAAGGGCAATCAGGGCGTGTCCGCCTTCATCATCGAGAAGGATTTTCCCGGCTTCAAGGTTGCACAGAAGCTGGTGAAGATGGGCTTCCGCGGCTCGCAGACGGCAGAACTGGTGTTCGATGAATGCAAGGTTCCGGCGGAAAACCTTGTCGGCACCGAGAACCGCGGCGTGAAGGTGGTGATGAGCGGACTCGATCTCGAACGCTCGATGATCTCGCCCATCTGCCTCGGCATCGCAGAGCGCGCATTCAGCCTCGCGCTCGACTACGCGCGTCAGCGCAAGCAGTTCGGCAAACCGATTGCCGACTTCCAGATGGTGCAGTCCATGCTCGCCGACATGTATGTCTGGGTCGAAGCGATGCGCCTCTACACCTACCAGGTACTGCGCGCGGCCAACACCATCAGTGAGGAAGAAGGCGGCCGCGGCGACATCCACAAGCTCACGGCGGCCGGCGTGATGTTCGTCGCCGAGACCATGAACAAGGTGCTCAACCACGCTGTGCAGGTGCATGGTGGTACCGGTTACATCTGGGAGTCGGAAATCAACCGCCTCTATCGCAGCATCAAGCTGCTGGAAATCGGCGCCGGCACGACGGAAGTGCGCAAGATGATCATCGCCGGCGAGTTGCTGAAAAGCTGATGCGCCCCGATATCGAAGCGCTGAATTCGCCCCAAGTCCTGTGGGCGACAGAGACGGTTTTCCGCTCTGACCTGTTTGCAGGCAAGGTCGCCCTGGTGTCCGGTGCAGGCAGCGGCATCGGCCGCGCCGTCGCGCTACTCTTTGCACGTCTCGGCGCCACGCTGGTGCTCTGCGGCCGCACGGTCGAGAAGCTGGAGAAAGTCGCCAGCTTCATCCGCAGCAAAGATGGCGAGGCACTGGTCGTCGCCACCAACGTGCGCGAAGCCGGGCAAGTGGACACGCTGTTCAAACAGATTCACGCGAAATACGGACGGCTTGATTACACGGTGAACAACGCCGGCGGCCAGTTCCCGCAGAATGCCATTGACTGCGCGCCCAAGGGCTGGAGCGCGGTGATCGACAACAACCTCAACGGCACCTGGTTCATGATGCAGCGCGCGGCACAGTACTGGCGCGAGCAGAAAACCGGCGGCTCCATCGTCAATGTCGTGGTGGTCACCGAGCGCGGCATGCCCGGCGTTGCGCATACCGTTGCCGCGCGCGCCGGCATCATCGGCGCCACGCGTACCGTCGCGGTGGAATGGGCGCCGCTGAAGATCCGCGTGAATTGCGTTGCGCCCGGCCTCACCGCGACCGAAGGGCTCGATGTGTATCCACCCGAAGCGCAAAAGGAATTCCCGCTGGCCAACCCGATGAAGCGTCCGGGAACGCCGATGGAAATCGCCGAGTCCTGCATCTATCTCAGTGCGTCCTCCGGCAGCTTCATCACCGGCGAAGTGCTGACGGTAGATGGCGGCGGCAAGCTCTGGGGCGAGCTGTGGACTGCTGGACGGCCCGAGTATTTCCAGAACAGCTGAGAATGCCTTTTCAGGTCGAACCGACTCCTGCCTTTTTGCTTCATGGCATGTTTATTTAAAGGATAGGCAAATCAATCCGGCTCATTCACCCGACGGGTACGCACTCCGCGGAACGCAGGCGCCCCGCGCGATTTTGACCACGCGCCGTGGAGCATGCAGCACATTGTGTGCGCAGGGTCGCCGATTCGCAACGCCGATTGCCTCGGGCGGCGAATTGCGCCCCCGGCGCCGGCAACAGCTGGAAGTTCCGCTTGAGCCCCAGGTGCATCTTCGAGCGGTAGATCACCGTGCCAGTGTCGGCGTCGTAGTGCATCTTCTCCAACGCCATCGGCGCGCGCAGCAGGTAGCCGGCGAGCTTCTTTCGTCCTTCGGCATCGCCCTCGCCTGCCCGCACCTGGTTGTGCACTGAAAACCCGCTATACCTCCAGCCCAGGAGCTTGCGGCGCAGATCCTCGGAGACGGCGCCTTTCTCAAAGATTCCTGCGGTACGGGACGGGGAACTTCATGAAGTGAAGTCGCCGATCGTCTTGCAGCCGGGGCCTGCTGCGCTCACGGACGGACTGGATACACTGAGTTCGATCATTTCGAGTTGGGCAAGAAAATAAAGGG
>Ga0187893_10015757_pt1 | contig 10080 bp, 6 predicted proteins | sample MA1701074metaG_FD_139574 | JGI IMG/M metagenome (GOLD analysis project Ga0187893, IMG submission 139574) | White microbial mat communities from a basaltic lava cave in the Kipuka Kanohina Cave System on the Island of Hawaii, USA - MA170107-4 metaG ... | reverse complement strand
CGATCGGGGGGCGCTCCATCAAGCTTTCCCATACGGGGAAAGTGTTTGACGTGAACGACGAGACGCTGCCGCGATGGCGGCGGTGGATTTCCGTAATTCAGCGGGACCAGTTCCTGTTATGGGCGCCTGGATGTCTCTTGGGTATGGCCTTGCCCGCAATGTTCTCCTATGAATTCATCCGGGGAATCAAGAATGTCGAAGGGAACGCCGTAGCCGCGATGTCGGCGCAGGCGATTGCGAATCAGCATGGACAGATCTTCTGGTTTCTGACGCTGCTCTGCGGATTCCTGATCATGGCGCCCACACAGATCACGCAACTCGATAACATCGCGCGCCGGTGGACGGATGTCCTATGGGTGGGTTCGGGACGATTGCGGGATGTGGACGACCACAAGGTCAAATACGTTTACTACACGATCCTCGGAGTCTACCTTTTTTGGGGGCTGTTGGCCCTTCGCCTTACGCCGAACCCGCTCGTATTGGCGATCGCCTCGGGTGTGATGTGGAACTTTGCGCTCGGCTTTTCGGCTCTGCATACACTCTACGTAGTCAATCGGCTTCTGCCGGAACCGCTGCGGCCCGGCTGGCTGCAGAACTCGGGTCTCGTGATGTGTTCGGTGTTCTATCTCGGCATCTCAACCATCGGATTCACGCAACAATGGCCAAATGTCAGGAAGTTTCTGGGTTTCTAGCCGGGAGGTTGGTATGAAGTGCTTATTCGTACGAATCATCGTTGGCATCACTGCCGCACTGTCGGCCCACGCAGCGTGGCAGGCGGGGGTCTCGGCAATCGACATCACGCCTACGGAGTCGATCTGGCTCGCGGGTTACGCCGCGCGCACCAAGCCATCGGAGTCCGTACGCCAGCCCATCTATGCCAAGGCTCTGGCGCTGCGAGACGATTCGGGCGCCACTTCGGTGGTCGTCACTCTCGATCTTGTCGGCATACGCCGGAAGCTTGCGGAAGCGATCGCGGAGCGAGTTGCGAAGGAATTGAAAATCCCGCGCGAGCGGCTGCTATTCAACGCTTCACACACGCATTCGTCGCCGGTGGTTGGCGAGCCCGGCAGCTATGCGCCGATCATGGGAACCAAGCTCGACGATCAACGCGTCCTAATCGAGCGATATACGGTACGGCTCACCGGCATGCTTTTCGACGTCATCGCGAAGGCAGTAGCCAGCCTCCAACCCGCCACGCTCTACTTCGAGCAGGGATACGCGGGATTCGCGGTGAACCGGCGGCGGGTGGGTCACCGCGAGTATCCAGGTCCGGTGGATCATGATGTTCCAGTGCTGACGGTTAAGGATGTGCGGGGAAAAATCACGGCGATCTTGTTTGGTTATGCCTGTCACAACACCGTATTGGGTGACTACACCATTCACGGCGACTACGCCGGTTACGCCCAGGCCGCTCTCGAGAAGCGCAATCCCGGCGCGGTCGCGCTCTTCGTGCAGGGTGCCGGCGCCGACTCGAATCCTCTCCCCCGCCGCAAGCCCGAGCATCTCGAACGCTATGGAGCCACCTTGGCCGATGCAGTGGAGGAAGTGATCGGCGGGCGGATGAAGCCGGTCGAAGGACCACTTCGCGCCGCCATTGAGTTTCCTGAGGTGCGCTTCGAAGGCCCGTTTGGAAAAGAGAGGTGGCTGCTCGAGGCGCGCTCGCGTGTCGAGCGGGAGCGGCAGCATGGGGAGCGAATGCTCGCACAGATGGCCAGCGCCGGTAAAGTCGAGGAGACGCATCCCTATGCCGTGCAGGCGTGGCGGTTCGGGACGAGCATCACATTGATTGCGCTTGCCGGAGAGCTGGTAGTGGATTATGCCGTGCGTTTCAAGTCGAAGTACGGACCAAACACGACATGGATCGCGGGCTATTCGAATGACGTGTTCGGATACGTCCCGTCGCTGCGCGTGTGGAACGAGGGCGGGTATGAGGGCGGAGAGGCGTATCTTTTCTCGGCGTACCCGGGGCGGTTGGCGGGCGACGTGGAGGATCGTATTCTCGACGCCGTGGAACGGGTAATGGCCCGCGTCGTGGGAAATGTCCGCTGAATCTGATGGCGCTTAATGGCTTTGAAACAGATTGACGAGGGAGGCTCGCCCGCGCTAGGATAGTTTCGCGGGGTGGAGCAGTCTGGTAGCTCGTTGGGCTCATAACCCAAAGGTCGAAGGTTCAAATCCTTCCCCCGCAACCACTCCTGGGCTCCACCAACTCTTTTCATTGCAAGCCTTTCCGGGAGGCTTGCGGCTTGCCAAGATTTTTCCCGGTGCTTGTTGAATAAAAAGTCTGGGCGGCAACGAAGCTCTATGCGGATTTCAGATGTTTAAAGAGAGGGCGAAGGTGCACCGGGTTTCGATCTGGTTCGCGCCTATCAGGCCGGAAGGTAGCCTGGACCTGCGCCCACGCCAAGACGCCGGGAGATGGCACGCAGGACATGCTTCATTGCTTCATCTTGTCAGATAGGCATCCAATAACCCTGGCCTCGGACGTCCTTAGTCACGGCCAGGTTGGCCGGTGCAGCTTACTCTCCGTTGGTTCGCAAGTAGTGTTCCGCGTCGAACCAGTCCGCCAAAGCTGAATCTGAGCGACAACCGCCTTCTTTCCAGAGTTGGTACGCGAGCCGCGATATTTGCTCATGAGTTGGCTCTGCGGCTTGATCGGTAAGCGCATCCAGGCGCGGTTCCGTTTCCGTATCTCGTAGCCGATCCAGGGGCCCAATTGTGATCGCTGCGTCTCTTGCCATGGGTAATCTCCAACTATTCATATGTTCCTTCCCAAGCCCGAAGCGTCGCTCACTGTCTTCTCGCTAGAGACCGCAATCAGGCAGTATTCGTTACAGATTCTTTGGCCTCGCGGCACTAGGAAACTTCCTAGCTGGTTTGACTCAGGACGCCGTGATATTTTTGGCGGTAAGTGGACCCAATGGAACCTGTACGCCTCGAAGTGAAAGCAACGTATCGGCTGACCGCTGCAACTCTAGGCCTCGTGTCAGAGGATGAACGTCTTGTCCCGGTAATGATTCCGTGCAATGCAACTGTGATCGTAGAGCACGGAAATCCCAATGACAACCGCATGGTGGATGTGACCTGGGGTGAAAAGACGGTTTCGATCTTCGTCCAAGATCTTTCTTTGCGGGGAGAACCGACTTCAGCGTCCCAGGTGGAAGAACCAAGCAAGCCAAATGTACCTACTCCACTACCGAAGCCTTACCTGTTAGAACCCTTCAAAAAAACACCTCGCCTAGCCTAAGCTAGATCCGGGGCAGATGTGATCGAGAATCAATCCCGCACTCTGAATGGCCCCGTCGCGGATCGAGCCTCCGCGTAGAACCTGGAACAAAACCTCAGCACCGGGGAAGCGTTTCTGTCTATGTGGTTGGCTGCGACCTCCGGCTACTCGCTGCGCAGCGCAATCGACGGATCCACGCGCGCTGCCCGCCGCGCCGGCGCCAGGCACGCCGACAGGGCCACCGCCGCCAGCAGCGCAGCCATCGTGCCAAACGTCACCGGATCCGTGGCTGCGAGGCCGTACAGCAGTCCCTGCAAAACTCGCGTGAGCGTGACGGCGCCGCCAATGCCAATCGCGAGGCCGAGCCCGACCAGCAGAGCGCCACGCTGCATCACCATGCCTAGCACCCTACCGGTATCCGCGCCGAGCGCCATGCGAATTCCGAACTCCCGCGTCCGAAGGGCGACTAAGTATGCCATCACACCGTAAATGCCGGCGCCTGCCAGCAGTGTGCCCATGGCCGCGAACAATCCCAGCAGCCACGTGTAGAGCCGCTGGCTAGCCAGCGATTCTTCGATCACCTGCCGCATCGTCGCCACCCGAAACAGCGCCTGACCGGGACTCACCTCGCGGATCGCTGCGCGGATGGGACCGATTAGCGTCTCCGGCGGTCCATAGCCCCTTACCACCAGAGTCGACCCCAGCCTGCGGATCTGTGCAAAGTTCTGCGCCACCGCGTAGTAGATTTCGGGTTTGGCTGGAATGCTCAACGCGGCTTGGCGCACATCGCCCACCACTCCGATGATCGTGCCTCGATCCGTGCTGCGGCCGACCGGATCCTCATTCGGGAAATACTGCCGCGCCAGTGCTTCGTTGACCAGGATGACCCGCGGAACGGTGGGACCGTCGCGCTGAGAAAATTCCCGGCCCCGGCGGAGCGGGATACCCATGGCGCGAAAATATCCGGGGGTCACATATCGCAATTCTGTCTGGAGGACCCCGGGACGCCCGGCGATGGTGAATCCGGCGTGCCAACCGGAGTCCTGAAGAGGCAGCAGCGAAATCAATCCTGCGGCCCGTACGCCGGGAATCTGCGCCACGCGTTCCTCGAACGCCATCGATTCCCGCGCGCTCGACACAACGACATGTACTGTGAGCACGTTTTCCGCGTTCACGCCCGCGCTGGTGCGCTGGAGGCTGAGGAACGTTCGCACCAGTAATCCCGCGCCGGCGAGCAACACGAACGCCAGAGCGATCTCCACAACCACCAATGCATCGCGAGGCGCCGATGTCGCACTGCGGCTCTGGAGCGCGCGCGCTCCACCGCGCGCAGCTGCGATCGCGGGGGCCAGACCGAACCCAATTCCCGTCGTCACACAAACCGCTAGCAGGAACGCGAAAACACGCCAGTCCAGCCCGATGTCTCCCGCGCGGGGAATCTGTTCCGCCGCGATGGTCACCAGAACGCGGCTGGCCCACACTCCGATCGCGAGGCCCACCACGGCCCCGGCTAGTGCAAGCAACAGACTCTCCGTCAGAAACTGTCGCATCACGCGGAAGTGGCCCGCGCCCAGGGCGGCTCGAATAGCGACCTCGCGCCCGCGGGAAGCCGTGCGGGCGAGCAGAAGATTCGCCACGTTGACGCCTGCAACCAGCAGTACCATGCCGACGGCGCCGAGCAGCACCAGCAGCGAGTCCCGCGCTGGCCCGCTCACTACATCTTGGAGCGGCCGGAGACGCGCTTCACGTCCGGCCAGCGACGGCCCCTCCATACCGCTGAGTTCCTGTTGCGCCGCCTCTATGGCGACTCCCGGTTTGAGCCGCCCCACCACGGCGTCCAGGCGACCGTTGGGACGGTTTCGCAGATCTGCCGGCGCGTCCCACGGAACCCACAGCTCCGTAGGAGTGGATCTGTAGGGGAACTGAAATCCTTCCGGCATCACGCCGATCAGCGTGAAGGGTTGCCCATCCAGCGTAAGGGTTCCTCCGACGGCAGATGGATCTCCGTTGAAATGACTTTTCCAAAACCCGTATGAGGCGACCACAACCTTCAACGGATCGCCGTCACTGAACGTCCGGCCCACCAGCGCTGGGACTCCCAGCAACGCGAACAATCCGCGCTCGGCGGGCGCCGTCGCCACCTGTTCGGGTTCGCTGGCGCCTTGCAGATTCCTGCTTGAGGTCGAGTACGTGACCATGCCCTCGAACAGCTTGCTATGGGTTCGCCATTCTTCGAGGTCCCGGTAGATCACGAGTCCGTCCGGGCGACTTTGATCCCTCTCGCGCGGCTGCGTCTCGTACATCTGCACCAGACCCGCCGGACGGGCGAACGGCAGCGGCCGCAGCAGTACCCCGCTCACCACGCTGAAGATCGCCGTATTCGCGCCAATCCCGAGCGCGAGCGTCGCGATCGCGGCGATGGCGAAGCCCGGGGCTTTGGCCCAGCCGCGTAGCGCAAACCGGAGATCCTGAATGGTATTCTCAGCCTGTTGCCTCATACGAGAACGGCCTCTTCCATGCCTATGTTATCGATCCTCTCACAAGAGCGAGTGATTACCGGATCGCTGAGTGATGGCCGTGTCGCCCAAGTGCTCACCGGCGTGTTAATCTACCGGCATGCCCGCCGTGAAGAAAGTTGCGCCGCGCCCCAAGCGCGCTAAGGAAGACGTCCAGAAAGAGTTCTCACGTATCCAGCATGAAGTGACGGCGGCGCGCGAATCGGCCGATCCCAAGCATGCCGAAGCCGGCGCCTTGCGGGAGGCGGACATCCGCACCTCTGTTGAGGGAGTCACAGTCGAAGGCGTGGTACAGAAGCTCTCCGGGCTCGGTATCGAAATCTCTCGTTCGCTGTCCGATATTTCCGCTAAGCTTTCCGATGAAGTCCAGCGTCTGGCTTCCGTGCGCGAAGCCGTGGCGCTCGAGCGCGCTGACCTCGAACGGCTCCACAAGATCGATGTCGCCGCCACTGCGCTCGACCATCTCGTCCAGGATTACCAGCGCAAGAAAGAGGATCTGGAAGCCGAGATCGCCGCGCAGCGCGCCACCTGGGAGGAAGAAGAGCAACAGACCGACCGTGAGCGCAAGGAAACGGAGGAGAGCCTCAAAAAACAACGCCAGCGTGAGACCGACGATTACGAGTACAAGAAGGGATTAGAGAGGAAGCGGACGCAGGACAAGTATGAGGAGGAACAGCGGCTCCTCGAAAAGCAGAACAAGGAAAAACAGGAGGCGCTGCAAAAGGGCTGGCAACAGCGTGAAGCCGAGCTAAAGCAGCGGGAGGAGGAGCTCGCCAAGCTGCGTAAGATGGCCGAGGATTTGCCGTTGCGCATCGAGAAAGAGGCCGCGCAAGCCGGTGAGCGCGCACGCAAGGATGCCGAGCAGCAATACCAGCAGGAGATTCTGCTGCTCAAGAGAGACGCCGAGGCTGACAAGCGCGTTGCTGAGCTGCGGATCAAGTCGCTCGAAGAGATGGCGGCGCGCCAGGCAGCGCAGATCACGGCGCTGGAACACCAGCTCGATGCCGCTAAACAGCAGGTGCAGGACATCGCCGTGAAGGCTATCGAGGGAGCGTCCGGCGCGAGGGCGCTCGCGCATGTGAACCAGATCGCGATCGAGCAGGCGAAGACCCGGCCGCAGGGCTGAGCGTCTGCGGCGGCGCGAGAAGTAGCTTTACTGCGCCGGACGGCTGCATCCATCGATCGACAGCCGGAACGTCCCGGTCACTCGCGGTTCGAACGAAGTCACTTCCAGGCGGTAGTTGCCATTGTCGATGATGACCGCATCGATCCGCGACCGGTTGGTTCCCTGAAAATCGTCGTTCTGCGCGATAAGGCGGCCGCTTGGACCGATGAGGTACACAAAGGTATCAAAGGAAGACGCCGCGATGTCGGCGACGATCGTCTGCCCGCGCCGGCCGGGGAACTCGTAGGCGTTTGTGTAGTGCAATTCTCCCCGTAAACCGCGGCGGGACGAATTTTGCGTCAACTGCCCATCGACAGTTGCGGGACAGCCGCGCACCTGCTCAGCCGGCACAAAGGGCCCTCGGAGGGGATGCGCGTCGATGAACCGGAGCGACAAAGTGAATTTTCCTTTTTCGTCTTCGTCGAAGGCATTGGCTACGATCGTATATTTTCCCGTCGCGATCAGACGGCCGCGCAACATGGCATCGCTGCCGCCGGCGCTGTCATCGTCGGCGCCGATCGAGACTCCGGTTGGACTGCGAAGGAACAGAAAAGAATCGAATTCCGAGGACTTCATAATGATCTCAACCTCTTGTCCCGCCTGCGCCTCGAAAGTGTACAGCTTGGCGAACGCGCCCGCGATGAGGCAGTCCTGCTGGTCGAGCTCGCCTTGAATGGTTTCGTCCGGCTTGATTTCGCCGGTGGCGCAAGCCGCTAGTTGCTTGAGTTTAACTTCTTTGTCGCCGATCCTGATCACGGCTTCGCGTTCGGCGCGGGCGGTATTTTCGTCGATGTTGACTTTGACAACGGCCGTTCCCTTCTGCGTTGTGGAAGGAACGCGGACCCACCCGTCACTCGATTCGGCTTTCCAGTCGCCGCAGGGATTCCCGCGGGAAATCACGATCGGAAAGCTGCCGGATATCTCGCGCAGCTCGACATCGGCGGGCCAGATTGTCGTCGTGCACGGTGGCGTTCCCACGGCCGCGAAGCTCCAGGTGAGCACGAAGCCCTGTGATTCGGTGGTGACTTGTGTGGGGACAACCCGTGCCGTCCAGGATCCGGCCGCCGGCTTGTCGATCACCACCTGCTCAACGTTGTCCCGATCGTTCACCGCGGGACGCGCATCGGCCTTGGGGTCACTGGGATTGGGAGTCAAAGGCAACACTCGCGTATTGCCGTCCGGGGACACGAGCACGAGATCGAGATTGTTCACGAGCGCCAAAATCGCGTTGACGGGCCCTTCCGCGTCCGAGTAGGCGAGCATGACGCGCAACGAAGGCGTACCTTCCGGCACCTCGATCTTTTGCTCGACGGGTTCATTGGTCACCGAATTGATCGCGTACCTCTTGTCCGCGACCGACTTGGCAGCCTCCACAGCATCCGGCACGCCGAAGCCAAAGGTGTAGTCCGGACCCGGATTTCCCAGGTCCCTAGCCGTATTCAATAGAAGCGCCTTCACCAGGGCAGGAATCTCTTTGACGCCTGGATCGGACTGTTTCAGTTGCTGCTGGAGTAGGACCGACAAGGCGGACACCGCGGGCGCAGACATTGAGGTTCCAGATGCCACCAAACTCTGGCCGCTCAACACCGTCGATTTCACCTCCACGCCCAACGCAACCAGATCTGGCTTCAGACGCCCGTCGCGTGTCGGGCCCGCGCTGCTGAATTCGGCGATGTCGCGGTTCTTGTCGACGGCTCCCACCGCAAGGACATTCTTGGCTCCCGCCGGCCGCGCCGTGGTGTTGAAACCGGCGCGGGGTTGCGCTACGCACTCGTCGACATCGCGCAGGTTGCCCATCGAAAACACTACCGGGAGTCCTTCCTTGGCGATAAGCTGGTCCAATTCACGCTCCCGGCTGGCGTAGGAACCAAAATCCTCACAATTGCCCGCGAACTCGGAGATCGTAAATCCCCACGAATTGTGCGACACGTCTATGGCTCGCTGGGTCTTGGCATCCAGCATCTCCTTCATCACGTCGCCCCGGAAATCCCAAGAGAACAGTTGCGCCTCCGGGGCAAGGCCTTTGAGCTCGGGTTCGCGGGAGCCTTCCGCGACCATCGTGCCGGCAACGTGAGTGGCATGCGCACTGCGCGAACCGCTGTCTACCACAGTCAGCCGACGAACCAGCTCGGGATGATCGTCCACACGCCCGCCGTCCCAGATCCCGATCTTCATTCCGGCTCCTCGCAGGCCCTGTTCCTGATGCAGTACATTGGCGCCCACCAGAGCGGCGGCGGCCGTATTATCGGATGTCCGCTCGGGCGGCGGGATGAAATCGATCGCGCGTACCCAGTCGCGTTCGGCTAGCGCTTGGATCTGATCGGCCGGAAATCGCACGGTTATTCTGCGAAAATAATCCGCCTGATCGATCATTCTTCCACCCATAGACGTGAGTCCTTGGATGGCATCCCGCTCGCCGACATCGCCGTGATAGTAGATCACCAGGTCCGCATATCGAACGTCCTGCTCCACCGATGCTGCCCACGCCGGAATCTTACCCGCAAGCAGGTCCTTTGTGGCCTTGTCCTCCGGTTCGATGGGCGCCAGAGCCCGGATCGCATTGGCGGCCAACGGCGCGGTATGTCCGGCGTAGAGTTCCGACCCCAGACTCCCCCCTAACTCGAGCGACGCCAGATAGCCATTTCCGGGTAACGGTTCGAGCAATCGCACGCCAGCCGCTTCCAGACTGGTGCGCATTCGGGTTGCGTTCACGCCTTTTGGGAACTGCAGCGCTACATGCAAGCGGCCTTGGGCGTGCTTGCGTGCAGCCATTTTTTCCAGACTCTCCGTCATACCGGGTGCGAGGGCCAACTCGCGCGCGCCAATGATGAGATTCTGTTGTTCCTCAGAAGCGAAGACAGTTTGCGAGCCCGCCGGCGTAACTACCAAGAGTAGGGCTAGCACGCAGTTGAGAAATGTTAATGAAATCTTCAAATGATCCACCCCTCACGTGCAATCCTCCCATATCTGGCCGTGTGCGGCAATCCGGCGTTTCACTGCCAGGCGCCAGCTCTGCACGCATCGCATAGGCTGGCCGCCGAACTGGGATACTCTAGCCGTCTATTCGGAACAAGATCTTAAAGAATGTAGCAAGATTTCTGGATGTCTCAGGCAGCCTTGGGATGTGGGAAGGCTTCGTAGATTAGTTCGTCCATCTGCGCGTCCACCCGGTT
>Ga0187893_10015756_pt1 | contig 10080 bp, 6 predicted proteins | sample MA1701074metaG_FD_139574 | JGI IMG/M metagenome (GOLD analysis project Ga0187893, IMG submission 139574) | White microbial mat communities from a basaltic lava cave in the Kipuka Kanohina Cave System on the Island of Hawaii, USA - MA170107-4 metaG ... | reverse complement strand
ATTACCAATTGTTTTTTGAAAATACACATCGGCATGCCAGTTCCAGCGTTTGCCAAGCTTTATTGTTTTTTGCAAAGCAATATGCAAAAGATTGAATAAGGTTGCCTCCTGTTGCAATTGATAATAATCCGAGAGATAAGTGTAATTGGTAACAAGATAATAATGACCGGATAATTTCATTTGCAAGGCTGGCTGCCATAAAGAAGCAAACAGGTGAACGGTATTTTCCTTTTTAAAACTTGTTCCCGTTTTTAATAAATAAAAATCACTGCTTGCATTAAAAATATAAGAAGGCTCACGGTTCACATTTTCAAAACCAAGCTGTGCATAGCCCAATCGTTTGCCAACAAATCGCTGAAGGCTTGCATAGACATAATAATCGCCGGCATAGGGCTCGCCTGTAAAATATAATTTACCATTTACCTGCATATCCCATTTCTGGTTGCGGGTTCGGTTGCGATATTCAGCATGGCCAAAAGTGTTGAATATTTTCTTACTGTTTTTGATATTGTCAAGCGAAAGATTTTGTACCGAAGCCCCAACCTTAAAAAACTGGTGCAGATTTTTAGCGTCAGGATATTGATAAATGGAAAAATCATTGATCATCTCCTTCCAATTATCCCGCAATTGAAATGTATCAACAGGGTTACTCAATGCAGTATCATAGTAAGTTTGGTAATAGGTTGAATCGCCTGCATAATCCCTGAAGTCGTATTTGCGCTGGCTGTATTGAATGGTATGTTCAAAACGAAGTCGCGGAAAAAACAGTGGTACTACTGTAGAGTCAGTAACAATGGAATCTTTCTTACCAAAATCATATTGCTGCCGTAACAAAACGGTGAATTCACTATAACGATTACCTGTCCCTACATCGGTGCTGAAAAAATTACGGCTGTCGCCACCATCGCCGCCGAGCCGGGTATTAATATTAAACCTGTCTTTCAAATCAGGATCATCAAGTTCAGATTCATCTATACCGCCGTTTTCTCCGGCCTGCAATTTATTACCCAACAAAATGAGGTAAGCATTGTATCGCTTGTTTACAGATTCATACCGCGATGTAAGCAAGTAATTATTATGATTGCTTTTTTGATTTTTAAAAAACCCCGGTGCATTGATCAGCCGGTATTGAAATGCAAAATTGAAATTGGGTTTGATGTTTTGCGTATGCATCAGCTCGATTACTTGCTCTGAGCGGCTGGCCAGCATATAATTCAATTCAGAATATGGACGGGTAGTATTAAAAAATCTCGCTTTCTCTATTGTCCATTTATACACATCAAAAGCATGAAAGCCCGGATCCCAGCCAGGTTGCATATTGGGCGAAAACAAAATGGAACGGGAAGCCGATCCATTATTACCCAAATAAATATTAGTAGCAGGAATAGGATATCGGCGGGTGAAATCAGCAACAGAAGAATCCAGCATGTAATTTCTTGTTGAATCAAGATAGCGAAAGCGAATAGTGATGGAATCTTCGTTTTTATCTCTTCTTTTCAGACTATCCGTTTTACCGGCGCCGCCTGAAAACTGGCCACCTATATTCCGTATTCTTCCCCCGCCCTGTCTGATAAGGTCACGTTGCGCAAATACTGTTGATGAAAACATCAGGAACAAAAAAGTTAGCAGGTATGTTATCCGTTTTGCCAGGGAATAGAACGTTTAAAGTTTAATAGTTTAAGGTTTAAAATTAGCTTTATTAAACGGCCGCAAATTAAGCAGCTAATTGCAGACTTGGATAAGAAAACTGTTAAAGGGATATTGAGATATTGAGATATTGGGATATTAGGATATGGGTTAATGGTTCCTTGTTCCTTGTATCTTGTTTCGACCTCCGACTTCTGACTTCAGACTTCCTATTATCCCCTATCTTCGCAGCAAATTTTTTTAAACCATGAATCTCCACGAATACCAGGCTAAAGAATTATTGAAGAAGTACAATGTTCCCGTTCAGGAAGGTTTTGCTTGTACTACGGTACAGGAAGCCGAAGATGCTTACAGGCAAATTAAAACGCAAAGCGGAAGCAAATTCGCCGTTGTAAAAGCACAGATACATGCAGGCGGAAGAGGTAAAGGCGCAATAAAAGAAACTGGTATCAATGGAGTAAAAGTGGCTAAATCGCTGGAAGACATTCAGGAATTTGCCAGCAAAATATTGGGCGGCACATTGGTAACGGTACAAACCGGCCCTGCCGGCAAAGTGGTCAACAAAATTTATGTAGCCCAGGATATGTATTATGATGGCCCCAGTGAAAGAAAAGAGTTTTATCTCTCCATTCTTTTAGATCGCAGCAAAGGACAAAATGTGATCATGTACAGCACCGAAGGCGGAATGAATATTGAAGATGTGGCGCATGATACACCGGAAAAAATATTTAAAGAATGGGTACATCCATCGGGTGGTTTGCAGGGTTTCCAGGCAAGAAAGATTGCTTTTAATCTTGGATTGAGCGGCGAAGCATTTAAGAATTGCGCCAAATTTGTCACGAATCTCTATAATGCATTTGTTGGTTTGGATTGTTCAATGCTTGAGATAAATCCTTTGTTTAAAGCATCAGATGACAAGATCATTGCGGTGGATTGCAAGATGGGATTGGATGAAAACTCTTTGATGCGTCATGCCGATCTTGCTTCTTTGAGAGATGTAACAGAAGAAGACCCAACTGAAGTGGAAGCGGGTAAACATAATCTGAACTTTGTAAAATTAGATGGCAATGTGGGTTGTATGGTAAATGGCGCCGGCCTTGCTATGGCAACAATGGATATGATCAAACTTAGCGGTGGTGAGCCTGCTAACTTCTTAGACGTGGGTGGTACCGCTAATGCGCAAACTGTTGAAGCGGGATTTAAGATTATTATGAAAGATCCGGCAGTAAAAGCTATCCTGATTAATATCTTCGGCGGTATTGTTCGTTGCGATCGTGTGGCGCAGGGTGTGATTGATGCTTATAAAAATCTAGGTAATATTCATATCCCGATCATTGTTCGCTTACAAGGCACCAATGCAGAAGAAGCCAAGAAGCTGATTGATGAAAGTGGATTGAAAGTACAATCAGCTATTTTATTGAGTGAAGCTGCGGATTTGGTAAAGAAAGCTGTAGCTTAGGTTATTTGTAATCTTATATTGTTAATTGAATAATGAATCCCGGCTGATTAGGTTGGGATTTTTTATTAAGAAATTCTGCTAAAATTAAATTGGATTGCCAAACAAAACATAAGTCAAACAGATTAACCAATGAAACATGTTGACTTTAAGGAAATACTTGACTTTTTAAAAAGAATTCCCGGAATAAATCAGTCAATTGGAACGGGTGTTTATGAAGATCAAAATTGGTGGCTTAAATTTTCGATTGACATTGACAATGATTTGGCCTGGAATGTAGTTCAGGAACTTGGACATATCATAAATTACTTATCGCTCAATGAAAGATTGCCTGCATCGTTTTATCCTGTTTCAGCACCGCCTTATTTAAACGGTGGCCCCAAAGATTTTTTACAATGGGTCATTGAATCAAAACAGATTGATTTTACTCCGCAAGACTTAAAAAAATGGTTGGAAAGCAGACTACCTGACCCTGTGGACGATATTAATGAATGGAAGATTGATGATTAAATTAAACTTAAAAGTACTACAAAGCAAAATGATAAGATGATTAATAAATTTTATCTTGTTAATTGAATACTGAATCCCGGCACTCACCGGGATTTTTTGTTGATGTTTTGTTGTTACCTTCATTACGGTTTTTTTTGTTATGAATAAAAAAATAATAGCGGTTCTGTTAGCAGGCATCATCATTATTTTTTCTTGTACCCAGCGGGAAAATGCATTTGAGAAAGACCTGGCCTTTTTGAAGAAATATGATGATAAAGTGGTTGTGCTTTCCAATGAAAGCTCGAAGGTGATTGTATCGCCAAAATACCAGGCAAAAGTATTTACATCCACCACAGGAGATGGCAGCAGCTATGGATGGATCAATTACCCAATGTTTGATGCAGCGCCGGATCCACACATGAATGCTTATGGTGGCGAAAACCGCATATGGCTCGGACCTGAGGGTGGACCGTTCTCGCTTTTTTTTCCAAAGGGTTTTGCTATGACATTTGTCAATTGGAAAATACCGGCTGCTTTTGATACAGAACCGTGGGAACTCGTTTCTTCTTCATCCATCATGGCTTCGTTGAAGAAAGATATGAAGCTGAAAAATTATGAAGGAACAGAACTTTCTCTTACTGTGAACCGTAAGATACAAGTGCATGATAAGCCCGCTATTGAAAAATGGCTTGGCATTGATTATGATAACAATGTTAAAGCAGTTGGATACCTTACGGAAAACAGCATTACTAATAAAGGCGAATATGAATGGACTGACTCCACCGGCGGTATGCCCTGCATCTGGATTCTCGATATGTTTCCACCTGCGCCCAATACAACCATTATTATTCCTTACAAAAAAGACCGCGCAGGCAAAGCTGTGAATACAAATTATTTTGGAGAAATTCCTTCCAGCCGCATAAAGTATGCAGATAGTGTAGTTTTTTTTAAAGGGGATGGTAAGCTGCGAAGCAAACTTGGGATTATTCCCGGTTCCGCCAAAAATGTGGCAGGCAGTTACGATGCAGATAAAAAAATACTCACTATTACTGTTTTTGATGTGAACTCTTCGGCAAAATATTTAAATATGGAATGGAGCACAGAAAAACCTGTATTCAACGGCGATGCTGTTAATGCTTATAATGATGGCCCGCTTGAAGATGGAAGGCAGCTCGGCCCGTTTTATGAATTGGAATCAGTTTCTCCTGCTGCTTTTTTGAAGCCGCGCCAAACACTCACACACAATCACAGCGTTTTTCATTTTTCAGGAGATGAAGCATCCCTTGATGTCATTTGCCGAAAAACTCTCGGCGTTTCGCTTGAGCAGGTTAAAAGCTCATTTAAGTAATGTATGTATGAGTCATGATCTTATCCTTAAAAACGTTGCCAAACACATTTCTCTCACTGAAGAAGAAGCAATCCATTTCACCTCTGTGCTCTCCTATAAAGAAATTCCTAAAAAGACAAACCTCTTAACCGAAGGCCAAGCTTGTAAGCAGTTAAGCTATGTTCATTCGGGAGCATTAAGATCTTATTGCTTAGATAAAGAAGGAAAAGAATCAACCATCATGTTTGCAGTATCCGATTGGTGGGTCACAGATATGTATTGCTATCTGAATGAAAAACCTGCCATGATGTATATTGAAACTATTGAAGACAGTTGCATATTCCAGTTAAGCAAGGAAAACTTCAACAAACTGTTTACTGCTATTCCAAAGTTTGAACGATTTTTCAGAATACTGATGCAAAATGCCTATACAAGAGAACAATTGCGCATTATTGAAAACCTTACACTGACAGCAGAAGAACGCTACGACCGTTTTATCAATAAATACCCGCAAATAGTAAAACAGGTGACACAAAAACAGATTGCATCTTACCTCGGTATCACACCTGAATTCTTAAGTGCTATTCGGAAAAAGAAAGCATCAGGAAAAATTTCTTAAGCTACCTTAAGTCTGAGTTATCCGTTTCTTTTTTGTTTTGTATAAAATAAAATCGCATGTTAATACTAATTGCAGGCCCCTACCGCAGCGGAACAAATGATGATCCCCAATTAATGAAACAAAATCTTGACAAGCTTGAATCAGTGGCTTTGCCTTTATTCAGAAAAGGGCATGTTCCGTTTATTGGCGAATGGATTGCTTTGCCTTTAATTCACCTGGCCGGTTCTAAAAAACCAGGCGACAAAGCATGGGAAGAAATACAATATCCCGTGGCGCATCGCATACTGGAGAAATGCGATGCCGTTCTTGGTCTTGAAGGCGCATCTAAAGGAGCAGATGAAGATGTAAAAAAAGCAAAGGAACTGGGTTTGAAAGTTTATTATAGGTTAGAAGATGTGCCGGATGCCGAGTGATCACACGCAGAGTACACGGAGAACGCAGAGAATTATTTTGGTATATCATTTAAATATGAAAGGGTGATTTCGAAAAATCACCCTTTGAATTACAACAATTTATTCGTTCCACTGCATGAAAGCCTAATTTAATTTCAGCACCTTCACTGTCTTCTTCTCGTCACCTTGTATCACTTCCACATGATAAAATCCTAATCTTAGTTTATCGCCAAATCGTAATACTCCCGGCGCACTGATCTTTTCATATCGCTCTTTCTCAGCGCCGTAATTATCCGTTATGATCACAGTTACCGGTTGATTGGCCTTACTGTTAATCACAAGTGTGAAATTATTCCGGCTTGGATTTGGGCCTACAGACACTTCCAACTTTGGTTTCTTATCCTGCACAGGCGGAATGGTTATTTGTCTTGGCCCATTCCAAAATGGCGGTTTTACAAAATGATGATCATCGTCGTTGTTACAATCATTATCATTTCCGCAACTGATCTTCTCTTTTTGGCTGTGATGACCAGTATAATCCTTTCTGCCCTTGCCGGTGGCTCCTGATTTTAAAAACTGCTTGTAATTTTCCGGCGTTCCGGCATCATCATTATTCTTATAGAGATTATAACGCCAGCCGTCAACAGGTTTTATGTCAAGGTCTTTATGCGCTGCAAATTTTGAATACACGGCTGCACCCCAATTCCATAATAATGAAACACCCGGTTTATTAATACTTACATCTGCCGTCCATTCTATGTTCTTTAGATTACCCGGAAGTCTTTTTGGCACAAGCCATGACAAACCGCTCATAAACACATCGTCTTTGAAATAGTATGGAACTTTTGTTTCCCATACATTATTTACAAACCGGCTGCATGCTTCTGTTACATCAGGGCTAAATATGATCCTTGAGTCGGGAACAGGCAGCGAATATTTTTTACCATAAGCCGGGAAACTAATCCTGGCATTCGTCACATTAATAATTACCGGTTCTTTTTTTCCTTTTGATGAAATGCCATAAGCTTTGAACGAGCTATTAAACCAAATGTATTTTCCTTTCTCGATTTTTCGTGAATTGAATTTATATCTTATAGATGTAGTGTTTTTACATGCATCACCATCTCCTGTCGCAGGATTGACAGTTACAATCACATTTTGCTTATTACTGCATGCATTCAAGGTCAAAGTATATTCGTAAGTAACATTGATTGCAGAATTTGTTGTGTTGATCAATGTTTCCTGTATGTTGTCATTTCCTGTTGCTGCCGGATTACTAATGCCATTTACAAAAGCACGACTCCACGCAAACGAAGTACCTGCACTATTGCTGGCCGGTGTATAGCTGAAAGGCTCACCGCTTTTAACAGATGCAGTTAAATCGCTTGTCAATTCAAGATCGGATACTGACAGCAACGCCGCCATCGAATAAACAGAACCTTCAGCATTTGTCCATACGGCACGATACGATTTATTATTATCCGGTATTCCCGCTGTAAAGCTTAATGTATTATTTGTTGCCCCGGCGATATCTGTCCAATTAATTCCATCGGTACTTGATTGCCACTGCACAGTTGGAACAGGATTTCCATTGGCAGCAGAATTGAATGTAACAATAGTACCTGGACACATTGATTGAGCAGCAGGCTGGGCAGTGACAATCGGCGCCGAACCGTTATTGGTGTTTGTAAATACTACGTCCACCCAATAATTGATAGACTTAAATTCAGTGGTTGGAAAAGCAGGCGCAGTTGTATAAATAAAAATACCATTAGGGCCGTCTTCGCCATCAGCCAAACCACGAAGCGGGCCATTAACTGCCGCTTGTGTAAAATAAGAAGTGGTAGAGGCATAATCGCCTGAAGGGCTAAATGCGGAGGCAATATAAGTGACACCGGCTGTGATAGCCACAGGGCTGTTGAACAAAACTTCCTGCCAGCCTTCTGCTGTTTCATTAGTAAATGTAGCTGATGCAAGCTGCACGCCTGCGCTGCTCCATAAACTGCCAATATGTGTACCGGTTGTGCCTGTTCCTTTATAATAGCGAATACCATTGATAAACCCATCAACAGTTGCACGGAACTTCACACCAATCTCAATACCCTGTCCATCATTATCCAAAAGATTTACGGGGCCATTGCCTGGCGGAAATATATTGCAGGGACAAACATCGGGGCCAATTGTAACAGTAATACCGTCACCCGGCAATTCACTATTACCACTGTCATCAGTTCCTTTTACTTTGATAGTAATGTTTCCTTGTTCTTCCGGAATCCATGAGTAGCTCCATGTAATATTTTGATCAATGGCGCTGATCTGTGCCTGTCTCCAGGTAGCGCCGCCATCAACAGAAACTTCAACGGCTGCCACAACACCGCCTGCATCTGTTGCATTGCCAGAAATGGTCATCGCTGTTCCTACAGAACCTGTAACTCCATTTGGCGGAACAAGAATAGAAGAAACAGGCGCCACAACATCAGTTGATTTTATAGCCGCAACCAAATCTGATTGCAATGTTGCAGGCTGTACATCCATATCAGCAAATAGATTCACTGTTGCCTGCTGCATTTCGGGACTGATAACAGTTGTACCGCTGGCATGATTTCCATCCAATCCCCATGACCATTGCACAGTGCCTGCGCCAAACACCAATGCTCCGCTGTTATGTCTGTATAATGATAATTTATGCGTTCGGTTATTCGCCAACCTGTTCGACATAGTAATGCGGCCTGTTGGGTAAGATGCAGCAAACTGTGATTGCTCCGGATCCCATTCAAAGCCTAACGTATTTACACCAAGAAAAGCGGTTTGCCCCGACAATAAACCGGTTACAGATGTATTTCTCCAAAAACGTAATTTTTGATAAAAAGCAGGAACGCCGATTTCAGAAGGAAATTCCATCCAGCTTATTTGGCCTGTCAATCCATTCTCCGGTTTGCCTGCATCGTAATCTTTACCCATTCTCCAAAGACCTGTCCATTCTGATGATGCAGCATCACATTTTGTTCCACAGGTTCTTTCTTCATTAGAACCATCGGCCAATAACCCTTCTTTATAGCAAACCAATGTGCGGTTTTCACTACCATTATTATTTTCCCATCTTGTTTTCCAATACACTTCGTTGCCGCTAAAAAATGCAAGATGCACACCGGCATCTCTTGCTGTTTCTACATTGGCTCTTTGATCTTTTGACCAATACTCATCATGACCTACGGAAATAAAAGCTTTATGATTAAGTAAGCGATCTCCGTTTTGATCTATATCACTACAGCTTGTATAAGTTACATCATACCCATTGCGTTCTAACCAGCGTATCATCGGGTAAGCAGCATTCATATACCAGTCAGCTTCTCTCCCATCTGTATTGAACAATGAATTGTATGGAAAGAAAGGGCGATTATAACTGACTTTAACGGCATGACCACTTGGAAAGGACGTAATTCCATCATACAATGAGTTACCTCCAAAACCATTGTAAGCCTGCCAGGTAGCATCAGGCAATTGTAAGTACAGATCAGAATGACTTGCATCATTGCGAACGATAAAAGCGATGTGGTTGCTGCCGCCGCCTGTTCTTTCAATTTTTGCGATGTAAAGACCGGATACCGCAGATGCTGGAATAGACCATGATGCAGATTCACTCCAGTTACTGCAATCGAGCAAACCTGTTGCCGCATCATAAATACCGGCTGGTTGGGCAACTCCATTTAGTGCACCAAGATCTTGCATCAATCTTGCACCGTTGCCATTATAATAGCCGATGCGATAAATTTTCAGCGTATAAGTTGCGTTGCTTTCCACTGAAATTTTGAAACGAACGGTTTCGCCGGAATTCAAACTCATTTTGGTGCTGAAACCTGCAATACGAGTATCTCTGAAATTAGGCACTCCCCATTCTGAAATGGGATTACCGGGCAATGTATTTTCAGTAACAATTGGATTTTGCGCAAAGGAAGAAATGAATAACACAAGCGCAATCACGGCAGCATAAAATTGCTTCATAGGACGGAGGTTTTTAAGGATGTTGGCAATAATGAATTATAACTTTATCCCTTTCGGATCGGTCTATTATAATTCAGGCTAACGTTTACAAAAGTCATGCTCAAGTTGGTAAACGCCTTATGAAAATATATTGGTATAAGTAGATTTT
>Ga0187893_10015755_pt1 | contig 10080 bp, 12 predicted proteins | sample MA1701074metaG_FD_139574 | JGI IMG/M metagenome (GOLD analysis project Ga0187893, IMG submission 139574) | White microbial mat communities from a basaltic lava cave in the Kipuka Kanohina Cave System on the Island of Hawaii, USA - MA170107-4 metaG ... | reverse complement strand
TGGCGTATCTGCGCCTGGCCGGGGCGGGGTTTTCGGTCGGGTTCGACGTCACCGAACCGGTGCGCCGGGCCATCGGCGCGCTGCCCGAGGACGCCTGGGTCCCCGCGGTGCGCCAGAACGGCAAGCCACCGCTGACCCGGCTTGAGGTCGAGCACATCTTGGCAGACATGCTGAATGGCTACATCGAGGGCACGACCGTCGAGATGGTGTGGGGAACCAGCTACGGCAACCCGCTGATCCTCCATGAGCTAATCGCGGCGGGACTCGAGTCCGGACAGCTCACCGTTGTGGAGGGTGTATGGCGCATGGAGCAGAGGCTCCCCCTGACACCGAGGTTCACCGAGACGATCGAGGAACATCTCGGTTCGCTGACACCTGAAGAGCAACAGGTACTCGAGCTGCTGGTGTACGGGGAACCGATCGGCCCTGACCTGCTCAGCCGCGTCGTGTCCACCCAAGCCCTGGAAGACGTAGAGGCGAAGCACCTATTGTGGGTAGAACAGGACAGGCGCCGCAACAACCTCCGCTTCACCTATCCCATCCACAGGGAGTTCCTGCGCGCCCGCATGCCCGCGCTGCGCGCCTGGCGCCACCAGCGCAACCTCGCCAAGCTGGTCGAAACGATGGGGACCCGGCGAGCAGACGACTCGCTTCGCGTCGCCGGCTGGCGACTCGAGACCGGCTGCGCGCTCCAGCCCAGTGTGCTGGTGTCGGGCGCCCGGCAGGCATGGGCAACACTCAACCTTCAACTGGCCGAGCGCCTCGGCCGAGCAGCCCTCGATCGCGGTCGCGACCCCAAGGCCGTGTGGCCGCTCGGCAATGCCCTGCTCTTCACTGGGCGTTCCGCTGAGGCCGAGGCTGTCTTCGCCGAGTTCTCCGCGGTCTCGGACGACGAGAACGATCGGGCGGAGCTGTCCCTCGGGCGTGCCTTCACTCTGTTCTTCGGCCTGGACCGCATGGGGGATGCGACTGAGATCCTGAGGGAGACGCTGCCCACTCTGACTGACCCGTCGTGGCGGGCAGATCTCCTCAGCTTCCAGGCGCTCTTCCACACCTATACAGGAGAGAGCGATGCTGCGGCGCGAGTGGCGGCAGATGTGCTCAAGCGCTCGCCTCCACACACACGAGCCGCTGCCGTGGCGTTCCTGGCCCAAGGGGTCGCGGCCATGTTCCTCGGGCATCAGGCAGAGGCCATCAGCGACCTCAACCGCGCACGGCTGGCAGCCGCCAGGTGGGCTGGGCAAATGCCCTGGCTTCTAGAGTTCGTCGAGATCGCACGCTGCCAGGCATACCTGCTCCACGGCCGCTTGAACGAGGCGGCTCGAATCGCGAATATTGGGTACGAAAGGGCGATAGCCCGCAGCTGGGATTTCGCCGTGCTCATGTTCTGCATTGCGCGTGGACAGACGGCCCGGGCCCGAGGCATGGTACGGGACGCCCTGCCCGAGCTGCGGGAAGGCCACAGCCTGGCCAGCCAGTGCGGCATCTCCGGCTTCCTCAAGCTTCTCCTCAGCGAACTAGCCCATGCAGCGGCGCTGGCCGGCGACGCGGGAACAGCCGAGATCTGCCTGGCGAAGGCGGACTGCATGGCTGTGCGATCCATGCGTCCCTTCGAGCCATGGGCGGAGCTGGCTCGTCCATGGGTGGTCGCGGTGCACAGCGGTGTTGCAGCGGGCGTGGAGCGCGCCAATAAGGTCGCCAGGAACTTCCGTGAGCATTATCCTCCGCTCTTCGAAGCGCTCGCTCTCCATGAGATCGTGAGGCTGGGTGCGCCAGGCTTGGCCATCAGCCGGCTGTGTGAACTCGCGGTCGCCGATCATGAGCTCATACGGCTCTATGCCGCTCATGCGGTGGCAGCCGCCAATAATGATGGCACCGCACTCGAATGGGTCTCGACCTCCTTTGAGCAGATGGGCGCGACGCTGTTCGCCGCAGAGGCTGCCGCGGAGGCAAGCCGAGCCTACCGTCAACAGAAGAATCGCCTGGCTCAGTCATGGGCATTGGCTGGTCGCGCCACCTTGCTCAGGCGTCGTTGTAAGAACGTGTTCACTCCCTCACTGGGCCTGATCGAAGAGCCGGACCTGACCTCCAGGGAACGTGAGATCGCCGATCTCGCGATAGCCGGCCTGTCCACCCTCGGGATCGCCACTCAGCTCGTGATCTCGGTCCGGACGGTCGACAATCATTTGCAACGGGTCTATCGGAAATTGGGGATCAGCAGCCGCTCAGAGCTCGCTACCTTGCTCGGTCCGTTTCAAGACGATGAAGCATGAGTTCGCTGACATTCCTCATTGATCAATCATCCTCACGACCGTGGGGTTGGAGGAAAGGAGAGCTTCGCATGAGTACCGACAAGAACGCCACGCCGCTTGACATATATCGCGAGTGGAACAGATGTCTGCTGGAGGGAGACCTCGAAGGCGCGACTGGACTGGTCGATCTCGACGCCTGGAGGGAGAAATGCCTTGGCCTGACTGGCTGGCTCACCGATTTCCAGGTATCCGTGGCGCACTATGTGAAGAATATCGTTACGCCATGGGACGATCTAAAGATGTATGAAGAGGAAGTCGTCGAAGGTCAGGATGCGGTCACGATCCGTTTCCGGGTGGAGGCCACACATGTCGGCGAGTTTCTTGGCACACCGGCGACCGGACGCCGGATATCGTTCGACGCCATCCGTATTGTGAAGGTGAAAGATGGCCGCGTCACCGGGCAGTGGGCACAGCTGGGATCTGTGGGGCATCCATCAGCAGCTGACCGCCCCATAGACGGCGGCCCGAACCCGTCACCCCGTTTCCACCGATCAGCGGCTTCGGGGATGAAGCGTGATAGAGGTCGCGTTGACCTCTGACTGTTGGGCGGTGGCCATGCTCATCGTCGGCGGCCTACCGCCAGCTGCTCGACGGGCTGCGGGTGGGTGAGTACCGGGGGTGATCGTCTGGCATCCGGAGTGGCTGTACCGCTCGCCCTGCGAGCTGGAGGAGTTCGTCGAGGCCGTGGGGCGGGCCGGCGCGCAGGTCGCGACCGTGGTTGCCGGTGAGCTGGACTTGTCGATCGCGTCGGGCGGATGACCGCTTGGGTGGTCGGTGCCGTGGCCCGCCACGAGTCTGAGTACAAGGCCGAGCGGATCCGCCGCAAGCATGGGGAGGTGGCGCTGGCGGGCCGCTCGATCGACGGCGCGAACTGCCCGTTCGGGTACGCCGAGGGTGGCGTCGGGGTCATTGAGGCTGAGGCTGCCGAGATCCGTGACGCTGCTAGGCGCATCCTGGCCGGGTAGAGCTTCGGTCGGTCACGGTGGACTGGCAGGCTCGCGTGCCCACGGTTGCTGGGGGGATGTGGGGACGTGGCATTATCAGCCGGGTGTTGACTCCGCCCGCGTCGCCGGGTTGTGGAGTACTACGGTGAGATCGTCGCCGAGGGGGAGTGGCTGGCGATTCTGGGCTGCCAGACGTGGGAGCGGCTGCGCGCGTTCCTTCTTGACCTTGCGCGCAAGCTTGGTACGCAGCCGCGCCGCTATGTGCTGGGGGGCTGGTCGTGTGTGTCCGCTGCGGGACTCGGCTGTGCAGCAAGCCGCATGGTGAACTGCCCCGGGGCGATGCATGGACCCAGCCTTCGACACGCTTGGCTGCGTACGTGAGTTGGACGAGCTGCTTCGCCTGGCCGCCCGACCGGCCGTGCACGGCTGGCGGCGTGCCCGGACACGAGGACCTCTGTCGTGATAACGCAAAAGCCCCCGGCGCCGACCGGGGGCCTTGCTGACCTTTCCGCATTACCCTCTCATGGCCCCTGCGGGGCCGGCCGTGAAGGATAAAAATGGGACATACGCCCCACGCCTGCGGCTATTTTCGTCTCACCGCATACTCAGTTGCCGGCGAGGATCCGCTCGACCGCCGCCTCGTTGCCCGCGACCCGCGCCAGCGCCTTGCAGTGCTCGACCCCGGTAAGGCGATCCCTTGTGCCCAGGTCATGCAAGATACTGGCCAGGTAGGCTGCCGCGGCCTCGGCGCGGGCCTCGGCGAGGAACATCGAGACGTGGTGTAGGCGTCCCACGCCCTCGCTCAGCCACGCCTGGCTGCCCGATGCTCCGCCCGCCACTCTCGTCTAGGTTGCGCATGTCGACCCCTCCTGTGGGTGTCGGCCACGCCCCAGGCCCGCACACACGGGCGCTGGGACCATAGGTCCTTCGCCTACAGAGGTGCAACCGAAGGCCCACGGCTAAGGGGTCTATGTCCCCCTGACTCAAGACACAGATCCGAATTGCGGGACCGTCTCGACAAATCGATCCTCCTACTGAATGACTGATATCCCCGGCTGCTGGCAGCGCTATCCGCGCAGTGCGGGGCGTTCTACGCTTGCGGTGCGTTCGAATGCAACTCGGCCACGTCCGTCGCGGCGTCGGTCCGCGCGGGGGCGGCAGCTGCCGTGTGCGCGAGGCCGGTCGTGGCGTCAACGGGAGGTGATGCTATGGGCGTCGCACCACAGTCGGAGGCTGCGCAATCGGTCGCGGTCGTCACGGGTGGCACAGGCTTTATCGGCAGGCACCTGGTCCACGCTTTGGATACCCGCGGGTGGCGGGTGCGTGTGTGCGGACGGCGCCCCCGCCCGCACGACCTGCCCGCGGCGGTGGACTACCGCCAGGCTGACCTTGCCGCCGACCGGCTGCTCGACGAGGTCTGTCACCAGGCCACGCATGTGTTCCACCTTGCGGGGGCGAGCAGCTCGCGCTCTGCGCCTGAAGAGATGGAGCGCGTCAACGTCGCCGGCACCGAACGGCTGTGTGAGGCCGCCGTCCGCGCGCGGGTGCGCCGCATTGTGCATGTGTCCACCTCTGCGGTGTACGGCAAGAGGGTGGCGTTACCTCAGCCCATCCGTGAGGATGTCGAGGTCCATCCCGATCCTGGCTACAGCCAGACGAAGTGGCAGGCCGAGCAGGTGGTGTGGCGCTGGGCCGACAAGGGCGTGCTTGTGGCCGTGCTGCGACCGGTGACCGTCTACGGTCCCGGAGCGATCAAGCTGTTGGGCAGCACGATCCTTGAGGCCGCGATCGAACGCTTTGCCGGTCTTGACACGTTTGCTGTGGATCGGCAGCCGGTCGAGTTGCGCATGGTGCACGTCGATGACGTCGTAGCTGGCCTGTTGCACCTGGCGACACACGAGGCTGCGGTGGGTCGGGCGTTCAACCTCGCCGCCGAGACGTATCCGACCAGCCATGCGGTGGCCCAGGCGGTGGCCGAGGAGGTCGGCATCGCGCTCGAGCTTGGCGATGATCCCGACGCTGGACTGTCGTACGACGAGCGCGCGGCCGTGCGTGAGCGGATGCTGGCGGCGGGCATGCGTGGCGAGATTCTGCTGCCGCCCCAGCGCCTCCGGTTTTTGAAGAAGGCCAATCCCAACAACCGGCTGAGCCTGGATGCGCTACGCTCGATCGGGTTCCGCCTGAGCGTTACCGACTTGCCGGCGAGCATCCGCGCGAATGTGCGCTGGTACCGCGACCACCGCTGGATTCTGTAAGGGCCGGGCATGGTTGACAGCCGGGTCGGTGAAGCGGCGGTGTTGACACCGACCAGAACCGCCGAACAAGAACACGTGCATATCGCATATCGTGCGCCAAGCTGCTCGCCGAGGACTCCGATACCGGGCGCTCAGATGGACGTCACTGCCGCCGAGATTTCCGGGAGCAGCCGATATCGAAGCCCACGCATGCCTCGGGATGGGGAGCCGTTCGTGTCTGCATCCGTAGGTCGACAGCTGGCGGACCGCTGTGAAACTTGCTACGGGCAGTGGCGCGTTCTCTTCGTCTGCTGCGCACTAAGGGTTGCCTCTTCAAGCGGCTCAGCCGGTGCTGTGCTTGATATCGTTCTCGCTTGACCCTTGGTTAGACGACTTCGGCAACGCTTATCGCTATCCAGTAGTCTCGTGCACGTCATGCCGCCTATCCGAGAGATGACGAGATGGTCTTTTCTGCTCGTGTGCCAGACTCCAAGATTGCCGATGAGGTTACCGAGCTAGCTCGACGAGAGTACCCATCCTTCCTCTTTAACCATTGCATGCGTACCTTCTGGTTCGCTGATGCGATCGCCGTGAACGGATCCTTGTTCGATCGTGAGATTGTTTACGTTGCCGCCATACTGCATGACCTAGGCATACTAGAACAATATGATCGGGGACGGCGGTTCGAGGTTGATGGGGCCCAGGTCGCTCGTGACTTTCTATTAGGGCGTGCTTACCCATTGGGCAAGGCCAATCTCGTGTGGGACGCGATTGCGCTCCACACATCGGTAGGTATCGCCGCTTATTGGAAGGCGCCGGAGGTGGTGCTGGTTCACCTTGGAGCCCTTGCGGACGTAGTTGGGCAAAGGATCGTCGACCTCGATCCGGGTTTCGTTCGGGAGCTGATCGAAGAGTTTCCTCGCCTTGACTTCCCGAATGAGTGGCTGCGGAGGCTTATTGAGCAAGTAAGGAGGAAGCCCGCACTCGCATGTGGCACCTATCTGGGACACGTCGGGCGGGAGCATGTTCCTGGCTTCATGTGCCCCTCGGTAGCTGAGGGTCTCAATAATAACCCGCTCGACGCCGAGGTGTGAACCATTTCCTTACTCACGCATAGCTCCTTGATGAGGATATCGACGGATCGGGAGCTCAGCAAGGCCGCGACGACGGGTTGTCCCACTCGGCGTGTGGCAGCGAGGACGCTTGGGTTGCGCTGGGCCGGTTACCGCTTTCGTTGAAGGGGGGTGGTAGCAGCTCTTAGCTGTTCGTCAAACTCGATGACGCATGGCAGTTGCGCCCAGTTGGTCGGGGTGATGGAGAATCGGGCGCGGACGCCACGGACGCGCTCGACTCCCATCGCGTATCCTGAGCCAATGGCCAGGTTCAAAGCTTGTCTTAATTCTTCGCATGCTTGTTCGGGTTCGCCTTGCAGTACATGGATGGCTGCTAACCCGGTAAGCGCTACTATCGTATGGCGTGGCCATCCGGGAATAAGTGAAGAGGTTAGCGTGTCCGTTGCTTCCTCGCACCGTTTTAACAGGGCTAAACCAACGCCTACATTTCCGACTAGCTGCTCGTACCCTCCCGTCGATTGATTACGGGAGTAGTTGCGTGCGAAAAAGCCGCGGCCATCCCCCTTGGGAGTTTCTCCGGTCAACCGCTCAGCTAGTTGGACCGACTCAAAGAAACCACGCTCATCTCCGGTTGCGGCTTGGTCTTTCGCCAGCCATCCGGCAATCCATGCACGAGTGCCAGGATCGGCACGCCGAGCATAGTATGCGGCCTCGGACATCAACCTCACGGCGCGAGGCGCATTTCCCCCATAACCGCCAGTGAAACTTGACGAGTACAGGACACTGGAGAATCCCAGCGCCTGGGCCCGTAGAGTGTTGTCGTCCGCATCGTCGGCAATGTCCCGAGCGAGCGCGAAATAGCGCCGAGCGTCAGCACGACTACCTGCGTTGAAGGCCAACATGCCAGCTTGCGCGTGAGCCCCAACCATAACTCCTTCCAAGTGTTGGCGGTCGGCTCCTGGTGCTGTTGGCAAATCCAGCAGTCTGTAGAGCTGATTCGCGTGGGTGGCGACCAATCCGAACAACGAATCTGCCCGGGCGGTGTGGTGCTTCGCTGCCAGCGTTTCGGCGAGGTCTTCATGGTCGGCGATCAGCCTCGCCTCTACTGGGCGATCACCGTGGGTCATGATCCGCTCTAACGCTGCAGGCGGGGTCAACACCGCTGAGAGAGTGCCCACAGCGAGGAGTTTCCCGGCTGTTCTGCGATCGGCGCCGTCTTCCTCGCCTGCGTTGGTATCCGTGGTTGCGGCGTCCAGCGTAGTCAGCATGGAACGGCCAGCTCCGGTTCGCGGTATTCGTGGGTCGTCCGCCCGCGGATGGCGCGGGTGGGGCCACAGACGAAGAAGAGGAGCCGGCCATGCCCATTATTGCTGATCCCGACGCCATCTGGCTCGGGTTGGACGTGCACAAGGACACGATCTCGGTAGGCGCGCTCGAGCCCGGCTGCGAGGTGGCCGTGGTCGGCAAGATCTTCCACGACGAGCCGTCGGTCCGCCGCCTGATCGGCCGTTTCGGTGACCGCAGCCGGCTGCGGTGTGTTACGAGGCCGGCCCGACCGGCTAGGAGCTGGCCCGCCTGCTGCTCGGGATGGGCGTGTCCTGTGACGTGGTCGCACCATCGTTGATCCCCAAAGCGCCCGGTGACCGGGTCAAAACCGACAAGCGCGACTGCCGCCGGCTGGCCCGGTTGCACCGCGCCGGAGAACTGATCCCGATCCGCATCCCGACGGTCGCCGAGGAGGCGGTCCGGGACTTGTGCCGCGCCCGGGGCGACCTGGTCGCCGACCGCCGCCGCGCCCGCCAACGGCTGAGCGCGTTCCTGCTGCGCCACGGCCGCGTCTACCGCGACGGCACCGCGTGGGCGCTTGCCCACGCCCGCTGGCTGGCCGGCCAGACCTTCGACCAGCCGGCGCTGTCGGAGACCTTCGCGCACTACCGGGCGGTGCTGGCCACCCGCGACGCCGCGCTCGAGGCGATCGAGGCCGACCTGGCCGGCTGGTATGACCGGCCGCCGTTCGCCGAGTGCGTGCGCCGGCTGGCCGCCTACCGCGGCGTGGCCCCGCTGGGCGGGCTGACGTTAGCGGCTGAGGTCTGCGACTGGCGGCGCTTCCCCCGCGCCGGGGCGTTCATGGGCTTCATCGGGCTGGTCCCCTCCAAGTACTCCTCCGGTGGGTCGACCAGCCGGGAGGGCTGACCAAGCCGGCAACGTCCACGCCCGCACCCAACCCGGCGCGTTCCTGGAGTCCGCCTGGGCCTCCAGCACCGGCCCGCTGTGGGGATCACCCCCCAGCGGCGCCACGCTCACGTCAGCCCGAGACCGTGGCGCGCTCCTGGACCGCGCAGCTGCGGTTACACCGCCGCTTCCACACCCTGGCGCGGCGGCACAAGCCCCCGTCGGTGACCGTCGCGGCCGTCGCGCGGGAGCTCGCCGGGTTCTTGTGGGCCGAGATGACCGCCGACGTCGTCTAACCCCGACAGGTTGGTCCGCTGCCATGGCGACCGGCTCGACGGCGGCTGACCGCACGGCTTGCACGAGGCGCTGGCGCGCCGCCGCGGCAGGCACAGATCCCCGACACGCCTATGCGTCCCGGCTCACGTGCCGGGCGAGCGCTCGTAGTCTGGGGCACCGTCCTGCGAATGCCGACTTGCGTGTACCCAACCCGCGTACCTCAGAATTGGCGGTTCGTCGAGCCGACCCACGCCGCGCCAGCGCCTCGTGCACACCCAGGAGGCAGCCGCTCGCCCACCCACAACCACATCCCAATCGGCAGTTCCCTGCGCCGATGATCGGCCGTCGCTCGTCGGCGTCAAGGTCGTTCGTCCTCGGCTGCGCCTGCGGGCGCTGCACCTTGACCCCTCCCACGCCACGACCACACCCGGCAAGTACGGGAACAGCCCACGACACACCGCTCGGCTCACCCCTACACGGTCCCTCAAACGCGACACCGGGGCCTAACCCCTGACCCCCACAACCCAATCCCCAGCGACACTTGACAAGCCGTTCCACATCAGGCGTCTGGACCAGCGCACGCATCTCAACACGTGACAACTCCAGCGCTTTCGCGATGGCGGCCAGGGTCTGCGGCGTGTAGAGCGACTGGCTTTTGACGTTGGTTGGGGGTGGTTGCGTCGGGGTGGGTGTCATCGACGCAGGGTGATGGACGGGTTTGTTGTCGGGGGGTGGGGTCGGGGAGGATGTCGGGGTCCTGAGTTGGGGTGGCCCTCGCGGCGCAGGTTAGGCGTCCGAGGGCCGTGGGCTGATGGTGGCAGCCGTGTTGATCGTATTCGCGGTCGAGGTGTCCCTCGACGAGTTTTACGCCGAGCGTGGGAGGGTGGGTACGCCTCGGCCTGAGCGGTGCCCGGCGTGTGGGCATGGGGGGGTGACGTTCGCGGGCTGGTGGACCAAGCAGACCCGGCGGGGGCCGGTGGGTGTGCATCGGGTGTTGTGCGCGAGCAAGCCGTGTGGGACGACGCATTCGTGCTGGCCGGACGTGTTGGTCGGCGGCCGGGTGGATCCG
>Ga0187893_10015754_pt1 | contig 10080 bp, 16 predicted proteins | sample MA1701074metaG_FD_139574 | JGI IMG/M metagenome (GOLD analysis project Ga0187893, IMG submission 139574) | White microbial mat communities from a basaltic lava cave in the Kipuka Kanohina Cave System on the Island of Hawaii, USA - MA170107-4 metaG ... | reverse complement strand
GCAGCAGCATGCGGCCGATACTCTGGCTGACGAGTGAGCGGTACGATGACCAAAGCGAGAAATACCATCCCGCCGATCCACACGGCTGCCGCGACGATATGGAGCCAAACGGCCAAGAGATAGGGCGAGTACGACATCAACTCTCGCGCTTGTACTTTGGTCCGGTGTGAGTAAGCCAGAACGGTATTGTCATTAGAAGAAGCGCGCGACCACGAAGATTCCCATCATCGCAAAGGCCAAAGCCAGATTGGCAGCAACACCGAGTGCCAACCCTATAGTTGCTCCGATTCCGGCGCGTGTTGCTGCGGGCACACCACGTCGGCCGGACAGTTCGCCGAGCACTGCCCCCACGAACGGTCCCAGCAGCACGCCAGGGAGTCCAAAAAACAGGCCCACAAGGGCGCCGAGAGCGGCACCCAGAACCGCTCGCTTTGATGCGCCGAAGCGCTTGGCGCCAAAGGCAGCTGCAGCGAAGTCCGCGACGTAGGTAAGAACGGCAAGAACACCGAGAACGACCAAAGTACCCCACCCGACATAGACGAAATTATCGGCCCAAGCTGCGAGCCACAAACCAGCAAATAATAGTAGGGCGCCGGGCACGGCAGGAAGAACCAAACCGGCTATGCCTATGACGATCAGCACTATTGCGAGAGCCCACAGAAGGAGAGAAATTTCCATACGAGTCGTTATCGAACGATACCTGTAGTAGATATTATGCTCGATGTATACTCTAGAGACTAGTCGTCTCCTCTAGACTGTCCTGGCGTAGCGTCTCGATGTGCCAGGCCGACCGTTCACGTTGCTGACCTTGGTGCGAAGTCCCGCCGCTATGCACCTGACCCGCTAACAGAAAATCCCGCACTTGCTCCTCTGTCAACGCACCGCGACGCCGATAGCGCTGGAGGATGGCGCCAATGGTGCCTGGATCGCGATAGTGCATATGCTTCCGCCGCAGGCCCTTTACTAATGTCCGGTAGGCTTGAATACATTCCACTCCGAGCATGAGGGTAGCCCCGGTGCGCGTATTCTCGATAGGAAAGCAACGGTAAATAGCCGATCTCTGACACAGGCCACAACTGGCTGTCGGCTCATAGCATGGGCAGAGCGCGACGATGCCATCACCAGGCTGAGCGAATGCAGACAGTGCAGATAGACACCGCCGAGTGTAGGCAGGAGAGAGGGGCTTTGACAGCATCTGTGTTTTCCTGGGTCCTCTAATTACTCTGACACGTAAATCTTTGATCACTATAGAGAAGAAAAAGCGAAAATACTATAGCAATATCATTACTTGCTGCTTGCATCCAATTCCTGTTGTGTTCTCATGAAAGCTGGACTCCACATGGAATCCACTGTCGTTGTCTCTCTATCTCTCACCACACCAGCGAGAGAATATTTTTTCTTGACTTCCACTACCGAAAGAGTAGAAGGATGGAAGCTCGCCAGTGAACAAGAACGCGGTTCGCTCAGAAACATGGTGATGTTCCCCCTTGCGGCAGGGGAAATGCACCGTAGTCACACACATAGGCGGTAGGTCGATGGAGGAGGGCAGAGGATGAAAGCAGGAATGGCCAAGCTGCGCGTGGTTGTCAGGTGTCCGCAGACCCACAAACCCATCACCAATCTCATTCTTTCCCGGGCAGCCCTACAGCAATTATTTGAGATCGATGAGGTGTGGTGTCCGGACTGTCGCGCCAGCCATCTCTGGGATAGAGATAATGCTTGTCCCACAGACCGGCTAGCAGGTGAGTCGGAGGAGCCGGGGCACTAAAAAACCCATCACGCCCCGCAGACAGAGGACATTCGGCCGCGACTCACAGAAGAAGGAGCGCACCTATGTCTAAGAGTCGAGAAACCGTTCAACTGTGGTTCGACCTCATTGCTCGCGGTGATGCTCAGGGTGCTTTTGCTCTCTTCTCGAACGACGTGACCTACACTTTAAAAGGAACAACCCCAGTATCGGGAGTCTACCGTGGGGTCCGCGAGATTGTGGAGAACTTCTTCACGGTCTGGCGCAAGCAGATCGTAGGCGACATGGTTCTCACGGTAGATGAACTCATCGGCGATGGGGAGCGCGTCGTCGCTCTCGTACGCGGGAAAGCCACGACCATTCACGGTCTCCCGTACGATAATGACTATGCTTTCGTGTTCGGTCTTCGTGACGGTAAGATTGCGGAAGTCATTGAATACCTCGATACTGCCCTCGTCGAGACTGCAGCCTACGGTAAGAAACTCGCCTGACCTCATAAAGGCACAGGCTGCTGAGTCAGACGTACCGCTTCATAAGCTGACCTGTGACCCTTCGGCCAGCCGAGCGTCTGGTCATTTCCAGATTATCCTTCGCGGAGCTGCGCGGGACGCCAATGGTGTGACCGATGGGTGGCAACGTAATCTGACCGAACGAACAATTTGACGAAGACCACACCGGCGATGAACCCTCCGACATGTGCCCAGAATGCCACGCCGCCGCCTGACGACTCACCACCAATCGATATCAGACCACTCACCACCTGGATCAGCATCCAGTAGCCGAGCATCGTCCATGCAGGGAGAGCAACGGAAGTGAGCAGGAAGCCGAGGGGCACCATGGTGAACACTCGGACACGGGGGTAGAGCACAAGATAAGCTCCCATAACGCCGCTGATCGCCCCCGAAGCGCCTACCATCGGCACACCCGAACTTGGATCGGTAAGGACCTGTAACAGTGCGGCTGCAAGCCCACACAATAGATAGAAGACAAGGAATCGAGGTCGTCCCATCGCGTCTTCTACGTTGTTGCCAAAGAGCCACAGGAACCACATGTTGCCGATCAGATGAAGCCACGAACCATGCAGGAACATTGAGGTGAAGAGATGTGAGACCTGAGGTCCTGGATCGGTTACGCACACCAGACCGTCACCGATGGGAAAGCCTATCCCGGGCGAGACCTTGCCCGTCAGTTCCCCGGCAATGAGGCCCAAGTTACAGACCGATTGTGCGAGCCCTAATGTCGAGCCAGCCCCTTGGACCAACAGCCAGGTGAGGACGTTCAGGACGATCAGGCCGGCTGTTACATAAGGCGGTCGCTGCGTCTCATTTTCATCATGGTACGGAAACATGCTTGGCCCTCCGATCCGTCACGCTTCTGCCAGTGTCGGTTGCAAACATATCCTGGTACAGGAACACGTCTGTATTGTCGTTGATCTCAGTGTAGCACCACCGATAGGGAATCAAACGTTCTCTTGCCGTCGTTCTTTTGTCTATGTTGTCAGAGAAGTGAGAGCCCCGTTTTCCAGAAAAAAGTCCCATGAATTTTCACCCCCTTGGAGCCCCTCTTCCGGCGAGGAAGAAAGCTGTGTAAGTTCGCGTTTGTGGAGAAGGATGGGGCCCGGTGGCTCCACCGGTCTTCAAAACCGAGTTGCGCGGCGTAATGTTGCGCGGATGGTTCGACTCCATCCCTTCTCCGCCACGCTTCTTATCGGAGGTGCTTGCTTCTTGCGGTAATGATTGTTTCTTGCCGTACCCCGTAATTTGGTAGTGACTCAGTTTGACCGACCTTTGCCCTTAGTAGCACGAGCGGTAGTGTCATTCTGAGGCCACAGGCCGAAGAATCTCTCAGAGAACCGGCGGGAAAACAAGATTCTTCGCTACGCTCAGCATGACAGTGCCGATGCCATGTTGCTAAAATGAGTCACTACCCGTAATTTAATAGCATTGACACCATTGCTTTCCGTGATAATTTCCTGGTCATGCTTGCCAAAGTCGCTGCTGCAGCAGCCCGTGCGGTTCTTCCGGCTCTTTTCGTCTCTTTCCTCCCCGCTTGTTCTGCCATCCGCTCTCTTCAGTCTCCAGCGGTAGATCCCGCCCTTGTCTCGCCTCCGGTTTTCAAAATTCCCGGCGAGCCAGTCGCGCTAGCTCCGGCAGAGAAAGCCCTCGGACACTTTCTGAAAGGGCAAATCGCCATCAATCAAGGTGACTATGAGACCGCGCTGACGGAGATGGCACAAGCGGTGGCAGATGATCCGGAGTCTGCGCTCCTGCGCATGCGTCTTTCTATGCTCTATGTCCGCCAGGGGAAGCTCCCTGAAGCTCTGGAACATTGCCGCAAAGGGATAGAAAAAGACCCGAAAAACATCGAAGCGCAGCTTCTGCTGGCAGGCTTACTCTCCGCCACCAACCAAGAAGAAGAGGCGGCAAAAGTCTATGAATCAGTGCTAGAGCAGGCTCCTAAGAATCAAGAACCTTACCTCTATCTTGGTACTTTCTACGCGAAGCAGGGCAAATTTGATCAGGCGATCGCAGTTATTAATAGATTGGTGCAACACCATCCGCGTTCGGTCTTAGGATATTACTATCTTGGCCAAGTCCACGCTGCCGCTAATAAACTTGATCAAGCCGAAACCTACTACAATAAAGCGCTGAAGCTGAACCCGCAGTCCGAGTTCGTTCTTCTTGACCTTGCACTGGTGTACGAGCTGCAGAAGAAGCACGAACGCGCGATGGATCTCTACCAAAAAGCGCTGGCTATCAATCCTCAGAGTATTCAAGTCCGCAAACGTCTCGGAGGATTTTATCTCGACCAGAAGAAGTTCGACGATGCACTCTTGCAGTTTCGTGAGTTAGAAAAGATTGAAGCCGACCCGCAGGAGACACGGGTCAAGATTAGCCTTATTTATCGCGAGAAGGGGGACTACGCTAAGGCAGTCACCGAGTTGAACCTGGTTTTGGCTGCGCAGCCGGCAAATGATCGCGCTCGTTATTTTCTCGGTGCGATCTATACCGAGGCCAAGGAAGAAGAGAAAGCAGTTGCTGAATTAACGCGTATTCAACCCGACTCGGACTACTTTGCCGATGCGCGCTTGTATCTCAGCTATCTGTATCAGCGACAAGGGAAGCTCGATCAAGCCATTGCCGAGGCTGAACAGGTACTGCCGCTGAAAAAGGATGACCTCGATCTGCTTGGTTTCCTTGCTTCCCTGCAACGTGAGAAGGGAAATCATGCCCGCGCGGTGGAAATCCTTACGCAGATGATTACCCTCGCGCCGGAAAATGATCAGTATCATTTCACCTTGGGTGCTCTGTATGATGAGACCAAAGATAAACAGAACTGTCTCATCCATATGCAGAAGGCGATCGAACTCAACCCCAAGAATGCTGCTGCGCTGAACTATCTCGGATATACGTGGGCTGAGCAAGGAATCCACCTAGATGAAGCTGAGGGCCTGATTCGTCGGGCGCTGGAAGTCGAGCCAAATGATGGGTTTTATCTCGACAGCCTCGGTTGGGTCTATTATCAACGTGGCAACTACCCCAAGGCGATAGAGCATCTCGAACAGGCAGTCGAGTTGGTCAACGACGATCCCACCGTCATCGAACATCTTGGTGATGCGTACGAAAAGAGTGGACGTCCGATGGACGCGTCTCAGACCTATCAGGAAGCCCTGACTCATGCGAAAGAGGCGGAGCAGATTCAGCGTTTGCGGGCGAAGCTTGATACTTTGGCCGGTGGGCGCAAAACGACGGATAAAGGCATCTGAGATCCATTGCAGAATGTGGATTGCTTCCCAATCGAGAGGGCAAGCGGATTGCAGCTTTTAGACTTCAGGCTCTCTCTGTGAAATCTCTTCGGACTCCTGGCTCCGGACTCTGGGCTCCTTTTTCAATCTGTCTTCTCTTAGTCTTCGGGTGCCTGAGCGGCTGCGCACCGCGTCGCGTTCCTCCCCCTGCTATGCCGCCTCCGACCGTATTACCTTCTGCACAAGAGTTGCTTTCCTCCCTTGCTACCAGGCGTCAGACGCTCAACAGTCTGCGTGGGCTGGCCCAACTGGTGTACGCTGATACCCAAGAGAAAGGCAAAGCGAAACAGGCCGTAGCCGTACAGGCGCCAAACCATTTTCGTCTGGAACTGTTCTCCTTGCTGGGTATTGTTTCGTTGTTTACGGGGGATGGTCAATCGTTGGCTGCCTATTTTCCGAAGGAAAAGACAGTCTACCGTGGCGCCGCGACTCCTCTTAATATTGCGCGCTTTCTGCGTATCACTCTTTCGGATCAACAGATCACGAGTTTACTTCTGGGGCTGCCGATCCTCCCTCTGGACGGCACAGCCGGTACTGTCCGGTTTGATACGGACAAGAGTTGGTATCGCCTCGACCTGCCTCTCCCTGGAGGAGGTGTGCAAGTTCTCTGGTTTGACCCACAGCCAATCTTGTTAAGACGTTGGGAGATGTTAGACACTAACGGCGCCGTTGCTGCGTATATGAGTCTTGCTGATTATCGTCAGGTCGATGGCCGGCAGTTCCCCTTTGAAATCGCCCTCTCCGATGTACAGGGGCAGCAGCAAGCATCGATTTTGTACGAGCGAGTTGAACTCAATCCGTCTCTGCCGGCTTCGCTCTTTACCCTTGCCCCACTTCCCGGCGTACAAGAAATCAATATTGATACGTTGGCGACAGAATAAGACCCTTTTTCTTCTCAGCTTAGCGCCGTTTCTCTACCTGCCCCTCCCTTTTAAAAACGATAGCCATTCCCCGTTGAGCGATCACGTAATGCTTATCGACCCAGCGCTGGAATCTGCCTCCATAGCCCATGTCTGCCTTGTGTGCCACCCAATCCGGATACATAGAATCACTCATCACATGATCCTGCTGTTCTACAGGCAAGAGAACTATTGCATCGGCTCCCTCCTCACACGCCTTCTCGCGAATCAGGGTCTGCATCTTTTTCATCGCCTTGGAAGAAGCGCCGTAAGACCGAACCTGGGCAAAAACCTTATGGGGTTGCTGGGGAGGAGCGGTGAGCACCGTTATCCCACAATCTTGAGGACGCGGTTCAGGGTAAATTTCAACCAGACGATCGACAAACGCAACCGGTGGATAGCGGCGAGCACAGCCGACAACGCAACTGAGACTCAAGATCAGAAACCAAAAACAGGCGGTGCGCATTCCTCTTTGTCTCCTTTCTTTCCGGACATATAGAGGCGTGAGAGCGAGCACAAAAATAAACCTCACCTTCTTAGGGTGCAACCACCATGTCCGTCCGAACTGGGCTATATGACCAAAAATTGCGCTTGGTGTTGCGTCATAATAATGACACAGGCAGCCTGGTCCCTTGTTTATTAACTAGAGGTGTTGAATTTATTGGAGTTTTTTAGAGGATTTATAATAGTTATTAGGCACGTTTATTGCTCAGGATTTAAATTTAGGAGGATAGTTCTAGGAAAGGAATACTATGATTGACAGAACTAGGGCTGGGATGCGTTGCCGAACCATTCGTTTCGTTCGTACTGTTGAAGGAGATTTACCGCGTGATACGTATGGGACCATACGATATGAGACGGAGAATCTGGAACGGCAGCTGATCATGGTGGAATGGGATAAGGGATTCACGGTCCCGGTTTTTCCCCACGAGGTCGCGGCTCTTATTTTGGAAGACGCGCAAGTTGTGAAGAGCGAGAGCAACTGCGCTCTTTAATGCTTCGCACCGATCAGCAAGAAACCGACGCCTTGCAGGAATCTACCGAATCCTGAAGCAGCGTGCGCTGTCGTGCGCCAGGATTGGTTACTCTGCCTGGCCAGGTGGTTTCCAAGCCGCATCTTTTCGCGTGTATTAAGCTGTTCATACGGCCGACCGTAATAGGCTTCGGCCTGCTGCTTGGCCGCCTCCTGTGGGTTCATAGCGCTACAGCCGGCAAGAGCAAGGCTGATTCCACATATTGCCAATACTTTGGTATGCATCTGTTTTTCCCCCTTCTTTAGCGAACCCTGCCCGAATAGAGGGAGAACGCTTGTCCCGGAAAAAAGTTCCTGAGCCCACCATCGCTGTTATCAGGAAAACGATATCAGTCTTTTAACAGGGTGCGAGCAATCACCCAGCGATGCACCTCAGTCGGTCCCTCGAAGATACGCATGGGACGCAGGCGGCGATAGATAAACTCCAACGGCAGCTCCTTCGACATCCCCATCCCACCATGCACTTGCATAGCGCGGTCGGCCACTTTTGTTGCCATCTCGGTGGCGAACACCTTCACCATCGACGCTTCCTGGCGGACATCGTGGCCCTGGTCGAATTTCCAGGCAGCATGGTGAGTCATCAGCCTGGCAGCATGAATATCAGTGGCGGAATCGGCTATGAACCACTGAATAGCCTGACGGTCGGCCAAACGTTGGCCGAAGGTAACCCGTTGTCGTGCATAATCGACCATCAGGTCGAGGCAACGCTGTGCCAAACCGACACACCAACTGCCGATCTCTAAGCGACGCACGGTCAGGCGTAATTGCATCGGCGCAAATCCTTGACCGATTTCACCCAACACTTGGCTCGCAGGTAGCGTGAGGTCCTCAAACACCAATTCCCAAGGCGCGTGACCGCCGATCACCGGGATCTGGCGCTGGAGGACTACACCAGGCGTTCCTTTGTCCACGAGAAAAGCCGTAATGCCGCCACGCACGCGCTTCTCTTTGTCGGTCAGCGCCATGACAATCATAAAGTCGGCAACATGGGCCCGTGAGATCCAGATCTTACGGCCGTTGATGACCCACTGATCACCTTTCTTGACGGCAGTGGTTTGCATCGCGGATGGGTCTGAGCCGGCGCCGGGCTCGGAGATGGCAATAGCCGACCGCTTCTCACCCCGCGCGTACGGCAGCAAATACCTCTCGCGTTGTTCGGGCGTGCAGGTCTGCATGAGCATATGCAGGTTAGGTGCATCCGGCGGGAAGATAAAAGGAGTAATGGTTTTATGGAGTTCTTCATTCGCCAGGCACTTAGGTAAGGCTCCGAGATTGAGACCCCCGAATTCCTCAGGCACATCGAGACCCCATAACCCGGCCTCTTGGGCTTTGGCGAGCAGTCGCTCCTCCATCTCAGGTGGAATCAGTTCTTCTCCGGTCATTCCTTGCGCATCCCGTTGCAACACCAGAGGTTCAAGCGGCAGCAATTCCTGACGCACGAACCGGCGGACGGTATCCTGCAACAAGCGATGTTCCTCAATCAGTTCAAAGTCCATGTGTTCTCCCCGCGCTACACTGTCCTGCTCCCCCCTATAACCTGGAACTTGCGACCTGTAACCTACCCTATGTTCTGCTTCTGAGGAGGTAACATTGATGCAACGTCAATATTTGGAAGATTTCACAGTTGGCGAGGTTATCAAGCATTGGCCTGGCCGCACGATTCGCGATTTCGACGACACCTGGTTCACGCTGATGACGCTGAACACCAATCCCCTACATTTTGATGAGCACTTCGCCAGCCAAAGTCAGCACGGTCGCTGTCTGGTCAACGGTTTGTTAGTCATCTCGGTTGCAGTCGGGATGAGCGTACGTGATGTGAGTGAGCGCGCTATTGCCAATCTCGAATACGAATCGATCAAGCACGTCGCCCCGGTCTTCCACGGCGATACGCTGTACTCTGAAAGCACGGTGCTGGAAATGACACCGTCAAAGACGAAACCCGACCGTGGGGTGCTGTACGTTGAGACGCATGCTCGCAATCAACGTGACGAAACCGTGCTTACTCTCCGCCGCTGCGTCTTGTGGCCGCGGCGACCGGCGTAGTCCATCATATAGGAGTGAGTCTCAGGGTTGCACTGTCTGTCCTAAGAGCGTTTAACAAAACTGCAAGAGACCCATTTTTGTCATTCTGAGCGAAGCGAAGAATCTCAACGTTCCAAGCGAAAATGAGACCCTTCGCTGCCGCTCAGGGTGACAATAAGGCGTTTTGTTAGGGACTCTAGGTGAAAGTTGGAAGAAAATCCTAAGATTGTGATCATGTTACTCTCCTCTATTTGATTGGAGAGAGACGTGTCCTTTTCTCTGCTCTCTCTTGCCATCTCTCTGCCGCTTGAAAATAATTCGCCTTTAAGCGAACATCGATAAAGTGGAAATCCGGCACTATCTTACCGCTTTGGGTCGCGATCCGTATCAGCAGTGGTTGGATAAATTCAAAGATATAAAAGGGCGCGTCGCCATTCAGCGAAGAGTTGACCGCTTGGCAGCCGGGAACTTCGGTGACCATAAATTCTGCCAAGACGGGGTTTGGGGAATTAAGAATCGATTTGGGGCCGGGTTATCGCGTGTACTATGCTCAACAGGGAAAGACGAGTGTTCT
>Ga0187893_10015753_pt1 | contig 10081 bp, 8 predicted proteins | sample MA1701074metaG_FD_139574 | JGI IMG/M metagenome (GOLD analysis project Ga0187893, IMG submission 139574) | White microbial mat communities from a basaltic lava cave in the Kipuka Kanohina Cave System on the Island of Hawaii, USA - MA170107-4 metaG ... | reverse complement strand
TCCTATGGAGCATATTCGGAATTTTTCCATTATCGCCCATATCGACCATGGCAAGTCCACGCTTGCCGATCGGATCATCGAACTATGTGGTGGCCTCAGCGCTCGTGAGATGGAGGAGCAGGTTTTGGACTCCATGGATCTCGAACGGGAGCGAGGGATAACAATCAAAGCGCAAAGTGTAAGCTTGCAATATAAAGCAAGCGCTGGTCAGGCGTATCGGCTGAATTTTATCGATACGCCAGGGCATGTGGATTTTTCGTACGAAGTTTCCCGTTCGCTCGCCGCGTGTGAAGGAGCACTTTTGGTTGTCGACGCCGCGCAAGGTGTGGAAGCCCAGAGCGTTGCCAACGGTCACCTAGCGGTTGACCAGGGGCTGGTAGTGATCCCTGTGCTAAACAAGATCGATCTGTCAGTGGCAGACCCGCTACGGGTTATACGCGAGATAGAAGAAATCATTGGAATAGAGGCCCAGGGGGCACTGCAGGTTAGCGCTAGAACGGGTCACGGCGTCAAAGCGCTTCTGGAGGCCATCGTGCACCGGATCCCACCTCCCTCAGGAGACCCACGCGCCCCCTTGAGGGCGCTTATCGTAGATTCTTGGTTTGATAACTATCTGGGTGTCGTGTCGCTAGTGCGAGTGTTCGACGGCTGCTTGAAGACCGGAATGGCCATATGCGTTATGTCCTCTGAGCGTATCTTTCGGACCGATATCGTTGGAATATTGACGCCCAAACCACAACCGCGTGAGCAGTTGCGCGCGGGTGAGGTTGGTTACGTGATAGCGGGCATCAAGGATATTGACGGAGCCCCGGTGGGGGATACGCTGACAGAGGCTAAACGCCTTGCCGCACGGGCGCTGCCGGGATTTAAACAAGTCAAACCGAATGTGTTCGCCGGCTTGTTCCCGGTGGATTCCGGGCAATACGAGGACCTGCGCGAGGCATTGGGGAAGCTGCGTCTCAATGATTCTTCCCTGCAGTACGAACCGGAAACCTCCCAGGCTCTAGGGTTCGGGTTTCGCTGCGGATTTTTAGGATTGCTACACATGGAGATCGTGCAAGAACGCTTGGAGAGGGAGTACGACCTGGAGTTGTTGACCACGGCGCCCACCGTGGTCTACGAAGCGCGGTCAACAATCGGCACAGTGCTTCGGATCGACAATCCTGCCAAACTGCCGCCTGCGAATGAAATCCAAGAAATCCGCGAACCCATCATTCAGGCCGATATTCTAGTTCCTCAAGCCTACCTCGGAGGTGTGATTAACCTCTGTGTGGAAAAACGCGGGGTACAGCGAAAAATGCGCTATTCCGCGGGTCATGTCGCTGTTAGTTACGAGTTGCCGATGAGCGAAATGGTGTCGGATTTTTTCGACCGGTTGAAATCGCTGAGCCGCGGTTATGCGTCAATGGATTATAATTTTGTCCGTTATCAGCAGGCTGATCTCGTTAAATTGGATGTTTTAATAAACGGTGAGCGGATCGATGCCATGTCCAGCATCGTACACCGCACACAGGCACCGCGACGAGGACGTGAGTTAGCCGCAAAGATGAAGGAAATCATTCCACGGCAGATGTTCGAAGTGGCGATTCAAGCTGCTATAGGCTCTAAGGTCGTGGCAAGGGAAACTGTGAAAGCCATGCGAAAAAACGTCACCGCCAAGTGTTATGGGGGAGACATCACGCGCAAACGCAAACTCTTAGAGAAACAGAAAGCCGGAAAAAGGCGGATGAAACAATTCGGTTCCGTGGAGATCCCACAAGAGGCTTTTATGGCCGTGCTAACCGTGGGTAGAGAAAAATGAATGTGGATTTTGCAACCATCTTGGTGGCATTGACCGCGATCAGCGGCGCCATTACGCTGAGTGACTCGGTGTTTTTATCGAAAAAGCGAAAAATAAAGCTCGCGCTATCAGGGCCGAAATCTGCGAGCGAGGATCGCGACCAGGCGCAGAAAGCTCCGATTATCGTCGAGTATGCGCGCTCGTTTTTTCCCATTTTTCTTATCGTTCTGCTGCTGCGCTCGTTTCTGGTAGAACCGTTTCGCATCCCCTCGGCATCGATGATGCCGACACTGCTGATTGGTGACTTTATTCTGGTCAATAAATATAGCTACGGTATTCGCCTACCGGTGCTCAACACGAAAATAATGAATATTAGCTCACCCAAACGGGGTGATGTAGTCGTCTTCCGCTATCCTGAAGATCCGACCACGCCCTATATCAAAAGGGTTGTAGGCTTGCCGGGCGATCATATCGCCTATAATGATAGAATGCTCTTTATCAATGACCAGCCGATGCTGCAAAAAGAGATCAGGACTTACGCGGGGGTTGGCGCTGGGATCATGATGACCGGGGCTTTAATGAGAGGCGAGCAACTCGATGAAGTTGCGCACACGATCCTGGTAATGCCCGAATACCCGTCTCTGGACGTCGAGGCTGTCGTTCCCGAAGGCCAGTATTTTGTGCTCGGCGACAATCGGGACAACAGCAAGGACAGCCGATACTGGGGTATGGTGCCCGATGAAAATCTCATCGGCAAGGCGTTCCTGATCTGGATGAATTGGGACAGCAAGAACGGTGGCATCGATTGGCGCCGCATCGGCGACAAAATTTACTAAGTGAGGAGGATAGCGACATGGTCAACTCCTATAATCAGCAGGGTTTAACGTTGATCAGTTTTTTCCTGGTCTGTGCGTTGGTAGGGCTTTTTTCGCTGGTTGTCCTCAAGCTGTTCCCGTTGTATAACGAAGCATTCAGGGTCAGCGCTTCGCTAAAAACGGTTGCCACCATGCCGGATATTGCTATGAAGAATGCGGACGATATTAAGAATCTGTTGATGCGTAACTTCGAGGTACAGGAAGTACGCCGCTTCGATGACCACAATATCAAAAAGTACTTTAAGGTCGAAAAAGAGAAGGGGAAAAAAGAGCGCACCTTGCATATGCAGTACGAGAGCCGAGGCCCACTTTTTGGCGATCTGGATCTGGTGCTAAAATTCGACAAAGCGGTCGCGATTAGGGAAAGTGGAAGTGCCCTTGAGTGAATCATCGCAACGGTTCTATCGCGCCCTCAACTATACGTTTAAGGATCCATCACTGCTGGAGCAGGCCTTAACACATAGAAGCGCGGCGGGCAAAAATAACGAACGCCTGGAATTTCTAGGCGATGCGATGTTGGGGTCGATAATTGCGGAAGCGCTGTATCAGCGGTTCACGGACGCTGACGAGGGACACCTCACGCGCCTTAGGGCGTCGCTCGTTAGCAAGGAAGCCTTGGCGAAATTGGCCGAAGGCCTAGAGCTAGGGGAATGTTTGCATCTAGGCGAGGGCGAGATAAGAAGCGGTGGCGGGAGGCGCCTGTCCATTCTCGCCAATGCACTGGAAGCAGTTATCGGCGCGGTCTATGAGGATGCGGGTTTCAAAGTCGCTCGATCCGTTGTTTTCGACTTATTCGAGCCCACCTTGGGATCGCTATCTCTGGCGGCGGTCAAGAAAGACCCCAAGACCCAATTGCAGGAGTTGCTGCAGGCAAGAGGGTTTCCCCTTCCCACTTACGAGGTGACTTCAACGGAAGGCGAGCCGCATGAGCGACTGTTTACCGTGCGCTGCGCGGGACGCGGGATCCCCGATGCTATCGAAGGACAGGGTACAAGCCGCCGTGGAGCCGAACAGACCGCTGCCAGCAAAGCGTTGGAAGTCTTGTTCTCAAGAACAGCCACCCTCGGTCAAGCGGAACGGATTAGATAACTATACTGGTTCCGATCGTGGCGTTGATCGTATCCTCGCGATTCCAAGCATTAGCACATGCTGTGAACGGCGTCGGGCGCTATGCAGTTTAGCCCATCGCTGGGACATTGTGGTACAGTGGCTCTCGTTGGACAACCCAACGTGGGCAAGTCGACCCTGCTCAACCAGGTTCTCGGTCAGAAGCTCAGCATTACCTCGCGCAAACCGCAGACAACGCGGCACCAGATCCTTGGGATCAAAACCCGAGGCCTGTCACAAGCGGTGTTTATCGATACACCGGGCATGGGGGTGAGGGCACGCAGTGCGCTCGATTGTTATCTTAACCAACAAGCCGCAGCGGTCCTCGCCGATGTGGATTTGGTCGCCTTTATCATTGAGGCGCTGCATTGGAGGGAGGCGGATGAGTTTATCTTGCGTCAACTCAAGGGAGTCGCAGTCCCGGTTGTACTGGTGATTAACAAAGTCGACAGGGTCGAGGATAAACAGCGATTGCTTCCGTTTATGGCGCGGGTGAGTGATTATCGCGCGTACACTGAAGTCGTGCCGCTTAGTGCGCGCAAGAGCACAGATATGGTCCGATTCGAGGACTGCGTGTTCAAACATCTTCCGTTTGCAGAGCGGTGGTTCTCCGATAATCAGGTAAGGAATTGCAGTGACAGGTTTCTGGCTGGCGAGATCGTGCGTGAAAAACTGATACGTCTCCTAGGGCAGGAGATCCCCTACCGCCTCGGTGTGGTGGTGGAGGAATACAAAAAAAGGAGGGAAAGTGTCCACATCATCGCCACCATCTGGGTTGAAACCAAGGGACAGAAGCGGATCGTGATTGGGAACCAGGGAGCGCTAATCAAACAAGTGGGTATAGCGGCGCGTCGGGATCTGGAACGTACGCTAGGCATGCGGGTGTATCTGCAAACTTGGGTTAAAGTGGCTGATAAGTGCTCCGACGATATTTTGCTTTCCCGGCAATTGGGTTATACGGCCCCGCCGCCGAGCCTGATCAGGGAGCGGCGTCTGGCAGGCGGGTAAGTAGCCGTCGCTCGCAGTGCTCCAGCACCGATCTTCATCGATGCGGGTAGAGGCAAACCAGGGCTATGTTTTGCACCGGCGTGATTATCGCGAAACGAGTTTGCTGCTTGAAGTTTTCTCGCTTGCATACGGCCGCGTTGCGCTGGTGGCGCGAGGTGCAAGACGACGTCGGACGCCGCGATTCTGCCCGTTGCAGCCCTTTCGGCCACTGCAAGTGGGGTGGGTGGGTCGTGGCGACCTTGTAACCTTAACCTCTGCCGAGGAATGTGGTCCTGGGATCCGTCTTATGGGACGTAAGCTCCTCAGCGGGCTTTATTTAAATGAGCTCTTGATGCGCTTATTGTTGCGCCAGGATCCTCACCCTGAGTTGTTTGTCGCCTATGGACAAACATTGGAGCTGCTCGGGCAGGCCGCTCAAGAGGAGCCTGTGCTGCGGCTTTTCGAAAAACGCTTGCTTGAGGAACTGGGCTACGCGCTGGTGTTGGAACGCGAAGCCGAGACAGGCGCATTGATACAGGGCGACGCCGTGTACTATTACCAAAGTGGCAAAGGGCCTGTGCTCGCTAAACCCGTTTCCGCCCCGTCTATGAGGATACACGGTCGAACTTTAATCTCACTCAGAGAGTCCGTATTAGACGAGCCGATAATATTGCGGGAGCTCAAAGTGCTAATGCGCTTTCTGTTAGCTCCTTTGATTGGAGAGAGGCCGCTCCAGATCAGGCAACTGTTTCAGGAAAAGCGCAGGGACACAGGCTATACGGTGAGGACAACGGAGAAACGCTTGGACTACCACGATTAGCGCCGCAGGCGCTAGAATGCCACGAACCCGCTGTTGTCGCCGTGCAAGAGTCATCACAAGCCATCCTGCTTGGCGTTAACGTTGATCATGTTGCCACGTTGCGCCAGGTACGGGGTACGCGCTATCCGGACCCGGTCCAAGCAGCGATCCTAGCAGAGCACGCCGGTGCCGATGGGATAACCCTGCATTTAAGAGAAGACAGACGCCACATTCAGGATCGCGACGTCTATCTTTTGCGCGAATTATTGCAGACCCGAATGAATCTTGAGATGGCTATCAGCGAGGACATGCTGCGCATTGCCGAGAAGGCGGGGCCTGAGCATTGCTGCCTCGTGCCTGAAAGGCGCCAGGAGTTGACCACGGAAGGTGGTCTGGACGTCGCAGGCCGCCTGTCCAAGGTCAAGGAAACCTGCGAGCGGCTGGTAAACGCGGGGATCGAGGTCTCGCTGTTCATCGATCCGGACCCCAGGCAGATAGAAGCCGCGGTGCGTGCGCAAGCGCCTACGATAGAGCTGCACACGGGTCGCTATGCGAACGCCAAACAGGGGGCCGCGCAGGATCAGGCCATGGCGGAAATCATCCTCGCGGCGAAGGAGGCAGCGGCCGCTGGGCTTACGGTTAATGCGGGACACGGCTTACACTATCATAACGTCACCCGCGTTGCGGCGGTCCCGCAACTCAGGGAGTTGAATATCGGTCATTCGATCATCGCGCGAGCGATAGTTACTGGTATCGAGGCGGCGGTGCGAGAAATGAAGCGCCTGCTGCTAGGGGCGCGGATGTGATCTACGGTGTGGGTGTCGATCTGGTGCGGATCAGCCGTATCCAGAGATGTCTCGATCACTATGGTGAACGCTTTGCGAAACGCGTGCTGAGCGAGTCGGAGTACTCGGAATTCGCCTCGTGCACAAACCAACCTCGGTTTCTCGCCAAGCGATTCGCGGCCAAGGAGGCGTTTTCGAAAGCGTTGGGTACGGGGATTGCCCAAGGGTTGTCGTTGCGCGATATCAGCGTTGATCACGACGGGGCAGGGCGGCCTTTCTTGCAGTGCCGAAATCACGCCGAGAAGCTACTCGGCCGTTTTCGGATCAATGCCAGCCACCTCAGTCTGTCCGACGAGGCGGACTACGCACTTGCCTATGTAACGTTGGAAACGGGAACGCCGGCGGCGTTGGTCTAGGAGCCTGTCGGACTTACGAAGGATCTACTGCGGCGGCGGGGAATCGGTCCATTTTTCCGATCATTTTCGTTGAATAGAACGCGCTATTGGCCTCAAATGATCGAAAACTGACCTCGATTTCCCACTCGCCTCGCTACCATCCCCTAAATCCGACAGGCTCCTAGCTTTTTCTGAAATGAAACAACTCTTCGCCGAGGTCGCCAAAAGGCGGACCTTCGCTATTATTTCGCACCCCGACGCCGGCAAGACAACCTTGACGGAAAAATTGCTGCTCTTGGGCGGGGCAATTCAAGTCGCTGGGACCGTCAAAGCGCGAAAGAATGCGCGGTATGCCACCTCCGATTGGATGGAAATAGAGAAGCAGCGTGGGATCTCGGTTACGTCTTCCGTAATGCAGTTTTGTTATCGCGGGCACGTGATCAACTTGCTGGACACTCCAGGTCACGAGGACTTTTCAGAGGACACCTATCGCACGCTTACGGCCGTGGATTCGGCATTGATGGTCATTGACGCGGCCAAAGGCGTAGAGGAACGCACGATCAAACTCATGGAGGTGTGTCGTCTTCGCAACCAGGCGATCATGACTTTTATCAACAAGCTTGATCGAAATAGTCGTGAACCACTGGCTTTATTGGACGACATCGAACAAAAGTTGCGTATTCGCTGCTCCCCACAGACTTGGCCCATCGGTTCGGGAAAGCGTTTCATGGGCATCTATCGAATGCATGACGACCGGGTGATAGAGTACCACAGCCGCGAGATCATTGAGGGTTTGAACAATCCGTGCTTAGAGAAAAAACTGGAAGGCGCGCTTGAGAACTTGCACGAGGAGATCGAGTTAGTTGCCGGGGCCGGCTGCGCTTTCGACAAAAAAGCCTTTTCGAACGGGGAATTGACGCCAGTCTTTTTTGGTTGCGCGCTAAATAATTTCGGGGTTAGAGAGCTCCTAGACAGTTTCATAGAGAATGCCCCCTCACCGCGGGCGAGAGACACGATGAGCCGCCCGGTAAACCCCCACGAGGATAGGTTTTCCGGATTTGTGTTCAAGATCCAAGCGAACATGGATCCGGCACACAGAGATCGCGTTGCTTTTTTGAGGATCTGTTCGGGTCGTTACATGAAGGGCATGACCCTATACCATCCGCGCCTGCGCAGGGATCTGAGAATATCCAACGCTTTGAACTTTTTGGCTGGGGACCGAGAACATTCAACGGAAGCGTGGCCAGGAGATATTGTGGGACTGTATAACCACGGCACGATTAAAATCGGAGATACCTTCACGGAGGGTGAGGAGCTGAAGTTTCTGGGCATACCCTGTTTCGCCCCGGAGTTGTTTCGCCGGGTCGCGCTTAATAACCCCCTTCGCAATAAAGCCTTGCAAAAGGGTTTGCTGCAGTTAAGCGAAGAAGGGACGACCCAGGTATTCAAACCGCTAGACGGCAGTAGTCTGATCCTAGGGGCGGTCGGGCCATTGCAGTTTGAGGTTGTGGCTTGGCGACTCAAACATGAATACCAGGTCGAGTGCAGTTTCGAACCGCTTTCTATCGCCGCTGTCCGCTGGTTGGCTTGCGATGATGCGCCGGAGCTCAAGCGTTTTAAAGAACAAGTATTCGAGCGCTTAGCGATCGATGCCGGCGGCCAGCTCGCTTATTTAGCGCCCTCGCTGGTTAATCTACAACTGACCATAGAACGATGGACCAGCATACGTTTTTGCGCTACTCGCGAGCACGAGTGAGGTTGAGCCTGCGTAAGCCAGACTCCCCTCTATTTATGCGTCATCCATGGCCTTAGCCGGCAGGGCCCTGGTGTCGTCTCGGGAGCGTCTGGGCTCATCCACAACGAATTCAGATGACGGAGCCGTGGCGCTATAAGGGTTCGCGATTGGGTGCAGGCTGGTGTCGTGCGGGATCGCGGGCTCAGAACGTGGCGCTGATTCCGCCCTTCCTGAGTAGCGTTCTCTTTGCTCGTGACTGGTGGATTCTCTAAGCTCTTCTCCTGCAACACCGGGCGATGGGCGCAACTGCTTTTCGCCGTTTTCACGGTTAGCCAGAGAGGAACTGTTGCTTGTGTTGGACTCGGATTGATGGCGTCTGTTTCCCGAACCGCTTCTCCCGCCTCGTCGGGTTCGGCTGGCACGCCCTCCCGGTGGCCGTCTACTACGAGGACTTCGATCGGGCCGTTTCTCACCTGAGCCCTGGCGTGGATGCTCAGCACTCTGGGTGGAAACTAAAGTCTGCTCGATGGCTGGCGTTATCGCTTCCTCCATTGTTGCGGAAGGGGCTACGTGCGTGGGCTCGGTCGCTGGAGGCGCTTGCAGCGGTGGGCTATTTTCGCCGCCTTGCTCAGGGTCTCCACCAAAGAGGCTGGAGAACACGCGTTTTATAAAACCGGGTTGGCGTTTTGAGGGCCCCATTATGGCTGGGTTAGCGGTTCCTCTGGGAAGGTGCTTAACGGCTGGCTCCTGGGGGCGTGGTCTCTTCTCTGCGCTCGCTGTTTCGCCCGCCGCTGCCTGTGCTGAAGGCACGAGCTTATAGCTAACCTCAGCGGCTAGCTCCGTGCCCACCTCTGAGACCCGTATGCGGTTGACGACGTAGTGAGGTGTCTCCAGCTTGGGATCAGGCACTAGCAAGATGAGGACCCCGTGCCTTTTTTCTATCCCAATGATATCGCTACGCTTTTCATTTAATAGGAAGGTCGCCTCATCGATAGGTAAGGTGACGACTATCCTCGACGTAGCCTCTTTCATGGCCTCCTCCTCGACGACACGGAGGATAGAAAGCGCGAGTGATTCCACCGTTCGAATCGCCCCTTGGCCGTTGCAACGCGGGCAAACGATGTGGCTCGCCTCCACTAGAGAAGGCCGCAGCCGTTGGCGCGACATCTCGAGCAGGCCAAATCGTGAGATGCGGCCGATTTGCACCCGCGCCCGGTCCATCTTGAGCGCTTCGCGCATACGGTTCTCAACAAGGCGTTGGTTCCTCTCGCTGAGCATATCGATAAAGTCGATGACGATGAGGCCCCCGAGGTCCCTCAAACGGAGTTGGCGTGCGATCTCATCGGCGGCTTCAAGATTGGTATTGAGTGCGGTTTCCTCTATATCGCTGCCACGTGTCGCCCGAGCAGAATTGATGTCAATCGTTGTGAGCGCCTCTGTGGCCGCCACCACGATCGAACCACCGGACGGCAAGCTAACTCCTCGGTCAAACGCAGATTCGATCTGGCTTTCGATCTGGAAGCGGGTGAATAGAGGTACGTGATTCTGGTATAACTTGAGCTTAGCCAGACTGTGTGGCATGACCTGGTGCGTGAACTCCTGGGCTTTTTTATACAAG
>Ga0187893_10015751_pt1 | contig 10081 bp, 4 predicted proteins | sample MA1701074metaG_FD_139574 | JGI IMG/M metagenome (GOLD analysis project Ga0187893, IMG submission 139574) | White microbial mat communities from a basaltic lava cave in the Kipuka Kanohina Cave System on the Island of Hawaii, USA - MA170107-4 metaG ... | reverse complement strand
CGTGACCGGCGAGCGCGGCGATCGGACCACCATCTACGTCACGACCTTCGGTAAGGAAATCCGCAAAATTTCCCCCGAGAAAATGCGCGCCGCCGGAGCGCTCATTGCGACAACGGCGCGTCGACCGCTCTCCCCGACGCAGCGCTCCTTGGTCGACCTGGATTGGTTCAACCTCGCGCGCGAATTGGCAATCCGCCTCGGGACTTGGCCAAGCAGTGGCATCGTGGCACTCAGTGCAGCAATCCGCGGCCGCCCTAAGCTCGTGCGTCTCGTGGGGATGGACCTCGGCCCGCGTTTCGAGCGACCGCTGGAATGGGACCGCCGGTACACCCCCCCGTGGCTGTGGCACAACTGGCTAGGCGAACGTCGGGTCTTGGCCGACCTGTCCTTGCGGGCGCACCGCCAGGCAACCGTGCTGGAGCTTCCGCCATCGCTTCGGGCCTCCATTGGCGCTCCTAGTAGCCGACGCCCGCACGCAGGCCGCGTGCGCATCGCTGTGATCGTTCCCACTCGGAACCGCCCGGAGTTGCTGAGGAATCGTGCGCTTCGGTCTGCTGCCGCGCAAACCCTGACACCTGATGTGCTCCTGGTCGTGGATGATTCCGATCGGAGCTTCAGGGAGGGGAACCAGTCCATCGTCGAAGAGCTGCGGATTCCCCGGTGCCGCGTGGAGTATCTGAAAAACGAGAGGACCCCCGAGTGTCTCGCGGGCGCTCTCAACACCGCACTCTTCTGGCTGGCCCGCAAGCATGGGGACATCGTGGCCGCCTTCCTCGACGACGACGATGCGTGGGAACCTGACTATCTCGAATCCGTTCGCGCTGCGTTCCGCGGCGGGGCCGATCTGGCCGTGTCCGGTGTGATCCGACACGAGCCGACCGGCCCGCGGCCGGCCAACATCCCGCTGGCTCTCTCCACAGACGACTTTCTCGTCGGCAACCCGAACGTGGGGGGGTCGAACCTCGCCGTTCGACTAGACGACCTGCTCCAGGCGGGAGGATTCGACGAGAATCTCAACAGCAGCACAGATCGCTCATTCCTGATCCGGCTGTTCGATATGCCCGGTGTTCGCACGGAAATCATCCGTCGGCACTTGGTGCACTACGACGCTCAAGGCGAACGCCTATCGACCCCGGGCCCGCGCAAGACCGAGGATGCGCGCAAGTTCCACCGGCGGCACCGCCATCGGTTGGACGAAGGGCAAATCGAACGCGCGCGAGCGCGCAACCTGACGCTGTTCGGAGTCGACATCGAAGCGCCGACAGTGCAGACGACCGGACAAACCGCCCCTCCGATGGCGCCATCGCCGAGCCCTCGTGGAACACGTGCGTTGACCTTGGACGTCGGGGTCATCGCCACCCCCGAGCCCGGGCCGACGCCCGGCTTTGTCCGGGGCTTGACTGGGCTCGCGCGGGATCCGCGCCTGAGCCGCTTGCGCCTCGTGATCCTCGTGGGTCCGCGAGTTGACGGAAAGTTGCGGGCCGCGCTGACCGCGGCGAAAGGCTGCGGGATGCAGGTGATTGAGGCCTCTGCAGCCGATGCGCCACCCGGCCTCGCACGGGCGAGTATCGCCGCGAACCGGGCAAAGCTCCAAGAGGCGCTGCTTGAACTTCCCGGGCCGGATCCCGATTTCACTTGGGTCGCGGACGACGACCTGCGGCTGGACGCGGACATCATCGACCCCGTTACCGGAGAACCAACCAGGAGAACCACCGATCTTGTCGCGGCGCTGATCGAACTCCACAGACGAGGAGAAGGTGACGTGATCCTGGGCGATTACACGGGAGCGCCGCCCGTTCCCGCAGCCTCCACGATGCGTCCGCAGCTCGTCGATGTCCAGGAAACCCTGTCCGCGTACGCGCGGCTGAATCCCGATGACCAAGTTCCCCGCAGGCTGGGATCCGCTTTCCGTGCGGAGATACTCCGAACTCCCGAGTACTACTACAGCTTTGCATCGCATGGTCACCGGCACCTGGAAACGCCTGTCTTCTTTGAGCCGCCTCCAGGGGTTGTCACCCCGCGTCAGGCGCTTCGGGTATTGGCCGACCGAGTCGGAGGCCTCTTCGACGGGGTTCCGGTCACGCGGCCAGCCCTGTCTCCATGGCTTGACGTCCCGCGCGCCACCGAGACGCTGGTCCCGTCCGATCGCTGCGGCGGGACAACGTTCATTCGTGACCGTTCGCTCCTGCGGGTGAGGATTGACGTCCCTAAGTTTCTGGGGCGCGACACTCGCCGAGGGGACATGATGTGGGCGCTTCGCCTCAAGAGGGGCGGCATCGCCCGGGTTGTCAGGGCGCATATCCCCTTGAGGCAGGAGCGGCGCAGCACGGGTGCGTTGCGTCTTGACCTAACCCTCATGGCGGACGACATCCTGGGTCACGCGGCCGCGGGCGCGCTGCGGGAGGTCCATCGCGGCCGTACGGTGACGCGTTCTATCATGAGGAAAGCGTGGCTCGCCTTTCGGCGCGCGGCAAAGCGCCGCCTGCTTGAGTTCGAGGTGGACGCGCAACGCGTCTTGGGATTGGCCCGTGCTCTGGAACGGTTCTTCTTTCTTCCTCAGGAGGATCCCGCCCGGGTTTACTTCTGGTGGCTTTACGATCCCGCGAGCGCTGAATCGGTTCGGAAGCTCCTGGAATTCGTGCGCGCGCTGCAGCGGGAGTACAGGCCGGAGGCTATCCAACGCGTCCGCCAAACGGTGCTCGGGGCCGAACGAGCCTGCTTTGAGGATTGGTTCGGTCGGGTCGCCAAGTTTCCGATGACCAACGGAGGTGCGGAATGAAGATCGCACTCGGACAAGGCGAATTGCAGGCGGCGCTCTCCCACCGGTTCAAAGCCACGGAACTTCGGCTCCTAGGCCGGGGAGCCGAGGGACCGGTGTACTCGGACGGCACACGGGTGTTCAAATGCCTCTTGGATGCCGACAGATGGACTCCTCGCAAGACCCTCTTGCGCGGGCTGCCGGAGCGGCTCAGGGGCTATTCGACCTGGCCTGAAGTGTTGGAGGTGGAGGAGGTATCCGGTACGCTGGTCGTGGTCTCTCGATTCGAGCCTTTCTCGGAACTGGGTGCAACCAAGGCCGAAGAGTGGCTCGCGTTTCTGCGGGAGTCGCGCGCCGCGGGATTGGCGTGCCGCAATGTGAGTCCCAAGAACTTTGTCCGCGTCGCGGGGGGCATTCGTCTGGTCGACGTGGGAAGCGATCTGCGGGATCTCACTCCGGGCGAATTTCAGGAGATGAGCGTCAGAACCTTCCTCTCGTTCCGGTTCGGCGCGCGTCCGGACCTCGCGGAACTGATGCGTGAGTGTCTCCTTGTAAAGAATCATCCCGCTCTCCTCGGACTGAACCATTTCCTGTCGGGCCTCGATCGGAATGCCGCGCTGGAGGCGTTCGAGAAACGCCTGGAAGCGATTTGCCTCGCCCTGCCGGGAGGGCGCGTCCTTGACTATGGCGCCGGACCGGCTTGGCTCGCCGAACGCCTTGCCGGGAGGGGACGTAACGTGTTCGCTTACGATCCGGCTTGGGGGGACGGTCAGTCGCTGATTGGACGGGGATTCACGGCCATGTTGCGGGGGGATCTGGACGGCGTGTGGAAGGAGGGCAAGGACAAGTTCGACCTGATCGTGTTCTCGCGCGTGGATTGCGAAATTAGCGACGATGCTGAGCTGAGTGACGCGCTGCGGGAGATGCGCCGGGTGATTCGAGCCGACGGACGCCTTGTCGCGGCCATGTGTAATCCATTTTTCGCTGACGTGCGTAGGACCGTTTCGCAGGAGCGGATGACGCGCATCGATCCGACCGCGCCCACGCCGCAACCTCTGGTCAAGAGCGTTGTCGGTACCGGCCGGACGCGCCGGGACATCTTCCGTCGCTGGGACCGCCTGGAACGGCTTTTCTTGCGGAACGGCTGGCGCGTCGTGAACTGGGAGGAGCTCCCTGGAAGCGACTTGGATCGGAGCTGCTACGCGTCTGAATACCTTTACTGCGTCCTGGAACCCGTCGCCGTGGATCCCCCCGTCTCGCTGTTGATCAAGACGTGCGCGATGGATCACGGGCTTGTCGACGTATTCGTGCCGCACCTCGTGCGCGCGCTCGAAGGACCGCGCGCGTTCGACGAGCGGGTCGTCGTGGTCGACTCACGTCATGACAACTTTCTTCGTCAGTACGACACGCCGGATCGAGCCGCTGTGCTGGGCAAGCTCAAGCGGCTCGAAGAGGAAGGGGTTGTCGATCGGATCGTCGAGGTGCCCCCGGATCCCGAGTCGGTCCGGAGCACGTATACCGGCTGGTTCGGGGCCTCGACGGCTAAATGCGTGACCGACACTCACTCACGCAGCGGGCAGCAGCTTCACGCCACCCTTTACGGCATCGACGCGTGCAGGAACGATCTGATCCTCGCCCTCGACGGGGATCTCATCTTTCGCCGTGGAGAGTCAAGGGGGGATTGGTTAGGAGATCTGCTGTCGGTCCTGGAATCCGATCCCCACGCCCTGTTTGTCACGCCCTCGATCGCTCGGGCGGAGGACCGGCCGCCGTCTTGGGTTGACGAGGCCGGCAAACCCTTCCGCGTCGACCCGGTCATCGCCCTCATCGACCGCGCCCGCGTGCGTGCGCGGCTTCCGATCGACCCGGGGACCATTGTGGACGGCTCGATCGAACAGGGATGGCATCGCCTATTCGATGCCGCGATCGTCGCCGCCGGGAAGGGCCGTGCCTACCGGCGATTCGATACAGGGTTCGCGTGGATCCATGTGCCGAACGAGCTGAAAGCGAGTGCAGAAAAAGTCGCGCTGCGGATCGACCGCACCGAGGAGGGTGTCCTTCCGGCGGAGCAGATCTCGAGGATTGATATCGCGTTCGACTCGCCGGGATGGTGGGCGCCCAAGCGGACGGAGCGATTCGTGTTCGTGATCGCCGGCCGCAACGTGCCGATCGGCAAGGCGCGGCGGTGCCTGGATTCCCTCTTCGCCCAGGACCGGAGCGACTGGGGTGCCATCGTGATCGACGACGCCTCCGACGGGGAGCTGCCTACGTACCTGGAGCGTTACCTGCGTCCCTGGAAGGATCGTGTGACCCTCGTGCGGAACCGCCGGAGACTGGGCGGCCTGCGCAACCTGGCTCTCGCCGTGGAGCGATTCTGCGCCAATCCCGAGAGCGTGATCGTGACGCTGGACCTCGACGATGCGTTGACGGGGGCCGGGGTTATGTCGCGCCTGGCGCGCGAGTACGACTCGGGGGCCGACATGACGGTGGGGTCGATGTTCGGCGCCGACAAGCGGCGCCGTTATCGCCCGGACTTTGCGCGGCCTCGGTCCCGGGGCAACAACTTATGGCAGCACCTCAGATCGTTCAAGAAGCGGCTGTTCGACGCGATCCCCCGGGACGCCTTTACGCTCGACGGGGAATGGATCGACGAAGTCAACGACTGGGCGTACATGGTACCCCTCGGCGAGATCGCCTCCGATCCCAGGTATATCAAGGACGAGCTCTACTACTACGAAGCCACTGGCCCGAAGACGCCAGAGGACAAGGACCGGCGCAACGGGATCGCGGCCCGGATTCTCGCGAAACCGCCCATGGTGCGCGGCGTGATTCGTCTTCCCATTATCGCAGTGGTGGGAGACGCCGCAGTCCCGCCAGATCATCCGACCTATCGCTTGGCCTACGAAGTCGGGTCCCTCGTCGCGCAACGGGGGTGGCGGTTGATCACCGGGGGTCTCGGGGGTGTCATGGAGGCGGCTTCCGCGGGCGCCCATTCAGTGCGCGCGCGCGCTCCCGGCAGCATCATTGGTGTTTTGCCAGGATTGGATCCGGCCGCGGCCAATCCCTTTGTAGAGATCATCCTGGCCACGGGGCTTGGGGAGGCCCGGAATCAGATTGTTGCCAACGCAGACGGGGTCATCATCGTGGGGGGCGGGGCCGGGACGCTAGCCGAAGTGGCGCTAGCCTGGAGCTACCGCCGGCCGATCGTGGCGCTTCGGGCCGAGGGTTGGTCGGAGCGGCTTGCGGACCAGCGGATCGACTCGCGGCCGCGAAAGGTGGAGGTGTCGGACGATCGGATTTACGGGGCGGGCACTCCAGAGGAGGCAGCGCAGAAAATCTCGGAAATGCTGGGCAAGTACGCCCGGCGACCAAAGGGGGCGGGGTCTACCGGCCGATCGGAGGGGGTCACCAAGCAGGAGAGAGAAGGCAACGTGATTGGCGAGGTTGAGCGCAGGTAACCCTGCGTGCCTGGTAGGGTAGGACGGCATTGTGGAGAAGTTACCAACCCTTTCCACAGATCAAAAGCGGATTGTGCACGAAGTCCATGCGTATTGGCGGAAAAACCGCCGATTCCCCCTAACGGTCGCGTTGTCTGTCCCTCTCAGGAAGGAAATAGACTTCAAGGGCGCGCTTGAGGGGATCCCGTGGAGGATTATCAGCCGCGACCATTCCAATTCGAGGAATGAGGTTCTCAAGCTGCGGATCCCGGGACTTGCGCTGTGTCCGGGTGAAGGAATGATCGTCGAAGCCTTTCTGGAGCTCTTGCGGCACGCAGCCCAGAACGCCATCGAGAGCCCTACTGTAAGGCCACGGATCACACGCGAGCATCTGAGGGAGGTCTTGCGTGACCTTTCACAGCAGGATTTCGACCTAGTTTCTCCAATCGTCAAGGACGAATTCGATTGGGGGGGCTCCGAGAATCCCGCGACGGGCGAGTGGTCACGAGAGCCGGGGCTCTCCGTCATCCGTTCGGAGCACGTAAAGTCGATCGACGAGTACCTGGCAATCAAAAATATCAAGCCCAGGGTTATCAGTGTTCCGGAAGACTCGCACATCGTGCTCCTCCGTGAGGTATACCAGGAGTGGCGCAACACGGGGAGCTGGCCCATAGCGCCGGAATTCATCGTCGGGTATCGGAAGAAGGGCGATGCCATCCTGCTTCTTGAAGAGATCCCAAATCGCTATCGGAGAGAAGGTCATTGGAACAATTTCGATCGTGCCCCTATCACCCTCACGCTGGATGGGATCGCAGTGACCGGGATCGCGGAGGATGATCTGGACGCATTCTCGAAGATGCTCGCCACTCTGATTCAGTGCTTTGAAGCCTCCCCGGAGGACGCGAGGATGGGTGTCTCTCTCCTTGCGTCCAACTCAGGGGTTGGTCCGACTGTCGCGGCACGGCTGTCAGACATTCTCGCCGATGAATGGCGCGTGGGCATCGAACTCCGGCGTGATTCGACGCCGGCGACGCTCAAGATCGACGAGCGAATTATGGATTTCGAAGGGGTCACCTCATTCTTGGACTACGTCAAGCGCCGAGAGGATCTGTCGAGGAGAAGCGGAATGCCAAAGGACGAGCTTGAGGATGAGGCCCTCCAAAGGGCTATCTTGGAGGTTTTCGCGAAGCTTCCCGAGGACGGCTCGAAAGATCTGAATCGGACGAACGTACTCGGCAGGCCGTATCAGGCTGGCGATCTGGAGAGACACTTGAACAAGACGTTCTATCTGGAGGAAAGAGCCCGTGCTGGGCGAGTGATGAAGAAACTAGAGGAGGACGGTTTGCTGGTGCCAACCTACCGCCATGTCGTATCGCCGGCGGACTGGTTGACCATTACCCCCAAGGGCCGGAAGGTGCTTGCCAGGCCTATCCCTACTAGCCCTGTCGGATCGCCGGCTGAGATGACTGCAGGCACTTCGATCATTAATACCGAGCTCAAGAGAGTTCCTGTAAGGATTGTGGGCAAGTTGGGGAGCGGTGGATCTGCGGATGTCTTTAAGGGCGTGGTTCTCCGCGAAACCCCTGATTTTCCTCCGCGGGGAGAGAACGTAGCAGTTAAGCTGACACAGGATTGGCTACTGACCGAGGAGAAACTGCCGGAAACGATGGAGCGGGTTCGTCGGGAGGGAAGCCTTAAGGACAAGGCGCATCTCAATCTAGTGAGGACATATGGCTCCTACGAAGAAGTGATCCAAGGTCGGGTTAGACCTTACGTGTTGCTTGAGTTCATTAACGGTTTGACCCTGAAGAATTGGATAGCCAACTACGGAGCGGCGACTCTGAGGCAGTTCGTACAGTTCATGCGTCCAATCCTAGATGCGACTCGCCACTTGCATGACCTCGGGATCATTCATCGAGATATCAAGCCTTCAAACATCATGATCGCGTGTCCCGACTTGCGAGTCGTTCTCATGGATCTGGGGATTGCGCACTTTGAAAGCGAGGCCGAGGTCACGAAGTCGTACCTCTGCATGGGAACGTGGCGCCGTGCTGCGCCGGAATTCCTCTTCCGTGAACCTCCCGATGCCGCTAACCAGCCAGCGGTGGACATCTACGCACTGGGAACGGTCGCGTCCGATCTCATAACGGGGAAGGAGTTCCTCGGCGATCTGAAGAATGAGGCGAAGATCGTGGACGCGGTAAGGTCGATTCTTCCCCGCGTGGAGAACTCGGCCTATCCTGAGGGTTGCTTGAGGTTTGTGGAGAAGATGCTCTCGAAACGCCCCTCCGACCGGCCGACATCGGGCGAGGTCTTGTCGCAACTTTCCGAACTTGATGACGGTATTCGCGGGGGACACACAGACGACGTGGGTGGGGGGGATCCCGCCGCAAAGTCGAATCCGGGGGAGAGAACAGCCTCCGTCTCGTTCCAGGTTGGGTTTAAGACGTTGTCAACAGGCCAGGGGATGCTGCACCGCTACTCGCTTACCGTCTCAGTGAGCGTACAGCAGCCACCCATGCGCGACTCGTTTCGGCTCAAGCTCCATTGGCCGGAGGAGGTCCCCACAGCTGTGATCGAAGGAATTGCACAGGGAAAGGATGTCCGGACCGACAAGGGGCTGTTCAAGGAACTGCAGTTGGATGTCAATCGCCAGATCTTTCCAGGCGAGACGGTCTCACTGATCGGACCCAGCGCGATGGCCAAATTGGAGTACCAATTCAATGACGCGGTCTATCGAAAGCTTCACGAGCGTGATCGCGAGCTTTACGCCGTGCTCTACATAAAGGACCTTCCCCCGGTCGAGCAAAGGACCCCCTTCAGGAAATTGAATGAGTTTTAGATGCCCCGCATCGTCGGCGGGGGTGCGCGATTCGAGTTGTTAGTTAGTTGGTTAGTCGCTCAGCGGCCTGGCTCAAGCTTCGGGAACAATTTGCGAGCGCGGGCGACCTCGTTCGTCCACTTGGAATGGAGGAGCCGGAGCCGCATCTTGAGTGAGTAGTTCAGGACAGGGGGGACGGCGTCGTAGTAGCCCGGGAGGACTCCAAAGTGCTGACGATCCGACGGATCGCCGATCGTGCCGATCCGCGGCAAGGACGAATCCAAGAAATCTCGATCCCAGAGGATCGAGTCCTGGAGGAGTTCGAGCTTGAGCGACCAAGCCTCGGAATCCCGAGACCACACGGCCTCCCGAAAGCCGTTGTCCTGCCGGCAGGTCTTCTCGCGATCGCCGCCATAGGCCTGGAGGTAGGCCTGGAGGATCAGCAGGCGCCAGAAGCAGCAGCGGATGCCATAGCCCTCAAGCTCGGCGTCCAAGCGTTGGCCGATGTATTCGAAGATGACGTAGACCGCCGACTCGGCCCAGGCGGTGAGCTCCGCAGGGGGTTGATCGTTGGTGAGCGCGTCGACAACGAGAAGCAGGAGCCATGGTTTTTCGTCGTTCGGCCGGGGATCCCAGGAGGGGGATCCGATGGGGAAACGGTCCTGCTCCAAGGGATGCCGGGCCAAGTACTCATCGATGAGACCCAGGGATCCCTCCAGGACAAGGAGCCGCTCCGCGCCTTTGAGGCGGCGAGCACCGTCGCAAGTCTGCCACATGGCGCAACTCCAAACAAAAGGGATTTGTATCGATGCGGACGAGCCAGCGGATAGGCGATGCACCCGTCCGCGTCCGCTTTACCCCCTATCCGCGGCGGCGCCGGAACGACATCAAGCCTGTTCAAAACCACCCGGGACGGCCGGCCCTGAACGAGCCGGCCGCCCTCGGGTGAGTGTGAGTGAGTCGGTGCAGCCATCAGAGAGGGGGATAAAGGCGATTGCTCTTCCCCGATCGGCGCCGCGCGGAGCTACGCTACTTCTTGTTCTCCTGCTGCTCGCGCTGCTCCGG
>Ga0187893_10015750_pt1 | contig 10082 bp, 8 predicted proteins | sample MA1701074metaG_FD_139574 | JGI IMG/M metagenome (GOLD analysis project Ga0187893, IMG submission 139574) | White microbial mat communities from a basaltic lava cave in the Kipuka Kanohina Cave System on the Island of Hawaii, USA - MA170107-4 metaG ... | reverse complement strand
CGCCTCACTCCTGGAGGCGGAGCGCCTTGATCGCGGTCCCGAGGCTGGTCCCGATCCCGACGAAATCAATCCCGGTGCTCCCCTCGCTCCGCCCCGCCGAGAGGAGGAACGCCACGGGGAAGTCCCGAGTGGGGGCCCACTCCAGGCCGACGCCGGCCACGAGGTCCTCGTCCTTCTCCCTCCACCGCGAGAGGGGCTCGAGGCTCACGCGCAACGAGGTGCCCTGGATCGAGAACCGCTTTTCGAGCCCCCGGAGCCACAGGTACGCGGCCATCGCCGGAGGAAGCACCACGAAGTCCATCCCCTTCCACTCGTTGAAGTAGAAGGCCTCGTCCCGGAGCCGCTCGGCGGGCCGGAAGCGGTATTTCGAGAAGTAGGTGCGGCGAAGGGCGTCGAGAAGGATCTTCCGCTGGTCCCTCGAGAACTCCTCGGTGTCCACGTCCTCCGTCCCCTCCTCGAAGCCCACCGTCGACGCCCGGGACTCCCCGAAGCGGGAGAGGTAGCGGTATTCCCGGCCCGCCCATTGGTGGAGGAAGTCGGAGTAGAGCCGCCCGGAGCGCGGGTCGACGTGGAACTCGAGGACCCGGGCCAGGATCCCTTCCTCCGATTTCGGGAGGAGCCTGCGGACCCGGGGCCGCGGGAGGAGGGCGGCGGCCTCCTCGACGACCGAGTCGAAGACGTACTCGGGCACGCTGAGGATGGCGTCGAGCACGTCGCCCACGGGGTCTGCCTCGCCCCTCCGGTACCACTCCAAGACGTCCTCGGGCGTGAGCACGGGCTCGATCATGGCGTGCTTCATGCTCGGGAAAGGGGGGAGGGGCCGCGGGGCCTTGGGCCAGGCGAAGCGGGACTCGACCTCGACGGCCGCCTCGGGCGGGGGATCCTGGGGGCCGAGCGGCCCGGAGGCCGCCAGCGCTCCGCCCAGGACGATCCACGCCAGCTCCACGATGCGATCCCGCGCCTCCTCCCCGGACCGGGAGTACCATTATAGGGGCGGACTCGGCCGTTCGGGATCCTGAGGCCCCGGACGTACTATCGCCCCGCCCCCGGTGTCCACTCCCACGGGTGAACGGGGCGGGGAGCACGTCGGGAAGGAGACTGGCATGCGGACGATCCTCGGCGCCGTGACCGTGCTCGCGCTCGCGACCGGGCTCTCCGCGCAGGACGCGGTCAAGGCCGCGGACCAGTCGCTCAAGGCCGCGATCAAGGACCAGAACCGGGAGAAGCTCGACGCGGCCGTCAAGGTCCTCCTGGTGGCCAACTCCCCCGAGTCGATGAAGGTCCTTCTGGCCGCGGTCGCCAAGGGCCCCGCGGAGGACGACGCCTGGTGGATGGACGCGTACTTCGCGATCCTGAACGCCGCGGCGTCGTTCGTCGAGCCGAAGGCCCTCTCCGAGCTCGCCGAGTTCATCGTGAAGAACAAGGACAAGTCGCCCGGCCGGGACGCCATGGGGATCGCCACCCAGCACGGCCAGAAGCAGATGGCCGCGCTCTGCCTCCGGATCCTCGAGGCCGGGACGGCCGACCTCAAGATCATGGCGGCGGACCACCTGGTCGCGATCGGCGACAAGACCTGCGTCGAGCCGCTCATCAAGGCGATGAAGGCGAACGAACGGGACACCGGCGAGGTGAAGCGCCGGATCGGCAAGGCCCTCTCCGTCCTCACCGGCCAGGACTACGGCGACAGCGTCTCGAACTGGGAAGGCTGGTGGACCGCCAACAAGGAGAAGGAGTGGGGCCCGGCGGAGGGCGAGATCGGCCCCTCGACGGGCACCGTCTCGGACACGCTCGACCGGAGCCGCCGGAGCGAATTCGAGCGCCTGAAGAAGACCGGGAAAGTCCTCGTCCTCCAGGCCGGGGACAAGTGCAAGTGCGGGAAGAATCACGACCTGGACAACATCGACCGGACCACGGAGAAGATCGGGCTGGCGACCGACAAGATCACCAAGGTCGATTTCGAGAACCGGGACGACCTCAAGCTCAACGAGTACGTGGCGATCCTGGCCAACTGCACCCACATCCGGGAGCACTGCGCCTGCCCGGAGTGCAAGCCGGGCGCCTACTCCGCGGACCGGCTCTACCAGTGCGTCTGCCCCATCAACAAGCACGACATGGTCCGCTACACGCTGGGCGAGAGGGGAGTGGCCCGGATCAAGCGCTACGTCGAGGGCGGCGGCTACCTCTTCGCCGAGGACTGGTGCATGGAGGACTTCGTGGCCAAGGCCTTTGGCGAGTACATCGGCCCCGGCTCGCCGCGGCCGGACGAGGTCGTGACGGTGCTCCCCAAGGCGGGCTACGCGTCCCACCCCTACCTCAAGAAGATCTTCTTCAAGCCTCCCTCCGAGGACCTCCGGACGACCGTGACCGAGGAGGACTTCGAGCGTATCGGCCACTCGTGGAAGATCGACAAGGAGACCCGGACGATCCTCGTCCGCGACCCGAAGCGCGTGGCGACTCTCCTCACGAGCCCCGAGCTCGAGAAGAACGCCAAGGGGGAGGACGCCGTGGCCGTGACGTTCGGCGTGACGCCGCCGGACCCCAAGGCCCGGAAGAAGGACGCGGCCACCGGGACCGAGGTGATCTCCCAGGACCGCAAGAAGATGGAGGGCGGGCGCGTGCTCTACGTCCTCAGCCACTTCGGAAAGCAGGTCTCCGCGCAGGACGAGTACTCGCTCCAGAACCTGCTCATCAACTTCCTGGTCGAGGCGAACGAGCGGCGCGGCTCCTACGCCCCGCCGCCTGCCGGCTCGAAGAAGTAGGGCCGCCCGGGGGAGGACCGTTCAGCGCCGCGCGCCGCGGGAGCAGGCGCAGGCCTCGAGGTGGGCCTTCCAGAGCGAGGCGCGGTCCTTCGCCGCGTCCTGCCGGACCGCGGCCGGCCGCTCGCAGCCTCCCTTCCCGGCCTTGCAGTCGGCGCAGCGCTCGCGGTGCCTCTGGAGGGTCTCGTCGGACCGCTTCGCGAGCTCCGCGGCCCGGCGCCGCCAGTCCTCGCAGTCCGGCGAGCAGCGGTCGCAGGCCGCCGGATGCTCGCGCTTCCAGGCCTCGTGCCGGAGCCGGGCTTCGTCCAGGGCCCGCTTCCAGGCCTCGCAGCGGGCGGGATCGTAAGAGCAGGCGCGGCAGAGTTCCCGGTGCCGCGATTTCACGTCGGCCTGGGCCTGCGCCCAGGCCGCGTCCGCGACCCCGCAGCCCGAGGCGCCGCAGGCCGCGCAGGCCAGGCCGTGCGCGACCCGCCAGGCCTCGAACATCCGCTTCCCCCCGTCCCGGTGCTCGAATCCCTCGCGGCAGGCCGACCCGTCGGCGCAGAGGGTGCACTCCTTGAGATGGCGGGCCCGCCGGGCGTCGGATTCCTTCTTGAGGTCGGCCTGCTTCTGGCGGGAGGCCTCGCACTGGGCGAGGACGGGCGCGGGCGCGAGGAGGAGGAGGACCGCGGCGAGCGTCATGTCCGCCTCCTCCCTGCGGGTCCCCGTCCGCTCCGGAAGGACATAGCGCCCGCGGGGGCCGGCGTGTCAGGATTGCTCCATGAGCAGCCGCGCGGCCACGACGAGCTTCTGGACGCTCGGGAGATAGGCGTGTTCCAGCGGAGGGGAGTAGGGCGCCGGCATGTCCGGGGCCGTCACGCGCACGATCGGCACGTCGAGGTCCCAGAACCCGTATTCCGCGAGCGTGGCCGCGAGTTCCGCTCCCACCCCGCCCGAACGCGTGTCCTCGTGGAGGATGACGACGCGGTTCGTCTTCGCGACCGACCTCCCCACCGTCTTGAAGTCGAGGGGGACGAGCGAACGCAGGTCCACGACCTCGAGTTCCACGCCCTTCCCGCGCAACTCTTCGGCCGCGGCCAGCGCGGTCCAGACCATCGCGCCGTACGTGAGCACGGTCAGGTCCTTCCCCTCGCGCCGGACGGCGGCCTTCCCGATCGGGACCTCGAAGTCCCCGAGCGGGACCTCCTCGCGGAGGTCGGACCGGAAGAAGCCGTAGAGCCCCTTGGCCTCGAGGTAGATCACGGGGTTGTTGTCACGGATCGCGGCGGCGAGGAGGCCCTTCGCGTCCGAGGGATTGGAGGGCGCCACGATCTTCCATCCGGGCGTCCGGAAGAACCAGGCCTCCGGGCACTGCGAGTGGTACGGGCCGCCGCCCAGGAGCTTCTCCCCCGTCCCGGTCGCCCCGCCATAGGGGAGCCGGACGACCATGGGCACGGCCAGGCCGAAGCGCCAGTGGAGCTTGGCGGCGTTGTTGACGAGCGCGTTGAACCCGCAGGCCGCGAAGTCGGCGAACTGCATCTCGGCCACCGGCCGCATCCCCTCGAGCGCCGCGCCCACCGCGCAGCCGACGATGGCGCTCTCCGCGATCGGGGTGTTCAGGCAGCGCCCGGGTCCGAATTGCTTGGCCAGGCCGCGCGTCACGCCGAAGGCCCCGCCGTAGCGGCCGCCCACGTCCTCGCCCAGGACGAAGACCCGCGGGTCGCGCTCCATCTCCTCGACGAGCGCCTGCCGCACCGCCTCGTCGTAGCTCATCACCCGCGTCTTCGCAGGAACGTCGCGGGGCGCGGGATCGACGCGCGGGGCGAAGACCCGGTCGCGGACGTCCTCGGGCCCCGGCCACGGGGCCCGCTCCGCCTCGCGCTCGGCCTCCGCCGCGCGCCGCGCGGCCTCCTCCCGGACGGCCGCGATCTTCGCGTCGTCGAGGAGCCCCTCGGCCTTCAGGCGCCCCTCGTAGAGCGCGATCGGGTCGGCCGCCTCCCAGCGCGCCCGCTCCTCCTCGATCTCGTAGCCCTTGAGGCCCGAGGCGCCGTGGTAGCGGTCGTCGTCGTGGTGCGCGTGGCCCGGCCGGCGGTAGGTCATGAGCTCGAGGAGGGCCGGCCCCTTCCCCGCCCGCGCCCGCTCGGCCGCCCAGGCCGCGGCGGCCGCCACCTCGTCCGGGTCGTTCCCGAAGATCGTGATCCCGGGGATGCCGTAACCGGCCGCCTTGAGGGCGAAGCGCCGCGCCGCCGTCTGCTCCGTCACGTGGGTCCCGAGCGCCCAGCCGTTGTTCTCGACCACGAAGATCACCCCGAGGCGCTGGACCGCCGCCAGGTTCACCGCCTCGTGCCACTCCCCGAGCGAGCTGCCCCCGTCCCCCATGATCGAAAGGAAGACCCGGTCCTCCTTCCGGAGCTTGGCGGCGTAGGCCATCCCCACCAGCGTCTGCGTCCCGATCGCGAGCGGCGCGGTCGGCGGCAGCACGCCCCGCGCGAGGTCCCCCACGTGGAGGTCGCGGCCCTCGACCGCGGTTCCCTTCTTCCCGACCTGGTCGAGCACGACCTGGACGGGCTCGTCCATGTACATGAGGAGGACGGGGAGCCCCCGGATGAGGGGGCAGGCCACGTCGCCGTCGCGCTTCCCCCGCCGGAGGCGGAGCGCGAGCGCCGCCGCCGCCTCCTGGCCGACGGCGCGGAAGCCCTTCTGCGGCGAGGGGAAGCCCTCCCAGGCGATCTTCTTCTCCTGGAAGAGCCGCTTGAGGAGCTCGTCGAGCGTCCGGGAGAGGACCATGACGCGATGGACCTCGAGCCGCTCCTCCGCCGTGAGGGAGGCCCGGATCTCCTCGCGTCGGAAGAAGCCCTCCACCTGCTCGGCGAGCGCGTCGCGGGTCCACGAGGCGGCGTCGGCGGCCGTGGCGCCCGGCCACAGGAGAGCGGGTGAGGAGGAGGAGAGCAGGTGAGGAGGGAGGCGACGGCCCTCCAGGATCTGGTCGGCGTGCGGGAGGAGGAGCGGGGCCTCGAGCGCGAGGAACGCCCGGAGGCGGTCCGCGGTCGGGGCGGCGGCGGACCTCTTCCGGGGCATCGCCGCCACTATACGAAGCCCCGGAGAATCCGGAATCTCGAATCCGCCGCCCGATGTTGACGTTCCTCGCCCCGGGTGTTAAGGAGGAGCGATGAACCGCGCCGCCCTCCTGCTCCTCCTCCTGCCGGGCTGCTCGGGGGACTCCGCCGACCGCGGCACCCTCCTCTGGGCACGGGGCTTCGAATCCGCCACGCTCGACCCCGCCGAGGTGGAGATGGGCGAGGACGCGAAGATCACCCAGAACGTCTTCGAGGGCCTGATCGCCTTCGGGGACGACTCGGTCGAACTCGAGGGGCGCCTGGCGGAATCCTGGAGCTTCTCGCCGGACGGGAAGACGCTCACGTTCGAGCTCCGGAAGGGCGTGACCTTCCACGACGGCTCGCCCTTCGACTCGGAGGCCGTGGTCTTCACGTTCGGGCGGATCCTCGATCCCGCCCATCCGCAGAAGCCGAAGGCGGTCCCCTACCGGGCGAACTTCGCGGTCATCGAGAAGGTCGCGGCGGACGGCCCGCACCGGGCGGTCTTCACGCTCAAGGAGCCGAGCGTCGTCATCCTCCCCAACCTCGCGCTCTTCGGGGCGGCGATCGTCCCGCCCGGGGCCGTGCGGTCGCTCGGGGCGAAGTTCGCCGAGAGCCCGGTGGGCACCGGGCCCTACCGCCTCGCGCGCTGGGACCGGGACCTTCGGATCGTGCTCGACCGCTGGGAGGGCTACTGGAGGCCCAAGCCCGCGATCCCGAGGGTGATCGTCCTCCCGATCCCCTCGCCCCAGACGGCCGTCCAGAAGCTCGAGAAGGGCGAGGTGCACGTGGTGGACCACCCGACGCTCGCCGATGTGGCCGCGCTCCAGAAACACCCCGCCACCAAGGTCGACTTCGAGACCTCGCTCAACGTGAGCTACGTGGCCTTCAACATGAAGAAGGCGCCCTACAACGACCTCCAGTTCAGGCGCGCGGTCGCGCTGGCGGTGGACCGGAAGGCGCTCAACCAGCTCGCCTACCACGGCCTGGCGGAGCCCGCGACCAACCTGATCCCGCCCGCGATCTGGTCGAACGTGGGCCCCTCGGTCGAGTACGAGCACAACCTGGAGAAGGCCAAGGCCGCGCTCGCCCGGGCGAACCTGGAGACGAAGGAGGTGGAGCTCTACCACCTCACCGTGGCCCGGCCCTACGCGCCCGAGCCAGGCCGGGTCGCGGAGTACCTGAAGGACGCGCTCGGGCGGATCGGCCTCCAGGTCCGGCTGCGGGGCTTCGACGACGCCGCCTGGAAGCAGAAGTACAAGGAGGAGAGCCACCCCATGGTCCTCATGGGCTGGAACGCCGACTTCCCCGACGCCGACAACTTCTACTACCCCCTCCTCCACGGGAACTCGATCGGCGACATGAACGGCTCCTTCTTCGACGACCCCGCCTTCAACGAGGCGGTCCGGAAGTCCCAGTCCGAGCTCGACCCGGCGAAGCGGAAGGAGCTCCTCCTGGCGGCCCACGGGCGGCTCCGGGACGAGATCCCCGTGCTCCCCCTCGTCCACGTGAAGCAGCTGGTCGCGCTCTCCCGGAAGGTGAACTACGACATGCATCCCATCGAGTACCGGTTCTCCGTCGCGAGCTTCCGGGAGTGACCGCGTACCTCCTGCGCCGGCTCCTCCTCCTCCCGCTCATCCTCTGGGCCGTCTCGTTCGTCGTGTTCGTCCTCATGCGCTCGGTGCCGGGCGACCCGGCCGACGCGATCCTGGGCGAGAAGGCCCCGCGCGCGGAGAAGGAGCGCCTCCGGCGCGAGCGCGGCTTCGACCGGCCGGTCCTGGTCCAGTACGGGATCTACCTGGGGAAGCTGGTCCGCGGGGATCTCGGCGAGTCCTACAAGCGCGCGAACACGAGGGTCGCCGACGAGATCCGGTCCAACCTGCCCCCCACGATCGAGCTGACGCTGGCCGCGATGTCGATCGCCATCGTGCTCGGCCTGGCCCTCGGGATCCTCTCGGCGGTCTGGAAGGGCGGCTGGGTGGACTACCTCTCGATGGCGGTCGCGCTCGCGGGAACCTCGGTCCCGATCTTCTGGCTCGGCTTCCTCCTCATCCTCGCCTTCGGGGGCTTCCTCCCGATCACGGGGACGCACGGGCCGGAGCACTTCCTGGACCCCGTGACGGGGTTCCTCCTGGTGGACACGCTCCTGCGGGGGAACTTCGCCATGTTCTGGGACGTGGTCCTCCACCTCCTCATGCCCGCCGCGGCGCTCTCCACCATCCCGCTCGCCATGACCGCGCGGATCACGCGCTCCTCGATGCTCGAGGTCCTGGGGAGCGACTACGTCCGAACCGCGCGCGCCAAGGGCGCGCCCCCCTGGAGCGTCGTCATGCGCCACGCGCTCCGGAACGCGCTCATCCCGATCGTCACCATCGTCGGCCTCGAGTTCGGGTACCTCCTGGGCGGGGCGGTCCTCACCGAGACCGTCTTCGCGCGGCAGGGCATGGGGACCTTCATCCTCCGCTCGGTCCGCGAGACCGAGTACGACTCGATCGGCGGGGCGGTGCTCGTGCTCGCCTTCACGTTCGTCCTGGTCAACCTGCTCGTCGACCTGGCGTACGCGTTCATCGATCCCCGGGTGCGGTATGGACCGAAGGAAGCTTGAGGTCCTGGTCCGCCACCGGGCGGCGATGGCGGGGCTGGCGCTCCTCGTCCTCTTCGCGCTCGGCGCGGCGGCCGCCGGGGGGAGCCCCTACGACCCGCTCCGCTCCTCGGCCGACGAGCAGCTCCAGCCGCCGTCCGGGCGCCACCCCTTCGGGACCGACCACCAGGGCCGGGACGTGCTCACCCGGCTGGCGTACGGGGCGCGGATCTCGCTCCTGATCGGGACGGCCTGCGTCGCGTTCGCGGCGGCCCTGGGGGTCCCCCTGGGCGCCGCGGCCGGCTACTTCGGGGGCTGGGTGGACCTCTCCGTCTCGCGCCTGGTCGACGTCCTCCTCTCCTTCCCGTCGATCCTCCTGGCGATCGCGATCGCGGCCCCGATGGGGGCGAGCCTGGAGACGGTGATCGTCTCCGTGGGCGTGGTCGGCGTCCCGCAGTTCGCGCGGCAGGCGCGGGCGAGCGTGCTCGCGCTCCGCGAGCAGGAGTTCGTGACGGCGGCGCGGGCGCTCGGGGCGGGCCACGGGCGGATCCTCTTCCGGGCCATCCTCCCGAACGCGCTCGGGCCGCTCATCGTGCTGGCCACGCTCGGGGTCGGGAGCTCGATCCTCATGGCCGCCGCGCTCTCCTACCTCGGGCTCGGCGTCGAGGTGGGCACCGCCGAGTGGGGCCACATGTTCCGCGAGGGCTTCAACGACTACAAGCACTCCCCCTGGCCCGCGATCTTTCCCGGTCTGGCCATCTCGCTCGCGGTCCTCGGCTTCAACCTCTTCGGGGACGGGCTCCGCGACGCCCTCGACCCGCGCTCTCGGGAGACGCGCTGAGGCGCCGTCCCCTCCCCGGTGGCCCCCCGTCCGGTCGATGCGGCTTCGGCGGGGTCGCGCCGGCGCCGGCCGGGCGGGGCCTTCAGCCCCGGGTTCCGGAGTTGCGCGCCTCGTCTTGCATCCCGGTTTCTCGGATGCCGCCGGCGACGACGGCTCGGGGACCGGCCTCCCGGTCCAGGCCACCTGTGACGGAATGAGTCACATACCCGGGGCGGGGGCGACGTTACGAAACGTAACGCCGCCGGGCGTCGAGCCGCGATTCCCGCGCGATTCCGCCGAAAACGCCGCGGCACGCCCCTTGCGGCGGGGTGGCTCGTGCAGACGGGCGAGTATCGCCGGCGGGAGCCGGAGAAGACGGCGCTCTACCGGGCGGTGCTCGGGAACCTGGAGACCTTCCTCGCGCGGGCCGACGCGCGGGCCGACGAGGGTCGGGTCCTGCCGAAGTACGTGCGCGAAGAGTTCCGGCGCTATCTCTCGTGCGGGATCCTGGCGAAAGGATTCGCCCGGGTGCGTTGCCCCGAGTGCACGCTGGACATGCTGGTGGCCTTCTCGTGAAAGGGCCGGGCGGTCTGCCCGTCGTGCGCGGGTCGGCGGATGGCGGACACGGCGGCCCACCTCGTGGACAACGTCCTCCCGCGCGTCCCGATCCGCCAATGGGTCCTCTCGGTCCCGCGGGTCTACCGATACTACTTGGCCCGGGACGCGAGCCTTCTCACGCGGGCGCTCCGGATCTTCGTCTCGGAGATCTTCCGCCACTATCGCCGGAAGCTCGGGGTGAAACGGGCGCAGGACGGCCAGGGAGGGGCGCTGACGGCGGTGCAGAGGTTCGG